>Ga0209475_10000365_pt1 | contig 104574 bp, 103 predicted proteins | sample tdDd471_FD_187128 | JGI IMG/M metagenome (GOLD analysis project Ga0209475, IMG submission 187128) | Marine sediment microbial communities from the Atlantic coast under amendment with organic carbon and nitrate - tdDd47.1 (SPAdes)... | ecosystem: Environmental > Aquatic > Marine > Coastal >... | reverse complement strand
TCAAAGTCTCCAGATACGTTTAATCCAAAATTACCTTCCAGACTAAACCTATTTATGGTTTTGGAGTAGGCTCCTCCAATAGAATACACATCTCCCAACAACCTATTGGTTATTAAAGTATTATTTATATATGTAACCTTGTCATACCCATAATTAAAATTGTTATAGGCAACATGAAACTTAAAGTTTCCTAGTATATTATTGCTATACTCAGTATAAAGCTGGGTGTAAAAATCCTCAAGGGTTACTCTGTCCCTTAATGCTTCTTGCTGAAATGCTTCTCCAAAATAATCGTTTTGATCCTCCTGATTATATTCATAGTATTTATCTTCAAAAGAAATGATATTCCCAAAGCTTAGTTTGTTTTTGGTTAAAGAATCTTTTTCCTTTAAAACTTTATATCTGTGATCCAAATAAAAACGTTTTCCCTTTAAAATGTTTTCGGCATCTTCAAAGTTTACAGCCAGTACAGACCTGTCTTTAAATTCTGGATTACCAGATTCAAAATAAGGTATGTTACTATCTTGCAAGCCTCCATTTTCTTCATTCAACAAATCTTGCATTACTATATGAGCATTTGCAACATATCTATTGTCTTTTGTTTTGTAACTTGAGGTAAACCTAAAATTTCCAGTACTGGTTAGAGCATGTTGATATTTACCCAAGGAACGCAATCCTTTATAGGCTATTGAAAAGTTAAACTGTTTGGAAGTGTTGGTCGTAAAAAAAGCATCGACTTGTTGCCCTTGACTAAAAGCTGTTTTGTAATAAAGCTCTGTGAGTGGTGTTGGCACATGATAGTAATAAATGTCTTCAACTTCCATGTAATTGAAATGCCTAGCCCTTGCTCCAAAAGAAGGCATTAAATCCAAATCGTTAAAACTATATATTAAGGTATTATAGGATTGACCAACATTTGAAAAAGGCATTAAATTAAAATTATCATTTCTTAGATAATTGAATTTGTAATCTCTTTTTACATTAAGTGTGGTATCTACAAAGGTTGTATCCCTCTCTTTTGAAATAATTAAATACTGCTCTATTTTAGCGTCTTTGTTTTTAATATTTTTATTACTGGTACTTATAGTGGAACCTTGATTCATGTTATCTTGATAATCTGGGTTCGCAATCAATCCATCTTGATTTTGCGTTTGGGTTTTATTTCGAGTTGGTGAAATTTGTGAAAATCCAAAATCAACAATACCTATTAAAAAAAATGCTAAAAATATTCTCTTCATAATTATTTTTTAGACCTTGCAGGTGTCTAATACTTGTATTGAATTTGTATTGTATTATCCTTATTCTATAATCTGATAACTAATTTTTGTCAAAAATAGAAAATATCTTATTGGATTTTATTTATAAAAGACAATATTACAATTAATAATAACGACTTATTCTTAAGATTTATATAAATGCTGAAATTTAATTTTTCAAATTTTTCCGTAGAATGTGGGACAGACGAAGCTGGCAGAGGCTGTCTTTCTGGACCTGTTACTGCTGCTGCAGTTATTTTACCGAAAGATTTTAAAAATTCCATATTAAACGATTCCAAGCAAGTATCTGAAAAAAAAAGGGACTTTTTAAGACCTTATATAGAAGAACACGCTTTAGCATACAGTGTGGCACATGTATTTCCAGAAACCATAGATAAAATAAATATTTTAAACGCTTCCATACTTGCCATGCACAAGGCCATTGAAACCTTAAAAACAAAACCCGAGTTTATTATTGTGGATGGCAATAGGTTTAAACCTTTTCAAGATATTCCAAGCAAGACCATTATTAAAGGAGACAGCAAGTATCTTTCCATAGCTGCCGCATCCATACTTGCAAAGACCTATAGAGATGAGTACATGAAATCCATACATGACGAATTTCCCATGTATCAATGGAATCAAAACAAAGGCTATCCAACCAAAGCACATAGACTTGCCATAAAGGAATATGGTATAACAGAGTATCATAGAAAATCTTTTAGACTCTTGCCTGAACAATTAAAATTAGAACTATAACTTATTATATTTGCATAAAACCCTCAACATAAATGAAAGGCATTTTTAATTTCATCCTAATTACTTTATTTGTTACCAGTTGCACTAAAGACAGGAACCACGGCAACCCATTGGATTTTATTCCAGAAAATGCTTCATTTATACTAAAGGTTTCCGATCTTGAAAGTCTAAAAAACAACATTAACAACAACCATTTTCTTGAGGAACTGTCAAAATCCAAAACAGTTTCATCTGTTTCAAAACAGCTGGAAGCCTTAAATTATTTTAAAACAAACACCGAACTATTGCTATGTTTTGTTTCGGACAAAAACGATAGTTTGCAATATGCCATAATTACAGATTACACCAAAGACCTATTTAGTGTTGACTCCCTACCCAACCATAAAATTGAAACCATTAGTACCAAAAACCTTTCCATAACCAAAACAACTGTGGAGAATCATGTGCTGTATAGTGTTATTAAGGACAGTGTGTTTATTGGAGCTTCGCATATGGATCTATTGACCCAATCTCTGGACAAGAAGAACAATCCATTAAAATTTGCGGAATTATTGGAAACAGCAGACAAAAACAGTCAGTTATCTGTTTTAATAAATGAAAACAACAATTACTTTAATTCCTTTTTTATAAATGATACAGTTGCAAAGCAAAAACTAGGCAATTCCATTTTGTTAGATATAGATTTAAAACAAGATGAAATACTTTTTAATGGCATTACAAAAGCAACAGACTCCACAAAAAGCCTTATAGAGGTTTTTAAAAACACCATGCCACAAGAAAACCAAATGGCCAGAATAACACCTTCCAACAGCGATGCGTTTTTAAGCTTTACCTTTAACAATTTCAGTAATTTCAAACAAAATTTAAAATCTTATCAAACTATTGACTCCTTATCTACAGAGACCACTTTGTTTGACAACATTGTTGAAGTAGGCGTTGTTTTTGAAGGTAGCCAAGAAGCCATTGTATTAAATTCGTTAGATGAAGTTTCCACAAGCCATGCGCTTTCCAACCAACAAAACCTAGCAGAGACCTATAGGGATATTGATATTTACCATTTTTCCTCTCCAAATTTGTTCCAACAAACGTTTTCGCCTTTTGTACAATCCAACAATGCTGTTTTATATTGTGCAATAGACAATTTCTTTGTTTTTGGCAGCTCAGTGGACATGCTTCAAAACATTATTGCAAATTATCAAAACAATACCACTTTAAGCCAAAGATCCTATTTTGAAACCATAAAGGAGAATTTGAGCGATGAAGCTTCGCTAATGTATGTAGTGAACCCTTCCACATTAAACCGTAAAATGGAACAGTTTCTTAATGAAAACCTCCCATTGCAACTGGACCATTATAAAGCGTCTGCCATACAGTTTATTTACGACACCAATTTTGCACACGTAAATGCCATTATTAAAAAGAGCAAAACCAAGGCCATTGAAAATTCGGTTACTGAAGAATTCAACATAAAAATTACCGAAGAGATTTTAAATACACCTCAATTTGTTACAAATCACGAAACAAACCAAAAGGAAATTGTTCTTCAAGATGTAAAAAACAACCTGTATTTAATTTCCAATACAGGGAAATTGTTATGGAAAAAACAACTTGATGGAGCCATTCTTGGTAAAATAGAACAAATAGATATGTACAAAAACGGCAGGCTGCAATTGGCATTTGCCACACCAAATCGCGTTTATGTTTTGGACAGAAATGGAAAAGAGGTGGCTCCGTTCCCATTAAAATTCAACGATAAAGTTACCCAACCCCTTTCTGTTTTCGATTACGACAACAATAGGAATTACCGTTTATTGGTTACCCAAGGGAAAAACATTCTTATGTATGATCAATTGGGAAAAACCGTTAAAGGCTTTAATTTTAAAAGTGCAGAAAGCCCTTTAATATATCAACCTCAACATATTAGAATAGGCAGAAAAGATTACCTTTTGTTTAAAACAGCAAACAAACTGTATATCTTGGATCGTGTGGGTAAAACCAGAGTATCCCCAAAAAACAGTTATAACTATTCCAACCAAGCTGTGTATTTGTACAACAACAAATTTACAACCACCACAACAGATGGCAAACTGGTTACCATAGATACCAACGGAAATACAGCAGAACAAAACCTCCAACTTACAGATAGGCACCACATAGAAACCACATCCAAAACCCTAGTAGCACAGTCCGAAAATAGGTTGACCATAAAAAACAAAACCTTGGAAATGGACTATGGCAATTACACCAAACCAGATATTTTTTACATCAACGATAAAATTTATGTTTCTGTAACCGATTTACAAGCCAAGAAAATTTATCTGTTTGACAGCCAAGGAAAGTCTATTGCCAACTTCCCTGTTTATGGAAACTCCAAAATAAGCCTTGATAATATTGATAAAGACAAAAACCTGGAGTTTGTAACCAAAGGAGACAGTAATTCCATACTTATTTACCAGATTAATTAAGCTTAAGCTTACCAAACATACACAAACCAAGACCAACCATACAATGCTTTTGCTTACAATTAGTTTTAATGGTATATTCCGTTTGTTTTAGTATTTTAACCAGTATATTTTAAAGAACACATACATAAAAAACTGTGTCAAAATGTTAACTTTATATTATGGTAACTATTAAAGTTCAATAAGAAACCCAAAATTCAATAATTATGAAAAAAAACACATTTGTCCTAATTATCTTATCACTACTATTGTTTACCAATATGAGCTGTGAAGACGATGACAACAACAATACGAATGAGGAAATAGAATTAACTGCAACAAATTATATTTATGAAGGTGATTTAAGAACATTCTATTTAGAATCCGAAATCAATAGGCTTAATGAAGACATTGAGGAGTGGATGCAAATACCAGATAGCGATCCAGGATATAATCAAGCACAAGAAAACATTGCTGCTGCAAACGACCAAATAGACTTACATGAAACCGAAATAGCTGGTATTTTAAGTCCTGCTGAAGCTTTTTCCATTATCAACCCTATTATACCTCCTATTCCACCATCGCCATCACCATGTATTTGCTTTAATGTATACAACTCCATTAGGAACATTGTTTTATTACCAGGCACAGACCAATTAAGCTTAACTATTAGGGATTATGAAACAGAAACCATAATTGTTAGCACAAACAACAATTCTCCTGTTGAGATTATTCCAAACACACAAAACTCAGGAAGGTTTCAACCATTTCAATTTGAACAGCCAGGATTTAATGGCCAAGCAACACTAACCATACAAAGTGACGGCCAAACCTATTCCATTTTATTGGATTTTCAAGAACCGGAATAAAACAATCATTCAAAATATTATTCATTAAAATATTTGTAATTTAGTCTTCAGTCATACTGAAGACTTTTTTTATGAAAACGCCTCTATTGCTACTACTTATAATATGTTTTAAGAGCCATGTTTTTTCCCAAAACAAAACAGATTCCCTTTACAGCAATGCCATAACGGAATTTTATGGCAAAGCCTACCAACATCTTTATACTCAAGAAGATTCTGCATATTATTATTTCAATAAAATAAATTCCATGGCTATCAAACATGGGGATTTTGAAAGCTTAATAAGCAGCATCAGTGCTTCAAATAAAACAGCAGGTCATTTTTACAATCTTGAAAGAATGAAAACCAACTTGGAACGGTTGGACTCTATAGTATTAAAGAATGATTCAGAATTAAAAAAAACAGAAAACTACCTAATCTATATAAATTCCATCTGGCTGGATAAAGGCCTGTATTATTTCAGGTTAAACGACTATGATAAATCCAGAAAAGCATTTCAAGCCATCATTACCTCAATTGAAACCTTGGATAGCAGAAAGCTGAATATATATTTAATAGATTTGTTAACCAGTGCATACAGCTTTATAGCAAAAATGTATGTAAACGACGGCAAATACAACTTAGCCAAAGATTATTACACAAAAAACATTCACTTTTTAGAATCCAATAAAGCAGACGATATTGTAAAGATTAATAGAACTTACAGTTTATTGGCAGAAGTTTTAAAGAACCAAAAACAGCTGGATTCCTCCAACAGCTACTTTAATAAATCTTTGAAGTATAACCTGGTAAACAACGGTTCTTCCAGCAGTATTGTTACAGAGGCCAACCATTTGTTGGAAAACTATTTAAATCAATCGCAAATAGATAGTGCCAATTATTACTTAAATATCATTAAAAAAAACCTTCCTGACAAGCATCCAAGATGGAACGTGTACTACGAGGCCAAAGCCAAAATACATATAGCTACAGGAGCCTATGAAATGGCAGAAGAAGAACTGCAAATAGCTTTAGATCTCATTAAACAAAAATGGAAAAACCAACCTCATAACGATGTGGCTGAAGCTTATAACAACATTGGGTTGTTGCATGCCAAATTTAAGAATCCCACTAAAGCTTTGGAAAATTACAATCTCGCCTTACAACAGTTTTCAGAAATAAACAATTCCTCTACCATTAACCAAACAGTGGTTTTAAAAATCTTAAAAAACAAAGCCTTGGCTTTAAACAGTTTAAAATTGTATTCAGAAAACCTTATAACCATTGATCAAGCGTTAGAAACCTTAGACCAGCTAAAGCCTACTTTTAAAAGCAACACAGACAAACTGTTTTTAATGGAGGAAGCCTTTCCTGTTTTTGAATCTGGCCTAGAAGCTGTTTATAATTTATATCAAGAAACCAAACAAGACTCACTTTTGGATAAGGCTTTTTATTATTCAGAAAAAAGCAAGAGTGTTTTGCTTTTAGAAGCCATTTTAAGCACAAAAGCCACAAAATTCGCGAACATTCCAAAAGATATCATTGAAAAGGAACAACTTTTAAAATCCAAAATCAATCATTTAGAAAAACAAATCAACCATACCAAGAATCAAGCTTTGGAGGATAGACTCTTTGACGTTAAAAACAATTACAGGGAACTTATAACAACCATAGAAAACAGGTATAAAACCTATTACGATTTAAAATACAATTCTAAAGTAATAAACATAAAAGAATTACAAACCCTCTTGGATACCAAGGATGCTTTGCTATCCTACTTTTATGGAAATCATCACATTTATACAATCACCATTACAAAAAACTCAAAACATATAACACGTTGTAAATTAAATAACGACCTAGAAAACAATATTGTTTCCCTGTACAAATTGCTAAACAACCCAAAATCCAATCTTGAAGAGTTAAACAGCAAATCGTTTTATTTGTACACTAAACTAGTGGCTCCAAACATTGATAATCTGTCCCATAAAAATCTTATTATTGTAACAGATGGCTTATTGAATTACATTCCATTTTCAAGCTTTTCAACCAATGGCAGAGCTAAGTATGTAATTGAAAACCATGCCATAAGCTATGTAAATTCTGCTACTTTATTTAAACAGCTTTCAGAGAAAGAAGGCATCAACAACAAGGTTTTGGCCTTTGCTCCCAGTTTTGATGCATCGATTAATGCCAACTTAATGCCTTTACCAAACAATCAAACCGAAGCCGAGGACATCTTAAATTATTTCAGTGGAAAAACCTTGACCAATACCCAAGCGACACTTCAAAATTTTAATACGGAAAGTGAAAATTATGGGTTGTTACATTTTGCCACACATGCCATTTTAAATGATGAAACTCCCGAATATTCCTATTTGGCATTTCAACCCAATAACACCAATTCCAACCTACTTTATGTTAGCGATCTATATAATTTAAACCTCAACACCAATTTGGTAACCTTGAGTGCTTGCGAAAGTGGCATAGGCAATTTAAAACGTGGGGAAGGATTTTTAAGTCTTGCCAGAGGCTTTTACTTTGGTGGAGCTTCCAGTATATCCAGCACTTTATGGAAAATTAACGATGGCTCCACTTTAAAGATCATGGATGCTTTTTATAAAAATCTATCAGAAGGAAACTCCAAAAGCTTGGCATTGCAACAAGCACAAGTTTCTTTTTTAAATGAAAACAGCCAAAATGCCTTAGTGCATCCTTATTACTGGTCTGGATTTATAATTTCTGGAAACACCTCAGCAATTGCCACTACCAACAATTGGTTATGGTATGTGGCAATAGGAGTTGTTTTGTTATTGATAATAGGTTTGCTAGTAAAGAAAAACCAAAAGTCTAGTTAAGCTCCTTTAAAAGTGCTTGTGCTTTATCTTTGTTATAGGAATAATTGGCCATTAAGTGTTCCAAATAGGATACTGCCAAAGATTTATCTTTCTCTTTAATTGCAATTAAGGCCAGATACCATGTAGCTTCTGCAACAAAACTTTCATTTTTGGCAACTACTTGTTGAAACAAACCTTTGGCCTCTTGAATGTTGTCCATACCCAAATAAGCTTGAGCTTTGTAAAAATTTAGGTAATCTTTGGTTTCATCAGCTGAAAGTGCCTCAAATTTTTCAATGGCTGTTTGGTAATTCTTGGTTTCGTAAGCTACAAAAGCTTCACGTTCTATAGAATTGGCATCGTCACTTCTGGTAATGGTATAAACCGTATTTGGATATTCGGTAAAATGATTCTCATACAAACTAATGTAATTGGTACTAAAAAAGGTATTGTATCCAAACCAACCAAACAAAATGGCTATAGAAGCAGCTATGGCAAGGTTTCTGTAGTTAAACACGGTATTATGACGTTTATTTATTTTTGTTTCAACCTCATTAAGCATTGCTTTTAGCCTATCGGTTTCATGGCTTTTTATGGCTTTTTGCAATCCCTTTTCAAATTCAAATTCAGCTTTAAATTCGGCATCTGTTTCCAGTAATTTTTTGAAAACGGATTCTTGCTCAGGTGTTAAACTGTTAGAAAAATAATGATATAAAAGTTCTTGATTGTTCATTGCTATTGTTAATTGCTATTAATTCGTTCCTTTAAGGTTTTCATACATCTGGATTTAGCACTTTTAACCACATTTTCACTGGTATATTCACTAGTTTCTATAATGTCTTTAATGGTAAATCCTCTGTAATAGAATAAGGTTAACAATTCCTGACATTTTTTTCCTAAGGTTGCAAAATGCTTTTTCAACAAAACTTGTTCTGTTGTTAGGGCTTCCTGATCTAAATCCAGGTTCATATCTTCAAGCTCTTCTTTTTCTCTAATTAGGGACAAATCGAAATCTGGATTTATAGTCTTCTTATTCTTTTTCATTTTATCAAAAATTAAATACTTTCCTATACTAAATAAGTAGGTAGTTATAGAACTTGTAAATTCTTCCACTTTGCCTTGCATCACATTATTATAGAAAATAATATAGGCATCTTGATAGACATCTATGGTATCTTCTTGGGACAGATGATACTTTTTGGCAAAATTTATAAAATGGTTCCTATTGTCTTCATAAATCCGTTTAAAGAGCAATTCAGAGCCTTTTTTTAAATCTTCAACAGTTATGTTCTCTTGAACTCTATGCATTTAATATCCTAAATTATAAAAGGTTAACACGATGCTGCTAAATTAACTTTTTTTAAGCAGAAGCCATTCATTTTAAAAAGAGTTATCAATAATTGTATGTTTTCCAGTGTTGGATGTTAACCTTTCTGTTTATACAATATTAAAAAGAAAAACATCAATAACTTAAAAACATTTAAAAACATGAAACTACTTAATTTCAAATCCTTCAACAACACAAAAAATCTACTTATGTATGCAGCAATCCTATTGTTTGGATTACAAACCCAGGCACAAATAGCCCTTGGTGGCGGATTGGCTTATAACGAAAAGGTTTCAGGTCCTGGAATTACACTTAAAGCAGAGTTCAACATTACGGAACAAATTGCCATTGCACCTGGAGGAACTTACTTTTTTGGGAATAGCTTATATGGCTACAACCAAAATATTTTGGCTGTAGATGTAAATGCCCATTACTTTTTCAACATTATTGATGACAAGCTAAAAATTTATCCGTTGCTGGGTGTCAATTATTCCAACTACAAAACAGGCGCATATTATTATGGGTATTATTACGATACTTATGAGGTAAGCGATAACGCTTTTGGTGCCAATATTGGAGCTGGTGGCAAATGGGCTTTCTCCGAAAAGCTAAGTGTTTACCTAGAACCAAAATACATTATAAGCGATTACGAACAAATAGTGGTAAATGCTGGCATTCTATTCCAAATTTAAAGAAACCGACTCTGCATTTGTTAACCTAATTATTTTATTTGAATCTGTCTTCAGGGGAAAAGCCAAAAACCATTTTTTGGCTTTTTTTCATTGCTATGTTAACCTTTTTAAAAACAACTCATTAAATAGCAAACCTTTAAAAAACAATACGATGAAATATTTAAAAAACAACAAACAAAGCTTTAATCTAGGCTTTATGTTCAAAACATTGTTCATGGTGTTAATAGGAATAATTATTTTTTCCTGTGACACAGACGATACACCAAGTGAAGAAAACAATCCTCCTGGTGAAATAACAGGATATTCCAATATTAAAAATACACAATGGAGAGATAACATTGGACAGGAATTTGAAGTGGAAGGAATTTTAGTGGAAGAAAACGGCATTGCTAAACTATTAATCGATAAAAACGATTATTATATAGATGGTCTTATTAATGAAATCAACTACATCTATATAGATAAAGTTTCAAGCTTGGATAATTCCTTGAATTTCGCAGAGTATTTTGGAAAAAAAGTGAAAATTAAAGGAACCTGTGAAGAAAATGAAGACAATACCATTCAAGTTTCTTCGCAATTAATTGGAGACATTTCTTTGGCAACCATTGTCATTAGCGATCTAACCAATATTCAGATTATCAATCCAAATATCATTATTCAAAGACCTCCAATAATTTCTATCTGTCAAATTTACCCACAAATCTGCGAGTTCCCAGTCTTTCAGAACAATAAAACAGCTTTGTTATATAGTGGAGGCATTAATTCTAGTTATGCTTATAAAAGATATTGGAACGATTTAAAATTAATGTATACCATTTTAAGAGATAAAGGCTATCCAGAAAACAAAATACGCGTAGTTTATAAAAATGGTGTTGGAGAGGACAGCGAAATCCCTGTGCATTATGCTGCCAACCAAACAGGTCTGGATGAAGCTTTTAGCTACTTAGATGAGTATACAAATAGTGCCACCAAGTTCTTTCTAATGATGAATAACCATGGAGGAGGCAAAGATGATTTTGGACGCCCAAGCACTGGTGTGTTTGATGCTGATGGTGATGATAATAGAGGAAGTATTAATGACAATACGGACGAGCAGTATTTTTATTATAATTCCTCTACGGCATTAACCGATGATTACTTAGCAACAAAAATTAACGAACTCAATTTTGGTTCCATGATAGCTGTTGTAAAACCTTGTTACAGTGGTGGTGTTATTTGGGATTTTAAAGGTCCTAACAGGGTTATTATGACCTCTGGAACAGAATTTCAGGTTACCTACTCTCATACCTCTGGTTTATATGGCGAGTTTACCTATCATTTTTTTGCTGCTGTTACAGGACAAGACCCAATAACTGGAGCAACTGTTAATGCCGATTTGAACAGCGATGGACAAGTGTCCATGTACGAAGCTCAAAAATACATTCTTGCAAACGATGCTAGACCAGAGCAACCTCAATACGAAGACGACAATGATGGTGTTGGCACCTCATCACCTAGTGCTTCTGGTTTTGGAGCAACAACATTCTTATAATGGAAATTTAAACCTTAAAAAAAACCAAAAAGCATTCTTTTTGGTTTTTTTCCTTTTCCATGTTAACCTTTCAAAAAAACAAACATAAATACCTTATAACTATTAATTATATATTTTAAAATCATGAAAACAATTCAAAAAACAATTCAAACAAGTATTTCAAAATCAAAGTATGTCTTTTTAGCTTTACTAGTCGCTTTTAGTGTTTCCTGTTCTCCGGAAGATGGTGAAACAGGACCTCAAGGACCAGCTGGAACTGATGGGACAGATGGAATTGATGGTGTAGATGGTAATGCTAATGTACAAACATTTATTTTTGATACTTCCTCAAATTCTGGAAGTTTGATTACCCTTCCGATTCCAGAAATCACGCAAGATGTTCTTGATAATGATGTCATTTTATCTTATTACACTTCTGATATGGGAGTTAATTACCAAATGCCAGGTGGTGGTTCAAATGGTGTTTTTGTAACCAGGACTTACGCAAATCCAGAATCATTTAGTATAAGATTCACCAATTGGGATGGAAGCAGTTACTCTGTACCTGCTGGTAGTATAGAAAAAGTAAAAATAATTATCATAGAATCAACAAGCACTACTACTGGAAGAACTATAAGTAGTAAACAACAAATTTATAACGAACTCAATCAAGCAGGAGTCAATATTAACGACTACCATGCCGTGTGCGATTACTACGGGATTCCTTATTAATCAAAACCATTTTTACAATTTAAAACCGAAGCTAATCCCTTCGGTTTTTTTTATGAACATCGCTTAGCTGTTTCTAACAAAATGCTTAGTATTGCAGTCTCAATATTCAGACCATGATTTCACGTAAAAACGCCTCCATATCCAAATGCATCATCCATAAAGTGGGTAACAAGCACAACAACACCAAAAATGCATTTTCAGAAAAAGAAGTGTTTTTTGACGAAGCCAGTTACGAGCTGATGTTGCCGTTTTTATTAAGGCCTTTTGGATCTGTGGTGCAATCTTACAGGTTTAACCATCATGCCGATATTTCCTTAAACGAAATAAACACCTACAGTTCACAACTGTTTTCTGAAGATGATGCCTTTGTTGAAACCTCCAAACACATCGTGAAACATTTGTTCGAGCAATCCAATTCGGCACAAATAAAAACTGGCGATGTGCTTATTGTCATGTTTGAAGGTATTGAATTCAACGAAATAACCACCAATGCCTTGGGGATTTTTAAAATAGAAAACAAGGTCAGTTTCTTTCAAACCTACTTGGAAAACAATAGTTATGATGTGTTGGTACAAAAAGGCATCAGCTCTAAAAAAGTGGATAAAGCCTGTTTAATTTTAAACCAAACAGATGCCGAAGGACCCATTGTACTTAGTGCTGACAACAACAATTACGATGCGCAATATTGGACCAATCATTTTTTGAACATCAAATATGCAGACGATGCCAACAACCACACCCAACAATACATTGAGTTATGTAAGGATTTTTCTGAAGACATTTTAAAAATATCTTATGGCAACCAAGAGCAAAGTACGTTTTTAGCAAAAACCATCGATTTTTTCAAAGAAAACGAAACTGTAAATATTGAACGCTTTAAAGACGAAATTTTTGAAGAAGACAAACACAAAACCCTATTTGACGATTACAAAAAAACCTTTGAAAGCGAACAGGACATCCTTATTAGAAATCAATTTGATGTGGCTGAAGCTGTAGTGAAAAAAGAGAAGAAAAAAATTAAAACCGAAATTAAACTGGATACCAACATTCAAATTAAATTGGATATCGATGCTCCTGACGCATCCAGTGAATACCTGGAACGTGGTTACGACGAGAAGAAAAAAATGCACTATTACAAAGTGTATTTCAATGCAGAAGGGTAATGCCTATTACGTTTAATATCTAATAGTTCTTAATTAAAAATAGATTAATTGTTTATTCAGTGTCAAAATTGTAACTTAGGTTGAAACATGTATACCTAATTATGAAAAAAACATTGCAAATAAGTAACGGGTTGGCTCTTTTGGCAACCATATTCATTAATTATCTATCAAACACAGGAAAGATTAACAATACCACTATTGGCGAAGTTTCAAATCAGTATAATTCCTTATTTACTCCTGCTGGCTACGCATTCTCCATATGGGGTTTTATCTATTTGCTATTATTGGGTTTTATCGTGTATCAAGGCAGAAGCTTGTTTGTAAAAACATCCTCCAACCACGACTTTATTTTAAAAACAGGTTGGTGGTTTGTTATTTCCTGCATTGCCAATAGCGCTTGGGTGTTTAGTTGGCTGTATGGGTATACAGGGCTTTCTTGTATTTTTATATTTATATTACTGTTTGCACTTTTAAAAATTGTTTTAAACAATGCCATGGAACTTTGGGATGCTCCCATAACGACTATTGTTTTTGTTTGGTGGCCTTTTACGTTTTATAGTGGCTGGGTTACTGTAGCGAGTATTGCTAATGTTTCCTCTTATTTAGTAAAAATTAATTGGGATGGTTTTGGAATTTCCGAAGTAAACTGGACCCTCATCATGATTGGTATTGCAACGCTAATAAATTTATGGGTTACCTGGAAACGTAACATGCGTGAATTTGCACTTGTTGGAGCTTGGGCCTTAATAGCCATTGCTGTAGCTAATAAAGACACACATACCAGTATTTTTTATATGGCTATAATAACCGCTATTATTATAATTATTAGCAGTTCGGTTCATGGGTATAAAAACAAAGCTACAAGCCCACTTATTAAATACAAGCAATATAAAGAAAGTAAAGTGTAGAAAAACTAAAAAAATATTAACATTTGCTTTCTGAACAAGCCAATTCTGCTTCAAACAATACAGTAAAATGCTTTAACAGCTTGTTTTTTACCTCAACCTCATCAACTTCTTTTTTACCAAGCTCTACATGTAAAGATGTAACAGCTTTTCCACGAATCCCACAAGGGATCATATGGTCAAAATAACCTAGATTGGCATTGACGTTTAAGGCAAAACCATGCATGGTTACCCATCTGCTGGCACGAACTCCCATAGCACATATTTTTCTGGCAAAAGGGGTTCCCACATCCAACCAAACACCAGTTTCCCCTTTACTTCGTTCGGCTTTCAAGCCATATTCTGCTAAAGTTAAAATAATCATTTCTTCAAGTAATCGAAGATATTTATGAATATCCGTAAAAAAGTTTTCCAAATCCAAAATAGGATAGCCCACTATTTGTCCTGGACCATGATAGGTTATGTCTCCACCTCTATTCACTTTGTAAAAACTGGCTCCTTTTGCTTCAAGCTGCTCTTCGTTAATAAGCAAATTGCTCATGTCTCCACTTTTTCCAAGTGTGTACACATGTGGATGCTCTACAAATAAAAAGTAATTGGTCGTTTCCAGGTTGGCATTTTCCCTCCGGTTCTTAACCTTCGTATCTACAATCTCTTTAAACAATGACTCTTGATAGTCCCAAGTCTCTTTATAATCCTTACTTCCTAAATCCTGAAGTTGTATGCGCTTATTCATAGACAGCAAAATTACGATAATTTCTTCTGAATTTCGATTTAGAGTTTATTGTTTATTCCTTAGAAATTCGCAAAAAAACACAACACATAGGGAAGCTTTGATATCTTTATTAAAAGCAACAGAATTCTAGTTTCTTGGGTTGTTCAAAATCACCAAGGCCGCAATAACCCCTGGTACCCATCCACAAAGCCATAATAAAAATACAATTAGAATAGACCCACAGCCTTTATCTATTACAGCCAAAGGAGGGCAAAAAATGGAAAGCAAAACACGCCAAAAACTCATGATGGATTATTTTAAATGATTGATGTACTTATTTGTCAACAAACATACTGTTTTGTTACAAACAATTTCCAATATAATAAATTGATATCCTAACTTATAGTATTTATCTTTGTAGCTTCAAAAAAACACAATTACATTATATATGTCGCAATTATCAGAACAAGAATTAGTACGTAGAGACAAACTCGCCAAATTACGCGAGTTGGGCATCAACCCCTATCCAGCAGATTTATTCCCATACACGCACACGTCCAAACAGGTAAAACAGGATTTTGCAGAAGGTAAAAAAGTAGTGGTTGCAGGAAGGTTGATGTCACGTAGAATTCAAGGTAATGCCAGCTTTGCAGAACTTCAAGATAGCGAAGGCAGGATACAGGTCTACTTTAACAGAGACGAAATTTGTTCTGGTGAAGACAAAACCAAATATAATACCGTTTATAAAAAACTTTTGGATATTGGTGATTTTATTGGTGTTGAAGGTGAATTATTCACAACCAAAGTGGGCGAAAAAACCGTAAAGGTGAAAGATTTCAAACTTCTTAGTAAAGCCCTTAAACCTTTACCTTTACCTAGAACAGATTCCGATGGCAATGTACACGATGCCTTTACAGATCCAGAGTTACGTTTTAGACAACGATATGCCGATTTAGTGGTAAATCCTCACGTAAAGGAAGTCTTTGTAAAAAGGACCAAGCTTTTTAATGCCATGCGGAATTTCTTTAACCAAGCTGGATATTTTGAAGTAGAAACCCCTATCCTGCAACCCATTCCTGGTGGTGCAGCAGCAAGACCTTTTGTAACACACCATAATAGTTTGGATATTCCATTATACATGCGAATTGCCAATGAATTATATTTAAAACGTCTTATAGTTGGTGGTTTTGAAGGTGTATACGAGTTTTCTAAAAATTTCCGAAATGAAGGGATGGACAAAACACATAATCCAGAATTTACAGCCATGGAAATATACGTAGCCTACAAAGATTACAACTGGATGATGGGTTTTTGCGAACAACTCTTGGAACATTGCGCCTTGGCAGTAAACGGAACTACCAAAGCCACCTTTGGCAAACACGAAATAGATTTTAAAGCCCCTTACGCTAGGGTTACCATGGCCGATTCCATTAAGCATTTTACTGGGTTCGATATCACTGGTAAAACAGAAGAACAAATAAGACAGGCTGCCAAAGACCTAGGTGTTGAAGTAGATGAAACCATGGGTAAAGGAAAACTTATTGATGAAATATTTGGTGAAAAATGTGAAGGCAACTACATCCAACCAACCTTTATTACCGACTATCCAAAAGAAATGAGCCCTTTGTGTAAAGAACACAGGGACAATCCAGAATTAACCGAGCGTTTTGAACTTATGGTTTGTGGTAAGGAAATTGCCAATGCTTATTCAGAATTGAACGACCCAATAGACCAACGTGAACGGTTTGAGCACCAATTAAAACTGGCTGCCAAAGGAGACGACGAAGCTACCGAATTTATTGATTACGATTTCCTTCGTGCCCTGGAATATGGCATGCCTCCAACCTCAGGAATGGGAATTGGTATGGATAGATTAATCATGTTTTTAACAAACAATCAATCTATTCAAGAAGTGCTTTTCTTCCCTCAAATGAGACCAGAGAAAAAACCATTGGCCATTAGCGAAGATGCCAAAGCTGTTTTGGAAATATTGAACAAGGTCGAAAAAATAGATTTAAACGACCTAAAATGCCAATCTGGTTTAAGTAATAAAAAATGGGATAAAGCCATTAAAGACTTAACAAAGAACAAAGTCGCTAAAGTTGAAAAAACGGATGATGGTTTGTTAGTTGTAGTGGTTTAAATTGATCATTTATATATAAAACTTTAAAGAGGATGTCTAATAAATAGTTTTTCGACATCCTCCTTAAAATATAATGACATGATTCTTAATCACTCAAACTAGCCAACATAGCTAGTCCTCCAAAAAGAAAAATAAACATAAATATTAAAACAAAGGCAAGAATCATTATCAGAAGATTTCCTTTTGCCCAATTTTTTTTATGAATGTTTGTAGTGCTGTCAAAAGCCCAAACCAAAACCAATATAAACCCTATTAGTGGTATCGATGCTAAAAAAATTGTCAATGCCCATTCTTTATAAGACATTGGAGGTGTGTTTTCTTGAGGTGATAGATTTTCCATATTTTTAGTTGGTTTTAAAAATGAATTCCAAATATAATATTTTTATTAATTAATATTAACTTTCACTTTTAGGCTGTTGAGCTGATTTTCAGATAGTAAAGTAATTTCGCAAAAATTGAAACGTGAGATGATGAATTATTTATTTAGTTTGCTTAAAATCTACGTTTAACGAAAATATAAGAAAGGAATTACAGACATGTAGTTCCTTTTTTTTAACTTTATAGAAAACAGTATTAAAATTAAAAACCACATTATGAAAACACTACAACTATATATACTTCTTGTCTCTACCTTAGGTTTAATCATGTTTCAAAACCAAACCATAGATCAAAACAGGTCTGAGGTCAATTTCAAAATAAACAATCTCCTCATCAACACGGTAGATGGTACTTTTAAAAACATGACAGGCACTTTCAATTTTAATCCAGAAGACCTTGAAAACTCCAATTTCAACATCTGCATAGATGCAGCCACCATCGACACAGACAATGATAAACGCGACGAACATTTAAGATCTGCAGATTTCTTTAATGTTGAAAAATATCCGGAAATTTGTTTCACCTCCACAGCCATTGAAAAAAAAGACAATGCTTATATAACCACAGGAAACCTATCCATGCATGGTGTTACCAAAACGGTACAAATCCCTTTTGAGTTTTCAAACAACACCTTTAAAGGACATTTTGAATTGGAACGAATGGATTATAACATTGGCGAAGACACAGGGACCTTTATGGTGGGAAGCACAGCAAAAATTACCATTAAATGTGTAGTAACCCCTTAAGTGTTTTTTTAAAGCAAAAATTTAAACTACCTTAGTGGACCCATAAACATTGATATGAAACAAACTTACTTAACCTATGCCTTTTTGGCGTCCATCTTTTTATTTACAAACACAAACAGTTATTCACAAACCTATGATCCCTATTTTGGAAACCTAGTGGATAATGTTTCGGCAACAAATATTGTAAACAATTTAACTGCCTTCCAAAATTTTGGCGTGAAAGAAGTAGGCACTCAAGCTTTGACCAATGCTGAAAATTGGATTACAACACACTACACCAATTTAGGTTATACAAACATAGAACTGCAATCCTTTACTTATTCCTCTGGCACAAGCAACAACATTATTGTTACCAAAACCGGAACTACCTATCCCAATACTTTCCTGATAATAGATGGTCATTACGATACCATTAATGGACCAGGCACTAACGACAATGGCTCTGGAACGGTTTTAATTATGGAATTGGCACGTTTACTGGCTACGGTTCCAACAGAATATTCCATAAAATTCATTCATTTTAGTGGTGAAGAAGATGGATTGGTAGGAAGTAATTATTATGTGAACAATACCGTTATCCCTCAAAATTTAGACATTAAACTTGTACTTAACATAGATGAAGTTGGTGGCGTTAATGGCATGACAAACAATACCATAGTTTGCGAAAGGGACCAAAGCAACACTCCTTCCACAAACAATGCTGCATCTAATACAGCGACCAATCAATTGGCAACCTGCATAGAATTGTATTCCAACCTTAATACTGAAATATCCTATGCCTACGCATCAGATTATATACCGTTTGAAGATAACAATGAAATCATTACAGGTTTATACGAATACAACGAAACACCTTATGCTCATGGCCCAAATGATGTTTTGGCCAACATGGATACCAACTATTTGTATGAAGTGACCAAAGGCACACTAGGTGCTGCTTTATTTTTTGCTGAAGTAGATTTTAATGCTTTACATTCTGAGTCCTTCAATTTGGATCCCGCTATCAACATGTATCCCAATCCTTCAAAAGGGATTCTTCATGTTGATTTGAAAACCCTAGAACACACTACTTTTAAATTAATGGATATCTTAGGTAAAGTAGTTTTAAGCAAAACATTAAAAACAACCTATTCTAAAATTGATGTCAGTTATATAAAAAAAGGTGTCTATTTAGCAGTTTTCGAGACCAACAACAACAGGATTACCAAAAAACTGATAATACATTAGCGTATTAAATATCATTTAAAACAATAAAAGGTCTCCTATGGAAGACCTTTTTGCATTTTTAATTAAAAGTTAGTTATAATCAATCCCTAATTAAAGGCAAAGTAGAACAACGCAGCAAACCTTCTTGTTTGGCTATTTCAGCATAAGGCACCTCTTCAACGGTAAAGCCATTGCTTCTTAACCAAGCGTTTAATCTGGTAAAATTCTTTTCAGAAACAACCACATCTTCAGCTATGGAAAACACATTGCTGTTCATATGGTACATTTCTTCCCTGGTTATATGGAACAAGTTCTCTTTTCCAAACAAATCAACCAAATACATATAATCGCTTTCTTCCCGGAAACCACTTTTATAGATAATGCCTTTATTTTTCCCTACGGGTTGGAAACAGCAATCCAAATGCAAGGCATTGTCCCTTGGTTCAATTTTGGATTTCACCAAATCGAATTCCTTCACAATTTTATGTGGAAACAAATCCTTGATATACTGCACACCTTCCATATTGGTTCTGGCAGTTATATAGTTCTTATAGTCACTACCTTTATAGGTACCAATAAAAATATGGTTGTTCCAAAGCATGACATCTCCACCTTCTATATGAACCTCTTCTGGAGGTCTTACCACTTTTTTTGGATCTATTTGGTCTATAACATACTGAATAGCATCCAATTCTTCTTCTCTATTTGGAAGAATATTCGCTTTTACAAAGACATCGTCAATAACAAATGCTATGTCCCTTGTAAAAATTTGGTTACAGTCTTTTATCAATTCTGGTCTGTACACTTTAATGTTGTACTTCTCGAATACCTTTGCAACTGCTTCCATTTCCTTGATCATGTCTGCTTCCACAGGATAGGTTCCTGCTTTAATATGTTCTAAAGATTTTGGGTCGTAAGCTTGCTCTTCGGTTGGTGTGGGACCATTACTAACTGCAGTGCCTAAAACTACGGCTCTTAATCTAGATGTTTCGTTGGTTACGTTTAGTTTTATCATAGTATTACAAACCTAATTAATTTATTTTTGACTTCTATTTTTGATGTTTTTTTAAATATAAAAAAAAGCTCCATTAATAAAAATGAAGCTTTTAACTATTATGTTTATTTAATTAACGCTTATCAATAGTTTTAAAGGACCTTAAAGTTTCCCCTACATAAATCTGTCTAGGACGACCAATAGGTTCGTTGTTCAATCTCATTTCTCTCCATTGAGCAATCCAACCTGGTAAACGACCCAAAGCAAACATTACTGTAAACATATCTGTTGGGATGCCCATGGCCCTGTAAATAATTCCAGAATAGAAATCTACGTTTGGATATAATTTTCTGTCTACAAAATAAGGATCCTTTAAAGCTTCTTGTTCTAAAGCTTTTGCTATGTTTAATATAGGATCTTCAACACCCAAATCGTTTAAAATTTCGTCTGCAGCTTTTTTGATGATTTTGGCTCTTGGATCGAAATTTTTGTAAACTCTATGCCCAAAGCCCATCAATCTAAACGGATCTTCTTTATCTTTTGCTTTAGCCATATATTTTTCAGTATCTCCACCATCTTCCTTTATGGCTTCAAGCATTTCCAATACAGCTTGATTGGCACCTCCATGAAGTGGTCCCCAAAGGGCTGATATACCTGTAGAAAGGGAAGCAAACAAACCAACATGGGATGAACCTGCAATTCTTACAGTAGAGGTAGAACAGTTTTGTTCGTGATCTGCATGAAGTATCAATAACTTATCCAAGGCGTTTATAACAATTGGATTGAAAAGATAATCTTCGTTTGGCTGTTTAAACATCATTTTTAAGATGTTTTCCACATAGCCTAAATTTTTATCGCCATAATCCAATGGCAAACCATTCTTTTTTCTAAAAGTCCAAGCTACCAATACTGGAAATTTACCCAATATTTTCACAATGGCTTTGTACATGTCTTCTTCAGAGTTAACATTTACCGAAGAAGGGTTGAAAGCAGTTAATGCACTAGTTAAAGAAGCAATAACTCCCATTGGGTGAGCCGATTTTGGAAAAGCATCCACAATCTTTCTTACATCTTCATCTACAACAGATTGCGCCTTAATATCTGCATGAAATTTTTCCAACTGTTCTTTAGTTGGCAATTCCCCAAAGATTAAAAGAAATGCAACTTCCAGGAAATTGGCTTTTTCGGCAAGCTCTTCAATAGAATATCCTCTGTATCTTAAAATTCCTTTTTCTCCATCTAAAAACGTTATGGCACTTTCGCAAGACCCTGTGTTTTTATAACCTGGATCTAAAGTAATAACACCTTCTGTGCTGCTTCTTAAATTTTTGATATCTATGGCAACCTCATTTTCAGTTCCTTCTATTATGGGAAATTCATAAGTCTTGCCTTTAATTTCTATTGTAGCTTTATCTGACATATATTGTAAAAAATTAATGTATTTTGTTGTACTTTTTAACTTCACGAATTTACAAAATATATAACGATTTATAAAGCACTTAACAAAGGTTTTACTAATAAAAATATTAGAAAAATCGATAGTAAAACAAAAGCGATTATCCAGATACGGATAATCGCTTTAAATAAAATTTAATTTAAAGGGAGCTACTTCACTTTAAATGCTTTTTTTCCTGGATAGTAAGCCACATCTTCCAATTCTTCCTCAATGCGCAACAACTGGTTGTATTTAGACATTCTATCACTACGTGATGCCGAACCTGTTTTAATTTGCCCACAATTTAAAGCCACGGCTAAATCTGCAATGGTATTATCTTCCGTTTCACCAGAACGATGAGACATGACAGAGGTATAACCTGCATTGTGAGCCATATTTACAGCAGCAATGGTTTCGGAAAGTGTTCCTATTTGGTTTACTTTAATTAAAATGGAGTTGGCAATGTTATTTTCTATGCCTTTGGACAAACGTTCCACATTTGTTACAAACAAATCGTCGCCAACCAATTGTACATTATCTCCAATTTTTTCGGTTAAATACTTCCAACCTTCCCAATCGTTTTCATCCATACCATCTTCTATGGAGATGATTGGGTATTTAGAGGTTAGTTCAGCTAAATAATCGGCTTGTTCTTTGCTGGTCCTTACTTGTCCTTTATCACCTTCAAATTTAGTATAATCGTATTTACCGTCGATATAAAATTCAGCCGAAGCACAATCCAATGCAATCATGATATCATCGCCTAAAGTGTATCCTGCCTGTTCCACAGCTTTTTTAATGGTATCCAGTGCGTCTTCTGTTCCACCAGCCAAATTTGGGGCAAATCCACCTTCATCCCCTACTGCAGTGCTTAAGCTTCTATCGTGTAATACGTTTTTTAAATGATGAAAAATTTCTGTTCCCATTTGCATGGCATGAGTGAAATTTTTGGCTTTTACAGGCATAATCATAAACTCCTGAAAAGCGATAGGAGCATCGCTATGCGAACCTCCATTGATAATGTTCATCATAGGCACAGGAAGCGTGTTAGCACTAACACCTCCAACATATCTGTACAGTGGCATACCCAACTCGTTTGCTGCTGCTTTTGCAACAGCTAAAGAAACTCCTAAAATAGCATTGGCTCCTAATTTTGATTTATTTGAAGTACCATCTAAGTTAATCATTGTTTTATCAATAAGATTCTGCTCAAACACAGAGGTTCCAAGTAATTCCTGAGCAATAATTGTATTGACATTCTCTACGGCTTTTAAAACCCCTTTTCCCATATATGTGTGTCCTCCATCTCGCAATTCTACAGCTTCATGTTCACCAGTTGAAGCACCAGATGGTACAGCAGCTCTTCCCATAATGCCGTTTTCGGTTACCACATCTACTTCTACAGTTGGGTTTCCTCTGGAATCTAAAATTTGTCTTGCGTGAATGTTAATAATAATGCTCATCTCAAATAGTTTAAAATTAGTTGTTTATTTATAAAACCTACAAGTCCCGATGTTTTAAGATTGAGATCCTGTAGGTTAAGCTAAAAAATTTTAGTTAAAAACCTCAAGGAAGTAAATCTTCTTTGAGGTTTTTTTGATTATTTGTTTTTAATGTTTTCTATAAACTGATCGAACAGATAGGAAGAATCGTGTGGACCAGGGCTTGCTTCGGGATGATATTGTACCGAAAAGCAATTTTTATTTTTCATGCGAATTCCAGCCACTGTATGATCGTTTAAATGAACGTGTGTTATTTCTATGTCTGAATGGTTTTCTGCTTCTTCCCTATTAATGGCAAAGCCGTGATTTTGTGATGTAATTTCACCTTTACCTGTTATTAGGTATTTAACCGGATGATTTATGCCTCTATGCCCATGATGCATTTTGTAAGTAGAAATTCCGTTTGCCAAAGCAATGACTTGATGTCCCAAACAGATGCCAAATAAAGGCAAGTTTTTCTCTATAATCTGTTTTGCCAACGTTTGTGCTTCTTTTAAAGGTTCTGGATCTCCAGGTCCATTGGATAAAAAATATCCATCTGGATTAAAGGCACTCATATCTTCAAAAGTGGCATTGTAAGGAAACACTTTTATATAGGCATCCCGTTTGGCTAAATTTCTTAGTATGTTTGTTTTAATCCCTATATCTAAAGCTGCTATTTTATAAGTTGCATTTTCATTCCCATAAAAATATGGTTCTTTGGTGGATACCTGTGAAGCCAGTTCCAAACCATTCATATCAGGAACTTGAGCCAGTTGTTTTTTAAGGCCTTCAATGTTGTCAACGTCTGTAGAAATTACAGCGTTCATGGCACCATTATCCCTTATGTAGCTTACCAAAGCTCTGGTGTCCACATCGGAAATGGCAAATAAATCGTGTTTGTTTAAAAATGTTTCCAAAGCTGCATCTGCAGCATCACGAGAATACTGGTAACTAAAATTTTTACAAATTAAACCAGAAATTTTAATGGAATTGGATTCCACTTCGTCCTCATGTGTTCCGTAATTACCAATGTGAGCATTGGTAGTTACCATGAGTTGACCAAAATAAGAAGGATCTGTAAAAATTTCTTGATAGCCAGTCATGCCTGTATTAAAGCATACCTCGCCAAAGGCTGTACCAGATTTTCCTACAGCTTTACCATGAAAAATGGTTCCGTCTGCTAGTAAAATAATGGCTTTGTCTCGTTTGTTGTATTTCATGATTAAAAAAGTTTTGCAAAATTGCATAAAAAAAAGGATAAACTAAAATGTTTATCCTTTTTTATGATTTCTTTTTTATTAAAGGGAATCGTAATAGGTAAAGATCTTAATCAAGTCTTCTTCAGATTCATAATCCAATTTATTGTCTTTTACAAAAGTGCTAATCTCGTTTTTCTTGTCAGAAAATGTTTTCAAAATGTGTTTCTTTTTAAGTTTTAATTCCTCTAAGTTTGAATCATTCTTAGAATAAAAATATGTTGAAATTCGGGTAAGGACATCAGGAGTTGTTTCTTGGGTCAATGGATTTAAAACCCCTTTGACTATATGTAATTCGGGCACCTTAAACAGCGAGACTTTATTTAATTCCAACATGGGCTCAAAGAAACCTGCTTCACGTGTTTTTGGATTGTACATTTTAATGAAGGTTTCAGTAGAGGTGTAAACCATTTTAACCTTTTCATTGTTGAAAATAAATAGGGTATCACCTAAGGTTTCCGTTTCAAACCTATTCTCTTTTAGATTAAAGTTTATATTTTTTAGTTTGAGTTCTTTACCGTTTGAGAAAATAATTTTGGAAGTCCTGTCCCAAGTATCATATAAATATCTTGAACCATCTTCCTTATTGTACAGCCTCTTTTGGAAAGCTTCATCTGGAAACATATCTGCAGTAGTAACTGTTCTACTTGTCTGGAACTTTGCGGAGCTGCTGGAAAGTGAACTTCGCATGTTTTGAGAAAAACAAGGTGTTAACAAAAAAGCACTAAACATGTAAAATAAGAAAAGCTTCATAAATAATTGTTTTAATTAAATATAAAGCTTTTTTAGTAATTAAAAAACTCTTAACCTTAAAGAGTGTTATAATGTTTTAAAATGTTTTTAAGGTCATTAATATCTTTAAAGCTTAAATTATTGTTTTTAGCGTATTGTTTAATGACATCTTTTTTATCTGCATCAATCAATTTTAAGACAGCAGATTTTTTAAGTTTGGTTTCTTTAAGGGTTTCTCCATCCTTTGTGTAATAGTACTTTTCTTTATGTACCATTTGATCGTCTGAAACTTTTTGCTGAGTCATTGGGTTAAAACTTGCTTCAACAATTTCTATTTCATGTTTTCTTAAAATAGAGATGGATTTTGTAGCTGCCAATTCTTCAAAAAAGGAATTTCTTTGGAATTCAGGATCTAGATAACGTTTAAAGGTTCTTGCTTCTATCACTACTTTTTTAATATTTTTTGGATTGAATGCAAAAACTGAATCTTCAGAAAATTTAGCCTCAAAGCGCTCTAATTGTATGTTATAATTAAGTGATTTTAACCTATAAGCTTTATCTTGCATAAAAATTACGGCGTCATCATTGTTCCAAGATTCAAATAAATAAGGAGTTCCTTTTAGCTTCGTGCTTTTTGGAGCACTGGAAATCCAAAGTCCGTTGTTAGACAACATTCTGCTTGCGTTTGTCAAACTGTTTGCAGACACATCTGAAGATGCTTGAGAAAATGAAAAGTTAACTGATAATGCCAGTATAAAAACCAAAAATTTGTTCATTGTATAAAATTTAGGCTGCAAATATAAAAAAAGGATAGACTTATTGGGTCTATCCTTATTATATTAACATTAATTAACAGAAACTTTAACTATTCTTCTTCGTTTGAAGCTTTAGTTTCTGTTACAGGAGCTTTAGCTTCGGTTGATTTAGAACCACCTCTTCTACTTCTTCTGGTTGTTTTCTTCTTAGCTTTGTCTGCATTGTAAATTTCATTGTAATCTACAAGTTCAATCATTGCCATATCTGCGTTATCACCTAAACGGTTACCAAGTTTAATAATTCTTGTGTATCCTCCTGGTCTGTCTCCTACTTTAGGGGCAACATCTCTAAATAATTCTGCAACAGCTTCTTTTTGTCTTAAACGAGACATAACAATACGTCTGTTATGTGTTGTGTCTTCTTTAGATTTTGTTACTAAAGGCTCCACAAATTGTTTTAAAGCTTTAGCTTTAGCTACTGTTGTGTTAATACGCTTGTGTTCAATTAAGGAACAAGCCATATTGGCCAACATTGATTTTCTGTGAGCTGTTTTTCTCCCTAAGTGGTTTGTTTTTTTTCCGTGTCTCATGACATTTTGTTTTAATCACCATCTTGCTACAACCCTTTATAGAGGAGCAAAATATGATGTATTAATCTTTATCTAATTTATATTTTGAAAGATCCATTCCAAAGTTTAACCCTTTCACATTAACAAGCTCTTCAAGCTCTGTTAAGGATTTTTTACCAAAGTTACGGAACTTCATTAAGTCGTTTTTGTTAAAAGATACTAAATCTCCTAAGGTATCTACTTCAGCAGCTTTTAAACAGTTAAGCGCACGAACAGACAGATCCATATCAACCAATTTGGTTTTTAATAGTTGTCTCATGTGAAGGGATTCTTCATCATAAGTTTCTGTTTGAGCTATCTCATCAGCTTCAAGGGTTATTCTTTCATCAGAGAACAACATGAAGTGATGGATTAATGTTTTTGCAGCTTCTGTTAAAGCATCTTGAGGTGTGATGGAACCGTCAGTAATGATTTCGAAAACCAATTTTTCGTAATCTGTTTTTTGTTCCACACGATAGTTCTCAATGCTGTACTTAACATTTTTTATAGGTGTGTAAATTGAATCTGTAAAGATGGTTCCTATAGGAGCAGAAGCTTTTTTGTTTTCTTCTGCTGGAACGTAACCTCTACCTTTTTCAATAGTAATTTCCATATTGATATTTACTTTAGGATCTAAATTACAGATTACAAGCTCTGAATTTAATATTTGGAATCCTGAAATAAATTTTTGAAAATCACCAGCTGTTATTTGATTTTGTCCTGAAAGAGATATTGAAACAGATTCGCTGTCCACATCTTCTATTTGTCTTTTAAAACGTACTTGTTTTAAGTTTAAAATAATTTCAGTAACATCTTCAACAACGCCAGCAATAGTAGAAAATTCATGATCTACACCTTCAATTCTAACCGAAGTGATTGCAAATCCTTCTAAAGAAGAAAGTAAAACTCTTCTTAGAGCATTTCCAACTGTTAATCCGTAACCAGGTTCTAAAGGACGAAATTCGAATTTTCCTTCAAAATCGGTTGAATCAATCATGATTACTTTGTCGGGCTTTTGAAAATTAAATACTGCCATATTTGCGATTTGTATCAGTTATTATTTAGAGTATAATTCGACGATGAATTGTTCGTTTATGTTTTCTGGAATTTGAATTCTAGCAGGTACAGAAACAAAAGTACCTTCTTTCTTTTCGGTATTCCAAGTAATCCATTCGTAAACTTGGCTTGAATTTGATAAAGATTTATCGATAGCTTCAAGCGATTTTGATTTTTCTCTTACAGCAACAACATCTCCAGGTTTTAGGTGGTAAGATGGGATATTTACAATTTCTCCGTTTACTGTAATGTGTCTGTGGGACACTAGTTGTCTAGCACCATTTCTTGAAGGGGATATTCCCATTCTAAAAACAACGTTGTCCAATCTGGACTCACATAATTGTAACAATACTTCCCCTGTAATTCCAGGAGCAGCAGTTGCTTTTTTAAACATGTTTCTGAATTGCTTTTCCAACACACCATAAGTGTATTTTGCTTTTTGCTTTTCCATTAACTGGATTGCATATTCAGATTTTTTTCCACGACGCTTGTTTGCACCATGTTGACCTGGAGGATAGTTTCTTTTCTCAAAAGACTTATCTTCTCCATAAATAGCTTCACCAAACTTACGAGCTATTTTAGTTTTAGGACCAGTATATCTTGCCATATTAAATTTGTTATGAGAGTGGTTATGAATTAAGGTCTTAATCTTATCCTTCGATAACCGTTATCCTCTCGTTGATACTTGTTTATTATTTTTTAAGAGTGCAAATTTACACATAAAAAATTAATATCAACCATTAAAAACAGTTGATATTAATTCTTTGGTATGCTTGCTTATACTCTTCTACGTTTTGGAGGACGACATCCATTATGTGGCAATGGAGTAACATCTATAATTTCTGTTACTTCTATACCTGCGTTATGAATGGAACGTATTGCAGATTCTCTACCGTTACCAGGACCTTTTACGTATACTTTTACTTTCTTTAAGCCTGCTTCCTGTGCTACAGCAGCAGCATCTTCAGCAGCTAATTGAGCAGCGTAAGGTGTGTTCTTTTTAGAACCTCTGAATCCCATTTTTCCAGCAGAAGACCATGCGATCACGTCTCCTTTTTTGTTTGTAAGCGAAATGATAATGTTATTGAAAGATGCTGTTACGTGAGCTTCACCTATTGCATCAACAATTACTTTACGCTTTTTAGTACTTGACTTTGCCATATTATTTTTAGATTTCTAGTTGTTAGTTTTTAGTTGTTAGAATCCTAAACATTGCTATTTCAAACAGATTCATCTAACGTCTAAACTCTAATGACTAATGTCTTTTAATTATTTAGTTGCCATTTTTTTGTTAGCAACAGTTTTTCTTCTACCTTTTCTAGTTCTAGAGTTGTTTTTTGTACGTTGTCCTCTTAATGGAAGACCAGCTCTATGACGAATACCTCTGTAACAACCTATATCCATTAATCGCTTAATGTTCATTTGTGTTTCAGAACGCAATTCACCTTCAATAGTAAAAGAACCAACAGCCTCACGAATATTACTTATTTCGTCGTCTGTCCAATCTTGAACTTTTGTACTTTCATCCACTTTAGCTTGGGCTAAAATGTCTTTTGCTCTACTTTTACCTATTCCATAGATATAAGTTAGGGAGATAACTCCTCTTTTGTTTTTTGGTATGTCTACACCTGCAATTCTTGCCATAACTACCCTTGTCTTTGTTTGAATCTAGGATTCTTTTTGTTAATTACGTAAAGTCTACCTTTTCTACGCACGATTTTACAATCTGCACTTCTTTTTTTAACTGATGCTCTTACTTTCATCTCTGTTAGTATCTATAAGTTATTCTAGCCTTAGTTAAATCGTAAGGACTCATTTCTAATTTTACTTTGTCTCCTGGTAATAATTTTATGTAATGCATACGCATTTTACCAGATATATGCGCTGTCACTATGTGACCATTTTCTAGTTCAACACGAAACATGGCATTGGATAATGCTTCTATTATTGTTCCGTCTTGTTCTATTGCTGCTTGTTTTGCCATAGTATTGATATATTAAGCTACTGCTTTTCTATTTTTACCTGTTTTCATCAAGCCGTCGTAATGTCTATTCAACAAGTAAGAGTTTACTTGTTGCATAGTATCTATTGCAACTCCAACCATAATTAATAGTGAGGTTCCACCAAAAAATAAGGCCCATCCAGATTGTACATTCATTAGCTTTACTATAATGGCTGGGAACACAGCTATTAAGGCTAGGAATATAGATCCTGGTAATGTTATTTGAGACATTATTTTATCTAAATATTCTGAAGTTTCAGAACCTGGACGTATGCCAGGAATAAAACCACCACTACGTTTTAAATCGTCTGCCATTTTGTTTGTAGGCACTGTGATTGCTGTATAAAAGTATGTAAATACTATAATTAATAAAGCAAAAACTAAGTTGTACCAAAAACCAAATATATCAGCAAAATTTGTTGACATCCATTGTCCTGCACTAGTGTCTTTCAAGAAAGAGGACTGACCTATTAAACTTGGCACGAACATGATGGCTTGTGCAAAGATAATTGGCATTACTCCAGATGCATTTAGTTTTAATGGTAAAAACTGTCTGGATCCCATTACGTTTTTCTCGTAACCACCAGAAGCAGTTCTTCTTGCATACTGTACCGCTATTTTTCTAACTGCCATAACCAGCATAACTGAGGCTAAAATAATAACCAACCAGATAACCAATTCAAAAAGAATCAACATCACGTTGTTTCCTTCTAGCCTGGAAGATGCGTTTTGTAAAAATGCTTTTGGTAAGGTTGCAATAATTCCAACCATAATTAATAAAGAGATACCGTTACCAATACCTTTATCGGTAATTTTCTCTCCCAACCACATAGCAAAGATACAGCCTGTAACTAAAATAACTATAGATGAAAAATAGAATAACCCTCCAGTACCCAATAAAAAGGCACTTTGTGGAATACCAAATGCTGTTGGCAAACTTGCTAAATATCCTGGAGCTTGTACCAAACAGATGGCAATGGTTAACCAACGTGTAATTTGTGTGATTTTCTTTTGGCCACTGGCTCCTTCTTTTTGCAGTTTCTGTAAATAAGGAATGGCTATTCCCATTAACTGAACCACAATAGAAGCAGAGATATATGGCATGATTCCTAAAGCAAAAACAGAAGCGTTAGCAAAAGCTCCTCCTGTAAATGCGTTTAACAAACCTAATAAACCAGACTCTGTGTTGCTCTGTAAATTTTCCAATTGAGCTGCATCAATACCTGGTAAAACCACTTGTGCGCCAAAACGATAAACTAATAACAGACCAAGGGTTAAAATGATTCTGTTTCTTAATTCCTCTATTTTCCAAACATTCTTTAGTGTCTCTATAAATTTCATGCGCTTGTTTGTGATTATAAAGTTACAGTTTCTCCTCCTGCAGCTTCAATCGCAGCTTTTGCTGAAGCGGTAAACTTATGAGCAGATACCTTTAATTTAGCTTTTAACTCGCCTCTTCCCATAATTTTAACTAGATCGTTTTTTCCAGCTAATCTTAGAGCTACAAGGGTATCGAAATCTAAAGTATCTTTAATTTTCTTTTCGTCTACTAATTGTTGTAAAGTATCTAAGTTTACACCTTGATATTCTACTCTGTTGATGTTAGTAAAGCCAAATTTAGGCACACGTCTTTGAAGTGGCATTTGCCCTCCTTCAAATCCAATTTTCTTTGAATATCCAGAACGGGATTTTGCTCCTTTGTGGCCACGAGTTGCCGTTCCACCTTTTCCAGAACCTTGTCCACGTCCTATTCGTTTACCTTGACTTTTAACTGAACCTTCTGCAGGTTTTAAATTACTTAAATCCATTTCAGTATCTTATTATTTTGTTTCTTCTACAGAAACTAAATGTTTAACTTTATTAACCATACCAAGGATGTTTGGTGTGGCATCATGTTCTACGACTTGTCCAATCTTTTTAAGACCAAGAGCTTCAAGAATTCTTTTTTGTCTTAACGTACGATTGATTGCGCTTTTAACTTTTTTTACTTTTATTTTTGCCATCGTTTCCTGTATTATCCTTTAAAAACTTTTTCTAGCGATATACCTCTATCACGTGCAATAGTGTTTGCATTTCTTAGTTGTAATAAAGCATCGAAAGTAGCTTTAACTACGTTATGAGGGTTTGATGATCCTTGTGATTTTGATAACACGTCGTGAACACCTACTGCTTCCAACACTGTTCTTACAGCACCACCAGCAATAACACCTGTACCAGGAGCTGCAGGAATAATGTTTACTCTTGCTCCTCCATATTTACCTTTTTGTTCGTGTGGTAAGGATCTTTTTACTAAAGGAATACGTACTAAATTTTTCTTAGCATCTTCAACAGCTTTTGCTATTGCACTTGCTACGTCTTTAGATTTTCCTAAACCGTGACCTACGACACCTGCTTCATCTCCAACAACTACTATTGCCGAAAACCCAAATGCTCTACCACCTTTAGTTACTTTTGTAACTCTTTGTACACCAACCAAACGATCTTTAAGATCCAATCCACTTGGTTTTACTAACTCTGCGCTTTTGTATTTCTGATACATAATTTCTTAGAATTTAAGTCCTGCTTCTCTAGCTCCTTCGGCTAATGATTTAACTCTACCATGATATTGGTATCCACCTCTATCAAAAGAAATGGTTTCCACACCTGCCTTAAGGGCTTTTTCAGCTACTGCTTTACCTACTAAAGCTGCTATTTCAGTTTTAGTACCTTTTGCAGAACTAATGTCTTTATCTCTAGAAGATGCTGCACTAATGGTTTTACCAGATACATCATCTATTACTTGAGCATATATTTCTTTATTGCTTCTAAAAACAGATAATCTTGGTCTAGCCTCAGTTCCTGAAACTATTTTACGAACTCTGCTTTTAATTCTTAATCGTCTTTCGTTCTTTGTTAATGCCATAACTTAATTATTAAGCTGATTTACCTGCTTTTCTTCTTAATACTTCTCCTACAAACTTAACTCCTTTACCTTTGTAAGGCTCTGGTGGTCTAAAACCACGTATTTTAGCTGCTACTTGACCAACTAATTGTTTGTCTGATGAAGTTAATTTTACTATTGGATTTTTTCCTTTTTCTGAAATTGTCTCCACTTGTACTTCAGGAGCTATATCTAAAACAATGTTATGAGAAAATCCTAACGCTAAGTCTAACTTTTGTCCTTGGTTTGATGCTCTATAACCAACACCTACCAATTCTAATTGTTTTGTCCATCCTGTAGATACACCTTTAATCATGTTATTGATAAGGGATCTATAAAGTCCATGCTTTGCTTTGTGTACTTTAGAATCTGAAGGACGCTCTACAAATACATTTCCATCTTCAACTTTAATTGCAACATCAGAAAATTCTTGAGTCAATTCTCCTAATTTTCCTTTAACTGTAACAATGTTATCGTTAATATCAACTGTAATTCCTGCTGGAATTGCTACTGGGTTATTACCTATTCTTGACATTTCTTATTCGCTTTTAATTAGTAAACGTAACAAAGTACTTCGCCACCTACATTTTCCCTTTGTGCTTGTTTACCTGTCATTACTCCATGAGAAGTAGAAACAATGGCAATACCAAGACCGTTTAAAATTCTAGGTAGTTCTTTTGAACTTGCATACTTACGTAAACCTGGTTTACTTATTCTTTGAATCTTTTTAATTACAGGTTCTTTGGTCTCTTTATTGTACTTAAGGGCTATCTTAATGGTCCCTTGTACAGAGTTGTCCTCAAATTTGTAACTTAAAATATATCCTTGTTCGAATAATATTTTAGTAATTTCCTTTTTTAAATTAGATGCTGGAATCTCAACCACTCTGTGGTTGGCTCGAACAGCATTTCTAATTCTAGTCAAATAATCCGCTATTGGATCTGTATTCATAGTTATTAAATTTCGGAATCGGTTTTTAACTCATTTTGTTAAACCTAATTCCCGTTTATAATTCTTTTATAATATTACCAGCTTGCCTTTTTAACTCCAGGTATTAAACCTTGGTTAGCCATTTCCCTGAACATAACACGAGAAATACCAAAGGTTCTCATGTAACCTCTTGGTCTTCCTGTTAACTTGCAACGGTTGTGCATGCGTACAGGAGAAGCATTTTTTGGTAACTTTTGTAATGCTTCATAATCTCCAGCTTCTTTTAAAGCTTTACGTTTCTCAGCATATTTTGCTACTGTTTTTGCTCTTTTTACCTCACGGGCTTTCATTGATTCTTTAGCCATATCTTAATTCTTTTGAAAAGGTAATCCTAATTCTGTTAATAATGATTTTGCTTCCTTATCTGTTTCTGCTGAGGTAACAAATGTAATATCCATTCCAGAAATTTTGTTTACCTTATCGATATCGATTTCTGGGAAGATAATTTGTTCTGTAATTCCTAAATTATAATTACCTCTACCATCGAATCCTGTGGCTTTAATTCCATTAAAGTCTCTTACTCGTGGTAATGCTGAAGTAATTAAACGATCTAAAAATTCGTACATTCTTTCACCACGTAAAGTTACTTTGGCGCCAATTGGCATACCTTTACGTAATTTGAATGATGCAACGTCTTTTTTAGAGATGGTTGCAACGGTCTTTTGTCCAGTTATAGTTGTTAATTCTTCCACAGCGTGGTCAATTAACTTTTTATCGGCAACTGCTGCTCCAACTCCTTTAGATACTACTATCTTTTGAAGTTTAGGCACTTGCATGATGTTTTTATAACCAAATTCGTCTGTAAGAGCTGCAGTTATTCTGCTTTTGTACTCTTCTTTAAGTCTAGGTGTATATGCCATAACTAAATTACTTCATTAGATTTTTTAGAAAATCTCACTTTTTTATCGCCTTCCATTCTGTACCCAACTCTGGTTGTTTCCCCTTTAGAGGTTAACAATGATAGGTTGGAAATTTGAATAGCTGCTTCTTTTTCTACGATTCCACCTTGAGGGTTCTGTGCACTTGGCTTAGTGTGTTTCTTTACCATGTTGATTCCCTCAACGATCGCTTTGTTCTTATCTTTTAATACTTTAAGCACTTTCCCTTCAGAACCTTTATGGTCTCCGGCTATTACTTTTACGGTATCTCCTGATTTTATTTTAAGCTTTGTCATTTTATTTTGCATTAAAGCACTTCAGGTGCTAATGATACAATTTTCATGAATTGTTTATCACGAAGTTCTCTTGCAACAGGACCAAATACACGTGTTCCTCTCATCTCACCGGTTGGGTTTAATAAAACACATGCGTTATCGTCAAATCTTATATAAGATCCATCTGGTCTTCTTACTTCTTTTCTTGTACGTACAACAACTGCAGTTGAAACAGCACCTTTTTTAATGTTTCCATTAGGTGTTGCATCTTTAACTGTAACAACAATTTTGTCGCCAACAGATGCGTATCTTCTCTTGGTACCACCTAGAACACGTATGGTCAATACTTCTTTTGCTCCAGTGTTATCAGCTACTTTTAATCTTGATTCTGTTTGTATCATAATTATTTAGCTCTTTCAATTATTTCAACTAGTCTCCAACATTTGGATTTACTCATAGGCCTTGTTTCCATGATCTTTACAGTATCTCCAATGTTACAATCGTTTGTTTCGTCGTGCGCAACGTATTTTTTTGTTTTTAACACGAACTTTCCATACATAGGGTGTTTTACTTTTTTAACTTCAGAAACCACAATAGATTTCTGCATTTTGTTACTAGTAACAATTCCTATACGTTCTTTTCTTAAATTTCTTGTTTCCATCTTTTCGGCAGAATTATTGTAAATCTCTTTTAGTTAATTCGGTCGCAATTCTAGCTACGTCTCTTCTTAAGGAACGTAATTGAATTGGGTTCTCTAAAGGAGAGATTGTATGAGCCATTTTTAAATCTACATAGCTCTTTTTGGTTTCACTAAGTTTCTCTTGTAACTCAGCTACAGATAATTCTTTAATTTCTGATTGTTTCATAATATCAAATAAATTATGCTTCGTAATCTCGAGCAATTATAAACTTAGTTCTAACTGGTAGTTTTTGTGCTGCTAGACGTAAAGCTTCTTGAGCTACTTCTAATGGCACACCACCTACTTCAAATAATATTCTACCTGGTTTAACGGTTGCTACCCAGTATTCAACAGCACCTTTACCTTTACCCATACGTACTTCAAGAGGTTTCTTTGTGATAGGCTTGTCTGGGAAAATTTTAATCCAGATAGATCCTTCTCTCTTCATGAAACGTGTAGCAGCAATACGTGCAGCTTCTATTTGACGAGCTGTAACAAAGCTTGTGTCTAACGATTTTATACCAAAAGTTCCACTGGATAAACGGTGACCCCTTCCGGCGTTACCTTTCATGCGTCCCTTTTGTTGCTTACGAAATTTTGTTTTTTTAGGCTGTAACATTTTTTGTGTTCTTTATAAAAAATTACTTTCTACGACGAGGGTTGGATTTGTTTCCACCACGTCCTCCGGTTCCACCTTTTCCTTGCTTCTTAGATAACCCAACAAGAGGAGAAAGTTCTCTTTTACCATATACTTCGCCTTTCATGATCCATACTTTAATCCCTAATCTACCATAAGTAGTGTGGGCCTCAACTAAAGCGTAATCAATATCGGCTCTGAATGTTGATAAAGGAATACGTCCTTCTTTGTAGTGTTCGCTTCGTGCCATCTCGGCACCATTTAAACGACCACTGATTTGGATTTTAATTCCTTCTGCATTCATTCGCATGGTTGCAGCGATAGCCATTTTGATTGCACGTCTGTAAGAAATTCTGTTTTCTATTTGACGAGCAACACTAGCTGCCACCAATTGCGCATCAAGTTCTGGTCTTTTAATTTCAAATATGTTAATTTGAACTTCTTTACCAGTAATTTTCTTAAGCTCTTCTTTTAACTTGTCTACCTCTTGACCTCCTTTACCAATAATAATACCAGGACGGGCCGTTGTGATAGTAACGGTTACAAGTTTAAGGGTTCTTTCGATAATTACTCTTGAAACACTAGCTTTAGATAGACGTGCGTGAACGTACTTTCTGATCTTATCGTCTTCGGCAAGTTTATCGCCATAATCGTTTCCTCCGTACCAGTTAGATTCCCATCCTCTGATAATTCCTAAGCGATTTCCGATTGGATTTGTTTTTTGTCCCATATCTCTATCTTAACTTTGTGTGTTATTATTGGCTCCTACCACAACTGTTACGTGGTTTGAACGTTTTCTAATTCTGTGTGCGCGACCTTGAGGTGCTGGACGTAATCTTTTTAACATAGATCCGCCATCCACTCTTATTTCTTTTATAAACAATTCAGCCTCTTCAATATTGGCATCTTCGTTTTTTGCTTGCCAGTTTGCAATTGCAGACAGTAACAAGGTTTCTAAACGGTTTGATGCTTCTTTTTGACTGAATTTTAAAATATTAAGCGCTTTCTCAACTTTTTCGCCTCTTACTAAATCGGCTACTAAACGCATTTTTCTTGGTGATGTAGGACAGTTATTAAGTTTAGCAAAAGCAATGTGCTTTTTCTCTTCCTTAATCGTGTCTGCCATTTGTTTTTTACGACTTCCCATAGCTTACTACTTTTTACCTTTGTTTTTAGCACCTGCATGACCTCTAAAAGATCTTGTTGGTGAAAATTCTCCTAATTTATGTCCTACCATATTTTCAGTTACATATACTGGTACGAATTGACGACCGTTATGAACTGCAATAGTTTGTCCAACAAAATCTGGGGTAATCATACTGGCTCTAGACCAAGTTTTGATTACTGATTTTTTTCCAGATTCAACGTTATCCAGAACTTTCTTCTCTAATTTATAATGAACGTAAGGTCCTTTTTTTAATGATCTTGACATGACTTATTATTTCTTTCTACGTTCTACAATATATTTATTACTCGCTTTTGTTTTAGAACGGGTTCTATAACCTTTAGCAGGTACACCATTTCTAGAACGTGGATGACCACCAGAAGATTTTCCTTCTCCACCACCCATTGGATGATCTACAGGGTTCATTACTACTGGTCTTGTTCGTGGACGTCTTCCTAACCATCTTGTCCTACCTGCTTTACCAGATACTAACAATTGATGATCTGAGTTTGATATAACGCCTATTGTAGCCATACAGGTTACCAACACCAAACGGGTTTCTCCTGAAGGAAGTTTGATAGTTGCAAACTTCTCTCCTCTTGCCATTAATTGTGCAAAAGTACCAGCACTACGAGCCATAACAGCTCCTTGTCCTGGACGTAACTCAACACAAGAAATAATGGTTCCTAAAGGAATTTTACTTAATGGCATGGCGTTACCAATTTCAGTAGGAGCAGTATCACCAGATACCACTGTTTGCCCTACTTGCAAACCGTTTTGTGCAATTATGTATGCTTTTTCACCATCTTGATAGTGCAATAATGCAATAAAAGCTGTTCTGTTTGGATCGTACTCAATAGACTTAACTTCTGCTGGAATTCCAGTTTTGTTACGTTTGAAATCGATAATACGATACTTTCTCTTATGACCTCCACCTATGTAGCGCATGGTCATTTTTCCTTGACTGTTTCTACCACCCGAACGTTTTTTCGGAGCTAATAAACTTTTCTCCGGCTTATCAGTAGTTATGGCGTCATACCCATTTACTACTCTAAATCGCTGTCCTGGTGTGATTGGTTTTAATTTTCTTACTGACATCTTAGTCTAATTACATGTTACTGTATAAATCAATCATTTCACCTTCCGCCAGTTGTACAATTGCTTTTTTAACAGCATTTGTTTTACCATGTTGAATCCCAGTTTTTGTAAACTTGGTCTTTCTATCTGGACGGACATTAATAGTACGAACTTTTTCAACAGAAACTCCATAAGCAGCTTCCACCGCTTTTTTAATTTCTACCTTGTTCGCCTTGGTATTCACTGCGAATGTATAGCAGTTTCTTAACTCGCTATCAGCTGTCGCTTTTTCTGTGATTATAGGTTTAATTAAGATATTCATTTGTTTCTTATTTACTTAAATTCGATTCAATTTCTTCTAAAGAACTCTCCAATAGCACTACTTGATTTGCATTTAAAATATTGTAAGTGCTTAATTCTGAGTTGCTTATAACTTCAGAGCCTTTTAAATTGCGTGACGACAAATATACATTATTATTTGAAGCGCCCAACACAAATAGAGACTTTTTGTTTTCCAGGTCTAAAGCCTTTAAAACGGCAACGAAATTTTTTGTTTTTGGGGAATCAAAATTAAAGTCTTCCAATACCACAATTGATTTTTCGTTTGCTTTAATGCTCAAGGCCGATTTTCTAGCTAAACGCTTTAAATTTTTGTTTAATTTAAAACCATAGTTTCTTGGTCTTGGACCAAACATACGTCCACCACCTTTAAAAACTCCAGACTTGATAGATCCAGCTCTAGCTGTACCAGTTCCTTTTTGTTTTTTAATTTTACGTGTACTTCCAGAAATCTCAGCTCTTTCTTTAGCTTTGTGAGTTCCTTGTCTTTGGTTTGCCAAATATTGTTTAACATCCAAATATACAGCGTGATTATTAGGCTCAATAGCAAAAACAGCATCAGAAAGGTCTGCCTTTCTTCCTGTTTCTTTTCCGTTTATATCTAAAACTGCTACTTTCATTATTTCTGAATAATTACATAAGCGTTTTTATGACCAGGCACACAGCCTTTAACCACAAGTAAGTTCTTTTCTGGAACTACTTTTAAAACTCTTAAATTTTCAACTTTTACTTTATCAGTTCCCATTCTACCGGCCATTTTCATTCCTTTAAATACTCTTGCAGGATATGAAGCAGCACCAATAGAACCTGGAGCTCTTAAACGGTTGTGTTGACCATGGGTAGCTTGACCTACACCACCAAAACCGTGACGTTTTACAACTCCTTGGAAGCCTTTACCTTTTGAAGTTCCAGAGATATCTACAAACTCCCCTTCAATAAAGTGCTCTACAGTTATTGCATCACCTAATTTGTACTCCTTATCAAAACCTTTGAATTCAGCGATTTTGCGTTTTACAGAAGTTCCTGCTTTTTTTGCGTGACCTAAGTCTGCTTTAGTAGCACTTTTTTCTGTCGCGTCATCGAAACCAAGTTGAATGGCTTTATAACCGTCAACTTCTTCAGTTCTGACTTGGGTAACGATACATGGTCCAGCTTCGATTACTGTACATGGAATGTTTTTTCCATTTTCATCGAAAATGCTGGTCATACCGATTTTTTTTCCTATTAACCCAGACATATTTTGTTTTTTTAGTATGGACAATTCGCGACTTGTCCTTTTTGTTTGTTTTTCTATGGACAAGTCGCGACTTGTCCTTATTTAAAATTCAAGGCTGAAAAATACGTTTCAGCCTTGAATTGTATTTTTCCGTTTTTCCCTAACCATCGTTAAGGACATGTTCTTGTCTTACTTACACCTTTATCTCTACTTCAACACCACTTGGCAATTCAAGTTTCATCAAAGCGTCGATGGTTTTTGAAGAAGACGAGTAGATATCCAATAATCTCTTGTATGAGCTTAATTGAAATTGTTCTCTGGACTTCTTGTTAACGTGAGGTGAACGCAATACAGTGAAAATCTTTTTGTGAGTTGGTAATGGAATTGGTCCCGTTACTACAGCTCCAGTACTTTTTACTGTTTTTACAATCTTATCAGCAGATTTATCTACTAAATTGTGATCGTAAGACTTTAATTTTATTCTAATTTTTTGACTCATTTTCTTAAGATTTTAAGCTTCTACGCCTTTAGCTGCTTTAATAACTTCTTCTGAAATATTTGAAGGGGTTTCTGCATAGTGTGAAAATTCCATTGTTGATGTTGCACGTCCTGAAGACAAGGTTCTTAATGTGGTTACATAACCAAACATTTCTGATAGAGGCACAGTAGCTTTAACAGTTTTTGCTCCTGCTCTGTCTCCCATATCGCTTACCTGTCCACGACGACGGTTTAAATCTCCTACTATATCACCCATATTTTCTTCTGGAGTAATTACTTCCAGTTTCATTATAGGCTCCATGATTACAGCTTTTGCAGCTTTTGCAGCAGCTTTAAATCCTAATTTTGCTGCCAATTCGAAGGATAATTGATCAGAATCCACATCGTGGTATGAACCATCTGTTAATGTTACTTTCATAGCATCAACTTCGTATCCTGCCAATGGACCATTTTGCATAGCCATTTTGAATCCTTTTTCAATAGAAGGGATAAATTCTTTAGGAACGTTACCTCCTTTAATTTCTGAAACGAATTCCAATCCTACTTTTCCTTCTTCAGCTGGTTCTAGCGTGAATACAATATCAGCGAATTTACCACGACCACCAGATTGTTTCTTATAAACTTCCCTGTGTTCAGCCTTTTTTGTGATGGCTTCTTTGTACTCTACTTGAGGTTGACCTTGGTTTACTTCAACCTTGAACTCACGTCTTAAACGGTCAACAATAATATCTAAGTGAAGCTCACCCATTCCAGAAATGATAGTCTGTCCTGAAGCTTCGTCTGTTCTAACAGTAAATGTTGGATCTTCTTCTGCCAATTTAGATAAAGCCATCCCTAATTTGTCAACATCTGCTTTAGTTTTTGGCTCCACAGCTATACCAATTACTGGATCTGGGAAGTTCATTGATTCTAAAACAATTGGATGTTTTTCATCAGACATGGTGTCTCCTGTCTTAATATCTTTAAAACCTACAGCAGCTCCAATATCTCCAGCTTCGATAAAATCGATAGCGTTTTGCTTGTTTGCGTGCATTTGATAGATTCTAGAAATACGCTCTTTTTTTCCTGAACGGTTGTTTAGGATATAAGAACCAGCGTCCAAACGCCCTGAATAAGCTCTAAAGAAAGCCAAACGTCCCACAAAAGGATCGGTTGCAATTTTAAAGGCTAATGCAGCAAAAGGCTCATTAACATCTGGTTTACGGGTTTCTGGTTTTTCTGTATCAGGATTCACTCCTACAATATTATCTCTATCTAATGGAGAAGGCAAATAACGACATACAGCATCTAAAAGGAACTGTACCCCTTTATTTTTGAATGAAGAACCACAGATCATTGGTATGATAGCCATGTCCATAACAGCGGCTCTTAAGGCAGCATGTACTTCTTCTTCTGTGATAGAGTTTTCATCTTCCATGAATTTCTCTAACAGGTTTTCATCGTAACTAGCTACTTCTTCTATCAATAAAGCTCTATATTCACGAACTTCATCTTTCATATCCTCTGGAATGTCTACAATATCAAAAGTAGAACCAAAGTTATCTTCGTGCCATATAATGGCTCTGTTCTTTACTAAATCTACAACCCCTTTAAAATCTGCTTCATCACCAATTGGTAATACAATTGGCACTGAATTGGAGCCTAACATTTCTTTTACTTGTCTAGAAACCTCCAGAAAGTTTGCACCTTGACGGTCCATTTTGTTAACAAAACCAATTCTTGGCACTTTATAGTTGTCTGCCAATCTCCAGTTAGTTTCAGATTGTGGCTCTACACCATCCACTGCACTAAATAAGAACACCAAACCATCCAAAACACGTAAAGAACGGTTTACTTCAACCGTAAAATCTACGTGGCCAGGAGTATCAATAATATTAAAGTGATAATCTTTAGCATCCTCTGTTGGCTCACCATTTTCTCTAGGAAATGTCCAGTCGCAAGTAGTTGCTGCAGAAGTAATTGTAATACCTCTTTCTGCTTCTTGCTCCATCCAATCCATAGTTGAAGACCCTTCATGGGTCTCTCCTATTTTATGATTAACTCCAGTGTAAAATAATATTCGCTCAGTTGTTGTTGTTTTACCAGCATCAATATGAGCTGCAATTCCTATGTTTCTTGTATATTTTAAATCTCTTGCCATTTGTTACTAGAATCTAAAGTGTGAGAATGCTTTGTTTGCTTCTGCCATTTTATGAGTATCTACTCGTTTCTTTACAGCTGCTCCTTCTTCTTTAGCTGCTGCTAAAATTTCTGAAGCTAAACGCTGTGCCATAGATTTTTCGTTTCTTTTACGGGAATAACTAATAAGCCATTTCATTGCTGTAGAAACTTTTCTATCTGGTCTAATCTGCATAGGGATTTGAAAAGTGGCACCTCCCACACGACGGCTACGTACTTCTACGTGAGGCATCACATTGGATAAGGCATCTTTCCACAACTCCAAAGCAGTTTTTTCTTCGTCTGTTTTCTTTTGATCCACGATATCGATTGCATCGTAAAACACTTTAAAAGCTACTGACTTTTTACCATCCCACATCATCATGTTAACGAATCTAGTTACCAACTGATCGTTGAAACGTGGATCTGGTAAAAGCGGTCTTTTTTTCGCTTGTCTTTTTCTCATGTCTTCTTCTTAAGTTTTCTTTAATTAACTTTTAGGGCGTTTTGCACCATACTTAGATCTACGTTGTGTTCTACCTGCAACACCTGCTGTGTCCAAGGCGCCACGAACGATGTGATATCTAACTCCTGGCAAATCTTTTACCCTTCCACCTCTAACCAATACTATCGAGTGCTCTTGCAAATTGTGTCCTTCTCCTGGAATGTATGCGTTCACCTCTTTACCATTTGTCAACCTTACCCTTGCTACTTTACGCATTGCCGAGTTAGGTTTTTTAGGTGTTGTAGTGTAAACACGAGTACAAACTCCACGTCTTTGTGGACACGAATCTAAAGCAACCGATTTACTCTTCTTGGTTATTTTGGCTCTTCCTTTTCGTACTAATTGTGAAATTGTTGGCATATATTTTATATAATATTTTACAAATAACTCTTATTAGAGGGCTGCAAAGGTAGAAATATATTTTAAACTTTCAAATGTTAATTGATTAATTTTCACATCATAGACATTTTTTTTTCAAACAGCTTTTTAAAATGGTTTCACACCTATATCATGAAAGCTTATTGCCATAAAAGAAGAAGCTGGGATAAAAAAGAATCCATACATGTATATGCATGGCAGTTTTTATCGATATAATATGGGCAATTTTGCGCTGAACAAAAAAATTAATATTATAGATATATAATAAATGTTCTTTTTACGTTAGTTTTACAAATCCAATAGTTTTCCCTAACAGTTGTAAAAAGTGATTAAATCATTACACGCTATACTTATTATACCTTTCTTTTTTTCTTCGGAAATGCTCTGTCAAGAGTTACAATTAAAAATAACCGGAAAAGACTCCCTTGAAACCAAAACCATAGACTCCATTAGGTATGAAAAATACCATAGGGATTTTGAGTCCATCTCAAACGAGTTAACAATCTTTAGAAAAAAATTGAACACCTTAGGCTATATTGAAAGTAAAATGTCGCCTATAAAAAAAGAGGATTCGATCTTTAACGCCAGGTTTTCACTAAACACCAAATACAATTACCTAAATATATTTTTCACAGACAGCCTTGTCTCCAAAAAAATTTTGGAAAAGTTGTCCAACAATATTTCCGAAGGCCAATTTAGCATTCCAATTGAAGATACAGAAAGGGTGCTTACTGCCATTAATTTAAAGCTATCGGAAAACGGAGACCCTTTTAACACATTAAAATTATCGGACATCACCATCAACAATAAAGGTGAAATTGATGCAACACTCATACGCTCTGAAAAGACACAAGTAAGACGCATTGACAAAGTCATCATCAAAGGTTATGAGAAATTCCCGAAGTCTTTTTTAAAACACTATCTTAAAATCAAAGAACAACAAGTTTTCAACTTAACACAAATAAAAAAACAAATAACAGATTTAAATGAACTGAATTTTGCAAGGCAACTAAAAGACCCTGAAGTTCTCTTTACAAAAGACTCGACCACATTGTATGTGTTTATTGAAAAAGTGAAAAGCAACAATTTTGATGGCTTTATTGGTTTTGGAACCAATGAGGAGACAAACAACATAGAGTTTAGTGGCTATTTAAATCTAGAATTGAACAATAACTTGAATTACGGAGAGTCTTTTAGGTTGGTTTACAAAAGTGACGAAAACGATCAAAAGAATTTTTTGGTGAATTTAAACCTGCCTTATTTATTCAATTCGCCCATTGGCACAGAACTGGAACTAAGTTTGCTAAAAAAAGATTCTTCTTTTTCTACCGTAAACCAAAATGCCAAACTATTCTATCAAATAAACCCAAAAAACAAAGTGTTTGTTGGTATCAGATCGATTAAGTCGAACAATCTACTGGATTCCCTATACAGCAATCCTACCATTCAGGATTACGCTTCAACATTTTACAATGTTCGTTACCTATACAGAAAACGGCAAAAAGAGAATATTCTATTCAACACCAAAACCCTATTGGATGTTCAATTTGAAACCGGAAACAGAACCTTTGAAAAACAAGACACAAAACAACAACAACTTGCTCTGGATGCCTCTCACATTTTCAACTTGAACCAAAAAAACAACATTTATTTAAGAGGCACAGGTTTTGGTTTGTTTTCAGATATGTATTTTGAAAACGAATTGGCCAGGTTTGGAGGCATTAATTCCATAAGGGGGTTTGAAGAAAACAGCCTGTCGGCAACACAATTTGGGGTTTTAAATACAGAATATAGATATGTCTTCAATAACAGTATTTACATCCATACCATCATAGACTTTGCCTATTTGGAAAACAAACTCATAGCACAGAAGGAAAAACTCTACAGTTTTGGGTTTGGATTTGGGTTAATTACCAAAGCTGGACTGCTAAAGTTCAATTTTGCCAATGGTAAAAACGAAAACCAAACTTTTAAATTCTCGAATTCTCAAGTACATTTAAGTCTTACAGCATTTTTTTAGGGGTTTTTTAACTAAAATTCACGGTATTTTTAAAAAAAATTAAAATTTTAACCCTTAAATATTGTTTAATTAACTTTTTATTATGATTTTTGGCGTAGACTAATTCAAATAAAATATAAAATGAAAACAAAGTTTAGTGGAATTTTAACGCTATTCCTAGCGTTTGTTGTGCAATTTACGTTTGCACAAGAAAAAACAATTTCAGGAACTGTGTCCGATGAAAACGGGTTACCCCTTCCTGGAGTTAATATTATTGTAAAAGGTACGACCAATGGTACACAAACAGATTTTGATGGAAACTATTCCATCACTGCGAGTACTGGAGATGTCTTATCTTACTCTTTCGTTGGTTATACCAAAAAAGAAATGACTGTTGGAGCTTCCAACAACATTAGCTTTAGTATGACCCCTGATGTAACTGCTATCGATGAAGTAGTAATTACGGCTTTAGGGATTAAGAAAGAAGAAAAATCAATTGGTTACGCTGTTCAAAAAGTTGATGGTGACGACATTGCTGAGTCCAATGAGACAAACGTAGTTAACTCACTTTCAGGTAAAGTTGCTGGTGTTCAGGTTACTAACAGTTCTGGTGCTACTGGTTCTTCTTCAAGAATCGTTTTAAGAGGTGCATCTAGTATTACTGGTAACAACCAACCTTTATTCGTGATTGATGGAATCCCTGTTGACAACTCTAACTATGGTACTGCTGCCGATGGTGGTGGATTTGATTTGCCAAATGGAGCGGCAGACATTAATCCTGATGACATTGAATCTGTTACTGTGCTTAAAGGTCCTAACGCAGCTGCGTTATACGGTCTTCGTGCTGCTAATGGTGTAATTGTTATTACTACCAAAAAAGGTTCAACGTCTAAAGATAAGTTAGGTATTACATTTAGTTCATCCGCTTCTTTTGAGAACCCATTATTATTACCAGATTTCCAAAACTCTTATGGACAAGGTGGAAACCCTTTCTATTTTGAATTTATAGATGGACAAAACGGTGATGGTGGAATTGATGAAAGTTGGGGTCCTGCTTTAGATGTAGGTTATGAATTCGTACAATGGAATTCTTACACTGTTGATGGAGCACCTCTTCCATGGGTATCTCAACCAGACAATATTAAAGATTTCTATGAAACTGGACTTACTTTAAACAATAACATCTCCTTCACTGGAGGTACAGATAAAACTAATTTCAGATTATCTTTAGGTTTATTGGATCAAGAAGGTATGGTTCCTAACACAGATTTTAGAAGATACAATATTGCAGGAGTAACATCTATGCAGGTTAGTGACAAAATCAATGTGTCTTTAAATGCTAAATATATCAGATCTGAGGCTGACAACTTAGTAACTGTAGGTTACAGTAATGCAAACCCAGTACAACAGATGATTTGGTCTGGTCGTAACGTAGATTTCAATGCGTTAAAAGATTGGCAAAACTTACCGTTAGCTGCTGAAGGTACTGCTGCTGAAGGAACGCCTTTAAACTGGAATACTGTATTCCAAAACAACCCTTTCTGGTATTTGGATAACAACTTAAATGCTTATAATAAAGACCGTGTAATTGGTGGTGTAAATCTTTCTTTTGATGTTACCAATTGGTTAACAATATCTGGTAAAACAGGAGTTGACTTCTGGAAATCTCAAACAAGAGAAAATAAAGCAAAAGGATCAAATGACGCTCCAGAAGGATACTACAGAGTCATTGACAGAACTTTCTATGAAGTTAACAGTGAAGTATTATTATCTTCTGCTGGAAACATTACTGATGATTTTACATACTCTTTAAATGCAGGTGGAAACACGATGTACAGAAAGAATGATTTAATTTATGCTACTGCACCTCAATTAGAGTTACCAGGTTTATATAACGTAAGTAACGTGAAAACTGGTGTTGACCCTATTCAAGGTGCAACTTATGCAGAGCAAAAAATTAACAGTTTATATGGATTTGGACAAATAGGTTTCAAAAACATGTTGTTTGTTGACGTTACTGCAAGAAATGATTGGTCTAGTTTATTACCAACAGACAACAACTCCTTTTTCTATCCTTCGGTAACTTTAAGTGCTGTATTGAGTGATATTTTCAATATGGACAAATCAACTGTTTCATTGTTGAAAGTAAGAGGTGGTTGGTCTAAAGTAGGTTCTACTGGAGCTTTAGGTGCTTACAGATTACAAGATGTTTACCAGTTTGCTCAAGATGGTTGGGATGGTACAAACTTTGTGTTCTTACCTTCAGCCATTAATAATCCTGAAATTGGACCTGAGACAACCAGTGGTTATGAATTTGGTTTAGATGCTAGATTGTTTGAAAACAGATTGCGTTTTGATTTTACTTACTACGATCAAACGTCTGAAGACTTGATTGTTGATGTACAATTATCATCTGCAACAGGTAGTGGATCTTCTCTACAAAATGTTGGTGAAATGAGAAATAAAGGTATGGAAATACAACTTGGCGGAACTTTAGTGAAAACTGATGATTGGCAAGTTGACTTAGAGATAAACTGGGCTAAAAACGAAAACGAAGTTGTATCTTTAGGTGACCTTGAAACTTTAGTTTTAGGTGGACAATGGAGTACTACAGTAGAAGCTAGAGTAGGTGAAGCATACGGAACTATTGTTGGTCCTGCTTTTGAAAGAGCTCCAAACGGAGAGATTCTTTACGAAAACGGATTACCTGTAATTGGTGGTAGTGAAGTATTAGGAAATATCACTCCTGATTGGACTGGTGGTGTTAACTTAATTGCTTCTTATAAAAACTTTAGATTAGATGCTTTAGTAGATGGAAAAATGGGTGGAGATATCTACACCATGACAACTTCTTGGGGTAGATATGCTGGTGTACTTGATGAAACAATTCAAGGACGTGAAACTGGTGTAATTGGACAAGGTACTATGAATATTGGTACAGAAGCCAACCCTGAATATGTACCTAATAATGTGATTGTATCTGCTGAAAACTACAACAAAAAAGCATTCTCTAACAGTATTGCTGAAAGTTCTGTGTTTGATGCATCTTACATCAAATTAAGACAATTAGGATTAACTTATACCTTCCCTAAGAAATGGTTAGCTAATATCGCTTTAGACGATGTAAATTTCTCTGTTGTAGGTAGAAATTTAGCTTTCCTTTACAAGAAAGTACCACATATCGATCCTGAAAGTGCTTTTAGTAATTCTAATGGTGAGCAAGGTCAAGAATTTGGTCAACTACCTTCTGCAAGAAGTATTTCATTTAATGTTAACCTTAAATTCTAATTTTAAAAAAATAGATTATGAAAAAAATAAATTTAATTGTCTTATTATTCATCGGCTTGGTATTTGTAAGCTGTGATAAAGACTTTGAAGAATTAAATAGCAATCCTAACGATCCTACTTCTGTTCCTGCAGAATTATTATTAGGGAGCATGATAAGAAGTACTGGAAACGTGATGTACAGTACCTTCAACGGTGGAGATATGGGAGCTTGCTGGGCACAACATTTCTCTAAAGTACAGTATAACGATGAAGAAAGATACATACCAAGAGAAAGTGCTATAGGAAATGTATGGGCTGTTTTATACGAAAGTGTAGCGGCCGATGCCAATGCTATGTATGAACTAGCAGTACTTGAAGAAAATATGGTGGCTCAAGGTGCCGCTTTAACCATGAAAGCATATGCATTCTTATTGTTAACAGATCTTTACGGTGATATTCCATTTACTGAAGCCTTACAAGGAGCTACTAATATATCTCCAGTTTACGATTCTCAACAAACTGTTTACAATGGTTGTTTAGACCTTCTTGACGAAGCTATTTCTAAATTAAATCCTGCAAACGGAAGTTTGGATTCTAGCCAAGATATTATGTATGGAGGTGATGTATCCAAATGGAGAAAATTCGCTGCTTCGCTAAAGTTTAGAGCTTTAATGCGTATGTCTGCTAAAGATGCAAGACCTAGCGAAATGCAAGCTTTAGTGAACAGTGGCCTATTATTCTCTTCTAGTGCAGACGATGCAAATCTAGTGTATCTTTCAGATGCTCCTAATGCCAACCCAATTTACGAATCGGTTGTATTTGGTACGAGAAATGAGTGGAAAGTAAACAGTGCCATTGTAGATAGAATGGACGGAACTGTAGGTGGTTTCCCACTTGATAATAGATTGCCAGTTATTGCTCAGCCTAATGCAGATGGCGAGTATAGAGGAAAACCTTCAGGTATTCAAGATGTACCAAGTGTAACATATAGCTATGCTAACGTGTCACCTCTTGGTGAATTTTATTTACGTCCAGAATTACCAGCTGTTTTCTTAAGCTATACAGAATTACAATTCCTATTAGCTGAAGCTGCTTTTAAAAACTATATCTCTGGTGGAAATGCTGCTGCTGCTGCTTACTACCAAGCTGGTATTGAATCTAGTTTTGCTGATAATGATAATGCTGATATTGCTGGTTACTATTCAGGATCTGTAATATATACTCCAGGATTTGCGATGGAGCAGATTTCTACACAAAAATGGTTGGCTTTATATAGTCAAGGTTTTGAAGCTTGGATTGAGTGGAGAAGAACTGGATATCCTGCATTAACTCCTGCAATTGATGGTGCTTTTAACGAAATTCCTTCAAGATTAACATACCCAGTAATTGAGCAATCTTTAAATGCTGCTAATTACAATGCTGCTGTAAGTAACTTACCAGGAGGAGATAAATTAACTTCACCAGTATGGTGGATGAACTAAAAAAAAAAGAAAAATGAAAAAATTAAATTATTTATTGACAATGTTTTTCGCGCTAACACTGTTTGTTGGTTGCGATACTGACCCTGATAATAATGCTCCAGTGACTGATGAAGCTGGTTTGATTATTACAGTAGACGATTCAAGTGGAAAAGTATTAGGAACACCTCTTGATGCTAACGATCTTGAGAACTCAGAAATAGCATTTAATGATGCAGATATTGCTTTAGATTTTGTTTCCTTATTATCATTAGGAAATTATAATCAAGTTTCTAGTTTTGAAATAGTAAAAACTTTAAACAATGGACCTGAAGCCATAGTTGGAGACGTATCAACGTTACCTTTCAACTTAACTTATGATACAATTGATGAATATGTATCTGGATTAGGTGTTGAGGCTTCAGATTTAAGAATTGGAGATGTTTTTACTTTCAAAGTAAAATTATATCAAGCAGATGGTGACTTGTATTATTTTGCTCCAAGTATGGGAGAGTTTTCTGTAGTAGTTAACTGTGCTTCTAACTTAGCTGGTATGTATGATGTAACTGCAACTAGAGATGATGGAGCTAGTGTAAATCACGGTATTGAACCAGTAATTGAAATTTCACCAGGTTATTATAAAACAAAAACTACAGGTTTATGGGCTTTTGGCGCTATTGCTCCAGACCAAGGGTTTAACTTTAATGATACATGCAGTACATTAACTGTTCCACCTCAAAATCTAGCTCAAGGATATTACTCTAACGAAGTAAATCCAACTGATGATGGTTCTGTTTTACCTAACGGGAACTTAGAGATCAATTATGAAATTGGATTCTCTGCTGGTAATAGAACATATACAAATGTTTATGTTAAACAATAATAATCGACTAAAATTTTAAAGATGAAAAATAAATTAAAATCTATATTCTTACTTGCACTATCTGCTGGTGTTTTAGCTACTTCTTGTAGCGAAGACGACCACACTGGAGCTAGTATGATTAATTATACAAGTCCAACAGTTACGCTATCTACTGCTAGTACAAGCGTAGTGGTTGACGAAAGCATGATCGATCCGGACTTAGGATATGTAATTGAAGTTACAGCTTCTATTCCTGAGCCAGTATTCGTAGATCTTCATATTCCATTAGTACAAACTGGTGGAACAGCAGATTCAAGTGATTTCACTGCTGGAACTATCGTTATTACTTCTGGACATACTTCTGCTTCCGCAAATGTTACCATTTGGAGAGAGTGTGAAAGTGGTGTTGAAGGAGATGAAACATTAGAAATTAGTTTTGCAGATAATATTGCCAATGCTAAAATGTCACCATTTTCTATGGATATTTCAATAGAAAATGATTGGGTAAACGACCTTATTGAAATAACTTTTGATTGGTCTGGTGAATTAACGTATGATTCTGGTTTACCTTCAGAAAACACTATCGATTTTTGTTCTATTGATATAGACTATATCATTACTGATGATTTAGGTAATGCTTTAGGATATATTGCTGGTACAGGTGATTGCCCAGAGATAGCTGAAGTTTCAGGTTTAGCAGATGGAACTTATTTCATTATTGCAGAACTATACGACCAGCCATTTAGCGCTCCTGAATATGATGGTCCGTTAACTACGATACCTCAAACTGTAACATGGATGCAATGTGGTTTCCCTGCTACTACTGGTGAATTTTCTAACGAGTTGTTAACTACTGCAACACCAACTGGTGACGTATTACCTATTGCTGTTCTAGAAGTTACTGGAGGATACAATTATACTGTTTCTCCTTTCTAAATAGAATAAATTATAAAAACTAAAAACCATCTCTCACGAGATGGTTTTTTTATACCTTTGTTTTATGGAAAACAGCACACAAATATTTGGTCTAAGGGCTATCATGGAAGCTATATATTCTGGAAAAACCATTGAAAAAGTATTTCTTCAAAAAGGTTTAAAAGGTGATTTATATAACGAACTGGAAACCTTGTTACGTAAAGAAAACATCAGTAGCTCTTATGTGCCAATTGAAAAATTAAACAGGTTAACAAACAAAAATCACCAAGGTGCCGTGGCGCAAATTTCGCCTGTAGCTTTTCATGACTTAGAAGAGCTGGTATTACAAGTTATGGAGACCGGCAAGACACCATTATTTGTGCTTCTTGACCAATTAAGTGATGTTAGAAATTTTGGCGCCATCATTCGAACAGCTGAATGCACAGGTGTAGATGGTATTATTATACAGAAAAAAGGTGGTGCTCCTGTAAATGGCGACACGATAAAAACAAGTGCTGGTGCTGTATTTAAAGTACCGATATGTAAAGTAGATCATATTAAGGATGCCATGTTCTTTTTACAGGCTTCTGGAATTAAGGTAATAGCTGCCACAGAAAAAACCGATCATACCATTTACGATGTTTCCTTTAAAGAACCTTGTGCCATTATTATGGGTTCAGAAGGAAGAGGTATCAATCCATCGGTTCTTAAATTAGTGGACGATAAAGCCAAATTACCCCTTTTGGGTGAAATAGAATCATTAAATGTATCTGTAGCATGTGGAGTATTTCTTTACGAAGCACTTAGGCAACGGCTCTAATCATTCTGAATCTTTATTTGGTTTAAATGTATAATGAATGGTTGGCCTATTTTCTTCAAGGGGTTCCGTAGGTGTATCTACTTCCATATTTGTTTCTGGGAATTCTATAAAATTACCATGTTCATCAAAATGTTTTAAAAAAGGGTCATCTGCTTCATTAAAGGTTTCCTCTTCCCAGGCATACTTTTTAGGTTTAGCTATCTCCTTCTTAAATATAAGTGCAAATATAAACCCTGTTATTAAACCTGCTGTATGTCCTTCCCATGAAACACCATCAACTATAGGAAACACATACCAGATCATACTTCCATAAAGAAAGACAACCAATAAGGACAAGGCTATCAAACGATAATATTTGGCTAAAATGCCTTTAAAAAAAGTAAAACTTACCAGTACATAAATTAAACCACTGGCACCAATATGATAAGATGGTCTTCCGATGCTCCAGGTAATTAACCCAGACACCAGAATGCCATACAAAATCACTTTCCACGCTATAGGTTTATAAAAATAAAACAAGGCTGCCGTAAGAACAAAAAGTGGAATGGTATTATGGTATAAATGAGATATCCCAGAATGTATGAACGGACTGAAAAAAATACCACGTAAACCGGTTATGGTTTGTGGATATATGCCAAATTTTGTAAAATCAATACCAAAGCGAATTTCAACCCAAAAAACCACCCAGATTAAGAGAACAAAGAAAATGGGATATAGTACAACACCATTGGAAAATTGAAAATGCTCTTTAGATTTCATATTTAAATTTAAAAAATATAATACAAATACATGACCATACATAGTTTTCGTGCAATATTGTCAGATGTCCAGGACATCTATCAATTCTTTTTATAAAATTCTGACTTGGACGGAATTTATATTATTTTTACCATATGAATGAACCTTTAGCTGAAAGATTGCGTCCAAAAACATTAGAAGACTACATTAGTCAAACCCATCTTGTTGGAAAACAGGGAGCTTTAACCAAACAAATTGAGCAAGGTTTAATTCCCTCCATGATTTTTTGGGGACCTCCTGGAATAGGCAAAACAACACTTGCCAATATTATTGCCACAGAATCTGGAAGACCATTTTATACATTAAGCGCAATAAATTCCGGAGTAAAGGACGTACGTGATGTCATTGAAAAAGCCAAAACCAGTGGTGGTTTGTTTACAACCAAAAATCCTATTTTATTTATAGATGAAATTCATAGATTTAGTAAATCACAACAAGACTCTTTATTACAAGCGGTAGAAAAAGGTTGGGTGACTTTAATTGGTGCCACAACAGAAAATCCGAGTTTTGAAGTAATTCCTGCCCTTTTATCCCGTTGTCAGGTTTATATTTTAAATTCTTTTAGCAAAAACGATTTAGAAGCCCTTTTAAGGCGAGCTATTGAAAAAGATGAGCAGACATCTAAAAAAAACATAACACTAACAGAAACAGATGCCTTATTGCGCCTTTCTGGTGGTGATGCCAGAAAATTATTGAATATTTTTGAATTGATAGTCAACTCTGAGACATCAGATAAAATAACCATAACCAACGAATCGGTTTTACAAAAAGTTCAAAACAATACAGTTCGATACGATAAAACAGGTGAACAACATTACGACATTATTTCTGCTTTTATTAAATCCATTCGTGGTAGCGATCCTAATGCTGCTGTGTATTGGTTGGCCAGAATGATTGAAGGTGGTGAGGATGTAAAGTTTATCGCCAGAAGATTGCTTATCCTTGCCAGTGAAGATATTGGCAATGCCAACCCAACTGCTTTGATTATGGCAAACAATACCTTTCAGGCTGTTTCGACCATTGGACATCCAGAATCGCGTATTATTTTAAGTCAGTGTGCAACCTACTTGGCTTGTTCCCCTAAAAGCAATGCTGCTTATGAAGCCATTAACAAAGCGCAGGAGTTGGTAAAAAACACAGGAGACTTATCTGTGCCTCTTGCCATAAGAAATGCACCTACCAAACTTATGAAAGAATTGGGCTATGGCGAAGATTACAAATACGCGCATAGCTATGAAAACAATTTTGCCAAACAAGAATTTTTACCGGAAGACATAAAAAACACCACACTCTACAATCCTGGGAATAACTCAAGGGAACAAGCACAAAGGGAGTTTTTGAAAATTCGTTGGAAAGACAAATACAAATATTAAAGCTTGATATTCAATTTGGTGTTAGTTACCTGATTTCCATCATTTTCTGAAAGCACCCACGCTCCTGCTTCTTTAAAAACCATGGCATTTTTACCTTGAACCATGAAGACTTCTGGATTTCTTGTATTTAAAAGAACCATAACAACCTTTGAGGATTTATCAACAAGTTGGTAACCTCCATCCGTTTTTTGTGCAAACAATAGGGTTTCCATGGTTTTGGTAGTGGAATCAGCAACAGTTTCTGCTGTCTCAGCAACAACGACCTCAGGAGTGGTTTGGTTGTTTTTTTCTTCTTTTAAAGCAGCCAGTTCTTCTTTGAGCTTTTCAATTTCTTCTTTAGAAGCTTCGCTTTTAGACGTGCCCATGGCCAGAATGGTTTCATTTGGTTGGTATTTGTAATTTAAAGCCTTCAAATGTAAAAAAGCATCTCTTAACGCTTTGTTATAAGCAATGGCATACTTTTTTTCAAAACTCTCACCAAAATCTGAAAAATAGATAAGTTCTCCTTTGCAATTTGTTAATTCTATTCTCAACCTTGTTTTAAAGGTACGGGATTCGTCTGCAACATCCGATTTTAATGCTAAACAAGGATTAAACATTAAATCTTCAGGAAATATCTCGTCCTCCTTTAATGCTATGAATCCGTATTTATTGAATAAAAAATGTGATATGGAGTTAAGCTGAAACTGGTCTTCTTCATCTAAAAAATCGTATTGGTTGGGTACAATAACATATTTGTAATCATTAACACTGTTTTGTGAGAACGATGCCATGGAGAAGATACAAAGTATGGCAAATAACAGAAATTTCTTAAACATGTGCGTTTTTTTTAAATTCGTGTAAAGATAGTAAGGATTATAAAAATAATTTTAATTCCTCTAATTTATTTATCTGTTTGATGTGGCTTTGGGCAGCAGTTTTTAAATAGTTGAAATATATGGCTTCCATACCAAAATTCAGTGCGCCCAAAACATCTGCTTCCATATTGTCACCAATCATGATACTGGATTCCGGATTGGCTTTGACCTTCTGTAACGCATGGTTGAAAATAATGGGATTTGGTTTTTTTACACCAACCTGCTCCGAATCCGTAACCGATTTAAAAAAGTGATAAATGTTTGAGTTCTTAAGTTTACTTTCTTGCACTTCCTGAAACCCATTGGTTATTATATGTAAGCGATATTTAGGTTTTAAATAGTTTAAAGTGCCCAAGGTGTCTTGAAACAAATGGTTGAAAGATGTTAAGTAAGCAATATAATCTGTAGACAATTTATGGATTAAGGTGCTGTCTGCTTGAAAAGAAATTCTATTGAAAGTATCATTCAACCGGTTATAGCGCAAAGAGGCTTTGTCTATTTTATCTTCTCTGTAAAGTTTCCAATACTCCAGGTTTATAGGCTCGTAATGACTTAAAAATTCATCTATATCCACTGTCACGTTGTGCATTTTAAATATTTTATGGAATGTTAGTGCCGAATTTTTATCAAAATCCCAAAGCGTATGGTCCAAATCGAAAAAAACGTCTTTTATGCCTTTAATTTTCATGAGCTGATTCTAAAATAATATTAAACAAGTCTTTATAGCCTTTCCATCTATCCACCTCACTAAAAGTGTAATTATGGAACACTGGCACAAACTCTCCATGAACTTTTTTAACCTGATATATAATTTCGTTCAAGGCCTTTTTCTTATCCAGCAATGACTGGAACTTCAATAGCGAATAATCCAGCAAATGATAAGAACATATTTTTAAAGGGGTCTGTATTTCGTAATCCAGATCGTAAAAGAAAAAAGGCGTGCAGGTTCCAGCCCTAAAGCCAGGATGGTTGACATAACCCATGGTATAATCTTCCAAAATTTCCAATTCTACCAAATTTCTGTAGGATTCCGGTAAGTTCAGTTTTGAAAAAGAGTGTCTGGAGGCCGATAGTGAGGTATTTAAAATGGCTTCCATACGTCCTTTTTCTTTTTTTAAAATGCTAATGTCCTCCAAAGCAAAATATGAAGCTTTTAGGCCAACTTGGCAATAATCTGCCACTTGCTTGATAAGTGTGATAAACTTCTTCTTTTGGGCATCAATGCCTTTGTCATAGGTAGAGTAATCGCCTATTAAAAAGAAAAAAAGGAATTTGAACTGGCTCTGTTTTTGTTTGTTTATAATGTACTTAAAGGTATCATACGTATCCCTTTTCAGACCAAAAAGCACCATATACCTGTAATATAGTTTTTTAAAATTAAAACTGAACAAGTCTTTAACCGTACCACCAAAGGTTCTCATTATGCCCTTAAGCTTAAAATTATAAGCTGAAGGCACATCTATAATAGGTTTAATGGTATATTGCCTTTCGGGAAACTGAAAATCCGGATAGTTTTCCTGAAAGACTTTTTTAAATTTATAAGCCCAAATATCCACAACAGGTTGATGCAAAAAATCATGTTTATAAGCCAAACTTTCTTGAGCTGTAAACCTGCCATATTGGTCTTTAACGTGTGGCAAATATTCTTCATACCGACTGAGCAGGTAGAAGGTAGCCGAAAAAATATCAAATGGGATGGCACTTTTATCGCCATTAAAAAAGAAGCATTTGGTTTCTTCCCAGTCCTGGACACTTATTTCAACATCGGAAAGCCCCTGTTCGTATAGGATATCATGACTTCTAACAAATATCTCGTTGCTGAGAGGTTGTCTAGTATAAGACATTTTTAAGCTATCGTGTGCAATAAAATCTTCAATGGTCGTTGTAAAATCCACAGGAATGCCTAAAATCCTGGTAAAAACCTGTTTGAAGGCATATTTTAAACGAGGTGTTATTTTGTGGGTATATACTAGTAACATGTATGATTTTAAATTGAAAATTCAAGGCTCCAATTACGAAACCCTAAAAGTAACCAATTCCCTTTGCAAAAACTGTTTATTGGCTTTGGAATTTGGAAATTGCTTTTTTTTTTGAAATGTCTATAATATGGCTTCATCAGCAAAGCTAAAATAGGCTTTTTCCGTTATGATAACATGGTCCAAAACTTTTATGTCCAAACTTTCGCCTGCTAGTTTCAGTTTTCGTGTTAGTTGTTTATCGGCTTCACTGGGTTTTAAAGTTCCAGATGGATGGTTATGAACCAAAATAAGACCTGTAGCCCCTACTTCAAGGGCATTTTTAAGCACCAAGCGTACATCTACCAAGGTGCCTGTAATACCTCCTTTGCTCAATTGATTTTTTTGAATGATTTTATTGGAATTGTTCAAGTAAATAATCCAGAATTCTTCATGAGGTAACTCTCCTAACAAAGGCTGCATAATGTGAAACACAGACTGGCTAGAGGTTATTTTCTGTTTCTGCACAAGAGCCTCTCCTCCTCTCCTACGACCTAATTCCAGGGCAGCAGCAATACTTATGGCTTTGGCTTCGCCTATACCTTTAAAGTCCATTAACTGTTTTAATGACAATTTTCCCAAAGCATTTAAATTGTTGTCTACACTGGCAAGGATACGTTTGCTTAAGTCTACAGCACTTTCGTTTTTGCTACCAGAGCCAATAAGTATGGCCACCAGTTCGGCATCGCTTAGACTGGCTTTGCCTTTATCGCGAAGTTTTTCTCTTGGCTGGTCTGAATGGTTCCAGTTTTTAATAGAAAATGATGGCTCTTTTTCCTGCATCCAATAAAGATAAATATTGTAATTTTATAAATCAAAAAAAAATCATTTATATAAAACCCTTCAATTTCTTTTGAGCTATCCACCTAAACATCACCAAAATCACAACAGGCAACAGCTAATAGACGTCATGAAAAGCTATCCGTTGGCAACTGTTATTTCGATTAACAACCATGAGCCTGTGATTACACATTTACCTCTTATTTACGAGGCAGGAAAACTTATTGGACATTTGGACAAAAACAATCCTCATGCCAATTTACTTAAAAACGATTTACCTGTAACCCTAATTTTTTCTGGTCCACAATGCTATATTTCGCCAAATATTTACACCACAACGCAATTGCCCACTTGGAACTATATTAAGGTACATATAACTGGACATGCCAAAGAAATCACCAACCCGGAAACCATTAAACAATCCATGGTTGCCATGACCGAATTCTTGGAAGCACCTATGCACAAATATGTTTTGGATATGAATAATGATAAAATGGAACAGTTTATACCTTATGTGGTAGGTTTTGAGATAGAGATATTGTCCTGGGAAGGGAAATTTAAACTCTCTCAAGACAAAAAGCCACAAGATATAGAGAATGCCAAAGCTGAACTGATTCGGGCCAACCAAGAAAACATTAAGGCCTTTTTGGATAGAATCGTTTAATCTTGGCGTTGTTTACCGTAAAGCCTTTGTAGGCTATTAAAAGAAAAATTAACAACAACCTATAACAACATACTTGAAACAAGAAATGACTCAATCTGAACTTATAATTTTAAACTTTAATGAAATTAGAAGAAGAAGCATCAAACTCTGGAACGGACTCCCTAAAAGTTATTACAATTGGAAGCCTGACGAAAAAGCAATGACTGCTATAGAAATGATAAGACATGTTTTAGAAGCCGATTATGGATGGAATATTATAATTAACAATGGGAACATGACAGATTATAAAACACCTTGGAAAAACCGACCATTTACTAGTATTGCTGACGAACTTGAATTTGCCGAACCCTATAGGAATATATTTTTAGAACGTGTTAGACAATTTTCGGATATAGAATTAAACGAAACTGAGATTATTCATCCCGGAAATGGACAAAAGAAACTTCTTGGAAACTATTTATTGCGAATTGGATATCACGAATCTGTGCACGCAGGACAATTCCTTTCCTATTTAAGAGCAATGAAAATCAATCGTCCTGAGATATGGGATTAAAAACACTAAAGCCATCATATTGACATTAATATTTACTAAGCTGTGAACTGTTTTTAAGCCAAGTTTAAAAAATTGAAATTCAATATAATGGCTCCTGGTTGGTCGAGTGTAAAAACATAAACTCAAAAATCAAAATTTCAATACCAATAATAAAATAAATCACCCGTTATTAAACTTTAATCACACAGCAAAATGTTAATTTGGGTGTTCCATGTGACCATTATAAAACAATAAATATCAATACATGAAACAACAATATAAGTGCTTATTGAAAGCGTTATGTATGCAAATAAATATTATTTTTGGCTAATTTAAAAAAACACCTCATTTAAAAATTCATTGATATGAAACACCTATACTTAATGCTCCTATTTGTGTCCACACTTTCTGTTTCTCAAGAATCCAGGTTAACTATTTTCTCAGAAGATGGTGAAGCATTTTATTTGTTTCTAAATAGCATCAGACAAAATGAAGAACCTGTCGTAAATATTGCTGTGGATTATTTAACAAACGACTATTATGATGCCAAAATTGTATTTACCAACGAATCTATTAATCAAATAGAAAAAAAATATCTTATGGCTGTGGATGCAGATGGAAACCGTGGCGAATTTGTATATAAAATTAAAAACAGCAATCGAGGCCGCAAATTAAGGTTTTACTCATTCACACCATTTCAGTCCTTGATGCCTCCACCAGAGCATGTTCCTGTGATACATTATAATGCTGTGCCTCTTCCTCCCATTCAAACAATAACACAAACCACAACCACTACCACCACTGGAAATGGAGATCAAATTAATATAGGTGTAGGTGTAAATACAAATGACACAAATGTTGGTGTTGGTATTCATTTAAATTCTGGAATCACAACTACCACAACCCAAACCACAACTACAACTATAGGTAACTCTACAGATGTTGTTATTGTTGAGGAAACAGATTGTTATGCCATGTCTCCAAATGATTTTAATCAGGCCTTGGCTTCCATTAAAAGCAAATCGTTTTCAGATTCTAAATTAACATTGGCAAAACAAGTAACTAAAGGGAATTGTTTAACCTCAGCCCAAATTGCACAAATTACAAGTTTATTCGATTTTGAAGATACTAAATTGGAGTATGCCAAGTTTGCCTATTCCTTTTGTTATAACCCAGAAAATTATTGGAAGGTAAATAATGCTTTTGAATTTGAATCCACCATTGAAGAACTACATGCATATATTGAGTCCCTTGGGTTTTAGAAATACTATTAAATCAGCTCTTTAACGTCATCAAAATCCAAACCTCCATAATTTCCCGAACTCATTAATAACAGAGCTTTGTTTTTAAAATCCTGAGAGAAGAGAAAGTTTTTAAAGTCGTCTGGATTGGTGTAGATTATTAAGTCGTCTCGTTCAAAAGCATTTGCAATTTGCTCGTGGGTGACTTCCTCTAACTTTTTAATTTCCACAGCATGTGGCGAATAAAATACCACAGCCACATCGGCTGCATCTAAAGCGCCTTTATATTCCTTTAAAAACTCGGCATTCAAGCTGCTATAGGTGTGTAGTTCCAAACAAGCTACCAGAATTCTGTCTTGATATTGCTCTTTTACAGCCTTGGTAGTTGCTTCCACTTTAGAAGGTGAGTGAGCAAAATCTTTATAAGCCACACTAAGCTTACTTTCGGCAATCTTTTCTAAACGTTTACTGGCTCCTTTAAAGGTGGCAATGGCTTCGTAGAAATCGTCTTCATCAATTCCCATATGCTGGCAAATCCATTTGGCTCCTGCCAGATTGTTTAGGTTGTGCTTTCCAAAAACTTCAATAGGCAGTGGACCTTCAGGCGTTTCCAAAAGTGTTTGTCCGTTTTCAACCGTATATTCTGGTGTGTGGTAAGGCAATTTTCTTATGGTATTTTCGCTGGATTCCACAACTCTGGTAACTTCTGGATCTTCTTCGTTATAAGTAATGCTACCTCCTCTTACAATGCTATCTACAAAAATACGGAACTGCTCTACATAACCTTCATAAGTTGGAAACACATTGATGTGATCCCAAGCAATGCCACTCAACAAAGCAATATTTGGTTTGTAAAGATGAAATTTTGGTCGTCTATCTATAGGTGAACTTAAATACTCGTCGCCTTCCAACACAATAAAATCGTTCTCTTCGGTTAGTTTCACCATAACATCAAAACCTTCCAGTTGTGCACCAACCATATAGTCAACTTCCCGATTGTGGTAATGCATCACATGGAGTATCATGGAGGTGATGGTTGTTTTACCATGACTTCCTCCAATAACCACACGGGTTTTGTTTTTGGATTGTTCGTACAGAAATTCAGGATAGCTATAAATCTTCAGACCCAATTCCTGAGCTTTTAAAAGCTCTGGATTGTCTGCTTTGGCGTGCATGCCCAACACAATGGCATCTATATTTGAAGTGATTTTTTCTGGAAACCATCCATAAGACTCAGGCAACAACCCTTTAGCTTCCAACCTGGATTTTGAAGGTTCAAAAATGGTGTCGTCGCTACCTGTTACCTGATAACCTTTATTGTGTAGAGCCAATGCCAGATTATGCATGGCAGAGCCTCCTATAGCTATAAAATGTACGTTCATAGAGCAAATATCAAATTACAAAAACCAATTTCCAAATTATTGGTGCTAATTCAATCATGTTTTTAATGTAAGGATCATTCTAATGAAATTGCAGCAAAAAAATCAAAGCTTCAAAATAGTATGACGTTCATCTTGAAACACCTTAATCTCTGGAAGCTCCTTTAATGCTAAATCAATATATTTTAATGCCAAACTTTTGTTGTTTTGATGTTTGTAAATCTGAGCCAATCTATAATTTGCCCAAGCAATTGGCACACCATCCTCAGGAGAATAATCCTTGATATAAGTTTTTAAACATGCTTCCCCCTTGGCAAGCTGCATATTATATTCTGCAGAAACTTTTCCAAGTTGGTAGTGCAAAGCATTACGTTGTAACCTTCCCTGTGCTGATTCTATATTTTTAATGGCTTTTTCTGGCTGGTTTTGTTTTTCATAAAACTCGGTCAATTTATTATAACAGGTTATGGAGCCTCCAATAGTAATGGCTTTTTTATAATAGGATTCTGCAAGTTCTGGTTCATTGTCATATTCGTAAATATAGCCTTTGGCCAAATAACCATCCACTTTGGAAAGTTGTTCCAGTTCATTAGCATATTTTAAAGAAGTGCCTTTACTTCCTCCAACAATGGCAGGTAATTGCATATACAATTCCACCAAAGCCCAACGTGTTTCAATATGGTTCTTGTCTAATTTTGCAGCAGTTAAAAATGCTTCCTTTAAGTCGCCTAAATAAGTTAAGGCAGAAAGTTTGTTTACAGAAAGGGCTTTCATGCCTAAAGCGCCTCCATATTTATAATGAAAATTGGCCACCTCTGGTTTAAGCACAACCAACTTTTTGTACTGTTTTATGGCTTCATCCCACTTTTCCTGATAGCTGTAGGCATCTCCAAGGATTTCTATCGCTTTTAAATCGTTGGGATTATTTGCAACAAAAGGGCTTGCCAATTGTTCTGCTTTGGCATATTTTTTTTGCGCCAACAACAACTCCAAGGTTTGATGGGAAGTTTGTGAGAAACTCCATAAAGGCAAAAAAATAAGTACCAATAGCTTTTTCATATCTAAATCGTCGGAATAACAAAAGTAACCTTTCTCATTGACTTAAAAAATGCCTATTTTCACATAAGTAATTACAAATTTTGTTCCTCTTTGTTTTTTTGGAATAGCTTTTGATTTGCTACTGACATAAATTCTTACAAATGAAATACTACGCAACTATATTAATGCTGTTATTATTCGCTCATTTTTCTGAAGCCCAAAATTCGGATTACAACAAACTTTGGAAACAAGTAGAGGCTTTTGAACGTGAGGAATTGCCCAAATCGGCTTTACAAATTGTAGAACAAATAGAAGCTTTGGCCATTAAGGACCAAAATCAAACACAGCAAATTAAAACCTTGCTCTTTAAAAGCAAGTTCGCCTTAATTTTAGAAGAAGACGCGCAGTTAAAGATTGTTAACAGTTTTAAAACTGCCATTTCCAACAAACCTGCACCTATAAAAAATGTGTTGGAAAACATGTTGGCAACCATTTATTGGCAATATTTCCAACAAAACAGATATAAGTTTTACAACAGAACCAAAGTGGCGGACAAAACCGTTGCAACCGATTTTAGAACTTGGGATTTACAAACCCTATTTAATGAAATACAATTGCATTACCAACAGTCCTTAAAGAACAAAGAACTGCTACAACAGAAAGATTTAACGGACTATTCCAGTATTTTAAACGAACAAACAAATTCCAAACGCTATAGACCTACGCTATATGATTTGTTAGCCCATAACGCTTTGGAGTTTTACCAAACACACGAAAACAGCATCACAAAACCTGCTTATAAATTTGAAATTGATGATGAAGCTTATTTAAGCGACTCCAAAACATTTTCAAAATTAGAGCTTCGCTCAAAAGATTCCACCTCTTTAGAATTGCAGGCATTGAAAATATATCAGGATTTAATTCAATTTCACTTAAAAAACAACCAGCTTGAAGCCTTGACAGACGTAAATATTTTACGCTACAATTTTGTAGAGCAGCATGCTACTTTTCAAAACAAAGACAGCTTATTGATAGAAGCCTACAAAACCGAAGCCGAACGCATAAAAACACATGAAGCTTCAGGATTATATCAATTTGAAATTGCTAACTTGTATTATCAACAAGGTCAGGAATATCAGTCAGGAACAAACGAAACCAATCGTTGGAAACTAAAAGGTGCCGAACAACTTTGTAACAGTATTATCAAGCGATTTCCTAAAAGTCGTGCTGCAGAAAAAAGCAACATCTTACTAGAACAGATCCATCAAGAATCTTTAAGTATTCTCTCTGAAAGTTACTTACCAATTCAACTAGATGCTAAAGTATTAGTGACTTATAAAAATCTAAACACACTAGATTTTAATGTTTATAAGCTGTCAGAAAATCAGTTTAAAACCTTTAGCAAAACCTATAAACAAGAAGAGCAACTTAAATTTATTAATAAGTTGAAAGCAGATGCATCTTGGAAAAGTGAGCTAAAAAACGAATTGGATTTTCAGCAACATAGCACAGAAATCCTACTTCCTAAATTGGATAACGGTCGTTATTTAATTGTAGCGAAAACCAATAACAAACAGAACACTTTTGCTTTCAACACCTTTCAAGTTACCAATATAGCTGTGGTTGAAAAAACAGAGTTGGATAAGCAAGTCTATCAGTTTATAGATAGAACCAACGGAAAGCCCTTAAGCAATCTGGACATCCAGATAACCTATTATAAGAATTATAGAGATAATACAAACAATAAAAACTACACTACCAATGCTTTGGGTGAAATTGAACTTATTAAAGGTTCTAACACCTGGTCCAATATTCACATAGAAGCAAGTTGTTCTGATGAAAAGGCATTTTTTGGAGATTACTATTTAAATAGAAAATACGAAAGAAACACCTATAAAGAACATTACAAAGGTTTTATATTTACAGACCGAAGCATTTACAGACCTGGACAAACGGTTTATTTTAAAGGGATTGCTATTAAGATTGAAGATGGTAAATCTGAAGTGATTCCAAATGAATTGTTTTATCTAGAACTTTATGATACCAACAATGATTTAATTTCTGAATTAGAATTAAAATCCAATGAATTTGGTTCCGTTTCTGGTGAGTTTATGCTTCCTAATTCGGGTTTAAACGGAAATTATAGTATTGAATTTTATGGTGAGAAAAATGATGTAGATGTTGAACATTATTTTTCTGTCGAAGAGTACAAACGCCCCAAGTTTGAAGCCCAATTTAAACCTGTAACGGAAACTTATAAAGTCAACGATTCCGTAACTGTAACAGGACAGGCTTTAGCTTATGCAGGAAGCAACATCACCAATGCCAAAGTGGTTTACAGAGTGCATAGAAAAGTACAATATCCGAGATGGTATTATTGGTACAGACCTGCTTATATTAGCGAACCACAGGAAATAACCCATGGTGAAACGACCACCAACGATAAAGGCGAATTTGAAATTACTTTTAAAGCCCTTCCTGATACAAGTGTCAACAAAGACAATCTGCCTGTTTTTAATTATGAAGTGACTGCAGATGTCACCGATTTAAATGGGGAAACACGTTCGGCAACAACCATAGTTAATGTTGGGTATCATGCGCTAATTGCAACGGTTTCTGCAGATGCTACCTTAGACAAATTGAAAAAGGAGCATACATTAAACATCGATACCAAAAACCTAAATGGTGAATTTGTTCCAGCACAAGGAACCATAAAAATCTATAAGCTTAAAGCTCCAGATTATGTCTTGCGTCCACGACCTTGGAAAGCTCCAGATTATCAGATGCTTTCAGAAACTGAATTTAAAATTATGTTTCCTTATGAAGCCTATAAAGATGAAAACAACCCAAATAATTGGAAAAAAGGAGCCCTTGTTTTTGAAAAATCCTTCAATACCGAAAAATCCAAAGAAATAGAATTAGGAAACATTAAGAAATGGGAATCTGGACAATATGTTATTGAATTGGAAAGCAAAGATAGATTTGGTCAGGAAGTCAAAGACGAAACCAGGACCACCTTGTTTAGCAAGACCGACAAAACCCTTGCAGACAAGCAACTTTTCAGCATGAGTTCCAATAAAAAAGACTATCAAATTAACGATATTGTGGAACTTACTTTAGGGTCTTCGGCTGAAAATATATCAGTAACGGTTGAAATTGAAAAGAACAAACAAACTGTTAACACCTATATCATTCAACTAAACAATAACAAGAAAACCATAAGCATTCCTGTTAATAAAACAGATTTGGGTGGCTTTGCAGTACACTACAGTTTTGCCTATGCCAATAGTTTTGAATCTGGTATAACATCTATTTCAGTACCTTATCCTAAAACCGATTTAGAGATTGAAACCACCACCTTTAGAGATAAACTACAACCAGGACAGGACGAAACCTGGAGCTTTAAAATTAAAGGTCCCAAAGGCGAACAAGTTTCTGCCGAATTATTAGCGAGCTTGTACGATATGTCTTTGGACCAATTTAAACCTCATCTCTGGGATTTCAATCCCATTAATCTTCCAACTTATCGTGCGTATAACCACAAAAACGCAAGAGCCAGTTTTTATACTGATACGTTCAGGGTTCTTAATTTAAATAGATTTTACGCTTATTATCCTAAAAACAGTTATGATCAATTGGATTGGTTTGGGTTTAGCTTGACGAATACTTGGGTAAGACAACAATATTTAAGAAAAATTAGGACTCAAGCTTCCTATAATACTGCTTTAGAAAAAGGAAAAGTGGTTGGAACTATTGTAGATGAAAATGACCTGCCTTTACCTGGTGTCAATATCAATATTAAAGGAAGTAATGAAGGTACTCAAACCGATTTTGATGGTCAATTTTCTATTAAAGCAAAAACTGGTGACATACTGGTACTGACCTTTGTTGGATATATTAAAAAAGAATATGTTATTGGTGCCAACAACACTTTTACACTTTCTATGATTCCAGATGTCACTGCTATAGATGAAGTGGTTGTGACTGGTTTTGGAGTAAAAAAAGAGAAAAGTGCTATTGGTTATGCCTTTAGATCTGAAGAGGCTGAATTAGCTGCTTCAGACAATGAAGAAGAATTAAACGAAGAAGTTTCAGAGGCTACAATAAGTAACCCTAAAAAAGAAGACTTCACTCAAGTTACAATCCGTAAAAACCTTCAGGAAACGGCTTTTTTCTTTCCACAATTACAAACAGACGAAAAAGGCAACGTCAGTTTTAGCTTTACCACACCAGAAGCTTTAACCAAATGGAAATTGCAATTAATGGCACATACCAAAACTTTGGAATCTGCTACAACCAGTTTAGAAACTGTCACACAAAAAGAACTGATGGTCATACCAAATGCACCACGTTTTTTACGTCAAGGAGATCAAATTATCATCAGCACCAAAATTGCAAACCTGACTAAAAAAGAACTTTCAGGACAAGCCATTTTGCAACTTTTTGATGCAACAAATGGAAAAGCCATTGATGCTGAACTAAACAATACCCATAACACAAAGGTCTTTACTGTTGATGAAAAAGGTAATACCCAAGTATCTTGGAGCTTAACCATTCCAGATAATGTGGATGCTGTTCAATACAAAATAATTGCCAAAGCAGGAGATTTTAGCGATGGCGAACAAAATGCGCTTCCTGTGCTTTCTAACAGAATGTTGGTTACGGAAACGTTACCTATGTGGATTCGTTCTAACCAAACCAAAACGTTTACTCTAGAGAAGTTAAAAAATAATACTTCAACAACTCTAAAGAATCACAAATTGACCTTGGAGATCACATCCAATCCGGCTTGGTATGCCGTTCAGGCCTTACCTTATTTAATGGAATATCCTTACGAATGCAATGAACAAGTGTTTAGTAGGTATTATGCTAATTCCTTGGCTAGCCATATAGCGAATTCAAACCCTAGAATTCAAGAGGTTTTTAATCAATGGAGAAATACAGATGCGCTACTTTCTAATTTGGAAAAGAACCAAGAATTAAAATCCATTCTTATTGAAGAAACGCCTTGGTTACGAGATGCTGAAAGTGAAACCGAACAAAAGAAACGCATTGCCTTGTTATTCGATTTAAACAAAATGACCAGCGAATTACAAGCCAATATTCGCAAACTAGAACAAAACCAAATGCCAAATGGCTCTTGGGCTTGGTTTCAAGGAGGCAAACCAAATAGATATATCACACAACATATTATTACTGGATTTGGACATTTGGATAAGCTACATGTCACGCTGAGCGCAGTCGAGACGTCTATGATTAAAAAAGCCATAAACTATTTGGACAAAGAGTTTGTTGAAGAATACAAAAACATCACCAAATACAATGAAAAAGCAGATTTAACCAAAGATCATTTAAGCTACACACAATTGCATTATTTATACATGCGAAGTTTTTATCCAGAGGTTAAAAAATCGAAAGAAGTAGAAGACATAATTGCATATTACCAAACTCAAATTCAAAAATATTGGAAATCTCGCAACCTGTACTCGAAAGGTTTGATGGCTTTGGTGTCTCATAGATTTGAGGATGATGTAACAGCCTCAAAAATCTTAAAATCTTTAAAGGAAAATAGTATTACCAGTGACGAATTAGGCATGTATTGGAAAGAAAACACAAGTTCTTGGTATTGGTATCAAGCTCCTATAGAAACCCAGGCTTTGATGATTGAAGCTTTTTCAGAAATAGAAAATGACATTAAAACCATAGACAATCTAAAAATCTGGCTCTTAAAAAACAAACAGACCAATAGCTGGAAAACCACCAAAGCAACAACCGAAGCAGTTTATGCTATATTGCTTCAAGGTAGTGATTGGTTATCTGTAACTGAGATGGTTGATGTAGTTGTTGGTGGCAAAACTATAGAACCCTTCAATCCCGATAGCTATCGGGAGGAAGACGTGAAAGTTGAAGCTGGAACAGGCTATTATAAAACGTCTTGGACAGGTTCTGAAATTAAACCAGACATGGCAGAAGTTACCTTGACGAAAGAAGGCGAAGGCATTGCTTGGGGAGCTTTATACTGGCAATATTTTGAGGATTTAGATAAGATCACTTCAGCCGAAACACCCTTAACCCTTAAGAAAAAACTCTTCTTAAAAACCAACACCCATTTAGGCGAAGAAATTTCAGAAATAACCTCTGAAACTCAATTAAAAATTGGCGATTTAATTCGTGTACGAATAGAATTGACAAGTGATCGCGCTATGGAATTCCTTCATATGAAAGACATGAGAGCAAGTGGTTTAGAACCAATAAACGTCTTGTCTCAATACAAATGGCAAGATGGCTTGGGTTATTACGAAAGCACCAAAGATGCAAGTACCAACTTCTTTTTCGACTATTTACCAAAAGGCGTTTATGTATTTGAATACGATTTACGTGTTAGCAATGCTGGGAACATGAGCAATGGCATTACCACCATTCAAAGCATGTATGCGCCAGAATTTAGCAGTCATAGTGAAGGCGTTAGGATATCCATTGATAAATAAAAATGTTTTACACAAAAAAGAGGCTTAAAAAAGCCTCTTTTTTTGTTTCATTTTAATAAAACCCTCAAATTATTTATTTGAAGGCATACTGGGTCTCACCTCAATTTTACTTGGTAAGGTTCTCGGGTTCATTTTCAACAAATCTACCACCAATTCACCAATGTCTTCAATTTGAATTTTCCAGGCATCGCTTTCGTCCGGTTCATTCCCATTAAAATGGGTAGATACCGATCCTGGCATAATGGTACTAACCTTGACACCATACTTTCTTAAATCCAACATCACAGCTTGTGTAAAGCCTGTAACACCAAACTTGCTGGCATTATAAGCTGAACCTCCTGCAAAAAAATTGGTTCCTGCCAAACTTGAAATGGTTATGTAATACCCTTTTGTTTCCTTTAAAGCAGAAACACTGGCTTTTATGGAATTAAAAACACCTGTTAAATTGGTATCAATGGTCTCATTCCATTGATCCTTGGTCAAATCCTCAATACTTCCAAAATGACCCAATCCTGCATTGGCAATTACAATATCCAATTTGCCAAACTCCTTCTTAACTTCATTTACGGCAGCTTCCTGACTTTCCAGACTTCTTACATCGGCTTCCAAACCAATAGCTTTTGCTGTGGTATTGGAGTCTTTATTCAATAACTCGGCAGCCTTCTTTGCAGCAGCTAAGCTCCTGCTGGTTATAGCTACATGAATGCCTTGCTTAAGAAGCGATTGTGCAATTCCGTAACCAATGCCTTTGGTGCCTCCAGTAATTAAAGCCACTTTATTTTGTAATGTTTCCATAATATATTTTTTAAATGAACCCAAAGTTACAAAACGAAAGAAAGCTTACGAATTTTAAACTGTTATGAAAATGATAAAATTAAATCTACTTACTTGGTGGAAAGCCTTCCAAGACCTTTTGGACTATTTGTTTGAATTTGGCTTCGCGCTCTTCTGGATAGTCTCTTGGAACATCGGTTTCACTACTGATGGCTTGCCAAAACAATTGATTGGTATTTGCATCTACAAAATCGAACTTGATCTGTCTGGACATATTGGCCTGACCCAAAGGAATCCCAACTGAAATACCACCACCAACGTTACCTCCTCCACCTCCAACACCTACTCCTACAGACGAGTTGCTTTGCATTTCCTGATAGGTGGCACTTTCAATATTTATAATAAAATCGGAGTTTTCGGAAAGGAGCAATCCTTTTTGCGCCATGGCTTCATCTAAAGCGGCAAACAAACGTTTGGCATCCAATTCGCTTAATCCTGTATCCATGTTCCTAAAATAGCTATAGGATTTGTATTTGGAAAAATCGGTGTTTTTTTCGTAATCGTAATCAACTGTAACACCACAGGAAAGGCAGATGCATAGAAAAAATATTGAGGCTAACTTTTTCATTTTTGTTTTAAAGATAAGAAACCTCCTTAAAACTATAACGAATTATTTTTCAGTTTCGTTGGAATCTACAGATTTTGTCAATGCAGACGAAATAATTCCAGTTGGTATGGCAACAATCCCCAAACCAATCAATAAGATAATAAAAGTAAACACTTTCCCACCAACCGTTATAGGATACACATCGCCATAACCAACGGTTGTCAAGGTCACTATTGCCCACCACAAACTATCGAAAATAGAAGAAAAATGCTCTGGTTGGGCTGCGTTTTCAAAATAATAAATACCAACTGCTGCAAAATAAATTAAGATGAGAGTAACAAACAGAAAAAGAAGAATTTCTTCTTTGGATGATTTTATAGCATTTGTAAAGTGATTTATGGCACGATTGTATCGCACTAATTTAAAGATTCTGAAAAGCCTTAAAAAACGTAAGGCCCTTAACGAACGTAAATCAACACCAAAACTTAAGTAAAATGGTAAAATGGCAAGGAAATCTATAATTCCAAAAAAACTAAATATAAATTTTGGTTTGCTTTCAGCTACATAAATGCGCAATAGGTATTCCACTGAAAAAACAATGACACTAAACACTTCTATCTCATATAAAAGCGAACGGGTTTCTGGTTTTAAATCTGGAATGGTTTCCATAGTAAAGGTGACTATGGAAATTAAAATAAGTACTTGAATAAAAATAGCAAAGACCTTACTGGCCTTATTATCGTTTATTTCAACAATGTTTTTTATACGTTGTTTCATAAGGATTTACTCATTCAGCATCTTCCATAATTTATCTTTCAATTCGGTAAGACCTTGTTGTGCAACCGATGAAATGAACATGTATTCCACAGGAAGCGTTTTGTCCAATTCTGCTTTAAGTTCCGCTTTTAATTCGTTGTCCAACATATCACTTTTAGAAATGGCTATAAAGCGATCTTTATCTAGTATTTCGGGATTGTATCGTTTCAGCTCATCCAACAGAATATCGTATTGCTCTCTAATATCTTTTGCGTCTGCAGGAATTAAGAACAATAGAACAGAGTTGCGTTCAATGTGTCTTAAAAAATAATGTCCAAGTCCTTTCCCTTCGGCTGCTCCTTCTATAATTCCAGGAATATCTGCCATCACAAACGTTTTAAAATCGCGATATTCCACAATTCCTAAATTAGGTTTCAGGGTAGTAAACTCATAATCGGCTATTTTAGGTTTTGCTGCACTCACTACAGAGAGCAAAGTGGATTTTCCTGCATTTGGAAAGCCAACCAATCCAACATCAGCCAGAACTTTAAGTTCCAGGATGATATCCAATTCTTCGCCAGGTATTCCAGGTTGTGCGTATCTAGGTGTTTGATTGGTAGATGTTTTAAAATGCCAATTGCCACGTCCTCCCATGCCTCCTTTGGCAATTATTTTTTCTTCACCATCTTGGGTAATCTCAAAAATAACATCGTTGGTTTCCCTGTCGCGAACTAACGTTCCCAGTGGTACATCCATGTACACATCTTCTCCATCTGCACCTGTACTTCTACTTTTCCCTCCATGTTCGCCATGTCCAGCCTTAAAGTGTCTTTTAAATTTGTAGGTGTACAAGGTCCAAAGATTGGAATTCCCTCGAATAATCACATGACCACCACGTCCACCATCGCCACCATCTGGACCTCCTTTTTCAATAAATTTCTCACGATGTAAATGTGCAGAACCTTTGCCTCCATTTCCGGAAGACACATGCAGTTTTACGTAATCAACGAAATTTCCTTCAGTCATAATTGAGTTTAAATTTTATATAGTTTAAAGCTTAAAGTTTAAACCCTATTGGAGGTTTATAATGTATCTATTACAGCACTTAAGCGCTTGGTAATATCTTCGATACTACCTACTCCATTCACACCAAAATATTTATTTTGAGCCGAATAATAATCTTTTAAAACGGCTGTTTTATCATAGTATTCCTTAATTCGGTTTCTTATAATGCCTTCGTCTGCATCGTCTGCACGACCACTGGTTTTACCTCTTTCCAACAAACGCTCCACCAAAATTTCATCTGGAACTTCAAGAGCCACCATAGCGTTAATTTGAGAGTCCTTGCTGTCCATTAATTTGTCCAGAGCTTCAGCTTGGGCGTTGGTACGTGGAAACCCATCAAAGATAAAGCCTTTAGCATCGGCATTTTTTTCAACTTCAGCATTTAACATGTCAATGGTTACTTGATCTGGAACCAACTCTCCTTTATCCATATAGGATTTGGCCACCATCCCTAAAGCTGTTTCGTTTTTAATGTTAAAACGAAATACATCGCCTGTTGAGATATGAATTAAATTATATTTTTCCTTTAAGAAATTAGCCTGAGTTCCTTTTCCTGCGCCTGGAGGGCCAAATAGCACCAAATTAGTCATGTGTTGTGTTGTTTTTAATTGATATATTTCAGGCAGATCCCTACCCAAACCATTGTAGTCCAATCCATAGCCTACAATAAATTTATCGGGTATTTCAACGCCTACGTAGTGTAATTTAAAATCTTTTTTATAAGCTGTTGGCTTGTGAAACAATGTAGCGATAAGAAGCTGCTTGACTTGCTCGTTTTTAAATATTCTGTGCACTTCTTCAAGTGTATTACCAGAATCAATAATGTCTTCCAAGATAACAACCGTTCTGTCACTTAAGTCTTGTGTTAAACCAATCAACCTTTGAATGTCTTCGGTAGATTTCACGCCTTCATAAGACGCCAATTTAATAAAAGTAACCTCACAAGGTTTAGGATATTTTTTAACAAAATCACTTACAAACATAAACGAGCCGTTTAAGATACCTATAAACACTGGTACTTCGTCTTTTAAATCGTTTGCTATCTCTATGGCCATTCGATGTACGGTTTGTTGTATTTCTTCTTCAGAAATAAATGGCCTAAATTGTAAATCGTGAAGCTTTATCACTTGTTTTATTTTTTTTAGAAATGCAAAGATAATCATTTGATTAACGTTTTGCGAATTCTAATTTAGATTGTTTGGGATTTAGTTTTTTCAAAGGCAATTGATTTGTACTTTTGTGCAAAATGAAATCCATGAATTTTTTCTCTTCAACTTTTAAACTTGGTATTTTAGGTGGTGGCCAATTAGGTAAAATGTTACTGTACGATACCAGAAAATTCGATATTTACACCACTGTTTTGGACGCTAGCGAAGAAGCGCCTTGTAAATTGGCATGTAATGAATTTCATTTAGGAAATTTAATGGACTACGACGCTGTTTACAACTTTGGGAAACAGGTAGATGTCCTTACTTTTGAAATTGAAAACGTAAACACTAAAGCCTTGGAGGCTTTGGAAAAAGAAGGTGTTAAGGTATATCCTACCTCCAAAACACTTCGTATCATTCAAAACAAAGCCACACAAAAATTGTTTTATAGGGACCACAATATCCCAACTGCCAATTTCTCCAGATTTGCCTATGCTTCGGAAATTTTAGATGCTGTACACAATGGTGGATTAACGTTTCCCTTTGTTTGGAAAAGTGCCCAGTTTGGATACGATGGAAATGGTGTAAAAATAATTAGAACCGAAGCCGATTTGAAAGGCTTGCCAAATGTGGAATGTATTGCTGAAGACATGGTGCCTTTTAAAAATGAATTGGCTGTAATAGTTGCTAGAAACCCAGAAGGAGAAGTAGCAACATATCCTGTGGTTGAAATGGAATTCCATCCAGAAGCCAATCAGGTTGAATATGTGATTTGCCCTGCAAGAATTGACGAACAGGTTGCAAAAAAGGCTACAGAAGTGGCTTTAAAAGTCTCCAAAGCTTTTAACCATATTGGACTGTTGGCTGTAGAAATGTTTCAAACCCAAGACGATGCAATTTTGGTTAATGAAGTGGCTCCCAGACCACATAACTCTGGACATCATACCATTGAATCTAGTTATACATCACAATTTGAACAACACCTGAGAGCCATATTAAATCTACCCTTAGGAAAAACCGACAGTCAAGTTGGTGGCATTATGGTAAATTTGGTTGGTGCCGAAGGGCATACTGGAAATGTGGTTTATCAGCATATTGAAGACATCATGAAACTGCCTGGAGTAACACCACATATTTATGGTAAAAAACAAACCAGGCCTTTTAGGAAAATGGGACATGTGACCATAGTGAACAAAGATTTAAACACAGCAAGACATATTGCAGAACAAGTAAAAAATACCATTAAAGTTATAAGCGAATAATTATGAGCAAAGTAGGAGTTATTATGGGAAGCAAAAGCGACCTACCGGTTATGCAAGAAGCCATAGACATTTTAAAAGGTTTTGATATAGAAGTTGACGTGGATATTGTATCTGCACACAGAACACCGGAAAAATTGTTCGATTATGGCAAACATGCACATACACGAGGTTTTTCAGTTATTATTGCAGGTGCTGGAGGCGCAGCACATTTACCAGGTATGATAGCCTCCCTTTCTCCCCTTCCTGTAATTGGAGTTCCAGTAAAAAGCAGTAATTCCATAGATGGTTGGGACTCTGTTTTATCAATTCTGCAAATGCCTGGAGGTGTTCCTGTAGCAACTGTGGCTCTAAATGGTGCCAAGAATGCAGGTATTTTAGCAGCCCAAATTATTGGGAGTTCCAATCCTTCTGTTTTAGATAAAATTGTTCATTATAAAGAAGGCTTAAAAGCAAAAGTTATAGAGTCTTCCAAAGACTTAAAATAAAAAACCTCGACTTTTGGTCGAGGTTTTAAACGCTATTAATCAATTATTTTAAAGAGTCACTTAAAACTCTCATGAAAAATCTGATGCAAAAGTAGCATTTAAAATCAAATAAATTCATAATAAAAAGTTAATAATCAGAAAACCAGTGTCTTAGTAAGAAAAGTAAGACACTCATTTTTCGAAAAGAATCCTCTTAAAAATGAATATTCTAAATAAACCGTTTGACACACAGTTTCATACAGCTCCTTTTTCAAAAATTAAGAACGAGCACTTTTTACCTGCTTTTAAAAAAGCCATAGAAAAAGCCAAAAAAGAAATTGAGGATATTACCAATAATCCGGAAACACCAAGTTTTAAAAATACGGTTGAAGCTTTGGATTTCTCTGGCGAAGAATTGGATAGGATTTCGAGTATTTTTTTTAATTTGAATTCGGCCGAAACCAACGACGAAATTCAAAAAATTGCCCAAGAGGTTTCCCCTTTATTGTCTGAATTCAGTAACGACATTACATTAAACGAAAAGTTGTTTAAACGTATAAAAACCGTTTACCAGGCTCAAAACTCGTTAAACTTAACAACCGAGCAAAAAACCCTTTTGGATAAAAAATACAAAAGTTTCTCTAGAAATGGGGCCAACTTACCAGAAGACAAAAAACAACAACTTAGAGACATAGACAAAGAATTAAGCAAACTGAAACTCAAGTTTAGCGAAAATGTATTGGCCGAAACCAATAAGTTTGAAATGCTCTTGACCAAAGAAGAGGAAGTGGCAGGTTTACCAGAAGGTGCCAAGGAAGCTGCACAGCAATTGGCAGAATCAAAAGGCAAAAAAGGCTGGTTAATTACATTGCATTACCCAAGCTACATACCCTTTATGACCTACGCAAACAATCGGGAATTGCGAAAAAAATTGGCCATTGCCTCTGGAGCCAAAGCATTTCATAACGATGCCTTGGACAACCAGGAAAATGTATTGAAAATTGTTAAACTTCGCCATGAAAGGGCCAATTTATTGGGTTATAAAACCCATGCGCATTTTGTTCTTGAAGAACGCATGGCTAAAACCCCAGAAAAAGTAGAAACGTTTTTAAATGAATTGTTGGAAAAAGCCAAACCTGCAGCATTAAAAGAATTCACAGAGCTTGAGTCTTTTGCAAAAGAACTGGATGGCATAGACCAATTACAAAAATGGGATGGTGCTTATTATGCTGAAAAATTAAAACAAAAACGATTTGATTTGGACGATGAAAAACTAAAACCCTATTTTAAACTTGAAAACGTAATTCAAGGGGTTTTTACAATTTCAGAAAGGCTATATGGTTTGCATTTTGAAGAAATTTCCACTATCGATAAATATCATCAAGATGTTTTAACATACAAGGTTACAAACGATAAAGGCGACTTGGTTTCCATTTTTTATGCCGATTTTTTCCCAAGACCAGGCAAAAGAAATGGGGCTTGGATGACATCTTACAAACCTCAATATGTTAAAAACGGCGAAAACTCCCGACCACATATTTCCATTGTTTGTAATTTTACAAAACCTACAAAAAGCAAACCTTCCTTATTAACATTTAATGAGGTCACCACGTTATTTCACGAATTTGGACATGCTTTACATGGCATGTTGGCCAATACCACTTACCCAAGTTTATCAGGAACCAGTGTATTTTGGGATTTTGTGGAACTGCCAAGTCAGGTATTGGAAAATTGGTGTTACGAAAAAGAAGCCTTGGAATTATTTGCCACACATTATGAAACTGGAGAGGTAATTCCTATGGATTTAATTGAAAAAATAAAAGCCTCTTCAACCTTTCATGAAGGGATGCAAACCTTGCGTCAGCTAAGCTTTGGCCTATTGGATATGAGTTGGCATGGTGTCGAATCGCCAGAAACAATAAAAAGCGTTAAAGAGCATGAACTAAAAGCTTTTGAAAACACAAAACTGTACCCAGATGTTGCAGAAAACTGCATGAGCACCTCATTTTCTCACATTTTCCAAGGAGGTTACAGTTCTGGTTATTACAGTTACAAATGGGCTGAAGTTTTAGATGCAGATGCTTTTGAGTTTTTTAAAGAAAAAGGCATTTTCAATAAAGATGTAGCAACAAAATTTAAAGAACACGTTTTGTCACAAGGTGGAACCGAAGACCCAATGATCCTTTACAAACGTTTTAGAGGACACGAACCTCAACCCGATGCTTTACTAAAGCGGGCAGGTTTGATAGAAAAGTAATTTATTTACCCTATTTTTGATAAAATTGCTGAAAAAGAAACATGCCAAAACACACTATAAATCCAAATCAATGGATTGATCTGTATTCCGATTACCTTTTCAATTTTACCATTTCGCGTGTAAACGATAGGGAAAAAGCAAAAGATTTGGTACAGGATACGTTTTTTGCCGGCTTAAAATCCATGAAGAATTTTAAGGGTGAAGCCAGTGAACGCACATGGCTCATTTCTATTTTAAAACGAAAAATCATAGACCATTACCGAAAAATAAACTCCAATAAAGGCAAGGCTGAAGTACATGTGGAATTCAACACAGAAGATGACGAAGGAAGTTGGCTGGAAAAAAGAGTGGCAGATACAGATTATAGAACTGCCGAAGACGAAATTGTAAACAACGAACTAGGTGACGCCATTTATGATTGCCTAAGCAAATTACCGGAAAAACAAGCCACTGTTTTTAGAATGAAAACCATAGAAGGTTTAGAAACCGAAACTATTTGTAATGATTTAAACATCACTGCGTCTAATTTGTGGGTCATAATTCACAGAGCAAGAACATCCATGGCAGCATGTATGGAAAAAAATTGGTTTTAACAACAATGAAACACAAATCCTTTTTATTTATATCGTGCGACGAAGCAAAACATATTTGCGATAAAGCACAATATCACGAAGCCACTTCTTGGGAAACCTTCAAGTTAAAACTTCGTTATGTATGGTGTAGGATAACCAGAGCCTATGTAAACAAAAACATTAAGTTAACAGAAACCATTAAAAAAGCGAATGTTTCTTGCTTAAATCAATCTGAAAAACAAGTGTTACGGAAAAAACTTCAAAACCAGTTAAAAAACCAACAATAGCAACAACCAAACCAAGGGAATACCTTCTACCCAAAATGAGCTGTAATACCTGCCTTGATTTCTATTTGCAAAAATCAAAAACATCAAAGTAACAAACATGGTTATCAACATACTAACAGTGTGTTCCACACTCAATTGAGGTTTTAAGAATTCCAAAAGAAAAAACAACATAAGCAATAAAACACCAACTATTTTAGTGTTTTTTATGCCTATTTGCTGTGGGATGGTTGCCAGTTTTAAACTATCATAATTTAAATCCCTAATCTCAAAGGGAAACATCAACACAGTGACAAACACAAATCTTTGAAAGCCAGTAACAACAACATTTGTATCCAAAGGCACATGATTGTTCAGTATAGGCAAAACCACTGTCACGCCTGCCCAAACCAGAGCAATAATATACACTTTTAAACCACTTACATTTCTTAAATTTTTATGCTTGTCGTACAAGATTTTATTAGGCAAAAAGGGAATGGCATATAAAAAAGTAACAACACCAAAACCCAATATCGCAACAAGTGAAATCAGTTCCAGTTTTAAAGCAAAGTAACACATGCCAATAAAACACATCAAGGAAAACACCTGTATCAATTTTAGCCAATTGGTTAAACTTCTATGGTGAAATCTTGCCAAACCAAAATATTTCACAAAATTATATCCAGTTATGGAAGCAAAAAATATAAAGTAAAGTACGGCTCCATCATATGGAATACCAAATTCCAAAAGCGTGACCCAAGACAAGGCAAAAACAGCCAAAGCCACATGAATACTACTATCTATATAAAAATTGAATATTTGTTTTAACAAAGCCATAAAACAAAAGTACACAAAGTGTTAATAACCTTTTTAATTGGTTAAAAACTTTAGTTTTCATTAACAAAATAACGTGAATTATTACGTAATTTTGCGCTTGAAAAAATGACTTTCATTTATTAAAATAATGAAGTCGCATTAAAACGGTATTTTCCGGGAAACTGGAAACCTAACACAACTAAATTTTAATGAACACAACTAATTTCGCAAACCGTCACATTGGTCCAAGGGAAGAGGATCAAAACCAGATGTTAAAAACCATTGGTGTAGACACTTTAGACCAGCTTATTTACGAAACGCTTCCTGATGGCATTAAATTAAAAAAGCCTCTAAATTTAGATGAGCCAATGAGCGAGTATGAATACTTAACACATATTCACGAGCTTTCTAAACTAAACAAAACCTACAAAACCTATATTGGTCTTGGGTATCATCCAACCATTTTGCCTCCTGTTATTCAACGAAATATTCTAGAAAACCCAGGATGGTATACAGCTTACACACCTTATCAGGCTGAAATTGCACAAGGTCGTCTAGAAGCGCTATTAAACTTCCAAACCATGGTAACGGACCTAACAGGAATGGAAATTGCCAACGCTTCCCTTTTAGACGAAAGCACAGCTGCAGCAGAAGCCATGAGCTTGTTGTTTGCAGTAAGGGAACGTGACCAGAAAAAAAACAATGTCAACAAGTTTTTTGTTACTGATAACATTTTGCCACAAACCTTGTCGTTGTTGCAAACAAGAGCCAATCCAATAGGAATAGAATTGGTTGTGGGAAATGAAGATACATTCGATTTTTCAACCGATTATTTTGGAGCTATTTTGCAATATCCTGGAAAAAACGGACAGGTAACCGATATTAAGAATTTTATTGAAAAAGCCAACGCCTCGCAAATTAAAGTAGCGGTTTCTGCAGACATTTTAAGTTTGGTCATGTTGGAGGCTCCTGGGAAATTTGGCGCAGATGTAGTTGTAGGGACCACACAACGTTTTGGTATCCCAATGGGTTATGGTGGACCACACGCTGCTTTTTTTGCCACAAAAGAAGCTTATAAAAGAGATATTCCTGGTCGTATAATTGGCGTTACCAAAGATGTCAATGGCAATAGAGCGTTACGTATGGCCTTACAAACCAGGGAACAACACATCAAGCGAGACAAAGCAACTTCCAATATTTGTACAGCTCAAGTATTGTTGGCTGTAATGGCTGGAATGTATGCTGTATATCATGGCCCAAAAGGCTTGACATTTATTGCAAATAAAGTACACAACACAGCAGTAGCCATTTCCAACAACATCGAGAAATTAGGTTATAAACAAAACAACACTTCGTTTTTTGATACACTAAGTATAACTGCAGAGGCTTCAAAAATTAAATCGATTGCAGAAAAGCATCAGGTGAATTTCTTTTATCCAGATGCCAATACGGTGACACTTTCCATTAATGAAACCACAAATTTAAAAGATGCCAATGACATTGTGGCCATTTTTGCTGAAGCAGCTGGAAAAGATACCATAGCAATAACAACACTTGAAACATCCAATTTTATCCCAGAAAGTCTTCAAAGAACCTCAGACTTCTTAAGGTTGGACATTTTCAATTCCCATCATTCAGAAACTGAATTGATGCGTTATATTAAAATGCTGGAACGCAAAGACCTATCCTTAAATCATTCCATGATTTCTTTAGGTTCTTGTACCATGAAATTGAATGCAGCAGCTGAAATGTTGCCATTAAGTTCTCCAAATTGGGGAAGTGTTCACCCTTTTGTTCCTGTAGAACAAGCCCAAGGGTATCAAACCGTTTTAAAAGAACTAGAAGACCAATTAACGGAAATCACTGGATTTGCAGCAACTTCTTTGCAGCCAAATTCTGGGGCACAAGGTGAATACGCTGGATTGATGGTTATTAAAGCGTATCATGAATCCCGAGGAGACCATCATAGAAACATCTGTTTAATTCCTTCGTCTGCTCATGGAACCAATCCAGCAAGTGCTGTAATGGCTGGCATGAAAGTGGTTGTTACTAAATCGACTGAAAAAGGAAATATTGATGTTGAAGATTTACGTGAAAAAGCCGAATTACACAAAGACAACCTGTCTTGTATCATGGTTACTTATCCATCAACTCATGGTGTGTACGAATCTGCCATTAAGGAAATCACACAGATAATTCACGACAATGGTGGCCAAGTTTATATGGATGGAGCCAACATGAATGCCCAAGTAGGCCTAACAAATCCTGGAAATATTGGAGCAGATGTTTGTCATTTAAACTTACACAAAACCTTTGCCATTCCTCATGGTGGAGGCGGTCCTGGAGTTGGTCCAATTTGTGTTGCAAAACAATTGGTGCCATTTTTACCTGGAAACCCTATTATTAAAACTGGAGGAGATCAAGCCATATCAGCTATTTCTGCTGCTCCATTTGGTTCAGCATTGGTTTGCTTGATCTCCTACGCTTACATAAAAATGTTAGGTGCCGAAGGGTTGACACAAGCCACAAAAATTGCCATTTTAAATGCCAATTACATCAAACATCGCTTACAAGGACAGTTTGACACCTTGTATTCAGGCGAATGTGGTCGTGCAGCACATGAAATGATAGTGGATTGTAGACCTTTTAAAGCCCATGGTATAGAAGTTAGTGACATTGCCAAACGTTTAATGGATTATGGATTCCATGCACCAACGGTTTCGTTTCCAGTAGCTGGAACCTTAATGATAGAACCTACGGAAAGTGAAAGCAAAGCTGAAATGGATCGTTTCTGTGATGCCATGATATCCATTAAAAAAGAAATTGATTTGGCTTCAAAAGACGATGAAAACAATGTCTTGAAAAATGCACCACATACTTTAGAGATGATCACATCTTCTAACTGGTCCATGCCTTACTCTAGGGAAACTGCAGCATTTCCGTTAGACTATATACGTGAAAACAAGTTCTGGCCAAGTGTTAGACGTGTGGACGATGCCTATGGAGACAGAAACCTAATTTGTACCTGTGCTCCAATAGAGGAATATATGGACGCCTAATTTATAGACTCACATAATTTAAAAGCCCTCAAAATGAGGGCTTCTTTTTGCATAACATTCAATATAAACTTCATTTATTGAGAATTTAGCAAATATTACCTAATAATTTTGAAATGAATATGCTAACAATAATTTTATGATTAATTTAGCAAAAGCCTAACACATTAATAGCAAAACCATGGCAACAAAAATAACAGGCACTGGAAGCTATATTCCAATTACCATAGAAAGGAACGAGGATTTTCATAAACATGAATTTCTAAATCAAGATGGCTCTTCTATAAAACAACAAAACGATGTGATTATAGAAAAGTTCAAAGCCATTACTGGAATTGGTGAAAGACGCTATGTTGAAAACCACTTAAACACTTCGGACATTGCATTTTTTGCTGCTCAAAAGGCCATAGAAAACTCACAGGTTAACCAAGAGGAATTGGATTATATTATTGTTGGCCATAATTATGGCGATGTAAAACACAATACCGAACAGAGTGATACGGTTCCCAGTATCGCTTCTAGGGTAAAACATCTTCTTGGCATCAAAAACCCTAAATGTGTGGCTTACGACATATTATTTGGATGTCCTGGATGGAATGAAGGAGTTATACAAGCCAATGCATTTATTAAAGCTGGAATTGCAAAAAAATGTCTGGTTATTGGAGCTGAAACCTTATCAAGGGTTGTAGATAAACACGATAGGGACTCTATGATATATAGTGATGGAGCTGGAGCTGCCATTATTGAGGAAACATCTGAAACAGGAGGAATTATTGCGCATCAAAGTGCGACCTATGCTCTAGATGAAGCTCATTTTATTTATTTTGGGGAAACTAACAATCCTGCCATTACAGACCAACGCAGATATATAAAAATGTATGGCCGGAAAATATATGAATTCGCCCTAAACAATGTGCCACCAGCCATGAAATCCTGTTTGGATAAAAGTGGTTACAACATTGGTGATTTAAAGAAAATACTCATCCATCAAGCCAACGAAAAAATGGATGAAGCCATTGTACAACGTTTCTATAAACTGTATAATATGGATATGCCAAAAGACATTATGCCAATGACCATCAACAAATTAGGGAATTCCAGTGTAGCAACTGTTCCTACCCTATACGATTTGATTTTGAATGGTAAACTGGATGGACACACCATCAATAAAGGCGATTTAATTATGTTTGCCAGTGTTGGTGCAGGCATGAACATTAATGCTATTGTATATAAATGCTAATTTAGAAATTCCCGATATCCCGGAAATTACAGATGTACGAAAACACCTTTCCAAATAAACGCTTCAAGCTTACTTCTGAATTTTTAAACAAACACATTTCCAAAAACTCCAAAATATTGGATTTAGGTGTTAAGAATCCGTTTACTGAAATCATGAAACAACAGGGTTTTACTGTTGAAAACACACATGGAGAAGATTTAGACCTAGACACAACAACTATTGAAAACTCAAAGGCTGATGTGGTTACTGCCTTCGAGATTTTTGAACATCTCCTCTCTCCTTTTACTGTTTTACAATCCATAAAAGCAGACAAACTTGTTGCTAGTGTCCCTTTAAAATTATGGTTTGCTTCAGCATATAGAAGCAAAACAGATATGCGAGACAGACATTATCACGAATTTGAAGATTGGCAATTTGACTGGCTTTTGGAAAAAGCAGGTTGGAAAATATTGGATAGACAAAAATGGACCAATCCCACCAAAAAAATTGGAATACGACCAATTCTACGTTGGTTTACGCCAAGATATTACATTGTTTACGCTGAAAGAGTTTAACTTTGAATATTAAACTTAAACCTTTTGAATTTTTACATTGTCATTCCAGCCCATAACGAAGAAGCTTACATCAAGCTAACTTTAGAGTCTTTGGTAACTCAAACCCTTTTACCAAAACAATTGGTTGTGGTTAATGATCATTCTACAGATAAAACGCAGCAAATTGTTGAAAGGTTTGTTTCTAAATACAACTGGATTTACTTAGTGAACACAACTTCATCAGATGAACATTTACCTGGCTCAAAAATCATCCATGCGTTTTACAAAGGCTTTGAAAAACTGGATGATTCTTATGATGTGATTTGCAAGTTTGATGCCGATTTAATCTTTCCGAAGAACTATTTAGAGCAGTTGGCATTTCATTTTAAAACTAATGAGAAGCTTGGGATGGTCTCGGGATTCTGCTATATAGAAAAGAACCACCAATGGGTTTTAGAGAACTTGACCCGAAAGGACCATATTCGAGGCGCTTTAAAGGCATATAGAAAAGCTTGTTTTGAGCAAATTGGAAAATTAAAACCATCCATGGGTTGGGACACGGTTGATGAGCTCCTGGCAAAGTTTTATGGTTGGGAAATGCTAACAGACAAATCCTTACACGTTAAACACCTAAAGCCTACAGGAAAGAACTACAACAAAGCGTCCAAACACATGCAAGGCCAAGCTATGTATAAAATGCGCTATGGCTTTTGGATTACACTTATTTCTGCTCTAAAATTGGCATATAAAAAAAGGAGTTTTAAATTGTTTAAAGATTACATGGCTGGGTTTTTTAAGGGCAAAAATGAAAAGCTTCCGTTTTTGGTTTCAGAAGAACAAGGGCAATTTATTAGAAAATTACGATGGAAAGGGATAATTAGAAAATAAATGAGGTGTCATTCTAAACCGTTTGAAGAATCTTCTAAACAAAGAGATGCTTCTACTTCGCTCAGCATAACACTAAAGTGTCAATTAAAACTCCAATCTTTATAACTTGCAGAAGCCTCTAATTCGTTTTCAAGAGCATCTTCCAATTCGGGAAAGAAATCAATTCCTGTAAGGGTTTCTATAGAATCTACAGGAACCACAAATTTATATAATGGTTGTTTAGAATTTTCATGAGGCATTAAAAAAGCAATCATTTTTGTGTTACCTGTATTGTTATCTATCAAAACTTTATAAAACTGATTTGGAACTGCCACTTGTTCTTCGCCTATGGTTTCCATATGGCCATTCAAAATTCCTCCAGAAACCACAAACACACCATTATATTTACTTGCCCAATACCTTACTTTTTGTTCTAAAGTATTCCAAATCCCAGAATTGAATTCGTGGTTTTGAGGACTGATATTACTGGTTAAAAACGTTTCATTGTATACATCTTGATTATAAGCCCTATCTGCTGCAGGACATAAATGACCTCTATCGAAACCAGAGTTTTTATAATTTCGCCAATGGGCCGCTCCTGTTTTTACTGCAGGATCAATCTCAAAATAGGGTCTTTTGTAATTGGAGTTGGAGAGATGTTCTTGTTTCAGTTCGTAAGCAACCCATTCTGCCTGCTCATGTGGCTCGCTGTAGGATAAAGAATAGCCTTCATGATGCACTATTTGTCCTGTGGTACTTGTTGGCAAAAAGAACCCGTTGGTTTCGGGTTTCACGTTTTTACCCGCATTTACAATAACTTGTTGTTCTTTTTCTTCCAGATGGAATTCATAATAAAACACACCACAAAGAAGCAAAATGGCAATGATGGAATATGTGGTTCTTTTTTTCATTAAGATGTCATGAAAACCTACAAGGTTTTGGAAACCTTGCAGGTTGATATATTTATTGTAAAGAAGCCAAACTAGCCTTCAAGGTCTCAATCTTCGCCAAGGCATCAGCTTCTTTATTGCGTTCGTTGGCTATAACCTGCTCTGGAGCTCCAGCTACAAAGCGTTCGTTGGCCAATTTTTTTTGAACCGATTTTAAAAAACCTTCTGTATAATTCAACTCGTCTGTTAGCTTTTTAATTTCTTCTTCAACATTAATGGCTCCAGCTATTGGAATAAAATATTCATTGGATTTCACCCTAAACGTCAAAGCGCCATCAACGGCTTCGTTGGTATACTCTATACTCTCCAAGTTTCCAAGTTTGGCGATAACCTCATCGAAGGTGTTTGCGATATTTTCATTGTTGATAACGTAAAAACCTATAGCGTCTTTGAAAGCCATGTTTTTTTCTTTTCGAATATTCCTAATGCCAGACACAACGTCTTGGGCAAATTCAAATTCTGAAATCAAAGCTTCATTGATTGGTTTTGACTCTGGCCATTTTGCAATTATTAATGCATCTTCAGGTGTTCTTTCTGAGATATATTGCCAAATTTCCTCTGTTAAGAAAGGCATAAAAGGATGCAATACTTTTAAAATATCCTCAAAAATAGCCACGACACTTTTTAGTGTTTTTGAATCTATAGGCTGTTGATATGCTGGTTTTACAATTTCCAATAACCAAGACGCATAATCGTCCCAAATTAATTTATAGGTTGCCATTAAGGCATCGGATAGTCTATATTTACCGTAATGGTCTTCCAACTCGACTAAGGTTTTTTGAAATTTGGCCTCAAACCATGTTATGGCAATGGCACTTGAATTTGGCTGAGGAATTGTTTCATCAACTTCCCACCCTTTAACCAATCTAAAGGCGTTCCATATTTTATTGGCAAAGCCTTTCCCTTGTTGGCACAAAGCCTCGTCGAACATTAAATCGTTTCCTGCTGCTGAACTTAACAACAAACCAACACGAACGCCATCTGCGCCATAATCGTCAATCAGTTTTAAGGCATCTGGAGAGTTTCCTAAGGATTTACTCATTTTTCTTCGTTGCTTGTCACGAACCAAACCTGTTAAATACACATTGTTAAATGGTTTTTCCCCTTTGTATTCGTAACCGGCAATTATCATACGTGCCACCCAGAAGAATAAAATATCTGGACCTGTAACCAGATCGTTTGTTGGATAGTAATAATTTATGTCTTGGTTTTCGGGGTTTCTAATACCATCAAACACACTTATTGGCCACAACCAAGATGAAAACCAAGTGTCCAGTGCATCTGTATCCTGACGTAGATGGTTAATACTTAGTTCTTGATTGTTGGTTTTTTTAATAGCAAGTTTAAGAGCCTCTTCTTTTGTTTCGGCAACCACAAAATCTTCTTTTCCATCGCCATAGTAATAAGCCGGAATTTGTTGTCCCCAAAGCAACTGTCTGGAAATATTCCAATCGCGAATATTCTCCATCCAATGTCTGTACGTGTTTTCAAATTTTTTCGGGAACAGCTTTATTTCGGCATCTTCACCCAACACAGCTTCTATAGCTGGTTTTACAAGCTCTTCCATTTTCAGGAACCATTGATCGCTCAATCTTGGTTCGATAACGGCTTTGGTACGTTCGGAAGTACCAACTTTATTAACATGTGTTTCGGTTTTCAACAAAAACCCTTTGTCTTCCAATTCTTTTGTGATTTCCTTTCTAACAACAAACCTGTCTTTCCCTTCGTAATGCAATCCGAAGCTATTTAAAGTGGCATCATCGTTAAAAATATCTATAACCTCAAGATTATGTTTATCGCCTAAATTCTTATCGTTTTCGTCATGGGCAGGCGTTACTTTTAAACAACCTGTACCAAATTCCATATCCACATAATCGTCTTCAATTATAGGGATGACACGGTTGCATAGGGGCACAATGGCTTTTTTTCCTCTTAAATTGGAAAAACGTGCATCGTTAGGATTGATGCAAATGGCTGTATCTCCCAATATAGTTTCCGGACGTGTTGTGGCTATGGTCACTTTCTCGTCACTTCCTTCAATTTGGTATTGTAAATAATATAAATTTCCTTGTCGCTCTTCGTACACAACCTCTTCGTCCGATAGTGTTGTTTTTGCTTCTGGATCCCAATTTACCATTCGGTAACCACGATAAATGAGTCCTTTGTTAAATAGGTCCACAAATACTTTTATCACGGCTTCGCTCATATCATCGTCCATGGTGAATTTGGTTCTGTCCCAATCGCAAGAGCAGCCTAATTTTTTAAGTTGTTCCAGGATGACACCACCATATTCGTGGGTCCATTCCCAAGCATGTGCCAAAAACTCTTCCCTGGATAGGTCGTTTTTATCTATTCCTTGTTCTTTGAGTTTGGCAACCACTTTGGCTTCGGTAGCAATGGAAGCATGATCTGTTCCAGGAACCCAACAGGCATTTTTGCCCAACAATCTGGCACGACGTATTAATACATCTTGAATGGTGTTGTTAAGCATGTGTCCCATGTGCAAGACTCCTGTAACGTTTGGTGGAGGAATGACAATGGTGTAAGGCTCTCTTTGGTCTGGTGTGGAATGAAAATAATTGTGTTTCATCCAGTAGCTGTACCATTTACTTTCTACTAGACTGGCATCATATTTTGATGGAATTTGCATACTTTGGAATAGTTTTTGAAATATAACATGCAAAAGTACTTATATTTATTTTTTTGATAAAATTATATGGATGCATAATGTCCTTTTATATGAGTTTAACATTATTATAACGGTGTCATACGTCTAAAAATTTTGTAAAATGAATAAAAAGTAAGTAAGTTTACCAACTTATAAATAATAAAATTATGAAACATTTATTTACAGTATTGTTCATCGGTTTATTAAGTTTTTCAGTTACAGCTCAAGAAAAAGTGGCTAAAATTGAATTTAAAACAGATGTTATTGACTATGGAACTATTGAAAAAGGAGCCGATGGCGTTCGTGTTTTCGAATTTACCAACACTGGTAATGCCCCTTTAATTATTTCCAAAGTAAATTCCAGTTGTGGATGTACGGTTCCAAAAAAACCTGAAGGCCCAATACAACCAGGTGAAACTGGACAGATTGAGGTTAAATACGACACAAACAGGGTAAATCCTATCAGGAAGACAATAACAGTGATCTCTAATGCTGACACACCAACAGTAGCCTTGAAAATTAAAGGTGAAGTGATTGATCCTAGCAAAACCAGTGTTCTTGAAAAAAAGAATGAAAGCGTTATGCAACAATAATTACTGGTTTTTAATAATAACTTTAAGCCTTGGAAAAACATCCAAGGCTTTTTTTATGGCATAAAAATATCTTCCAAATAAAACACAAACGTCAGTTCCACTCCATCCCGCTCCACTTCCAATTTAATACGTTGCCCATGTTTATCATAAAACATTTGGGTCACTTCCTGTAAGGTATATTTATCTGTTGACTTATTGTTAATAGACAGTATAATATCACCTACCATTAAACCCACTTTATGAGCAGGAGAATCTGCCCTAAGTTCCACAATGGAATATGCTGGTTTTAACGCAAGGGTATATTTGGTATTTATCACTACGGACGTTTTGGACGGATTGTTTTCGCTACCTAAAAAATCTCCAGAAGAAATATAATTGTAATCTTTTTCCTTTACCAGCCTAACAGCATTTTGCTCTAACTCTATGCCACTTTTATTATAGTCAAACCGATCGTGAAAATGTCTGTTCTTTTTAAATGTTATGGTCTTATTAGGATAATTTACAATTAAATTAAATCGCTTCAACAAATTACCTGCTATGCTTCCATTTCTATCTTTATGCTGTTTTACATATATCAAGGATTCTGGATAAGGAAAAGACACGTTTACTTGTTGCAACTTAAAATGTTTGATAGAAAATTCTTCAATTTTTGTACGTTTTCCATAAACACTTCCTGTTAGGCCATGCCCTAGAAAATCTTCAAAATATATGTTGTCCACATGTATTCCTAAGCTGTCGTCTTCAAAGAGCCATAAAGCATCGCTACCTCCAGAGTCTATCAAAAGTTTAACTGGTACTTGCTTGTCTTTTATTTTAACGGTTGAATAGATATAAGGTTTGTTCTTATAAAATTCCATGTTTAAAGTTTCACAAGATCGACAGGTTTTATATTTGTAAACAGCTGGTGATGTTAGTTTAATATACTTCGAGGTATAATTGATTTCAACCACAAAATCCTTGAACAAATCATAACCAATAATACCATGCAAAGGCACACCTAACCTTGGCGCAAAATTGAGATTTGGATCGTAAACCGCAAATAGCTCTTGGTTGATGTTTATGGCATCTCCTACTTTTAAAATATTCCCCTTGGATTTAAGCGCTTTAATGGCATCTCCTTCTCCCAAACCCCTTAAAAAAATAGTTTCCGTATTTTTAATTTGAAGCGTGTCTGTAATATTTAAAAAATTGAAAATAATGGATTTATTCACTCCAGTATCCAGTAAAAAAGAAAGGGCAACTCCATTTATTTCAACAGGAAGGATAATCAGGTTGTTGATGAGCTTAAACCGGATTTTGTCTGTTTGTTTTTTGTTTTGAATAACAAAGTGCCCTTGTGAAAACCCCATATTGCTTAACGAGAACAAAAGAAGGACAATCCAGAAAATTTTTTTCATATACCAAGCAAAAGAGTTTCATCTTAAATTTACAAAACTTTGGTTTAGTATTTGTATTTAGTCGTCTTTTTTAAAAAAACTTTAAGATAAATTTCGGAACTTTGCTTCTTAATTAAATTGTATCATGCCAAGTATATCAAAAAAAGGGCAGCACATGCCACAATCGCCAATTAGAAAACTTGTTCCTTATGCCGAAATGGCTTACAAACAAGGCAAAACAGTGTATCATTTAAATATTGGTCAACCAGATATTAAAACCCCTGAAATTGCTTTAGATGCTGTTAAAGTGCATTCTTTGGATATTTTAGCCTATACCAGATCTGAAGGATCTGATGAGTATAGAAATAAAATTGCCAATTATTACAGCCAACATGATATTCATGTAAGTAAAGACAACATTATTGTAACCACTGGTGGCAGTGAGGCTTTGCTATTTGCTTTTGGAAGCGTGATGGATACCGATGACGAAATAATTATCCCAGAACCTTTTTATGCCAACTACAATGGGTTTTCTACAGCTTCTGGCGTTAATATAGTTCCTGTAATATCTAAAATTGAAGATAATTTTGCGTTACCTCCTATTGAAGAATTTGAAAAATTAATTACCCCTAAAACCAAAGCCATACTAATTTGTAACCCTGGAAATCCAACAGGATATTTATATTCTAAAGAAGAAATTAAAAAACTGGCAAGCATTGTAAAAAAACATGATTTGTTTTTAATCTCTGATGAAGTATACAGGGAGTTTGCCTACGATGGCGTACAGCATTACTCTATTATGCAGGAAGAAGATATTGCAGAACATGCTATAATGATAGACTCTGTGTCCAAACGTTACAGTATGTGTGGCGCAAGGATAGGCTGCTTGGTTTCTAAAAACAAGGCCGTAATTGCTACAGCCCTAAAATTTGCTCAAGCTAGGTTAAGCCCTCCAACTTTGGCTCAAATTGCCAGTGAAGCTGCTTTACAGACACCACAAAGTTATTTTGATGGTGTTATTGAAGAATATGTGGCACGAAGAAACACTTTAATCAATGAACTTGAAAAGATTGAAGGTGTAAAAGTAGCCAAGCCTAAAGGTGCTTTTTACTGCATCGTGGAACTGCCTGTTAAAAATTCAGACGATTTTGCCCAATGGCTTTTAGAAAGTTTCGATGTTAATGGAGAAACGGTCATGGTTGCTCCTGCAGCTGGTTTTTATTCAACTCCTGGCGTGGGATTAAACCAAATTAGGATTGCTTATGTATTAAACCAAGACAGTCTTAAAAAAGCTGTAAATATTTTAAAAGAAGCACTTAAAGTATACAAGGATTAGTGCAAATTAAACAAAACATATCCTTAAAACCTTTCAATACCTTTGGAATAGAGGCTTTTGCAAAGCATTATATTTCCATAGAGAGTATAAATGAGTTAAAAGAAGCCCTCTCCCTAGAAAATTATCCAGATATATTTATTCTAGGAGGAGGCAGCAACATGCTCTTAACAAAAAATATGGATGCCCTTGTGTTACACATAAACATTAAGGGCATTTCCATTATATCTGAAGACGACATTTCGGTATTAGTCCAAGCCAATGCTGGTGAAAACTGGCATCAATTTGTGCTTTGGTGTTTGGAAAAAGATTATGGAGGCTTGGAAAACCTCTCGTTAATCCCAGGGAATGTTGGTTCTGCCCCCATCCAAAACATTGGGGCTTATGGCAGGGAATTAAAAGATGTATTTGTGTCTTGTCAAGCATTGGATAAAGCCACCAAACGTTTAAAAACCTTTACTAAAGAAGATTGTAAATTTGAATACAGAAACTCCATATTCAAACAGGAAGAAAAGGGGAAATCTGTTATTTGCAATGTCACTTTTAGGCTTAGCAAAAAAAACCATACCCTACACACATCTTATGGCTCCATTTCCAAACTGTTGGAAGAAATGAATATCACACAGCCAACCATTCAAGATGTTTCAAAAGCGGTCATACAAATTAGACAAAGCAAGCTTCCAGATCCCAAAAAAATTGGAAATAGCGGTAGTTTCTTTAAAAATCCCGTAATTTTAAAGGAACATTTTTCAAAATTAAAAGAAAATTTTCCAGAGATTCCTGGCTACCCTGTTTCAAATACCGAAATAAAAGTACCAGCAGGTTGGTTAATAGAAAAAGCTGGCTTTAAAGGAAAACAATTTGGAAACTATGGCGTTCATAAAGAACAAGCATTAGTTTTAGTAAATTACGGCAATGCAAAAGGACAAGATATTTTAGGTCTTGCCAAACTGATACAAAAAACCGTACAGCAGCTTTTTAACATAGCTATTGAAGCAGAGGTGAATATTATATAATTTAAAAAGAAATCTCTAACTTTGATTTTATAGATATTATTATAACCTTTAATTAACCAATCTTGAGCACACCAATTGAAAAGGAAATAGTTGGCTTACTCCAAAAAGGAGACAAAAGAGCCGTAACTTTGCTATACGAAAACTATGCAGATGCTCTGTATGGTGTTATATTAAAGGTGTTATCAGACGAAGATTTAGCCCAAGATGCCTTACAGGAAACATTTGTAAAGGTCTGGAAAAACTCCAAATCCTACAACGAGAAAAAAGCCAAACTCTTTACTTGGCTCTACAGGATTGCCTACAACACAGCCATAGACAAAGTTCGCTCTCAAACAAATAAAACCAGTAAGGAAATCCAAATGGATGCTTCAAACGTATATATGATAACATCCGAAAGTTTAAATCAAGATGTGATGGACATTAAAACCCATCTAAAATCTTTGGATGAAAAATATCAAATAGTGATCAATGCGCTCTTTTTTGAGGGCATGACACAACAAGAAGCCAGTGATGAATTGGAAATTCCACTTGGCACAATTAAATCGAGATTAAAAATTGGATTGCGTGAACTGAAAAAAATTTACGATCCAGAATAAAACGAGTCATGAATGATAAAATAACTACATTTTTAAATTCTGACCTATTAGAAAAATATCTTTTAGGTGAAACAACTTCTGCCGAAACAGAAAAAGTTGAAACATACATTTCCCAATACCCAGAAGTTCAGAATGCCTACAACACCTTACAGACCAATTTAGAAATAGTTTCTAAAAGTCATGCTGTTGAAGCCCCAAAACACATTTTAAACAATGTTTTAAATGAATTGGACGATGCACCTGTTGTTAATTTAAAGCCTTCCAAAAAATACAAAAAGTGGTACCACCTTAGTATTGCAGCTAGTTTTGCAGCTTTAATTTTTGCAGGTAGCTCTTTTGTGTTTTACACACAAAACCTAAGTTTAAAAACCGAAAATCAAAAAATTGTTGATGAAATTTACGATTTAAGAAATGACATTAGCTTAAACAACAACAAGCTTAACGATATCATGCAACAATTTAAACAACTTAATAATCCAGAAACCGAAAAGTATATTATTAAAGGAAACAGCAGAGCCAAAAACCTTAAAACGGTTGCATATATCAACCCAAAAGAAAAAACATCCATGATAGATGTGGTGTCATTGCCTCAACTTCCAGAAGAACAATGCTACCAAATTTGGGCAGAGATGCAAGACAAAATGGTGAGCTTAGGTATTTTAAGCGAAACCGACAGGGAACTTAAGCAAATTCCATACACAGAAGATGCCTTGGGCTTAAGCATCACCATAGAAAACAAAGGTGGTACCCAAACAGGCTCCAAGGAAAATGCCGTAGCTGAAATTTCATTACAAAAACACAATTAAAAAGTACCCTCAACTTTTTAGTATAAAGCCTCACTTTTGCAATTAAAAAGTGAGGCTTTAATATTATTTATTATCAGTAAAAATCTGTAAATTTGCAGAAAATTAAAGACCTCATTAAAAAGGTTCTTTAAACAACAAGCAAATCATGAAACTACTCTTTATAACTTTAATATTATTAGGTCTTGCCATTGCAGGAATTGCTATTAAACTTTGGACAAAAAAGGACGGTAAGTTTGCTGGCACATGTGCTAGCCAAAATCCCGTACTAAACAAAGAAGGGGAAGCTTGTGGCTTTTGTGGCAAAACCCCAGACCAATTTAGCGATTGTAACGAACCTCAACATTCTTAACATTACATGGTGTTACTTGATGTTTTGCTCTACATTTTTGTAGCTGTCGTTAGTATTCAAGTTTTTTATTTTGTTTTTTTCTTCGGAAAATTCGCTTTCTTAAAACATAAAAAAGAGACTCCTGGAAACATTCCTGTTTCTGTTGTTATCTGTGCAAAAAACGAAGCTGAAAACCTAAAAAAATTTCTACCCTCTGTTATCAATCAAGATTATCCAAATTTCCAGATTGTATTGATAAACGATGCTTCTTACGACGATACGTTTGAAGTCATGGAGGAATTTGCCAACAAGCACAACAACATCAAACTAGTAAATGTTGTTAATAATGAAGCGTTTTGGGCCAATAAAAAATACGCCTTAACCTTAGGCATAAAAGCAGCCAAACACAACCATCTACTTTTTACAGATGCCGATTGCAAACCACTTTCCAAACATTGGATTACAGAAATGAGCTCCTGTTTCAACCAAACCAAATCCATTGTGCTTGGTTATGGAGCTTATGCCAAAATCAAGAATTCCTTTCTTAATAAATTAATACGTTTTGAAACCTTTATAACTGCTGTTCAATACTTTTCTTTTGCAAAATTAGGAATCCCTTATATGGGAGTTGGTAGAAACCTGGCTTATACCAAAGAAACTTTTTTTAATGCCAATGGGTTTATGGACCACATGTACATTCGTTCTGGAGACGATGATTTATTCATAAACCAAACAGCTACAGCACAAAACACAGATATCTGTTTTACACCTGAAAGCTTTACAGAATCCATCCCCAAAAAAACCTATAAAGATTGGAAAATTCAAAAAAGAAGACACATCACCACAGCCAATCATTACAAGGCTAAACACAAAGTTTTGCTGGCAGTATTTTATGTGTCGCAAGTCTTATTTTGGGCCTTGGCTACAATTTTATTGATTCCTTTGTTTAAATGGCAATTGGTGCTCGCTTTAATTCTATTTAGAAACCTGGTACAGGTTCTGGTTTTTAACAAAGCATCCAAAAAACTTAACGAAAACGATTTAATTTTTTACTTGCCACTGTTAGAACTTTTTCTAATTGGGTTTCAATTAAGTATCTTTATAAAAAATCTTATCTCTAAACCTAAACATTGGAAATAAAAGAAGCGATACAAAGAGCCAAACAAAACGACCAAAAAGCCTTTAATTTTCTGTTGGATCAATATTGGGATTATGTATATGGCTTTCAACTGAAACGCATTGAAAATGAAAACGATGCAGAAGACATAACCATTCAAACCTTTTCCAAAGCGTTTGATAAAATTGCCATGTTTGATGAAAAATATGCTTTTAAAACTTGGCTTGTAACCATTTCCAGGAACATTCATATTGATTTACTGCGAAAAGAAAAAAGACAACCTTCAAACACCATTTCCAATGATAGTGAAGATTCCTATTACGAAATTTTAGACGAATCTCCTTCAGCTGAAGACAAATTGATCACTGAACAAAATTTAGCCAAATTATTACGCGACATTAAAAAATTAAAACCACATTATCAGGAAATAATCAACCTTAGGTACTTTCAGGAATTGAGTTACAAAGAAATTTCCGAAGAACTTAACGAACCCATTAACAACATAAAGGTTAAACTATTGCGTGCTAAAAAACTGCTGGCCGAAATAATTAAAAACAAATAAGTTTTAACAGCATTCATCCTGCTTTTTAAAGTTTTCCAATTTTAACAGACCTAAGTTATAGTTCCACCATACTTTTGTATCTTTGTGCCTTTAAAATAGCTTTTAAATGAACACAGAAACAGCTTCAAATATATTACCTGCAAGGGAAGCCAAACCAAAATGGCTACGTGTTAAGTTACCTACCGGAAAAAAATATACCGATCTTCGTGGCCTGGTGGACAAATATAAATTAAACACCATTTGTACTTCTGGAAGCTGCCCTAATATGGGAGAGTGTTGGGGAGAAGGGACTGCCACCTTCATGATTTTAGGGAATATTTGTACGCGCTCTTGTGGTTTTTGTGGTGTACAAACAGGAAGACCAGAAACTTTGGATTGGGATGAACCTGAAAAAGTGGCTCGCTCCATAAAACTCATGAAAATAAAACATGCCGTATTGACCAGTGTGGATAGGGATGATTTGAAAGATATGGGAAGTATTATGTGGGCAGAAACCGTAAAAGCTGTTCGGAGAATGAATCCAGAAACCACCTTAGAAACCTTAATTCCGGATTTTCAAGGCATAGAACAACATTTAGACAGGATTATAGACGTAGCTCCTGAAGTGGTATCCCATAACATAGAAACAGTAAGGCGCTTAACTAGAGAGGTTAGGATCCAAGCAAAATACGATAGAAGCTTAGGTGTTTTAAAATATTTAAAAGAACAGGGACAACGAAGAACCAAATCTGGTATCATGCTTGGTCTTGGAGAAACCCGAGAAGAAGTTATAGAAACCCTTCACGACCTTAAAGCCCAAGACGTGGACGTGGTAACCATAGGCCAATATTTACAACCTAGCAAAAAACATCTGCCTGTAAAACAGTTTATTTTACCAGCTCAGTTTGAAGAGTATAAGCAAATTGGACTGGAATTGGGTTTCAGACATGTGGAAAGCAGTGCCTTGGTTCGTTCTTCTTATAAAGCTCAAAAACACATAAATTAATGATTCATGTTGCTATAAACGGTTTTGGACGCATTGGAAGACGCGTTTTCAGATTATTGCAAGACAACAAACACATTCAAGTGGTAGCTGTAAACGATTTAGCAGATACCAAAACCCTAAGCCATTTATTAAAATACGATAGCATACACGGCATTTTTAAAGAAAAGGTTACTTTTGACGACTCCCATGTGATTGTTAACGATAAAAAAATTCCTTTTTTAAAAGCCAATCATCCTAAAGAGATAAACTGGAAACCCTATCAAGTGGATTTTGTTATAGAAGCTACTGGAAAATTTAAAACCAAAGAAGCTCTTGAACATCATATTTTAAATGGAGCCCAAAAAGTAATTTTAAGTGTTCCTCCCTTGGAAGACGATATAAAAACCATTGTTTTGGGTGTCAACGATCATATTTTAACTGGCGAAGAAACCATAGTTTCCAATGCCTCATGCACAACCAACAATGCAGCACCAATGATTGATGTTGTAAGCAAACTGTGTGGCGTAAAACAAGCATACATTACTACGGTTCACTCATACACCTCCGACCAAAGTTTGCACGACCAACCACACAAAGACCTACGTCGTGCCAGAGCAGCTGGACAATCCATTGTTCCTACAACCACTGGAGCTGCCAAAGCTTTAACAAAGGTGTTTCCAGAACTCTCCAATGTTATTGGAGGTTGTGGCATTAGGGTTCCTGTAGCTAATGGTTCCTTAACAGATATTACTTTTAATGTGGAAAAAACTGTAAGCATTGAAGATATCAATCAAGCCTTTAAATATGCTGCCGAACATGATTACAAAAACATCTTGGAATACACCGAAGACCCAATTGTTTCAATAGATATTGTAGGAAATACACACTCTTGTATTTTCGATTCACAAATGACTTCCGTTATAGGAAACATGGTGAAAATTATTGGTTGGTACGACAATGAAACCGGTTATTCCAGCCGAATAATTGATTTAATTTGCAATTTGCCGATAAAAAAGTAACTTTTATCGAATAAATATTTATATTTGTTTTTTACTAGTTAACTAAAAAATGTCCCGATTCAACAATTACATATGTGCTATTATACTGTTGTTGAGCTTTAGTGCTTTATCTCAAACAACTTTTGAAGAAGATGAAGAAACTATTCAAAACATTATTGATGCCCGAATAAATCAAGCACAAAAAGACATAGAAAAGAATGCCTATTTTGAAGCTCAGGAAAAATATGACCAAGCTTTGGAACTTGCCATTAAAATAGACAACCAAAAAAGCATAGGCATTATCTACTCCAAAATAGGAAAACTTCAGTACATTATTGAAGAACCTGACGAGGCCATTAAGTCCCTTATAAAAGCCAATGAAGTCCAACGTTTTGCAAAAGACGACGTTAACCTTGCCGAAACTTATAAAACCTTAGGCAATGTTTACACCAGTAAAAAACAATACCAACAAGCTTTAGATTACTATAAATCTGCCAAAACCCTTTTTGAACAAGAAGGCCTGGATAATTTTGTGGCAGAAGTCCTTTTAAATGAAGGTATTACATATATAAATTTAAAAAAATACAATGAGGCCAAAACACATCTCTTAAAATCCATTTCAGTTGCTAAAAGATTCGATTTGGATAAAATTTTAAGTAGTGCGAAAATTAACTTAGGGACAGCCCTAATTAATCTAGGTGAAACTGAAGATGCATTGGCCCAAGCCAATGAAGGGTTGAAAATGGCCAAAACCAATCATTTCAACAATGTATTGAACGATGGATATCTTATTTTAAGCGATCTAAACCAAGAAATTGGAAATTACAAACTTGCAAACCAGTATTTAAAAAAGCATATCAAGTTAAACGATTCCCTGTTGTCCATAAAAAGAAGCAGTCTCTCTCAAGAAAAGAGAATGCAATTGCTTATTGACAACCAAACAGAATACCAAAAAAAGCAATTGGCTGATTTAGAAGAACAAAAAGCAGCCAATAACTTAAATAAATTAACCACCATTTTAAGTATTGCGTTAATTACCATCTTATCCCTTTTAACCTTATCGCTATATAAAAACAACAACATAAGGCTGAAAACAAATAACATGCTGCATAAAAAAAACGCAGAGTTAATTGTTTCCAAAGAAAAGGCTGAGCTTGCCTCTAAAACCAAAGCAAACTTTTTATCAACTGTAACTCATGAGCTTAGAACCCCTTTGTATGCTGTTACAGGCTTAACAAACATGCTTTTGGAAGAAGACCCAAAACCTAACCAAATACAGCATTTAAAATCGCTTAAATTTTCAGGGGATTACCTTCTAACCTTTATCAACGACATCCTTCAAATCAATAAAATTGAAGCCAACAAGGTAGATATCGAGCCAGAAGCCTTCAATCTTAAAAAGAAAATGACCAATATTATTGCAGCTTTAAACAACTCTGCAACAGATAATAATGTTAAAATTCATTTTGAATACGATAACAATTTACCTGAAAACTTTATTGCAGATCAAATTAAAATTTCACAAATTTTAATCAATTTAATAGGAAACGCCATCAAGTTCACCAAAGATGGGGATATTTGGGTAAGAGCCATTAAGGTAAGTGAAAAAGACGAACTTTACAGTGTGAGATTTGAAATTGAAGACAACGGAATTGGTATCAGCGAAGAAAAACAAAATCAACTATTTGAAAGTTTCTCGCAAGGCTCCATTCAAATTAACAGAAAATATGGTGGAACAGGGTTAGGTCTTTCCATTGTTAAAGGATTGATTCAAATCCTTAAAGGAACCATTTCACTAAAAAGTGAACTTGGCAAGGGTTCAAAATTCATGTTTGAACTCCCATTAAAATATTCTGAAAAAGTAGAAACCGAAGAGGTCGTAAATTACTTTAAGGACATTAGTGAAATAGATTTAAAAAACATAAACATTTTAGTTGTTGAGGACAACAAGATCAACCAAATGATTACCAAAAAAATCCTCAACAAAATGAAATTGAACTGCGATGTTATAGACAATGGTGAAGATGCCGTTAACATGGTTAAAGACAAAAATTACCATGTGGTTTTAATGGATATTCACATGCCTGGAATAAGTGGTTTGGAAGCCACCAGACTTATTAGAACCTTTAACAAGGACATTACCATTTTTGCCCTTACAGCCGTGACCCTAGAAGACAAAATGCACGAATTTGATGAAGCTGGATTTGACGACATTATTTCCAAGCCGTTCAAACAAGAAGACTTCGAAAAGAAATTATACGAAGCATTAATTCAACAAGATTCTTAAACCGTTTAGGAATTTACAAACCCTAAAACTGCCTTGTTGAACAGATCTGGAGCATCCAAAGACACTTCAATAGGAAGATAAAATAATTTATCCCTTAAGGTAATTTGGTCCTTCAATCGCATGTAGTCCTTTTCTGTTGTTAAAATACAGTCCAATGTTGCCAATTGAGCAATTTCTTTTTCCGTGAAAATATGATGGTCTTCAAATTTTAAATGACGAAACTCCAATTGGCTCTTTTTTAAAAATGCCAACAAAGGCTTTGGCTTGGCAATCCCAGTGACCAAAGTAAAAGCTTTTAAGTCTTTAAGCGCCATGCTTTTTTCAGCAGAATAAACAACTTTGGAATAATTGATTCTACTAAAAAACACCAATTGATTGGGCAAGGGTTGCAAGCTGTTTTTAATCTGCTCTTTCTCAAGTTCGGTAAGTGTATCTGGACACTTGGTCACTATAATTACATGCGCTCGCTTAGCGCCACTTTTTGGTTCCCTTAAATCGCCTGTTGGCAATACAAGATCCTTACTATACAACTGATAGTATGATGTAAGAAGAATATTAAATCCTGCTTGTACCTTTCTGTGCTGAAAGGCATCGTCCAGCAAAATCACATCAGGCTTGTTGCTTAAAGCACGTAATTGTTCAATTCCAGCTTGTCTATTGGCATCTACAGCCACCAAAACATCTTTTCCAAATTTATTGTAAAACTGAAAAGGTTCATCCCCGAGGGTTTTAGCCGAATCTTGAGCATTCGCCAATTTAAAACCTTGGGTTTGCCGTTTATAACCTCTGCTTAAGGTAGCCAATTTGTAATGATCTTTCAACAGTCTAATCAAATACTCGATCATTGGCGATTTACCAGTACCTCCAACACTTAAATTACCAACACAAATCACCGGAAAGCTGTAAGACGTGCTCTTTTTAAGATTTGAATCGTACAATTTGTTTCTGGTCCAAGTCACTAAAAAGTAAATTGGCACTATGGGAAACAAGATGTATCGTAAGAATTTCATGAAAGCGAATTTAAAAATTTTATCTTTGTTTGAAACTTAATAACACAAAATTATGATAGTTCAAGATGTCATAAATCATTTGGAAGCCCTTTCTCCCATAGCTTACGCTGAAGATTTTGATAATGTGGGTCTTTTGGTAGGAGATAAAAATGCCAAACTTTCAGGTGTTTTGGTTACATTGGACACTCTGGAAACAGTAGTTGACGAAGCCATTGAGACCAATTGCAACCTGATCGTGAGTTTTCATCCAATTATTTTTAAAGGCTTAAAGACGCTAACCGGAAACACCTATGTGGAACGTGTGGTTATTAAAGCCATTCAACACAACATTGCCATTTTTTCCATGCATACGGCTTTGGACAATTCTGTATTGGGAGTGAATAATATGATTTGCGATAAATTAGGCTTAATCAACCGACAGATATTGATCCCTCAAGCCCAAACCATAAAAAAACTCATCACCTTTGTCCCAAAAAATGAAGCAGACACTTTACGAAATGCCCTATTTGAAGCTGGAGCAGGAAGCATTGGCAATTATAACAATTGCAGTTTCAACACCGAAGGCATTGGTACTTACAAAGGTAATGAAGCCTCCAATCCCACTCTTGGAAAAAAAGGGGAAATACATTTTGAAAACGAAACGCAAATAGCTGTAACATTTCCAAGACATTTGGAATCCAACATCCTAAAAGCCCTTTTTAAAACCCATTCTTACGAAGAAGTGGCTTACGAGGTTACCACTTTAGAAAACAAAAACCAGCAAATTGGTATGGGAATGATTGGAGAACTGGAACAGGAAATGTCTGAAACGGATTTTTTAAACACGTTAAAAACCAATATGAAAACCGAAACCATTAGGCATTCCGGTTTATTGCAAAAAAACATCAAAAAAGTCGCAGTTTTGGGAGGCTCTGGGAGTTTTGCCATTCACGCTGCAAAAGCTGCCCAAGCAGATGTTTTTGTAACGGCAGATTTAAAGTACCATGACTTTTTTACAGCTGAAAACCAGATTGTTTTGGCTGATATAGGTCATTATGAAAGCGAACAGTTCACAAAAAACCTTTTAGTTGCATATCTTACAAAAAAAATTACTAATTTTGCAATCGTTTTATCAAAGACAAACACCAATCCTGTTAAGTATTTTTAAACTATGGCAAAAAAGAAAGAAGCAACTGTAGAAGAGCGTTTAAGAGATTTATACGACTTGCAGCTAATCGATTCTCGCATCGATGAAATTAGAAATGTTCGTGGAGAACTTCCTTTAGAAGTACGTGATTTAGAAGATGAAGTTGCTGGACTAAACACCAGATTAGAAAAACTGGAGTCTAGTTTAGAATCTATAGATAACCAAATTAGCGACAAAAAGAATCAAATTGAAGAGTCTAAAGCGTTAATAAAAAAATACAGCGAGCAACAAAAAAACGTTAGAAATAACAGAGAGTACAATTCCATTACCAAAGAAATTGAATTTCAGGAATTGGAAATAGAACTTGCTGAAAAACACATCAAGGAATTTAAGGTTCAAATTGAGCAGAAAAAATTGGTTATTTCTGAAACCAAAGAGCGTTTAAAAGCACGTCAAACTCACTTAAAGCACAAAAAAAGCGAATTGGATGCCATATTAGCTGAAACCGAAAAAGAAGAAGCTGCTTTAATTAAAAAATCTGAGGAATACAGAGCCAGTATAGAAGAACGCTTGGTAAAAGCCTATACACGCATTAGAACCAATGTTAAAAACGGTCTTGCAGTAGTGGCCATTGAAAGAGGTGCCTCTGGAGGATCTTTCTTTACCATTCCACCACAAGTGCAAATGGAAATTGCTTCCCGTAAAAAAATAATTACAGATGAGCATAGTGGACGTATTCTAGTAGATGCTGCCCTTGCAGAAGAAGAAAAAGAAAAAATGAGCAAGTTGTTTTCTAAACTATAATCGGGAGTGTTCAATTAACTGTGTCATCCTATTTTATTCTTTCACTAAAATAAGCATTTAAATCATTTTGTATAGCTGACTAATGAAAGATTTGTCCATTCCATCTGGTCTGGGCATTCATTATAGCTAGATACACTTGTTTCAATATAGCGTTCTCTGAGGGAAAAGCACCTTTGGTTTTAG
>Ga0209475_10000362_pt1 | contig 105902 bp, 101 predicted proteins | sample tdDd471_FD_187128 | JGI IMG/M metagenome (GOLD analysis project Ga0209475, IMG submission 187128) | Marine sediment microbial communities from the Atlantic coast under amendment with organic carbon and nitrate - tdDd47.1 (SPAdes)... | ecosystem: Environmental > Aquatic > Marine > Coastal >... | reverse complement strand
AATCGCCCCCAACACAAAACCAAGCCTCGCTTGAGAGCGGGAACACTTCTCAACCGCAATTAAAACCGCTCCGAAATACAAAAAGAAAAACCCCGCCAAAAAAATGACGGGGTTTGTCAATGGTCTGAAAGGAGAGCGAAGGCTCTCCTTTTCTAAATATGATTTGCTGATCCAGTTTAGTTGAACTTACCGGGCAATTCCTTAATGGCGTCGTTGATCAAGCCTTCGGCTTTCTTGGCCGTAATGCCTTCCGCCAAAATCTGCTTGGTGGCTGCCAGGGCGACGTCGGCCGACAACGTGCGGATTTCCGCAATGGCCCGGGCCTCGGCCTGGGCGATACGCTCCTCGGCCAATTGCTTACGACGCTCAAGGTCATGCTTGAGCTGCGCCTTGGCCTGCTCACGGATACGCTCGGCCTCTTCCTTCGCCTTGGCGACGAAATTTTCGGCTTCCTTGGCGGCTTCCTGTTGCTTACGGCGGTTGGCGGCCAGGATTTCCTGGGCTTCCTCACGCAAGCGGGCGGCTTCGTCCAACTTCGCCTTAATGCCATCGGCCCTATCGTCAAGCGCCGTACCGGCCATCAGGTAAATCTTTTTACCGACCAGAACGATCAGAGTAACGAAGGCCAGCGCAACCCAGAAAGTCGGATCGTCGAACAATCCACCGTGCTGAGCGGCTTCACCGGCTTTTTCTGCTGCGAATGCCTGCATTAGCTACGCTCCTGCATGGCTGCGTCGATCGCCTTTCCGAGCTTGGCGTCGGTGGGCTTGAGCCCCGCCAACTTGCCAGCGGCTTCCTTGGCAATTTCGGCAGCGAGATCGCGAACGTTGCCGAGAGCGGCTTCCCGCGCCTTGGCAATCTCTTCTTCCGCGCCAGCCACTTTACCAGCCAGTTCTTCACCCAAAATGGACAACTGCTTGGATGATTCGGCGGACAGCTCGTCGGTCACCTGACGAATGATCGTCTGGGCTTCGGCCCTGGCTTCGGACAAACCCTGCTCGTAGGTATCGGCCGCTTCTTCGGCCTCCCGCTTGAGCTGGGCAGCCATCTCCAGGTTGCCGTCAATCCGATCCTGGCGCTCTTCGAGCACCTGACCGATCCGCGGCAGAGCCGTTTTCGCCATGATCAGATACATGGCGACAAAAGTGATCGCAAGCCATATCCACTGTGTTGGGAACGTGCTGAAATCTAGTTGTGGCATAAGACCCTCCTCATCGTATCGACGGGACCGCGCCCCACCCAAGCCGCCAAAAGGGACTCCGGGCGTTAGGGGACGCGATGACTAACCCGATCGACCGATTAGGTGAACAGGATCAGGAAGGAGATCAGCAGAGCATACAGCGCAACCGCCTCAACCAGGGCGAAGCCCAGCATGGCCAGGCCGAAAACCTGGGAGCGGGCGGCCGGGTTGCGAGCAACCGAGCTGACCAGCGACGAGAAGATGCTACCGATACCGGCACCAACACCAGACAGGCCGATAACGGCGAGACCGGCACCAATCATCTTAGCGGCATCAAGTTCCATGGTCCTTATTCCTTCTTAGGGTAAACAGTGAAACGAAAAACTGGTTAATGATCCTTCGCGGCCCGCCGATCTTAGTGCAGATGCAGCGAGTCGTTCAGGTAAATGCAGCTCAACACGGCAAACACATAGGCCTGCAGGAAAGCCACAATAAATTCAAAACCCGTCAGCGCGACGTCGATGGCGAACGGAGCCCAACCACCGAGGAAGCCCAACGGCACGATGAAAGCAGCAAACACTTTCATCATGGTATGCCCGGCGGTCATGTTGGCGAACAGTCGGATCGACAGGCTGACCGGACGGGAGAGATAGGAAAGAATTTCAATCGGCACCAGCAGGATCAGCATCACGGCGGGAACGCCCGACGGCACGAAAAGCGTAAGGAATTTCGCGCCGTGCTTGATGAAGCCGATGAGGGTCACGCCGACAAACACGGTCAAAGCCATGCCCAAGGTCACCGCAACGTGGCTGGTGAAAGTAAAGCTGTAAGGGATAAGACCCAGCAGGTTGCCGAACAGGATGAACATGAAGAGAGAGAAGATGAACGGGAAGTACTGACGGCCTGCGGACCCAACGTTGTCCTTAACCATACTCGCGACGAATTCGTAACAGAGTTCCGCCATCGATTGCCAACGGCCCGGCACCAGCGCCCGCCCCTTCATGGACATGGTGAGAAACAGCGTCACCACGGCAACGGTAATAACCATCATGAGAGCGGAGTTAGTAAAGGAGGCGTCAACCCCGCCCAACTTAATGGGAACGATGGGATTGATCTCGAACTGATGTAACGGATTAGCCACGGCTTGCCTCGTTCAAAAGCCCCAAAACCTCAGGGCCGGTTCTAAAACGTACTCTAACTTAGTCCCCTGCAGTGTCTTTCTTATCGTCGGTCTCGTCCTTGCCGGAAACAATCTTTCCGCCGGGGCCGATCCCTACGCCCAACCCGATCCCTTGTGCAGCGCGATAAACATTCATAATCCCCGCGCCGGAACCGAGAAAGAAAAACACAACCATCATCCAAGGCGTGGTTTCCAACCAAATATCGAGCCAATACCCGATCAATAAACCCACGGCCAACGCCGCCACCAGCTCCGTCCCGATACGGAACGCCAAACCGAAACCTTGAGTGGGGGTTTTCGCAAACTCCCCGTCTTCCTGGTCGGCCGACCGCCCTTCCTGGGCGCGCCTGAGGCGGGCGTCGAAATCGTCTAATTCATTGGGAGTTTTGTCATCGCTCATTTGCGAAATTGGCTCCGTTAAAAACGCTCTACGGAACCCCCCCTTTGGATCGGACTCACGCCTAAAATGTGCGACGCAACATAAAGATCACCCCCATGACTGTCAAGGCCGAAAAAGGGGGTGCTAAATCGTTGATTTTATTGATTTATCAAGTGGTATTTCCACTTAAAATTGCTGTTTAATCCCGACTCCGGGGGTTCGGTCACGCTGTCGCCCGTATCTCCTCGGCTTTGCGGAGGTCGACCGAAACCAACTGCGAAACCCCGCGCTCGGACATGGTAACACCAAATAGGCGGTCCATCCGGGCCATGGTCATACGGTGGTGGGTGATGATCAGGAAACGGGTGGCGCCGCCATGGGCGATTTCTTCGAGCAGGGTGCAAAATCGGTCCACATTGGCGTCATCGAGCGGGGCATCCACTTCGTCAAGCACGCAGATCGGCGCGGGATTGGTCATAAACACGCCAAACAGCAAGGCGAGAGCGGTCAGGGCCTGCTCGCCCCCCGAAAGCAGCGACAGGGTTTGCAGGCGCTTACCCGGCGGGCTTGCCATGATTTCAAGACCGGCCTCAAGGGGATCGTCCGAGTCGGTGAGTTCGAGATGCGCCCGCCCGCCGCCATAAAGACGGGTAAACAATTCCTGGAAATGACGGTCAACCTCCTTGAACGAGGCAAGCAGACGTTCGCGTCCCTCGCGGTTCAATTCGGAAATTCCCCGCCGCAGTTTATCGATGGCTTTCAGGAGATCGGCTTTCTGACTCTCCATGGTGTCCATTTGCTCACCCAATTCCTGGGCTTCCGCCTCGGCTCTTAGGTTAACCGGCCCCATATTGTCGCGCTCGCGCTGCAAGCGCTCAAGGCGCTTCTCCACGGCATCCAACGGAGGCAACTCATCCTCTTCACCAATTCCGGCAACTTCAGCCACGTCGTCGGGGCGGCAGTCGAGGGTTTCGGCGATTCGTTCGGCGATGGACCGGCATTCGGCCGCCCCCTGCTCGACCATGGCTTCCGAGCGGACCCGTTCTTCACGAGCCTGGGCAAGCAGCCCCTGCGATTCGTGAAGCGCTCTTTCAACCTCGGCCAGCTTGGATTCATCGGCGGCGAGATGGTCGGCAGCCTGTTTACGCTTTTCCTCTGCTTGGGTGATGGAATCGAGGATTGCCGAACGTTGTTTGGCGATCTCCTCGGGGCGGGCCTTTAAGCGTTCCAACTCTTCCGTCGTGGCTTCGCGCCGTTCCTCCCGCTCGGTCACATGGCGCGAAGCGGCTTCCCGACGCTCTTTCCAGGACGCCAACTCTTCGGCCACATCTTCCATGCGCCGGGCGCGGTCTTCAGCATCACGCAAAATCCGGTCGTAGGCGCTTTGCAGTTCCAATTGCCTGGCTCGTTTTTCAGCCACTTCGGCGCGGAGTCCTGCAACTTTTTCCCGGCCCGTACCCGGCTCCGGCAAGTCATCATAAAGCCGTTTCTGATCCTTCAACTGGGCTTCGGCTTCGGTAAGGTCGGCCGCGATCTGTTCTTCCGATTGGGCCAGTCCGGCTACTTTGGTTGCCAGCTCAGCTGCCCGTTGGCGAAGGTCGGCATGGGCGGATCGGGCCTGTTGCAGGGCTTCGTCTTTGCCGCGCACCGCTTCGCGGGCCTCCCGCTCCTTCTCCACCGCTTCGGCTTCGGCCTCTCGGGCTGCTACCAAAACTTCTTCAGCCTTCAAAGCATCGGCTTGAGCCGCGGCCACCTCTTCTTTCAACTCCTGAAGCCGGTTGCGTTGTTTCAAGCGGGTCGCCGCAGCCGTCGGCACCCCTGGTTCGGTAACCAAACCGTCCCAGCGCCAGAAACCGCCATCCCGACTGACCAAGCGCTGCCCCTGCTTAAGCGCACCAAACAGACGCTCACCGGCCGCCTGATCTTCGACCACGCCGATCTGGCTGAGGCGCGCCGAGAGCACCGGCGCTCCCGTAACCAACCCGTCGAGCGGTTGCGCACCATCCGGCAAAGCGCCGCCAAGCACCGCAGCCGGGGCTTCGGTCCAGCGCACGGGCGCCCCTTCATCAAGCGCGGCATTGAGGTCTTCACCGAGCGCCACCGCCAACGCGGTCTCGTATCCCGGCTCAACGTTCAAGGCGTCAATCAAAGGCGTCCAGTCGCCGCTCTCGCCGGTCGCCAACAAATCCGACAGAGCATGCTCTTCCGCTTCCAGTCTGTTGAGCACCGAATCGGTTTGCTGTTTCCCGGTCTGAGCCTCAGAGGTTGCCTCGCGGAATGAGCTTCTGGCGGTCTCGGCGGTCTCGGCGGCCTCCCGGGCTTCGGCAAGCGCCGTTTCAGCGGCGCCGACCGCCGCCTCAGCCTGTTCGAGCACTTGATCGCTCAACCGGTCATCCAGCAAAGCTTCACGCTGCTCGATGATCTCATTCCGCCGTCCGATCAACCGTTCAATTCGCCCATTCAACTCACGGATTCGGCCTTCCAAATCAGACCGCCGCGCTTCGCCAGCCGCCACGGCATCGGTCAATTCAGCAAGCCGGGTTTCCATCTCCTCGGTTTCCCGGTTGATAGCTTCCAGACGTTCGGCGGCTTTGGCCCGCGACACGGTTTCGCTTTCCTGGGCTTCTTTTAGCCGTTGCCGCTCATCTTCCAACTTTTCGATAAAGGCTCCCGCATCGGTCGCTAGCTGGCGTTCGCGCTCTATATCGCCGGCCAACTGCACCAACCGACGCTCGGCTTCTTCTTTAGCCACCACGATCCGGGCTTCTTCGGCATCAAGGGTTTCACGCGCCAGCATGACCCTTTGCAATTCAGCCGATGCTTCAGCCTCCGCCTTACGTAAATCGGGCAGCGACGCCGCCGCCTCTGCCTGCTTGGTTGCCGCCACACCATTGACCTGGGCCAACTCGGCCACTTTGGTTTCAGCGACTTTCAAGGCGTCACGCGCCTTATCGACATTTTCCAGCGCTCTGTTCCAGCGCAACAGATAAAGGGTCGCTTCGGCCTTACGAATGTGGTCGCTCAAATTCCGGTAGCGCGTCGCCTGACGAGATTGCTTGCGGAGCGACGTCATCTGGGCGTCCATGGTGACGAGCACATCTTCCAGACGGGCCAGATTGCTCTCCGCGCCGCGCAGCCGCAACTCGGCCTCGTGCCGCCGCGAATGCAGGCCGGTGATCCCGGCCGCTTCTTCCAGCAGCCCCCGCCTTTGGGCCGGCTTGGCGGCGATAATCGCACCGATTTTGCCTTGGCTGACCAGGGCCGTTGAGCGCGCACCCGAGGCGGCATCGGCGAATAATAGCTGGACGTCGCGTGCCCGCACATCACGGCCATTAACCTTATAATTGGAGCCCTTTTCCCGTTCAATCCGCCGCGAGATTTCCAAATCTTCGTGGTCGTTGAACATCGCCGGGGCCCGGCGGTCCGTATTGTCGAGTTGCAGGGAAACTTCAGCCACGTTTCGGGCCGGGCGGGTGCGGGTGCCGCCAAAGATCACGTCGTCCATCTCGCCGCCGCGCATCTGCTTGGCCGAGGTCTCGCCCATGACCCACTTGAGGGCTTCCACCAGGTTCGACTTGCCGCAACCGTTGGGTCCGACAACACCGGTCAGGCCGCGCTCAATGAAAAGCTCGGTCGGATCAACAAACGATTTAAACCCGGTCAACCGGAGTTTGGTGAATTGCACCAAGGCCCCAGATCCCCCTGATTAGCGGGGCCGCGCGGGACGATTCCCATTGTTTGCGGCCCCGGTGTCATCCCCTATTTGGACGCGGCTTCGATCGCCTCTTCAAATTCGGCGAACGGAACGTTGCCTACGACTTTTTTGTCGCCAACGATAAAACTCGGCGTCGAATTGATTTTCCATTGCTTCTCGGCGAAAACCCGACGCTTCAAAATCTCATCGACCAGATTCTGGTTGGCCAGACAGGCATCCGCTGCGCCCTTGCTCAAGCCCGCCAAACGAGCCAACTTCATCAAAGCGCCCAACGGATCGGAAGCTCGCGCCCAGGATTCCTGCTGCGAGAAGAGGACATCGAGAAAACCGAAGTAGCGTTTCTCAGGCACACAGCGGGCCAGTTGCGCCGCCGCCAAGCCCAGACGATCAAAGGGGAAGTCCCTGAAAATCATCTTCACTTTGCCGGTTTCGATGTACTTCTTTTTGATCACCGGCAGCGTCTTCTGATGGAAAGTCGCGCAGTGGGAACAGGTGAGCGACGCATACTCGATGATCGTCACCGGCGCATCTTCCTTGCCAAGCACCCGCTCGGTCAGAACGTGGTCATCGGCCTGAGCGGTTCCGCCAGCAAATCCCAGAAGCCCAAGAACCAGGGCCAAACCTACTACAAATCGTTTCAAAACTTCCTCCACCCACTAGATATTGGTGACTATAGAATTGCTTTTCGGACTCTACAAGAGCCGCGAATCGCTGGTTATCCACAGGTTGGGGTCAATTTCATAACCCCGCTATGTTTCTTTTCCGGCTTTTCTCCGGCGTTTAACCGCATGACCGAGACGGTCAAGCGCCGCTTTCAAATCCTCATCACCTACCGAAGAGAGCCGATTTTGCAACTCCTTCTCTTCCTGAGTGTCGAGCGGCGGCAATTGAGTTTCTTCTTTCTCGGTTCGCCTGGGTAGGGGCCCCTGGATCATCTTCAGGCGATCAACCGCCTTATAGCCATAGTAAGCATTGATCCGCTCGACAATTTGGGTCTCCAGATGCTGAACTTCCATGGCAAGGGCTCCGCTATCGACCCTGAGGTGCAGCACGCCGCCCCCTGCTTCGGCGCTCCGGTCCCTGACCACCCGTTCGGGGCAGGTATGTTTGGCGAGATGCGGCCCAACGATACTCTGCCATTCGGTCAGCAGCGCGCCTTCGGCGAAACCGCGACGCGCAAAAGCCCGTTTAGTGATTTTGCCCACCAACCCGGCAACGGACCGGGGGCCTGATTTGGGTTGCCTCATAAAAGAGCAATCTCTCTTCTGTACCGGTAACAAGCGCTATGCTAGAGCAGAAAACCTTTTTCTTCGACGGATTTGAACGGCAATCGTGGCATTCCTATGACGGACCGCGCAAACAAAAACACCATCGCCGAAAAACTGCTCAACTGGTACGACCAAAATCGTCGTGACCTCCCTTGGCGTGCTCGCCCCGGCGAACAAAAAAATCCTTATCAAATCTGGCTTAGCGAGATCATGCTTCAGCAGACCACGGTAGCGACCGTAAAGGATTACTACCGCGCTTTTCTAAAGCGGTGGCCGAAGGTGGAAGACTTGGCGCAGGCGCCCTTGGACGACGTTCTCCATGCCTGGCAGGGGCTCGGCTACTATGCTAGAGCGCGCAATCTGCATAAATGCGCAAATGTCGTCGCCAACGATTTGAATGGGGAATTTCCGCGTTCTGAAAAAGGCCTGCGCTCTCTGCCCGGAATCGGCGACTACACGGCAGCCGCCCTCATGGCGCTCGTCCACGGCGAAAAGGCCACACCGGTGGACGGCAATATCGAACGGGTCGTGGCCCGCCTCTTCCGCATAGCGACACCGCTGCCCGAGGGAAAAAAGGATATCCGCAAGCGCGCCGTCCAACTCACGCCGGACGTGCGAACCGGCGACTACGCCCAGGCAATGATGGATCTGGGAGCAACCCTGTGTAGCCCCAAAAAGCCGGCCTGCTCCCTTTGCCCCCTTTCCGAAGACTGCGAGGCCTATGCGAAAGACGTCCCGGAAACCTTTCCTCGGCGAAAAGCCAAACCACCGAAACCAACACGCCAAGCCATCATCTATTGGATCGAGCGGCCCGACGGATCGATCCTTTTGCGGCGACGCCCGGAGAACGGCTTGCTAGGCGGCATGATGGAATTCCCATCGACCGACTGGCGGGAGACTCCCACCGATATCAAAGCCGCCCAGCGGAATGCCCCGGTTTCCGCAGTCTGGCGTCCTCTTCCCGGAGAAATACGGCACACCTTCACGCATTTCCACCTCGTCCTAACGGTTCTCAAAGGAAAAACCCGGGGAACACCGCCAATCAACGGCCTGTGGTGCGCCCCCCAAGATATGGGTTCTCAGGCCCTGCCAACAGTGATGAAAAAGGTTCTGCGTCACGCTCTCAGGTTGAAAGAGAGCAAATAAAAGGGTTAGCTTAACGTAATCATTTTTTATTGAGGGCTTTGGCATTGACCGACCAACACTGGAATATGGTTTGGAGCATGGGCGTCCCGGACATTGACGACCAGCACAAACTCATACTCGGCTTGCTTAAAAGTGTCGGCGAAACGGCTCAGCTTCCCGACAACGGGGCCCGCTCCCTTGCCAGTCTTCGTAAATTTCTCGAAAACACCGAAGAGCATTTCGCTTATGAAGAAAGCGTGCTTGAACGCGCCGAATATCCGGGAACAGAAGGCCACAAGGCCGACCATGCCCGGTTTGTCGAAACGGTGAAAAACGCCATAGCGACACTGGAAAACTTCGATGGCGACGCAGCGGCGTTACGGGAGACAATCAAAACGGTGAAGGACGACCTCCAAAACCGTTTCACCCATCATCTGGTCACCTTCGACATGGACTATAAATGGTTCCTTCGCGACGAAGGCCTGAGCGACCCTCAATCGGACATGGTTTGACAGACCTGGACAAAAAAAAGCGGAGGCGCACTGCACCTCCGTTTTAATGTCTTAGGGTCTATTCGAGTTAGGGGCAGCAGGGTTAAGCGCCAGCGTAACCGCGCTCCATTGCCGCTTCACGGACAAACTTGCTGATCTTTTCGAATGCCCTCGCCTCAATCTGGCGGATACGTTCGCGCGAAACCCCGTAATGCTGTCCCAGTTCTTCGAGCTTCATAGGATCGTCCGAAAGCTTACGCGCCTCAATAATATGGCGGTCGCGCTCGGGCAGGGTCTCCATAGCCTCACGCAGAACCTCGCTTTGCCAATTCTTCTCATCGGCCTTAACCAGCGTGGTTTCCGGCGTTTCGCGTTCATCGGCCAGAAGGTCCATATATTCGCCACCGTCTTCGCTTGGCAGAGGCGCATTCAACGACATGTCCCGTCCGCTCAAGCGACGGTCCATATTGACCACTTCGCGCTCGGGCAGGCTCAAGTCGGTGGAAAGTTGCTTGACCTGGGGCCCGGTCAGTTGAGCCTCATCGAAAACGCCAAGCCGGTTCTTGATCTTACGGAGTGAGAAAAACAATTTCTTCTGCGCCGCGACCGTGCCCAGCTTGACCAGTGACCAAGACTGAAGAATGTATTCGGTGACGGAAGCCTTAATCCACCACATGGCGTAGGTCGAAAGACGGAAGCCCTTCTCGGGATCGAACTTCTTGACCGCTTTCATCAGGCCGAGGTTGCCTTCCGAAATCAAGTCGGACATGGGGAGGCCGTAGCCTTTGTAACCGAAAGCGATCTTGGCGACCAACCGCAGATGACTGGTGACGAGCTTGTGCGCGGCTTCCTTGTCGCCGTGATCCTGGCAACGTTTGGCCAGCATGTACTCTTCCTCGCGCTCCAGCACGGGGAATTGCTTGACCTGTTCGAGGTATCGGGACAAACCACCTTGAGCGGGGACCATCGGTAAAGACGGTGTAGTCATCGGGTTTCTTCCTTTCTCTTCCAAAATATCGCTGGCAATTGTGCCGGCGCAGCGTCGCATTGCGGGTCTTTAAAGGAGCATTGCGGCAAGCTTGTGGCAAATAAGCGCGCAAAGTCCTTTTTTAAGGACCAAACGAACGAATGTCGGGAAAGAAAGACGCAATAAGAGCTTGCGAAGACATTCGTCATATCCTCCTTAAGAAGCAACATGACCTACCGGGGTCGCCCCCGTCGCCTGCCATCATGGCCAGACAATTCAGTTAAAACGGCCCCTTTTCTAGGCAACCGCTTATCGTTGGATATATCATATCCACAGGCAATACCCGAGTCAACGGCTCCGGGATTAACTTTTTATGATGAGGCTGTACAGAACCTACGAAAACCGCCTATAGAGCGACATGGCTATTTCCCTGCGCTTATCGCTTTTTTACGGAGCGATTTTCATATTTTTAGGCGTCTACGCCCCTTTTTGGCCGGTTTGGCTTCAGGCTAAGGGCATGACATCGGAGGAAATCGCCGTTCTACTGGCGCTGTTTCTGCTTGGCAAAACCGTTTTCTCCCCGCTTTTCACTATGCTGGCCGACCGCATGGGTGAACGGAAACGTCTTCTCATTGCCGGTTCTTTGTTGTCCTTTTGCGTCTTTACCCTATTCGGCTTGATCGATGGGTTTTGGGGGCTAGCTGCGACGATTCTTCTCTTCTCGGCCTGCTGGACAGGCATGATGCCCTTAGGTGATAGCCTGGCGATGCATTCGGCCCGCCAACAAGGTCTCGACTACGGGCGCCTTCGTCTCTGGGGATCATTATCTTTCATCGTGGCAGCCTGGACTGGCGGGCTTTTGATCGGCCAAACCGGCGAGCACTTTGTATTCTGGGCAATCATTGGAGCTATTGCCTGCGTCATTGTTGCGGCCCTGCTGCTGCCTGCTACAAAACCGCCAGCGGCACGGGAAGCTGGTTTTACCCCGTTGACCGTATTGGCCCAGCCAAACATGGTCCTTTTTTATCTCGCCGCCGCCCTGATTCAGGCCAGTCACGCAGTCTATTATTCCTTTTCGACCATTCACTGGCGGGCGGCCGGGGTCAGCGACGGGACCATTGGCGCACTATGGGCCGAAGGCGTAGCGGCCGAGGTTGTACTGTTCGCCTTTGCCGGACGTTTCTTGGGCCGCAGCAATCCTCTTTGGCTTCTCATCGTCGCCGGACTGGCAGGAACCCTCCGGTGGTCGGTCCTCGCCCTTTCCACCGACCCCACACTTCTGATTGCCAGCCAACTTCTTCACGCCCTGACCTTTGGCCTCACCCACTTGGCGGCAATGGAATTCATCACCCGAAGCATTTCCCCCAATCTATCAGCAACCGCCCAGGGGCTTTATTCGGCCAGCGCTTTCGGCCTTGGCACGGGCCTCGCCACCCTCTTGGCGGGACCACTCTACGAGGTTTATGCGGGAAATGCTTTTTTCGCCGCCACCTGGATTTCATTTGGCGGCGGTTTTTTGGCTTTTATTGCGGTTAACAGAAAAAAATCTGCTTAACCACAAAAGGGTCTTGCCTCGAGTTAGAATAATTCTATATAACAACCATACCGATGGTGCTTAAGATTTCTCCGCACCCCCCATGACGCTCTTCGCCCCCCGAAGACGCCAGTCTGCGGAATGGACCACCCCCCTTCCGCTACCCGCTGGAGAAATTGCACCATCGGTTTTTTCTTATCTCTCTCATCTCCTTATTGAAGCGCGCAAAAAAACCGACCCATAAAACGGGTCGGTAAAAGATATTCTCAATTGTGGCATCGGTTTCCGGAGCCGGTTCGAGGGGGACACATGAAGTGAGTTGGAAAGGGGACTTCATTGATGGAACCGGCCCCGGAAGAGGTGCTTTTCAACTCAATAGGCTATCCCTATACACCGCCCCCGTCCAAACAACTATTTGTGAACAAATCGGCGCTCCGATCTAGGGTCAGGACCCTAGCCCTCTTCATCGGCTAGGATATCGAGAATGATTTCTTTGTTGGTCCGGTCAAGCCCGCCCCAAGCTTTCCAAAAATTGGGGCAAATCTCGGCAGCCTGAGCGGTATAATCAGCTTTCATCAGAATAGCAGCTAAAACCGCACGCTCGGATTTATTGCCGAGAAAAGTCTCAACCACCGTCTTGATGCCGTCGCCCTCGGAAAACTTTTCATAAAGGTCGAACCATCGTCCCACCCCACCAAGAGACCCCAGGGACTCCACAAGCACTTTCTCCACAGCCGGGTTATGCTCCAGTGCATCAAGCAGCAATTCAAAGCCAAGAGGCAAGTGGGTGGGATCGTCGGCCATGGGGCGCTCCGGGACTTTGTTGTTTGAAGGAGCGCGAGGCTATCGACTCTGGAAAATAAAAGCAAACCGCGCGGCGCTCCGTGGGGGGAGGAGGAGAAAGCGCCGCGCGGTTCACGTTTCCCGCCGGGGGGCAGCAGGAAAAAAGAAGAAGTCAGACTATCAGGTGGTGATCAGCATCGCCGCTGAACTGAGAACGGCGGTAAAAGCAACGCCAACACCGGACAGAACAACAGTGGCGATAGCCAGTTCCTTGACGATCTTCATGTGGTTAACTCCCTATACCATACTTATTTGCTGGGTTTTTAATAGATGCGGTTATCACTTAGTGGTTTGACCCGGGTCAATTCAAGGGGGATAGTTTCAAAAATAACCAACTAATTTTGTTTGTTTTATCTTTTCCAGTTTCAACAAGCAGTCCTTTCACACAGGCCTGACAGAACTGTGAACGCCTGTGAGGGCATAATCGAATGCCAATTTAATTGTTATTTTTCAACACGCTAACACTTCACCCCATCTCCACAGTCAAACCCCTGATCTTTTTTTGCAGTTTTCAAAAACCGACATCGGGGCTCATGTTTTGATCATTACAAAAACACGGTCCGCAATCTGGACCTGCCAATCTGAATGGAGTGAGTACTAATGAAAACCAAGTCCCTGACCAAAGCCGCTATCGTTTCTTCCGCCGTCATGGCGGTTGCCCTCACCGCAGCGGTTACACCCAAAGCTGCTCAAGCTGCCGGAAAAGAAAAATGTTACGGAGTTGCGGCGGCAGGCAAGAACGACTGCCAAACCGCCACCTCTTCCTGCGCAGGAACCTCCAAAGTCGACAACCAGAAAGACGCTTTCATTGTCGTACCGAAAGGTCTTTGCGAAAAATTGGCGGGCGGCTCCCTTACCGCGAAAAAGGGCTGAGTTTCGGCCATGGCCTCCCCCCCCTTTCAAGATAGGGTGGCCAAGAACCCGATTCCGGTGCACGCCGGAGTCGGGCTCAAGGCCCAGCACTATGCCGAAATCCTCAAAAACCGCCCCGATATTGGCTGGTTTGAGGTGCATACGGAAAACTACATGGGGGCCGGAGGCCCACCCCACCGCTATCTCGAAGCCATCGCCGAACGCTACCCTCTTTCCTTTCACGGAGTCGGACTGTCCCTGGGCTCTGCCGACGGCCTTAATCCTCAGCACCTGAACCGCAAAAGGGAGCTGGTCGACAAATACCGCCCGTCATTGGTTTCAGAACACCTCTCCTGGAGCAGCTTCGGCGGAACCTATCTCAACGACCTCCTACCCCTGCCTTACACCGAAGAAACACTGAAGGTCATCACCGACCATGTGCGACAGACCCAGGACGTCCTGGGGCGGCGCATTCTCATCGAAAACCCTTCGACCTACCTACAGTATGAAGACTCGATCATCCCCGAGACGGATTTTCTGATGATGCTGGCAGACCTATCGGGCTGCGGCATTCTGCTCGACGTCAACAACGTCTACGTCAGCGCCTGGAACCACGGCTTCGACGCGAAAGGCTATATTCAGGCCCTAAATGGCGCGCCCATCGCCGAAATACACTTGGCCGGGCACCATTTCAACACCGATATCACCAAGGAATTTCCCGAGAGTCAGGGCCTACGCATCGACGATCATGGGTCGCCAGTGACTAACGCCGTCTGGAATCTCTACACAGAAGCCCTCTCCCTTTTTGGCGCCACGCCGACCTTGATCGAATGGGATACCAATATTCCCGATCTTTCGGTTCTCATGAACGAAGGAACGAAGGCCGAAGCCGTTATGAACCAATGTGGGAAGGTGCGCCATGCCGCTGAATAGCCTTCAGGCCGATTTCAAGGCGGCCCTGCTCTCCGAAGGCCATACCGATTTTGCATCCCGCAATATACTGGGCGGCGACATTCCCGCTTCGGCTCGGCTGCGGATTCACCAAAACAACGTTGTCATCACCCTAACCGAGGCCTTGAAAGCGGTTTATCCGGCCATATATCGCTTGGTCGGCTGCGATTTTTTCGATGCTCTGGCCAGTAAATTCATTGGTGCCCATCCACCAAACCAAGGCGCCCTGATTGCTTATGGCACAGAGTTTCCAGCCTTCCTTGACACATTCGAACCCGCCCAACAACTACCCTATCTTGCCGACATGGCGCGCTTGGAATGGGCGCGGCACGAGGCTTTTCATGCCGCCGATGCAATACCGCTCAACGGCTCAACCCTTGCCGAACTGACGTCAGAGCAGATTGCCGGACTGCGGTTTCGCCTATCCCCCAGCGCTGGCCTCTTGGCCTCGCCCTATCCTTTGGCCACCCTTTGGGAACTAACTCAAGCCGAAGAGGAGCCTGAAGAAACCGTAGAGATCCAACCGACCGCATCCCACCTACTGATCCACCGCCCCGATATGGACGTGCAAATCCTCACCCTCTCCGAATCCGCTTTCATCTTTCTGAAAAGCCTGTCGGATGGGCAAAACCTGACGGAAGCCTATGAAGCAACCATCAAGCAGAACCCCGGGTTTAATTTGCAAGCAACGTTAAAGGACCTAATGGACACCGAGGCTTTCACCGCCATTGAAACCGAACAACAACGTACGGATGAAAAAAATGACCGAGCCCGCCCAAGCGATTAATGACAACGCCTCAACCACTTCCGAAACAACCGGCTTGCGATCATCTGTCGGCAAAGTATTAGACTTGGCCGACCGCCTCCCCAACGGCTTCATCGTTCTTTTTCTCCGCCTAGGGATTGCCGGTATCTTTTTCCGTTCCGGCCAAACAAAAGTTGATGGCTTTACCATCACCGACAGCACGATTTTTCTGTTTGAGGAAGAATACAAAGTGCCGTTTCTGCCACCTGAGTTGGCCGCCTACATGGCGACCGTCGCCGAACATGTATTTCCGGTTCTTCTGGTGATCGGACTTGCGTCACGGCTCAGCGCAGGAGCCTTGCTCGGCATGACCCTGGTGATCCAGATTTTCGTTTACCCAAACCTATGGCCCGACCATGCCCTCTGGGCGGGTGCGCTCCTTTTCATCATCGCCCGCGGCCCCGGCCCTTTGGCGCTGGACCACCTCATCGCCAGGAAATTCAAGAGTTAGATTTCCTACCCAAAGCACCAAATCACTTAGCACCTGCACAATGCTAAGGCTTTGGATTTTAACCTGTTTTTCCTGGCCCTCAGCCTCATAAGGGAGTAACATGAATGGGTAGGGAATTTAGCTGTCTACCTCCAAGAAAACGGGGATATCATGGTCGACACACAAGCCGTCATCAAAGCGCTGATTTCAGCCAACGAGTCGCAGAAACCGGAGATAGAGCAAGCGCCACCTCCAACCGTCACCATCTCGCGGGACTTCGGTAGCGGCGGTGACGAAATCGCTGAAATGGTGGCTGAAAAGCTCGGCGTTCGAATCTATAACAAAGAAATTTTGGACGATATTGCGCGCCAGAAAAATGCCCATAACGCCCTGATGTCCAAGCTCCATGAAACGGTCAATACGGCCAGCGACGCTTGGCTCTACGCCATGGTTTTCGGCAAAAACGTCACCCGCGACGATTACCAAAAAGCACTGGTTACCGCCATTCGCGCCATCTACCGTAGCGGCGGCGTTATCATGGGCCGAGGCGCTCATGTCATTCTCGAAGGCCGCAAAATCCTCAGGGTCCGCATCACCGGCAGCGTTGACGCCTGCGCCAAACGGGTCGCCCAGCGCGAAGGGGTTGACTTGAGCGAGGCGAAGAAAAAAGTCCGCGAACGCCGGAGCGTCAGAGGCAAGTATCTTTGGAGCATCTTCTCGAGCCGCATCAACGATCCGACCAAGTTCGATCTGACCATCAATACCGACCAGTTCACAAACTACGCCCAGGCGGCCGATCTGATCGTCAGGGCGCTTGAAGTGATCGGCATCATTCCGGAAACGGAAGAAGAAGAAGAGCCCGCTAAAAAAGACAAGGCCGCTAAATAACGGTCGTGGAAAAAGGCGGGGTCGGGTAAGACGCCGCCTTCCTTCTTTATCGAATGATTAGGCAGAACGATAGATCAGGTGATAACCGAAGTCGGTTTCCACCACATTGCTGGCCGCGCCCACTTCCAACTCGAACGCCGCTTTATCGAACTCGGGCACCATCATGCCACGCTGAAACGGTCCCAGGTTGCCGCCCTCAGCCCCGGAAGGGCAGTCCGAATGCTCTCGGGCCAGATCGGCGAAATCTTCACCGGCAGCCACCTTTTCTTTCAGATCGGCAATCAACGTCTGCGCTTCTTCTTTCGAACGCGAAGCCGTGGAACGCATGGAGCCTGCATACATCAGCAGGATGTGAGAAGCCGTAACCATTTCCGACATGGGAAATCCTTTCAAGTATGGAATGGAAGCTTGGCCCCAATCTAAGGGCTGAGACCTCTGGGTCAAGGTTCGCACGGTTCAATTTCTCATCAGCCCTTGCTAGACTACCCTCCATGAAACGCCTTTTTGCTCTTGTCATAAGCTTATTCCTCGGTCCGGCAACCACCCTGGCCGATACACCCGTCCTGCAACTGCCGCTCGACTGCACCCCTGGCGAAACCTGTTGGATCGCAAAATACATGGACCAGGACGCCGCACCGAAATCGGCCAAAGACTACCGCTGCGGCAACCATACCGTCGATGGCCATAGGGGGACCGATTTCGCCCTTCAGGATTTACGCACTATGCATATGGGCGTCGCCGTCAAGGCCGCCGCCGCTGGAATTGTTAAAGGCGTGCGCAACAACATGGAAGATATCTCGAGCAAGAAGCTGAAAGACCCGTCCGTGATAAAAGGCAAGGAATGCGGCAACGGCGTTTATATTGCTCACGAAGACGGTTGGAGCACCCAATATTGCCACATGAAGCGGGGCAGCGTTCTGGTCATGAAGGGGCAAAGGGTGGAAGCGGGCCAAAAATTGGGGCTCGTCGGTCTCTCGGGGATGACCGAATTTCCTCACCTGCATTTCGCCGCTCGCAAGGACAAAGTCCTGGTCGACCCGTTTTCAGGTATTGGTGGGGGAGATTGCGGGAAGAACGCCCAACCCCTATGGAATGCAAAGGTTTTAGCCGGTTTTCCTTACGGCCCGGCGATTCAAAATGTTGGATTCGCCGGCGCCGTCCCCAAACCAAATGCGGTCCGCAAAGGGTTATACCGAGGTGCGCCGCTTGACAAGCGTGCTCCGGCGCTCGTTCTCTGGGCAGATATTTTTGGCGTCAAAAAGGACGATCAATTCAGCATTACCATTACCGCCCCGGACGGCGAACTCGTCCACCGACACAATAGCACCATGCCTGCCACGAAAATCCGTCGCTTTATGTATACGGGCCGCAAGAAAAATCGCCCCTTCTGGCCGGAAGGAACCTATAAAGGCGTCTTTACTGTCTCAAGGCCGACTGATGACGGAGCGAGACAAACCTGGAGCGAAACCCGGACCATCGAAATTCGCTAAACCGAAACCATCATTCGACGTTTCGTAAAAAGTCACCCCTTCTTTACATTAGCCCCACCTAATAACCAAAGGAGGGACCAATGAGCCAATCCTATCCCGATATCGCCAAAGAACTGACGGCCGAACTCAAGGAATTGAGAGCCGCCTGCCCCGACACCATGGCCGGTTTCAGCGCCATCGCCAAGGCCGCGACCGCCCCTGGCGCCATGGACCCGAAAACCAAAGAACTGGTCGCCATCGGCATTGGCGTCGCGGCGCGCTGCGACGGCTGCATCGCCTTTCATGTCAAAGCGGCCATCCGTCATGGCGCAACCCGCGAGGAAGTCGCCGAGACGCTCGGCATGGCGGTCTACATGGGCGGCGGCCCCTCGACCATTTATGCGGCCAAGGCCTTGAGAGCCTACGACGAGTTCACCGCTTAAAGCTGTTTGTGTGCTTGGAGGCGGTCGATGGCCGCCTCCAACATGGTCTCCGTCACGGAAATTCCGTCAGTCTCTTTTTCCGAGAGCGAGGCCGATAGATTGGCCGCTTTTAAAGCTGGTTGTTCCTGGCGCAGAAGGTCGAGCGCTTCCCCCTCGCCCTGAGCCAGATCGCTCAGCACCAGAGGGCTGATCATCCCCACCTCTTCAATTAGTTGAAAACCGACCGTGTTGTGCAGCGAAGTCAACAGCTTAGGCCCGACAATCTGCGGCACCATCTGACCCTCCATGCGCCTGATAATGGAGAGGCAGGCATGAATATAGAAATCGAGAAAACTGTTTCCGATGGCAAAGACGCAAAGGGCGTTATGAACATTGCGATAAGCCTTTAGACGGCCCTTGCCGTCTTTCTGCACCCAAACCTCACGGCCGAAGGCAAACTCTTCCGAAACATCGATATCCAGCCCTTCGGGATCGAATGCCAAGACATCTGCATCGAACCAAATGGCCCGTTCATAGCCGCCCTCAAGAAACTGCCGCGCCAGCAACAACCGCCCCAGATCGGTCATCACCGGAATCCGATTCCTGGCCTTTTCCCGGTACCAGTCCGGTACCAGATCAAAAATCTCATCGCCAATGAAGCGATAATCAAAGCCTCGCCCCTCAGCCCAGGACCGAACGCTCCCCATACATCGGGCGACCCACGGCGGAACCTGCTCAGTGCGGAAGGACTGATAAACAACGGTTTTCATGAAGGAGAGAGTAAATGAGGCGATAAAGAAATGGTAGAGGGCACAGTCTGAGCAAACAAGTCACGGTGGTTTCCCTGATTTCATAGGGAAATACAGCAGTTAGTAGTCCATGTCCTTACTGGTCATCAGTTCGACCTTGCCCGGCAGACATAGTTTTCCGGCGGCTGCGGTCAGGCCGAGGCCGTCGCCCGATTGGATGCGGCCTTGGACTACCACCGGGGTGAGGCTGTTACGTGGAATTCAACTTTTTGCCTAAAAAACGGCAAGAAAAGCCGGTTAAACGACAGAAAACGCACAAAAACCCCCTAGTCGAAATCGACTAAGCATTTGATTTACTTATAAAAGAGCCGAAATTGGAAAAAATCCTTATCATTTTTTATCATTTTCCCCGAATGCGCCGTCAAAATACTTGCAAAACAGTATGTTAGACGGATTTAGCACAAAAGGAAAATAATCATATTTCTATTGCTTTGTCAAGATGGCGAGATTCGATAAATAAGTAAGGCGTTGTCTAATTGCCTGTGATTTCTCTCCGCGTTTGTTCGGTGTCTCGACCGGGTTCATGGTTGTCTCCGAGGTCAGCTCGGTGGTGCTTGGCCGCCTCATGATGGTGTCGGATGACGGTGAGCGTCTCAGTGTCCCAGCCACGCCGTCACGGATGATATGTTCGACTTCCGTGCGGCAGCCGTACTTGCGAGATCATTCGCCGTGCTCGTCCCGGTCGGGACGGTGCTTTCCCCACGTAGTCCCTCGACGATCTCGCTCAGCTAATCCAAGTTGGCATTTTCCGGCGCAATGGGAACGTCGACGCTTAGGGTGACGCGGGCGCGGAAATGTTTTGGGAATTAGCCTGGCACCCCATTTTGAGCATTTCTTGAAGTTGTGAAGGAAAGATAGTATGATATCCTTACTTCCTTACTAGAGGACTTGCCATGCTTGCAAAACTGACATCGAAAAACCAGCTCACCCTGCCCAAGGCGGTTTTGGCATCTTGTCCGGACACAGAGTATTTCGACGTGACCGAAGAGAACGGGCGCATCGTTTTGGTGCCGGTGCGGGTCAATCAGGCAAGTGCGGTTCGCAGCAAACTGGCGGAGCTGGGCCTCACTGAAGATGATATCGGCGATGCCATCTCCTGGGCGCGCCGCAAGGGTGATCCCACTTAATGCCTTCAGCCCGCGTCGTTCTGGATACGAACGTCCTGCTCTCAGCCTTACTGTTCCATGCGGGGTCGGTGTCGTGGTTACGCTCCGCATGGCAGGCTGAAGCCATTTGCCCGCTGGTCAGTCGCGACACTGCTGCGGAACTGATCAGGGTTCTCTCCTACCCGAAGTTCCGCCTGTCCGCCGAAGAGCAGGAAGACCTGCTGGCGGACTATCTTCCCTGGTGTGAAACCGTTGTCTGCTCCAAACCGATGAATATCCCGGACTGTCGGGATGCCTTCGATCGCCCCTTCCTCGAACTCGCACTGTCGGGAGCCGCCGACGCACTCGTTACCGGAGACAAGGATTTGCTCGTGCTGGCGGGCAGCTTTTCCATACCGATTCTGACGCCCGCTGACTTCCGGGAGCAATTCGCCATCGTTTTATAGAGTCGGCAGGCGATCAAGGACGAGCATAAGGCAGCGCCCCGGACGTGCGGGCTAGCCGGTGTTTTGTGGTCTGGTCTTCGGTTTTTAAGGAAAAAGAGTGGTAGGGGGCGCAGTCTGAAGCGAACCGGTCTCCAGTGTTTTCCCTGTTTGGTAGGGAAAATACAGGGAGTTATTTTGGAAACAAGGCGTCATGCAAAAATCCCTGCCTTAGTGCGCCAGTAAAATCAGTGTCGTCTCACCGTTTTCCCTAAACTACGGAACAGGGAATTTACCCCACATATCAAGGACACCTTGGGCTCAATAGCCCACACCAAGAAATAGGATTAATTTCTTGACATTGGCGTAATGTTCACTTATTGTTCTTTTTGCTTGAAAGTGGTTCGGGCGGTCTTTGACCATAACCCACATGGGCCCTTTCATGCCGGACGCGCCCGTTTGGGCCGGTAAATCTGGGAACCCTAATCTGGGACGCCCCGCACGCCGATAACCCAATAAGCGGATAACGCTCCACCAGAAATTCAAACTTCGTTTGTTCGGCCGACTTTTTGTTGGCCGGGACAGTCGAACTTTTGCAATTTCCGGAGAGCGCGCGCCGTTCCTCGGAACCCGACACGAGGAACAAGAGATATGTACTCCCTCCTAAACCTACGGAAGACCGTAGGACCAAGCTACAACGTTGACCCGGAAGATGTTTTAACCCTCAAAAAGGCCCTTAATAAAACGGGCCACTACAAGATGCCGGATTTCGGCCTGGCGCCGTATCCAGACACCCCACTCATGAAGGGGATCAAATCTTTTCAGAAGGATACGGGCCTCAAGCAGGACAGCATCGTCAAGCCTGGCGGTCCGACCGAGAAGATGTTCGGTGGGTTATTGTCATCGAACGGCTTGACACAACCTCACCAGAAGCCTCGGCAAAGGCAGCCCTGGGAAGCCACTCAAACGCCCCCGAAGGATCAAAGCTGTAAGAACCGTCCCCGTTGACAGTAACCGAACCATTCACCGGTCCCGTCACCAAGGCAAACGTCAGACCGTCACCCTCCCCCTTAAGGCACCTCCCCAGGCACCAATACCCGTTTTGAGTGATAATTAGGAAATCGTCAAGGACAAATGAAAGTAAATCTTATGATTGAATAGTATGGTAATCATTGTTTGGCTGAAAACTGTTTGAGTGACGTAGGGAATTCTTTTTTTATCTGGTAAACATATTTAATATCAAATATTTGTTGGAGATAAGGTGAAAGTCGCTAACTGGGGCAAGATACTCTGGTGCTGCTCAACAAAAACTTTGCTCGGCTTGATCAAAGATAGTTGACTCAACCAAAAGTATTATCATAGCGTTTCGTCGTCCAGGTCCCATGGGGAGGGGTGCAACTGGATTTAAAAAGGGGGCGGTGCGCGGAAATTCCTTGTTGCGCAGTAAAAATCCCAAAAAATAGCCGAGGGAAAGTTCCATTGTGGCAGGAATGTCTGCCGCAGCGAGGAAGTGTCTGTGTAGGTATCTTTAGAGAAAGGCTGGAGTATGACGGGACAGAACGGGGGCAATCGAAAAACTCGGAGGACTTCAAAGTCAGCGAGTTCCCAGAAAACAAGTGCAAGGAAACAAAAAAAACCTTCTGCGAGTGCGGCGCCAAGCCCTGATAAAAAAATTCCCAAAGATGCAGTACAAGCTATGGATGCCGCTTCGGTCCTAGGTCATGTTGCTTGGCTTTTCACGCACGCCCCAAACTATCGTTATATGTTCGTTTCAGACTTGGAGAGGGTCATCTTGCCAGCAATTGTCGCCAAGCAGTTTAAGCTCTACCGAAAAGAAAGAATTCCTGTTGGCTTCGTTTCCTGGGCTTACCTAAGCGAAGAAGCCGAACAGCGGTTCATTGAAGACCCGACGCGTCTTCGTCCTGAGGACTGGAAAAGCGGTGACCGGCTTTGGTGTATCGATTTGGTTTCGCCCTTCGGTGGTTTCGGCTCAATTGCTCAAGATTTGAAAGAAAACGTTTTCCCGGACAAGCAAGGAAAAGCGCTCCGCCGCAATCCGGACGGGTCGATTCGTGTCGCCCAGTTTTGGGGCGTCAACGTGGAACCTCCGAAAGGTGCGGTCGAAGAAACTCTTGATTAGAAGTGAGTAGGGAATGCGCTTCTTAGCCAACGTTCTTTTTGCCGCTTGCCTATCGGTCGTCGCTCTCTCCCTAGAGGCGGCGGCTGAGGGGCGTGTGGAAAAGGGTGAGCTCTATACACTTTATCATGACCCCTCAGACCTAATTCTTGATACATCGGTCCGTCCTGTTTGGCTTGATGACTCACGACTAATGTTTAGGGCCAACGGCTTAGTCAAAAAGAAAGAGGCCTTCTTCAAGGGAAAAACCAAACTCTATATATGGACGATTGGGGGGGGGGTTGAATTTTATAATGATTTTACCGATGAGCGTGCTGTCGGTACCACGTTTGTTCCAGGGATTTGTTTTAGTTACTTCAGTAGGAATCTTTATCGATTCAAATCAACAAACCCAAATGAAATCTCCTATTTCTATGGACCTATGGGGAGGGAGAAGGTTAAGAAGAGCCCAAGACCCACTTCTCGGGGAATGGTAAAATTCAATTGGGAAACCTGTGAGTTTATAGAGGAACCAAGTTTTGTTTTTGGGTTTTCCGGTTGGACCCCACTTCACCAAAGTTATGGGTTTCTTCTAAGCAAGATTACAAAAAATCCAGAGAAAACAGGTGGTCCCTACCAATCAGAGCGCTACTTAAAGCCTTATGGTTGGAACCCCTTTAACAAAATACGTGTGGATATTCCTGGAAACGGTTATGTCCATGGTCAGCTCTATTACCCGCATTTAAAGGCGTATCTCGTCTTGGGTCGACACACGTTCTACCATGGCCTCGACTTTTCAAAAGAGGAGAGAGAGGCGTGGGAGAAAAAGGGATGCCTTCGTGCTTGGCTATTGTTTTCCGAGGGCAAAACAAAAGAAGTCTGCATACCTTACAGTAAATGGTCCGCTGGCATAAGCGGTGGTTACTTTAACTCTTTTATTAAGACAAGAACCGGACATGTTTTTGTCAACATGAGTTCTTCAAAAACTCACGAAGGCAAGAGAGGCATTTCTGTTGTTAAAGGCGAAGCGGGAGAGTTCGTACCAAACTCTCTTGGGCTAAGACATTTTGTTGGTGCCTTATCACCAAATGGTTGCCGCACAGCAGTTTGGTCGAACTTGGATCGAGTGCCGGATTCTAGAGGCACCATAAAGAACGCTAGAAGTATTTCAAAAATTGCAGTTTTGGATGTGTGTGCGCCTAAGTAGGTAGGCGGCAAGGGGGAAGCTATGGGAAGTGTCGGTCGTTCGGTTGACAGTGACCTGGTTATTTGTGCTCCGCCTCGCCACTCAAAAACGGTTATCGGAAACGTTTGCCTGCCAGCTTGGTTGCTTGGACACAATCCATGGCTCAAGATCATATGCGTCAGCTACTCGGATAAACTTTCCATAAAACCCGCAAAGAAAACTCACAAGATAATGACGAGTGATTGGTATCAAGATACCAGACCGAAGAAAGCTACAATCAGGAAGCCGCAGAGCGACTTGGTTTTCTGTGCCTAGATAGAAAAATGGTTCCAGTTGAAGGCATTGAACGTTCATCCTTCGAAGCATGTGATTTGCTGGATATTGATGGAAAACGACTTATCCATGTCAAGAAAAGCTCTAGGCGATCAAATGTACTCAGCCACCTTTTCAAACAAGGCGCAAATTCAGCGCACAACATCAAGCGGTTTGATTCCGTAAAAGATGCAATCTTGGACATGGTCGCAGATTCTTTTGATCAGGAGTCAGTACAACGCTTGCGCACAACTTTTGGAGATAGACGAAAATGGGTTGTTGAGTATTGGATTGCAGATACCCCCCGACAAAATGGAGAATTCGATATTCCATTTTTCAGCAAAGTTACATTGCGTGAAGAAACTTTACGACTGAACGCCATGGAATTTGACGTCAGAATACGTTTCATCAGCCAACAGCCAGATTGAAAAAATGGACCGAATAACCTTCCAAAATAGCCCAGACTATTTCTTCATCTTGCGCTTAAAATAGTACAAAAATAGGTAATGTCGGGAAAACACACAGTATCTTGTCTCCTAATTCCCCACAGTCTGATCGCCGGATGCGGCCAACAGAGACTTTTCGCCAAATCCGGTCGATTTGCCAATTCACCTGAGTCTCCGCCGCGCACAAATATCGCAAGGGAACTATTTCCCAGGCCTCAGAACACCTAAAACCGCAAAGCGGTTAAGGGTACTGGGCAAAAGCCCCGGACGTGCGGGCTTGCCGGTGTTTTGTGGTCTGGTCTTCGGTTTTTAAGGAAAAAGAGTGGTAGGGGCGGGGAGACTCGAACTCCCAAGGTCATACAACCGGGGGATTTTGAATCCCCTGCGTCTACCAATTCCGCCACGCCCCCGTGGTCGCTTGGAGAACGGCATATTACTGACAAACGCTGTTAGGTCAATGGTATTTCAACGGTGGAGATTGCTCACCCCGCCAGCGCCTGCTAAAAGCCTTGCTGACAAACCAATGGGCGAAGGAAAACCGGGCCTTGCTGCAACGACTTTACGACTGGACCATGGACTTGGCGGCCAAGCCCCACGCCATGCTGTTTTTAGCTCTGATCGCCTTTGCCGAATCCTCCTTTTTTCCGATTCCCCCCGATGTATTGCTCATCCCCATGGTTTTGGCCGCACGGGAAAAGTGGCTGGCTATGGCGCTGGCCTGCACCGTGGCCTCGGCGTTTGGCGGCCTGGCCGGCTACGGAATTGGCTGGGGGCTTTACGAATCGGTGGGCAAGCCGGTGCTCGAGTTCTACGGCTATCTCGACAAATTCGCCACCTTCCAGGGCTATTACAATGAATGGGGCGCCTGGATCGTCGGCGGCGCTGGGTTCACGCCGTTTCCTTACAAGGTGATCACCATCGCCAGCGGTGTGACCGGGCTCGACATAACGGTCTTTACCATCGCCTCGGTGCTTTCGCGCGGCGCGCGGTTTTTCCTGGTGGCCTTTTTGCTCTATAAATTCGGTGAACCGATCCGCAAATTCATCGAGAAAAATCTGGGCATTCTCGCCACCTTGTTTTTCATCGGCCTGTTCGGCGGGTTCGCCGCGATCAAGCTCTTAGGGTAGTTCGGAAATGGTGATGCAACCTCCCCTCTTTTCTTCCTGGCGCATTTTCGTTCCCGCCGCCATTCTCGTTCTTTGCATCGGCGCGCTGGGCATTGCCTATACGGCTCAATACGGCTTTGGCCTCGAACCTTGCGAGCTTTGCCTCTGGCAACGCGGTCCTTACGCGATAGCCGGTCTGTTCGCCATGGGGGCCCTTCAGATGAGAGGCTCGCCAAGCATGGTCATTCCCATTTTACTTTGCGGGCTGGCCTTCATCGTAGAGGCCGGGCTGGCCTTTCATCACGTGGGGGTCGAGCAGCATTGGTGGGAAGCCTTCACCGCTTGCACCGGCGATATCGGCACCGGCCTGAGCGTCGAGGAATTGAAGGCGCAGTTGATGGCTGCGGCGCCCAAGGCCTGCGACGATATCACCTGGACGGTTTTCGGGCTGTCGATAACCGTCTACAATGTATTGATCGGCTTGCTCGCCGCCCTCTTTTGTTTCGGCGGCGCTAAGATGATTTTGGAGGAAGGCAGATCGTGACCGCCACCCAAGCGCCCCGTTATCTCCCCGGCGACCCACGGCCTGAAGATCGGGTTGAGCGAATGCTGCGGGTTGATCATGCGGGGGAGTATGGCGCGGTACGCATCTATACGGGCCAAAAGGCGGTTCTTGGCAAAGACAAAAAGAACGGGGCCCTGCTCAACCATATGCTTGAGCAGGAAGAGGTTCATCTTCAGACATTTGAAAAGCTCATTGCCGAGCGCGGAACCAGACCCACCTCACTCCTGCCGCTCTGGCACTTGGCTGGATGGGCGCTTGGCGCTGGCACGGCCTTAATGGGCGACAAGGCGGCCATGGCCTGCACGGTCGCCGTCGAAGAAGTGATTGACGAGCATTACGCCGATCAGGTGAAGGCTTTAGAAAACGAAGAGCCCCAACTGGCCGAAACTTTCGAAAAATTCCGCCAGGAAGAAATCGAACACCGGGATATCGGGCTTGAGCAAGGGGCGGAACAAACAGTGGGCTATAAGCCGCTCACCGCCTTCATCAAAAACGGATCAAAACTCGCGATCTGGCTTTCTGAGCGAATTTAGAACCAGCCCCGGCTGCAGTTCAGGCAATGAGTCGGATGTGGGTTCAGGCCGCAAAGGATACTCCTCTCGCGGCGGGAGGCGGTGGAGCAATGTCGCCAAGGCGACCAACACAACGGTGCCTGCAAGGATTGGCGTTAGCAAAAAACTCCAAGTCGGATCACCTAAGAAAATAACGATAGGATCGGCTCCGGCCGGAGGGTGGGTTAGACGAAGAACCGCCATGGCCAACATGGCCGCCCCAACCGCCAATCCAATCGCCCACCACTCGGGAGGCAAAACGCCTCGTAAGGTGATGGCGATGGCCGAAGCCAGCAGATGCCCGCCAATAACGTTGGCCGGTTGCGCCAAGGGGCTATCGGGCAATCCGAAAACCAGAACCGCCGTAGCGCCAAATGGCGCAATCAACAGCGGCGAAGCGCTTAAATCGCTTAAAAGGGCCACCATGCCGATGCCCAAAGCGCCGCCAACTCCGATCTTGATCCAAGACCACATATCCAAGTGCGGTTGATGACGATGAAAAAAACGACGCGGCATCTTGTGGAACAATCCCTCAATATTCGATGAATCTAATATATTGTTATACTGTTGTTTAGCGCGTCATTTTCAAAAGGACAATTAGGGCAAACCCTGTGCGACCCAGTCATTCTCCCTCCGCATTAATCCATTTTCACATAGATTCTGCGGGTTTTAGAGTAGGCCGCTTGAGTACCAACATTTTTATAATATCGTCGAACAGGAAACGTTCCTCAACCAGTTGAAGCCCTGCGGCTATAGCATATTGTTCGGTTTTTCTATTGAACGATGCGCCATACATCATCCGCACCCATGGGGACCAAAGCCGCATAACGAAGCGTTTGAACGGACGCTTCGAATAAGCGTATTCGAGAATACGGATTTCTCCATTTCCTTTGGTGATGCGAGCCAGTTCTTTCAGCGCCGGAAGCTGGTGCTCATCATCGAGAACGCAAAAAAGAAAAGACGAGACCACCATATCGAAATGATCATCGGGGAAGGTGGTCTCCATAACGTCCATTTCCTTGAGCGTTACGGTGGAAGCAGCCCCTTTGGAAGCGTAGCGGGCACGGGCGCGGGCCAGCATGGCCGAGCTCAAGTCGATGCCGGTGATCTCGCTTTTTTCCGGGTAAAAATCGATATTGCGACCGGTCCCGACCCCGGCGTCCAAAACCCTGCCTTTCGCCCCTCGCCACAATGCACGGCGCAACGGACGGTAACGGCGATATTCAAACGGCAGGTCGAGAAAATCGTATAACCGGGCGACCCTGGCGTATGTCTTCTTTTTCGCCGTCATGGGGAAGCCTACTGCGGTCGATCCTTGGCTTGACGACGAAATTTCATAAAACTCGCCAAAATACCGCGGAAAGTTTTGACCTCCTGCTCGGTCATTTGAGCGCGCTGAAACAGATTGCGCAGGTTCTGCTTCATGGTCGGCACTTTTTCCGGCGGAAAATAAAAGCCGGTTGTCGTCAGGCAATCATCGAAATGCTCAAAAAATCCAACCAGTTCCTGCTTAGTCGCCTGTCGCGTATCGCCGCGCACCCCCATGCGAGCGTCGGGAGCCTCCACCTGGGTCTGGTACCACTCATACCCCATAAGCAAAACCGCCTGCGCCAGATTGAGCGACAGATAGGCGGGATTGAGAGGCGCCATGACGGTGGTGTCAGATAAGACGATATCGTCATTGTGGAGCCCTACCGACTCCCGCCCGAACAGAATGCCGGTCCGGCTGTCGCTGGCGGCGTATCCGGCCATCATGTCGGCGGCTTTCCTCGGGGTAACAACCGGCTTGTTCATATCGCGCCCCCGCGCCGTTGTAGCGAAGACATGATTGAGATCGGCGATGGCTTCCTCGGTGCGGTCAAAAACCTTCAGGTTGTTTAAAACCAAGCCCGAACCGGCTGCGGCTTTTTCGGCTTTTTCGAAAGACCATCCCTCACGCGGATTGACCAATCGCAGATCGGTCAGGCCGCAATTGAGCATAGCGCGAGACACCATACCGATGTTCTCGCCCAACTGGGGTTTTACGAGAATGATCGCCGGACCGCCGCCACAATACTCGGCGGCGGCGGATTTCGGCAAACGGTCGTCGCCCGACATGAAGACCTCCGCGCCCTAACCGGCGTCAATCTCGTTGCGAGCCATCTCGTTGCGGTAAAGCTTGTAGGTCAAGCTGTCACGCAGAGCCTCATAGGATGCATCGATCACGTTGGTCGAAAGGCCGACCGTGCTCCAGCGATGACCATTGCCGTCTTCCGTTTCAATCATCACCCGGGTCAGCGCTCCGGTTCCTTCATTGGGCGTCAGAATACGCACCTTGTAGTCGACCAGATGAAGCTGTTCGAGCTCGGGATAGACCGGGGTCAACACCTTGCGCAATCCCGTATCGAGCGCATTGACCGGACCATTCCCTTCGGCCACGGTCATGTATTCCTCACCACCCACCGAAAGTTTCACCGTCGCTTCGGAAAGGGTTATCAGGTCGCCTTTGGCGTTCCAGCGGCGTTCATCAATGACCCTGAACGCCGAAAGCTTGAAGTATTCGGGCACCTCCTCAAGCACCCGACGCGCCAACAACTCGAAGCTGGCTTCGGCGCCATCGTAGGCGTATCCGTCGTGTTCCCGTTCCTTGACCAGTTCGACCAGACGATTGACCTTGGGGCCCACCTTTTCGCTATCCAGGCCATCGATCTCAAGGCCGATTTCACGAAACCGGGCCAGAATGTTGGAGCGACCAGCCTGATCGGAAACAACGATGGTCCGGTGGTTCCCCACCAGCTCCGGAACGATATGCTCATAGCATTTCGGATCTTTCTCGACGGCCGATACGTGAAGCCCACCTTTATGGGCAAACGCCGACTCCCCAACATAGGCGGCCCCCCTATTGGGAGAACGGTTTAACCGCTCATCCAAAACCCGTGAAACATGGGTCAACTGGGTCAGGTCATTGTGGCTAATGCCCGTCTCATAGCCCATCTTGAGCATCAAGGATGGAATGACCGAAATCAGGTTGGCGTTGCCGCACCTTTCGCCCAAACCGTTGAGCGTCCCCTGCACCTGACGGACACCCGCCCGCACGGCAGCCAGCGAATTCGCCACCGCATTGCCCGTGTCGTCGTGACAATGGATGCCAAGATGGCTTCCCGGCACATGCTTGACGACCTCATTGACGATCGCCTCCACTTCATGGGGCAACGTGCCCCCGTTGGTATCGCAAAGCACACACCAGCGCGCGCCCGCCTCATAGGCCGCCTTAACGCACTCCAGGGCATAATCCGGGTTCGACTTATAACCATCGAAAAAATGTTCGGCGTCGTACATTACCTCACCGACCTTGCCCTTCACGTAGTCGATGCTCTCGGCGATCATCTTGACGTTTTCGTCAAGCTCAATCCCCAACGCCACCTCAACCTGGAAGTCCCAGGACTTGCCGACCATCGTCACGATATCGGCTTTGTTTTGATAGAGGACGGTCACGCCCGGATCGTTGGAGACGCTGCGCCCCGCCCGCCGGGTCATGCCAAATGCGGTCAGCTTGGCGCGGTGGAACTTCGGCGGATTGTCAAAAAACGAATCGTCGGTCGGATTGGCGCCTGGCCAACCGCCCTCAATATAGTCAATACCCAAGCGGTCGAGTTCAATAGCAATGGAGGTTTTATCCGCCACACTGAAATTGACGCCCTGCGTCTGCGCACCGTCGCGCAGCGTGCTGTCGTAAAGATAAACTCGTCTATCGTCGCTCATGGCTGTTGCCTACAATTTAATAAAGGTTCTTAAAAGAGCGCAGAGAATGCCTAATTTGGTCGTCTGGCTCAAGGAAATGCTTGCCTTTTTACCACTTTCTACCCGCTTTGCATTTTATACAAAAAACTCCGTGAATTGTTGCTAGTTCCCGCAGCGTTTGAAATGCTAAGCTTTTGACGCTAAACCTTTGGCATAAAAAACGTTTCGATAAGCAAGGCTCTTTTGGCATGCCCGTGACCACCGACAACCCCAAATATCTTGAATATAAAGAGCAAGCGAAGGGGACAAACGTCAACGAGCAAACCCTGCTGGCAACGGACTACCTCAACCATTTCAACGAAATCATCATGATTCTCGAAATGGTGCCGATGATGCCGGAAATGTTCGAAGAAGCGGTCGCCTGGGAGCCCAAATCCTACAAAGAACACTTCGCCGACAGCACCGTCGCCGATAAAGAGCTGGCGATTGAGGCTTACGACTACGTACCCGATAAATACAAACAGCCCTTCGAGGAAATCATCAACCGGATCAACCTGTTGATCAAAAATGCCCTGAGCAAGGGGCAGCCGCTGATTGAAGCTGGCGAGGTTGAAAAACTGACGGTTCTCATGACCGAATCAAGCCGGGCGGTTCAAAAACTGGAAGATATGGCGGGCGCGATCATTCACGGCAGTGAAAAAACCATGTTCCAGCAGGAAATCGATATGGTTCTGGAAGACTGACCGGGGGTTAGTGTTCCGGCCGGAGCTTGCCGCCCTTTTCCGCAAGTAATTTGGTAAATTCGTCGGCGGCGACCGGCTTACTGAAAAAATATCCCTGACCGATCTCGCAATCGAGAGCATTAAGGAACATCACCTGCTGACTGTCCTCCAGACCCTCGGCAACCGTCTTAAGGCCAAGGCTTTTAGCAAGACCGATGATGGCCCGAGTAATCGCCATGGCATTTGAGTCTTCGGGAATATCCAGCACGAAAGACCGATCAACCTTCAAGGCATCAATAGGGAACTGGCGAAGATAACTGAGCGATGAGTAGCCGGTACCGAAATCGTCGATGGAAACTTCAAGACCAAGCTTTTTAAGCGCCGTCAAAGTCTCCGTAGCGCTGGTCGGGTCTTCAACCAAAATACTTTCTGTTAGCTCCAACTCGAGGAACCGAGCGGGCAAACCGGTATCGTCCAAAATATCGGCGACGGTATCGGCCAAGCCTTGATGCTTAAACTGGCGGGCCGACATATTGACCGCCACCCTGATATCGGGCAGTCCCTGCTTTTGCCATTCTGCGGAACGGCGACAGGCATCGCGCAGCACCCATTCACCGATGGGAACGATCATTCCGGTTTCCTCTGCCACCGGAATGAATTCGTCGGGACCGATAGGCCCTAATATCCCGTTGTTCCATCGCAACAGCGCCTCGCAACCGATCACCTTATGGCTACTCAAATCCACCTGGGGCTGGAAAAAGAGCTCAAGCTCTCCCTTGTCGATTGCCGTACGCAGCTCAGTTTCCACCTGCATCCGACGAATGGCCGAAGAACTCAAATGCTCCGTATATTGCTGCAGCGTGTTGCGGCCGATCTTCTTGGCATAGGCATGGGCCATATCGGCATTCTTGAACAAATCTTCGATATTGTCCGCATCCTGCGGATAGATGATCGCACCGATGGTCCCGGAGGTGAAAATCTGCTTCCCATCCACCTCAAACGGGTTCGACAGCGCCGTTAATATCTTGTCGCCAGTCTCGGGCACCAGGGAGGTGTCGTCCAAATCGTCCAAGATAATCGTGAATTCATCGGCGCTCAAACGGGCTACCGTATCGCCCAGCCGAACGCAATTGACCATCCGCTCACCGGCCGCCTGCAACACCCGATCGCCCACGGCGTGGCCCATGGCGTCGTTCACCCGCTTGAACTGGTCCAGATCGACAAACAGAATCGCCACATGCTTTCCGTTTCTGTCTGCCTTGTTAATCGCCTGCTCGAGCCGCACTTGAAATAAGGCCCGGTTGGGCAGCCCTGTCAAAGGGTCGCGGGTGGCGAGGAATTGAAGCCTCTCTTCGGCGCGCTTACGCTGGGTCACATCGCGCACAACCGCGATATAGATACGCCGCTGCCCTGTATCGAGGGTGCTAACCGATATATCCGATGGAAAAACGGTGCCGTCCTTCCGCCGTGCCCGACTGTCCTCGTCGGTGAGACCGCCCCATTTTTTAGTTTGATCGACAGCCCGATCAAGCACGGACACCGGTTTTTGATCGACCTGATCAGGCATCAGGAGACCGATTGACTTTCCGACAATCTCATCGGCCTTGTAACCGAAAATACCCTCTGCCGCCATATTGAACGATTCGATAGTGCCATTTTGATCGCACGAAATAATGGCGTCAGCGACCGTATCCATGATTTGCCGTAGGCGCAGTTCGCGGGCGACGATTTCCTCATTGGCTTTCTTGATATCGCGAACGTCCCGCGCCACCAGCATCACAGCCTGGCGCTCACCGGGAATTTGGTAGGGAATCGCCGAAAGCTCCGTATCAATCGCCTCACCCTTCGCATTGAGCAGCTTGCAGGGCACCCGGTGCCCTTCGTCGGCGATGGCGTCGAGACCGGTTTCAAAAAGTTCTCGGTAATCAGGATGGACGAAATCGCTCAGATTCCGCCCTTCGAGTTTTCCCACCGGCCAGACGCCCAACATGCTCGCGCCGGCCGGGTTGATCATTTCGATCACCCCATCGCGGCAAAGGCTCATCATGTCCGGCGCCAACTCGATGATCGACCGATATTCTTTCCCTTCCTTGACCAAATCTTTGACCATTTCCTGCTCAAGCAGGTTGTCGACGGTCTTAAGCATATGACGACCCGAACGGGCGATATCGGTCACGTAATCCTTGTATTGCTGAATTTCCAGCGGGCCGAACATCTCACCAACGATCATGTCGGCAAAGCCGATCACCGTATTGAGCGGCGTACGCATTTCATATGAAAGGGTCGAAAAAACGCGCTTGTTGGATGCCTTGATATCATCCAGTTCCTGACGTAACTCTTTCATGCGAAGGTTGAACCGCCGTGAAGCGCTGGCATCGACCAGGATCAGAAGAACCGTTTGCTCATCGAGCGGGCGGGCCATGACATGGAGCCAGTGATCGCCGTCTAGCATCTCATGACGCTCGAAATTATCAAAAACCTCACGCCTGTTTGCCGCATCTTTAAGGTCTTCAAACAACCTTGCGGCTAAATCATCGGGAAAAATCTCATCGAGCTTTTTCCCTTCAAGCTCGGAAAGTCCAGAACCGACAAGCGACTCACAAGAAAGACTCGCGGTTTTACAGGCAAAAGAGATAATGGACCGGTCCGCGTCGCGCACCACGTCGAACACCAGGATACCATCCCGAGCGTCTTTCATCAGCGCATCGAAATACGCCCTATCCCTCGTATCACAGTCCATATAGTCCTGACCGATTTTTTTCGGTTTTAGCGCTTTGCGCGGAAAGGGTTTTTTGAGTTCTTAGCGGACGGATCACTCTACGCGCTAAAAGCAGGAGTCGTCAAATCAAGAGGCCGCTTCACCCGCGTTTCCAAGACGTTCCACCGGGACCGTCCTCAAGCACAACTCCTTTGGCCGCCAAATCATCCCGAATTCTATCGGCTTCGGCAAAATCGCGATTTTTACGGGCTTCCGTGCGTTGCACGATCATCGCCTCAATGGCCGAATCATCAAGACTGTCACCGCCTTCCGGGCTCCACTTGAACCATGCCTCCGGGTCCTGCTGGAGGAGCCCCAAAAGCCGGGCCGACTTGAGCAAGGTCGCCTTCAACCGCCCCCGCTCGCCCGGATCGGTCTCGGTATTGAGCGCCCCGGCGATACCATGCAGACGAGATAAGGCTTCAGAGGTATTGAGATCGTCAAGTAACGCCTCAAGAACGGCCTTATCATCCCCTCGCTCTTCGGCAACCGTCACATCGGCTGCATTTTTCAGCGCCGTATAGAACCGGTCGAGCACATTGCGCGCCTGGGCGATGCCATCCTTGGTGAAGTCGAGCGGTTTGCGATAATGAGTTTGCAGAAGCTCCAGCCGAATGGCTTCGCCAGGGTATTCTTTCAACAGATCGTGGACCGTATAGAAATTGCCCAACGACTTGGACATTTTTTCGCCTTCAACCATCAGGTAGCCATTGTGCATCCAGTATTTGGCCATGATATCGGTGCCATGGGCGCAGCGGCTCTGGGCGATTTCGTTTTCATGGTGGGGAAACACCAAATCGAGCCCGCCACCATGTACGTCGAAACGGGTACCCAGGTATTCGGCGCTCATCGCCGAGCACTCTATGTGCCAGCCCGGGCGGCCGCGGCCCCAGGGGCTATCCCAGCCGGGCGTCTCATCATCGGAAGGCTTCCAAAGCACGAAGTCGCCCGCATCTTTTTTATAAGGCGCGACTTCGACCCGGGCTCCGGCGATCATATCTTCACGGTCCCGACGCGAAAGTCTGCCGTAATCATTCATCGACGGCACGTTGAACAGCACATGCCCTTCGGCGGCATAGGCATGCCCTTTTTCAATCAATGCCGAAATCATCTCGATCATCTGATCGATATGTTCGGTCGCCCGCGGCTCCACATCCGGGTCCAAGGCATTCAAAGCGCCCATATCCTCATGGAACACCTGGGCCGTACGCTCAGTGATCGAACGGATATCCTCGCCGCTCTCCCGGGCGGCCGCGTTGATTTTATCATCCACGTCGGTGATGTTGCGAACGTAGGTAACCTTGGGGTAAAGCCGCCGCAACACCCTGGCGAAAACGTCGAAAACCACTACCGGACGGGCGTTGCCGATGTGGGCGAAATCGTAAACCGTCGGCCCGCAGACATACATCCGGACATGGTTTGGATCGAGCGGCTCGAACTTTTCTTTTTCCCGCGTCAGCGTGTTGTGGATGTGGAGCGTTGCGTCCATGAAAACTCTCTAAAATCAAATCAGGTTGGTAAACCCGTTGGTGATGGGATAGCGCCGGTCCCGGCCGAAAGCGCGGAAGGTCAACTTAACCCCCGGCGGCGCCTGCCGCCTTTTGTATTCGGTGCGGTCGAGCAAACGCCAGACACGACGGACAACGGCCCGGTCATATCCACTGGCGACCAGATCATCTACCGAGCGTTCCTCTTCGACCAACCCCTCAAGCACCGCATCGAGAATTTCGTAAGGCGGCAGCGAATCTTCGTCTTTCTGGTCCGGTTTCAATTCAGCCGAGGGAGGCTTGCTGATGACCCGGTCGGGCATGACGGCCCCGACGGGGCCCAACCCATCGTCAGGCTGGTGGACGTTGCGCCACCGACACAGGGCGAAAACCTGCATTTTATAAACATCTTTTAATACGGAATATCCGCCGCACATATCGCCATAAAGGGTCGCATAGCCCACCGACATTTCCGACTTGTTACCGGTGGTCAGCAGCATGGAGCCGAATTTATTGGACAGCGCCATCAGCAAAAGCCCACGAGAACGCGACTGAATGTTTTCTTCGGTAACGCCGCTTTCCGTATCTTCAAACAGCGGCCTTAACATCTGATCAAAGGCCTCCATGGCGGGCTCGATGGAAACGGACTCCAGCTTACAGCCCAAAAGCCTGGCGCAACCTTCGGCGTCCTCCAGGCTTTCTTGCGAGGTATAGGGCGAAGGCATCATCACGCAATGGACTTTATCGGCCCCCAGCGCATCAACGGCCACGGCGGCCGAAAGCGCACTGTCGATCCCGCCTGAAAGCCCCAATATGACGCCGGGAAAACCGTTCTTCCCCACATAATCGCGTAGGCCCACCATCATCGCGTTGTACATGGCCTCAAGACCAACCGGATGGGCCTCAAGCCGTCCCGCCTCGCAAGTCCAGCCCGTTTTTCCCTTATGCCAACGGGTGAACTCGAAGTCCTCGCGCCAGGAGGCCATTTGAATCAACTGCCCGGCCTCGTTGTCGAGCACGAAGGAACCTCCATCAAACACCAGCTCGTCCTGGCCGCCCACCTGATTGACATAGACCAGCGGCAAACCTGTTTCTTCAACCCGGAGGCGAGCCAAGTCGCGGCGTTTGTCGGATTTCTCGATTTCAAAGGGCGACCCGTTGATCACCACCAGAATCTCGGCGCCATCTTTGGCCAAATTCGCCGCCGTTTCCGGTTGCCACATGTCTTCACAGATCAGACAACCGATTTTGACCCCGCGAAAATCAATCGGCGTACTATCCGTTCCAACGGCGAAAATCCGTTTTTCATCAAAGACGCCGTAGTTGGGCAGATCGGTTTTCAATTGCACGGCCGAAACCTTGCCATCGTCAAGCAATAAAGCCGCGTTGTAGAGCTTCCCCTCAACCTTCCAGGGCGTACCGATCAGCATGGCCGGCCCACCGTCCGCAGTCAAAGCTGCAAGCTCTTCCACCCCCGATTTTATACGATCCTGAAACACCGGCTTAAGCACCAAATCTTCCGGCGGATAGCCCACCGTGATCAACTCGCTGCAAACCAGCAATTCAGCGCTTCCCGCACGCCTTCTGGCATCGCGAATCAAGGCGATATTTCCGTCGATATCGCCGACATGCGGATTGAGCTGGGCCAGGGCTACGGTCAGGGTTTCTTTCATGGCCGAGACCCTAGAATCAGCCCCCACCAAATGCAAGCTTTCGCTATGCTGAAAACCATTTTACGTCAACCATTTGGTCACGATGCAAATGGACAGACAAAGGAGGAGGCGAAGGCCTCTCTCACGTCCCCTTATCCGACCCATCGGCGGATCGTTTCCAGTCTTTGATTTTTGTCGGGTCGCAGGGCAGTTCGATGGTAAAGGTGCTGCCTTCGCCCTCAACGCTTTCCACGGCAAGACTGCCCTTCATCAATTCAACGATCCTCGCGCTGATCGAAAGCCCCAAACCGGTTCCCATTCTTTTCCGCGCTTCCTTGGAATCAATCTGGCTGAAATCGGCGAACAGATTGCCGATTTTGTTTTTAGGAATGCCGATGCCCGTATCGGAAACCTCAAGAACAATCCACCGTCCCGTGTCTTTCTCATAGGAATTAGCAGACAAGGAAACCCGGCCATTTTCGGTGAACTTGCAAGCATTTCCCAGCAGATTAAGCAACACTTGGCGCAGCCGGGTGGCGTCGGTCCTCAACGTTCCGATATCGTCATTGACATGAGCCTCCAAGCGGTTGCCAAACTGCTCGGCCAAAGGCGCAACGGTCTCCATAACCTGCCCCAAAAGCGGCTTGAGACTGGCTTCTTCGAGAGCCAGTTCCATTTTGCCTGCTTCGATTTTTGAAATATCGAGAATGTCGTTGATCAGGTCGAGAAGATGCTGACCCGCCCGGTGAACCCGCTGAAGGGGTTCTTTATAATTCTCGTCGTTGAACTCGACGGCATCTTCATAAAGCATTTCCGAAAGGCCAATAATCGAATTGAGTGGAGTACGCAATTCGTGGCTCATCTTGGCGAGAAAATCACTCTTAGCGGCATTGGCCCTGTCGGCAACCTCTTTGGCCTTTTCCAACTCGCGGGTCCGGTCTTCCACCAGTTCCCTAAGATGGTCTCTATGGCGTTCCAACTCTTCTTCGGCTTTTTTCCGATCGGTGATATCGCGCGCAACCCCACGATACCCCAAAAATTCGCCCTTGAGGTCGAAACGCGGAAGACCGCTAAAAGAAAGAAACCGTACCTCTCCATCAGGCCGCCGCCACTGCATCTCGAAGTCTGAAAACGACCGCCGTTTTTCAATGAGCTTCAAGAAAATATCCCAGTCGGCCCGGTCTTCTCTCTGGTAACGTTTGACCATATCGCCATGGGTTTTTCCGATGATGTCGTCGGCGCGCAGCCCCATAATCTCCATGACTTCATCGGAAACGTAACTGAAGCTGGAATCCTCCTTCATCTCCCAAAACCCGTCTGACGCCGACTCGGCGAAATGGCGAAACCGTTCTTCGTTATAGCGAAGTTCGTCAAGAAGGTGATTGGCCCTTTCCCGCGCCCGGTTCAAGGCGTCGACCATCTGTTCGATCTCGTTTCGCGACCCATCCGGTGGGGCTCTACCACCGAAATAAATGGTTTCGTAGTGCTGATCGTCCGAACGCACCGAAAGCTGCTGGGTAATTTCACTTAACGGCCTGACAATGACATTCCGCAAAACCAGGAAAATCGCAACCGCACTCATGGCGGCCGAAAGCAAAACGACGACAATCACCCGCGTTGCCTGATTGACTACCCGGTCATAGATAAATTCTTCATCGACGAAAATCCGCAGCTCTCCAATCTTAATTTCCGAGCGCCCTCCCTGCTGTTTATGAACGAGCGAAATGACCCGGTAAGGCTGCTGACCGTCCGTGGGCTTACCTGCATCCAATAGGAAATCATCGACCCCTTCGACCACCACTGAACGAACCGCCTCGGCCCTCACCATCCCCTCGATGCTCAGTCGGACCCCTTCGCGGTCGTAAGCCCAAAGCATTTGAGAAAGACTTTGAGCATTGGACTCCACCACATCGTCAATGGTCGAAGCCAGCGCCTTATCCCATTCGTGGCCTTGTTTAAGCGCCAGCCCGACGGCAAAAATCAAGCCGATGCCAAGACTCACCGACAGGGTAACGATCGGCAAGATCAACGACAGACGACTTAGCCTACCGACATTTTTGACTGGACTGGTTTCCCGGGCTTCCATGTCGCCCCTCAACTTCGAGTCGATTGTTGTTACTGCTATAGTGTCCATAACATCAGGAAAGTCCAACAATTCAAGGCAATTGATGCTTAGGACTTGTTGAAAAACCTTGCCAACACTTCATATGGTTCCTTAACCATTGAGCCGCTAGACTTTTGCCAAGAACATTGTGGCGAGGGACGACTGATTAAAATGGACGCCGAAGACCAGAACGACGAGATGCCGAAACCGGAAAACGGCGAAGAGAACGAGCAACTCGACATCGGGCCAAGCCCGAAGGATCAGAGTCGAGCGCTCGCCGAAACGGTAATTTCTTCTTTAATCGATCGCTTAATGGCCGAAGCTCGAAAGCGCGGCGGCACCCTTTCGCTCAATGATATCGAAGACCTTTCCGTGGAAATGGAAAAGAAAACCGAAGCCCTGCAGGCGGTTTTCCAGCATTCTTTCGAAGAATACGTCCAGTCCCGCGAACGCGCCACTTGGGCCAAGGTCCGTAAGTTCCCCTTCGATCGGGTGATGGTTCAGAAATTCGTTCCGCTTTTCGTCGATCAGGGCAACGTCACCTTCGCAGAAGGCGGTTTGTCGCGACGGGTGTTGCCCGGCTTCTTCCTGGCAGTCAACAAAATGGTCGGTGCCGAATATGTGGAATATCTACAGAACCGGATGCAGACCGTGGTGGATCGTCACCCGGCAAGCGACGGCAGCGGCGATGCGGACTGGTATGCCGTCTATGACGACCCCGAGGCCATTGACCTCCTCAATGAAGGCCTGATCGCCATGGTCCCGCATTTCGACGACGTGGAACGGCGCTGCCGGTGGTTTTGCCATGTGGTCAATACGGCCCTTGCCCCGGCGCGCGAAGACGCGGCGCAAGACGAGAAAGAATGGCAGATGGGTGGGCTGGCCTTCGCCGCCATGTTCGAGTCTTTGTTTGAGACCTTAGCGCCTCTGGTAGAAACTCCCGAGAGCCGCATCCATCTCAACGATACCTATGGCGCGACAACGGCGGGCAACATCAAGCTGGCAATCAACGAAATCGCCAACTTCAAAGCCCGTCACTAATCCCGTTTAAGTAGGAACTCCCGACCGAGCTTGATCGCCGCAATGCCGTCATAAGACACGATATCCGCAGTTGCATAGGTTTCGGACCACCGATCCGGCAGGTAGGAACCGGTGCCAATCACATCAATGGGCGCGCCCACATCCGCCATAACCTTGCACTTGCCCACATTGAAACCCGACGACGCGACGATTTTGACCTTGCCGTATCCGGCTTCATCAAGCTTCTCGCGCATATGAAAAATCGCCGCCGCGGAAACCCCCGTACCGACGAGATAACGCAACTCGGCTTCATTGCGATAGCGCCTGACGGCCAGGGGAACATGCCGTTCCAGCACCGCATAAGAAGCCTGCGGGTCGAGCCCTTCGGCAAAGCGCCCACCATGGGTGTCGATACGTACCGACAATGCGCCTTTGTCCACCAAGTCCGGAAAACGCTCACAAACGGCCAGCGCGTCGGAAACTTCCTTGCCGTAGTAATCGACGAGAACGGCCAACGGGTCGTCGGGGTAAGTTTCGTAGAGCATTTCAGCCGCACGTAAGGTCGAACCGGCATAACCGATCAGGCCATGCGGCATGGTGCCCAACCCCCGTTCCTGACCAAAATAATGGGCCGTCGCATCGGTGGCGTTGCCGATAAAACCGACAGCGCCGACCTGGCTTCTCGCCGCCTCCGAACCAACCGAGGCCGCATAGGCCATAATTTCGGCCATCTCCGTTCCCGCACAGTGCCGCCCGTCCATGGCGAGGAAAGCCACGCCGGGGAGATCCATGCACATGGTATAGGCGTTGTAGGCCGCCACGGAGGCCGGGCCGATCTTCTGCAACAACAGAGTTTCCAAATCGACCAGATGTTCAAAAGAGCCGGAAACATACATTAGCGGCTCACCCGCTCCGACCCAGCTTCCCTCGGTATAGTTAGGCTCGATTTCGAAAGTCTGGCCTCGTTCAGCCGCAACATTTTTCAGCCAGTTGATGGCCAGACGCGGCGCAAAAATGACCGGGCGGCGCATGAAGACGGCATAGGTCACGCGCTTATCGCCGAACCGGGCAATGGCGTCTTTGGTTTTTAAGAAATAACGATCAGTCCAAAGGGCGATCTCTTCGCCGCTTTGCGAAGTCATCGCCCTTTGGGGTTTCTTTGCGGCCATGGTCGGTCCCTAAGTACTTAGGAAGCGGCCGCCTGTGCGATCTGGTCGCGCTCTTCCTTCAAAGCTTCGGCGATGAGGAAGGCCAGTTCCAGCGACTGTTCGGCGTTCAGTCGCGGGTCGCAATGGGTGTGATACCGGTCACCGAGGCTGGCCTCGGTCACGGCGCGGGACCCGCCGACGCATTCGGTAACGTTCTGACCGGTCATCTCGAAATGAACACCGCCCGCATGGGTGCCTTCGGCGCGATGAACGGCGAAAAAGTCTTTCACCTCTTCAAGCACCCGATCCACATGGCGGGTCTTAAAGCCCGAGGAACTGCTGACCGTATTGCCATGCATGGGATCGCAGGCCCAGACCACTTTCTTGCCTTCGGCCACAACCTTACGAATCAACGCCGGAAGATGGTCGCCGACCTTACCCGCGCCCATGCGCGAGATCAGCGTCAGGCGACCCGGAATGTTATCGGGGTTCAGCGTATCGATGATGCGGATAAGATCGTCGCCTTCCATGGTCGGGCCGACTTTCATGCCAAGCGGGTTCTTGACCCCACGGAGAAATTCCACATGGGCATGGTCGGCCTGCCGGGTGCGGTCACCAATCCAGAGCATATGCGCCGATGTGTCGTACCAATCGCCGCGGAGCGAGTCGATCCGGGTCATTGCCTGCTCATAGACAAGATGCAAGGCTTCATGCGCGGTAAAGAAATCGGTCTCGCGCATTTCCGGCGTAGTGTCGGCATTGAGGCCGCAAGCGCCCATAAAGGCTAGAGTTTCCTGCAACCGGTTAGCCAGATCACGGTATTTGGCATACTGCTCGCTGTCCTCGACGAAAGACAGGGTCCAGCGATGCATCTTGTTCAGGTCGGCAAAACCACCCTGGGCAAAAGCGCGCAGCAGGTTGAGCGTGGCGGCGGACTGGTTATAGGCCCGGACCAGCCGTTCCGGATCGGGAATGCGGTCTTCCTCGGTGAAGTCGGAACCATTGATCATATCGCCACGGTAGCTGGGCAGGGTCACATCGCCCTTGGTCTCCGTATCCGAAGAGCGCGGCTTGGCGAATTGCCCGGCCATGCGGCCCACCTTGACCACCGGACAGGCGGCGCCAAAGGTCAAAACCAACGCCATTTGCAACAAGACCTTGAAGGTGTCGCGGATATTGTCCGGATGAAACTCGGCAAAACTCTCGGCGCAATCGCCGCCTTGCAGCAGGAAGGCTTTTCCATCAGAAACCCGGCCCAGAGCCGAGGTCAGACGGCGGGCTTCACCGGCAAACACCAGTGGCGGGAAATTCCCCAGGCGTTGTTCAACGGCATTAAGGGCTTTTTCGTCCGGGTAGGTCGGCACCTGAACGATGGGCTTGCTACGCCAGCTATCGGGGCTCCACTTCTCGGTCATAGTGGGTCTTCGCTCCTATTCGGAAACAGGTCTACAATTCGTAAGCGGTTAGGCTATACGGCGGATATATGGACCGCTTCAAGGAATTTCACGCGCTCAATCGCGTTTTCACCCCGGTTTCACCGAAAAACTCGGTAAAAGCGGGGGGTACCGAACGTTTTTTTCAAGGTTTCCAACCTTCCTTCGAAAAAAACTAGCCCCCGTGGTCGGGCCGCTTCTCGCGCATGGTGACAAATTCTTCGGCGGCCGTCGGGTGGATGCCGATGGTGGCGTCGAACTGAGCCTTGGTCGCGCCGCATTTCAAGGCAACGCCAAGCCCTTGCGCAATCTCACCAGCATCGGTGCCGACCATATGGCAACCGACCACCCGGTCCGACTTGGCATCGACGATGAGCTTCATAAACGTCCGTTCCTGCTTGTCGGTGAGCGTCAGCTTCATCGGCCGAAAACGCGAAACGTAAACATCCACCTGGCCGTATTTGCTCCTTGCCTCATCTTCGGTCAACCCGACCGTGCCAATAGGCGGCTGACTAAACACCGCAGTGGGGATATTTTCGTAGTCGACCGAGCGCGGGTTGTCCTTGAACACCGTATCGACAAAGGCCATGCCTTCGGCCAGGGCCACCGGGGTAAGGTTCATCCGGTCGGTGATGTCGCCGATGGCGTAGATAGATGGCACCGAGGTTTGCGAAAACTCATTGACCACGACCTGTCCTTTAGGGCCAATCTCGACCCCAACGTTTTCCAGCCCCAATCCGTCGATTTTGGGTTTGCGGCCGGTGGCGTACATAACGAGATCGGTTTCAATCACTTGGTCATGGTCGAGCCGCACCGAATAGCCGTTCCCGGTCTTTTCAATGGACCGCACGGTGCATTCAGAGCGAATGGTAATTCCGGCATTGGTCATTTCTTCTGTCAGCGCCACGCGGACATCTTCATCGAACCCACGCAAGATCGCATCGGCACGGATGATTTCCGTCACCTCGACGCCGAGACCGTTGAAAATCCCGGCGAACTCAACGGCGATATAGCCGCCGCCGACAATCACCATCCGTTTGGGCAACTCGGGCAAATCAAGAGCTTCGTTAGAGCTGATTACATGCTCAATACCGGGAATATCCGGGGTGAACGGCCAGGAACCGGTCGCCAACAAAATGGTCTCGGCCGTATAGCGCCGCCCGCCAATCTCGACCGTATGCGGATCGATCACCTTGCCGAAGCCTTCAATGGTCTCAACACCGGAGTCGCGTAACAGGCGCTGGTAAATCCCGTTCAAGCGATCCAATTCGGCATTCTTGCGCTCAATCAGCTTGGGCCAGTCGAAGCCGGTTTCGGGCACGGTCCAGCCGAACCCCTCGGCCGCCTCAAAATCGTCGGAGAAATGGGAGGCGTAGACCAACAGCTTTTTCGGTACGCAACCGCGCAAAACACAGGTGCCGCCGACCCGCCCTTCTTCAGCGATGGCGACTTTCTTGCCAAGTTGCGCCGACATACGGCTGGCGCGCACGCCCCCCGAACCGGCGCCGATGGTGATCAGGTCGTAGTCGTACTGGCCCATTTCGAGCTCCCTCTTTCTTGATCTCGCGTTGGTGACAATATAGTTGACCCCTCCACAAGGGAAAGCTTAATCCCCATATAAAATCAATCCCAGCCTAGGAGACTCGTCATGCCGCTCAAAATTGCCGCCCCTATCGTTTTAGCCATCGGCGTAGTTCTTGCCGTTTTGCTGACTTACGGAACAGGAGAACAACAGGGTGGCATGGACGCAAACGACACGGCCCTGGTCGCCAAGGGAAAAGAAATTTACGCGCAAACCTGTGCGACCGATTGCCATGGGATCAATCTGGAAGGGCAACCCAACTGGCGAACACCTTTGGCAGAAGGCGGCCTTCCCTCGCCGCCCCACGACGCCAGCGGACACACCTGGCACCATGACGATGCATTGCTGTTCAATTACACCAAAAAAGGCGGGGCGGCTCTTGCCCCGGAAGGTTTCAAAAGCCGGATGCCCGGCTTTGCCGAAACCTTGAGCGACGAGGAAATCTGGGCGGTGCTTTCTTACATCAAAAGCACCTGGCCGGAAGAAATCCAAAGACGCCAAGAGGCGCGCAACGGAAATTAAACCCTCTTTAGGTATCAAAGGGCTATAATTGGTTATCTTTATTCGCGTTCCTTTTTTTAATCTTGGAGAGCCATGCCCGTCTTCGGCCCAAAAAAAACCGGCCCTAACAAAGCCGTTCGGATGATTGCAGCCTTGGCCGTATTCGGCACTATCCTCTGGGCTTTTGTCCATTTTTGGGACACCTCTCCGACTGCCGTCTCAATTGCCCGCAACGCCGCCAAACGGGTCCCGCCAAGCGAGGGGAAGGACATCTACGACGAGTTCTGCGCCTACTGTCACGGGTTCAAACTGGACGGCAAGTCGGAATGGTTCAATAAGACCGACAAAGATCCTGCTCAAAGTCCGCGGATGGACGAGCAAGGCGTCGCCTGGCGGATGCCCGATACCCTGCTGTTTTCGATCACCAAAAACGGTGGTCAAAAACATGCTCTGCCGGGAATCAAGAGCGAAATGCCCGCTTTCGAAGGTGTCGTTTCAGACAAAGAAATCAACATGGCGCTCGACTACATCAAGTCCCGCTGGCCGAAAGACTTAAGAGCCTATCAAAATGCCATCAGCGAAGGCAAAAAGCCCGCCGACCCCAGACCGCAGCAATAACCGTCTTTCGCTAAAAGCGTAAGTTTCTGTTAGGCTTGGCGACTATTCAGAGTTATTCGGTTGAAGGGAGGCTTCACTCATGGCCAAAAAACAAGAAGAAGCACCGACACCAGCGCACGAACCCGAAAAGTTCGAAAATAAGCCCTCAAACCTCGACTCCCTGACCCATCGGGAGTTGGAAACGCTCTATAAGGAATCGACTGAAACCATTCGGTTTGCAAAGAAGCTTCAATGGTGGACGCTGGGCTCCACCCTTCTCGCTTTTGGCGGTATGATCGGCATCACCAAACTGGTCAAGGCCGATCAGGCATTTGGCGATATGATGTCGCTCTTAAACATCTTGTTGGCCATCGCCGTAATTTTCGCCCTGGTCACCTATCAGATGTGGCAACACACCGAAACGCGGAAGATCGAGGTTGTTGCACGCAATTATTCGACCCTGTTTGCCAGAATTCGCCGGATCAAATCGAAGCGCGAAGCCAACGTTCAACGCTACATCATGCTGATATTGCTGATCCTGGCCGTCATCCTCGGCGCCATCGTCACCCACATGGGCATCAGTTTGATCGCTAAGTAGGCGGCAAAAAATCTAGATATCCTTTGGTTTTTCGGAGTCGTTCTCCTCCGGCAGCTTATTCTTCGGCGCCTCTTCTTTTTCTTCCTCGGTCCAAAGCTCCCAGGTTTTTTTGGCCTTTTCGCTCCATTCTTTTGCTTTCTCTTTAGCCGCTTCCCAGCCTTCCTTGACGTGAGGGGCGGCGGCGTCGACGCCCGCCTGGGCATCGCAGGCGGCGCGCTTGGCCGCGCAAGGCGTACCACAGGCGGCGCGCTTCGCCCCGGCGGCCTCATCGGCACCATACTCCGCATCACAGGCGGCCATGCATTGCTCGTAAGCCGCTGCACATTGTTCCGGCGTGGTCTTGGCTTCTTCAGCTTGGACTGACGCGGCCAACAAAAGACCGGCCAGCAAGGGGAGAACGAAACATTTCATGGCTTTAAGTCCTTATTCCACGGTGACGCTTTTTGCCAGATTGCGCGGTTGATCGACGTCGGTCCCTTTGAGTACGGCCACGTGATAGGCTAAAAGCTGAACGGGGATAGCGTAGAGCACCGGGGCGACGAAGGGGTCGACCTCGGGCAGGGCGACGGCATGCTTGGCCGCATCTCCCAGCTTCATGCAGCCGGGCGCATCGCTTAAGAAAATCACCCGACCGCCACGCGCCATGACTTCCTGCATGTTGCTCGCCGTCTTATCAAACAGATTATCCGACGGGGCGATGACGATCACCGGCACGGCCTCGTCGATCAAGGCGATGGGCCCGTGCTTCATCTCACCCGCCGCATAGCCTTCGGCGTGAATGTAGGAAATTTCCTTGAGTTTCAAGGCCCCTTCCATAGCGATGGCGTAGCTGGTGCCGCGCCCCAGGTAGAGAACGTCGCGTGCCTCGGCGACCTCGGCGGCCAGTTCCTGCAAGCGTTCATCGTGGTTGAGCACCTCGGCAGCCCGAGCGGGCACTTCGGTCAAGGCTTCGGCCAAATGCCCTTCAAGCTCCCGGTCGATCTTGCCGCGCGCCTTGCCCAAAGCGAGCGAAAGACAGGATAGAACGACCAATTGAGTGGTGAAAGCCTTGGTCGAGGCGACGCCGATTTCAGGCCCCGCATAGGTCAGCAGAACCGCATCGGATTCCCGTGCGATGCTGCTTTCGGGCACGTTGACGATGGAAAGGATTTTCTGCCCCTGCTCCTTGCAGTAACGGAGTGCGGCCAGAGTATCCGCCGTTTCACCCGATTGGGAAATGAAAATAGACAGCCCGCCCGGCTCCATCTCTAAGCCGCGATAGCGGAACTCTGAAGCGATATCCACCTCGACCGGCACTTTGGCGAAGCTTTCCATCCAATATTTGGCGCAAAGCCCCGCATAAAAGGACGTGCCACAGGCAATGACCGTAACGCGCTTGATATCTTTTAGGTCGAACGAAAGCGGCGGCAGGGTGATGGTACGTTCCGCCGGATTGAGGAACCCATACAAAGTATCGCCGATCACCTGTGGCTGCTCGTAAATCTCCTTCAGCATAAAGTGGCGGTGGCCGCCCTTACCGATCATCGCGCCTGAGAGTTCGGTTGTCTTGATTTCGCGCTCAACCACATTGTCGTCGAAATCGTAGAAAACCGCTCCGTCGCCGCTCAAGACGGCCCAGTCGCCTTCTTCCAAATAAGCGATTTTCTGAGTGAGCGGGGCCAAGGCATAAGCGTCAGAGCCCAAGTACATTTCCCCTTCGCCGAACCCGATAGCCAAGGGACTGCCGCGTCGCGCGCCGATCATCAGGTCGTCTTGACCGGCAAACAGGATGGCCAGCGCAAATGCCCCTTCGAGCCGCTTCAGCGTAGCCGAAACGGCCTCGGTCGGGCTTTTACCCTCTTGTAAATACCGATCGATTAGATGGACCATAACCTCGGTGTCCGTATCCGACGCCATTTTGTGGCCCAAGCCTTCCAGCTCGGCTTTCAGTTCCTTGAAGTTTTCGATAATGCCGTTGTGGACCACCGCAACCCGGTCGGTAACGTGAGGATGTGCATTGATCTCGTTGGGAATGCCATGGGTCGCCCAGCGGGTATGACCGATCCCGATGGTGCCGGACACCGGCGCCTCTTCCAGTCGCTGGGCTAAGTTTTCCAGCTTACCTTCGGCGCGTCGGCGCTCAATGCCACCATTGATCAGCGTGGCGATACCGGCTGAGTCATAGCCTCGATATTCGAGTCTCTTGAGCCCCTCGAGCAACAAAGGGCCGACTTCCTGCTTTCCGACAATTCCGACAATTCCACACATAAAAGGCCCTTACTTTTTCTTTGCCGCTGCTTTTTCCGCCGCGCGTTTCTCACGGAACTTCGCCGCCCAGCCCTTAATGCCTTTCTGTGGCGCGCGGGTGACGGCCAGTTCATCATCCTCAACCTCTTTGGTCACCACCGACCCAGCACCGACGATGGCTCCGTCGCCCACCTTGACCGGCGCAACCAGGGCCGTATTGGAGCCGATGAAAGCTCCTTTGCCAATTTCAGTCAGGGATTTGAAATAGCCGTCGTAATTGCAGGTAATGGTGCCCGCCCCGATGTTGGCCTTTTCGCCAATCCGAGCATCGCCGATGTAGGTCAGGTGATTGACCTTTGCGCCAGTTTCGAGGGTGGCGTTTTTCACCTCGCAGAAATTCCCCACCCTGGCTTCCACCCCGACGTCCGCACCGGGACGCAAGCGGGCAAAGGGGCCAATCGTCGCGCCATCGGCGACCTTGGCACCTTCAAGATGGCAGAAGGCCTTGATTTCCACGTTATCTCCGACCGTCACACCGGGGCCGAAAACCACGTTGGGGCCGACAGTCACATCTTTTCCTAAAACCGTATCCCAGGAAAAATAGGCAGTGCTGGGATCGGCAAGCGTCGCACCGTTTTCCATGGCCCGAGTGCGCAACTGATCCTGAACCAGCATTTCAGCCCCAGCCAGTTCAACGCGTGAATTGACGCCCAGAAGCTCCTCTTCGTCACCTTCAACAACGGCGCACTGGAAACCATCTTCATTGGCTAAAGCGACGATATCGGTCAGGTAGTATTCGCCTTTCGCGTTGTCGTTCTTCACCCGGTCCAAAAGATTGAACAGCAGCTTCCCGTCGACACACATGACGCCCGAGTTGCAGAGATCGACCGCCAACTCATCCGGCCCGGCCTCGCGGTACTCGACGATCTCCTCCAGATACCCTTCATCATCGAGGATCAACCGCCCATACTGCCCGGGATCATCGGGGATGAACCCCAGAACGACAATGGCGGGTGACGGATCGGCGCGGCGGGCTTCGAGCATTTTGCGAAGAGTCTGGCGGGTCAGAAGCGGCGTGTCGCCATAGACAATCAGGACATCGCCTTTAAATCCTTCGACCACCTCTCGCGCCGCCATGACCGCATGGCCGGTTCCCAAACGTTCGGTCTGCTCGGCGGTCGGATAGGGCGCTACCGTTGCTTCTACAGCCTCCATATCGGGGCCGACCACGACGGCGACTTTTTCCGGCTTAAGGCTTTCGACCGTTTCCAATAGATGGCGCACCATGGGACGCCCGCCAATCGGATGCATCACCTTGGGTAACGCGGATTTCATACGGGTGCCGAGACCGGCGGCGAGAACCACGATGGCGGTTTTAGATTTACTCATAACTTGAAACGGCCGATACAAATATTAGATAATTATGATATAAAGGAAAAGGCACCCCTTTTCTTTGGTGGCGGACTGTGCCACACCAGGGCCCTAGCCGCAAAGTCAAATTGTATTACTGAAGATTGCAGATATGCACCGTTTTAAAGCCATTCTTTTCGACCTGGACGGCACTCTGGTCGATAGCGCACCGGATATCCGAGCCGCCATCAATCGGGTCCTGGCCAGAAAAGGCCGCCGACCGCTTGATTTACCCGAGGTTGTTTCGATGATTGGCGACGGCGCGCCCAAGCTTGTCGAGCGAGCGTTTAAGAAAACCGGGGAGCCCTATCCTGACGACCAAATTGCCGTTCTCACCGGCGTTTTCGTCGACTTCTACGACGGCCACGGCTCAACGTTAACAAAGGTTTTTCCCGGCGTACTGAACGCACTTAAGGAGCAAAAGGATAGCGGTGTGCTCAATGGAGTCTGCACCAACAAGCCGCAAATGCCGACAGACCAAATCCTAGAAGGTATGGGATTAGCACCTTTCATCGATGCGGCCATCGGCGGCGACGTTCTGCCCAAGAAAAAGCCCGATGCTTCACACCCTCTGGCAGTTCTTGAGAAACTGGGAATTGCCCCCGAGGACGCTGTTATGGTCGGCGATTCTCCCAACGACGTGAATGCGGGCAAGAATGCCGGACTCCCCACGATCGCCGTGAGCTTCGGATATACCCGCGTACCGCCGCCCGAACTTGGCGCCGATGTTTTGATCGATCATTTCGACCAATTGGCCGAAGCTCTCGCCAAGCTCTCTTGACAGGCTTCGGGCGGGGCCGTATATCACAGCCTCCTTGAAAAAAAGGGCGCGTAGCTCAGCGGGAGAGCACTCGCTTCACACGCGAGGGGTCACTGGTTCAATCCCAGTCGTGCCCACCATCAAAACCCTCGGCCAAAAGCCGGGGGTTTTGTCATTTCCAGCCCAGCGGCACATCCCCTCCCTTTTAAGGCAAATACATTTCCGGTTTAGGAGGGGGAAACAATAAAACCCCCGCAACTGAATTGGTTTAGGCTATAATAGCCAACAAACGACCCTCAGATGTTGAATTCACCACCTACCGGGTTAACATCAAAAAAAGCTAAAAATTAGGGTCGCCAGGGAAACCGCCGGATCACAGGGATGACGTCTCGGACATTCAAATTCTCACATTTTCTGACCGCCGTGTTGATTGGAGCCATGCTACTAGTCTCTTTTTTGGCGGCCGTTCTCAACTTCATTTCATCCCGAGAGGCTCTGGAAAGAGAGATTTCGCAGTCCTTTGCCTACAGAGAACATACTGTTCAGCATTTCATTGATAGGCATCTCAATGTTATGGAGGCAACCCTCGAGGCGCTTGCCAGCCAGCCCAGTCTATTGAGCGCACTTTCCGACGAACGGCGTCTTCATCCTGTCCTGAAGGACTGGCTGACGACCACCCATCACTTGGGTTTTGGTTTTTTGGCTTTAAACCTCTCTCAAAATGGCGAATGGGTTGATATGACGCCCAACAAAGCCGACAGCAAAAAGCTTGCAGAAGCACTCCCTCCGCCATCACCCACTGGGCCAAACTGGACATTTGTCACCAGCCCAGAAGCAGCGCTTATCATAACCGCTCCCGTTTCCAACAAGGATGGCAGCGTCGCCGCATATCTCTATTCGGGACTGCCGTTCAAATCAGGTACCCATTTTGCGCAAAGTCTGATGACCACTGGGGAACTGGCGGGAGCCGCCGTACTGACGAATGACGATATTCTTTTCGAGATCAACGAAGCTGTTGTACCAGAAGACTCGAAATCCGTATTGCGAGAGCTACGATCCGGGCAGACCGAGTTTGTCCGCCGGGACGGCCATCTCATTTCTCTCATTTCGCTTCAGGTCGGTGATATCCAGGAGAAAATACAGCTCCTAGCGGCGCTCCCCGGCGACCGTTTCAATGAATTGGAGACGGCTTACTATCGAAATATGGCGATCATTGCCGCTGTCGCGATGATTGCTACGCTGGCCGTTGTCTTCATCGTTCGCTCAATGATTCAAAACAGCATCGGCGGCCTACTGTTTTATGCTGATGAAATCCGGCAAGGCCATTCGCCATCCCTTTACGAAGGCCCTTTCAAGGATTTCAACAAACTGGGCAGAACATTCGAAATTTTAGTCAAAGAACAGGAAAACAACCTCACCGAACTGAGGGAAAACCGAAGCCGTCTTCAAGCCCTCCTCGACAACATGAGCAACCTTGTTTACCTGAAAGATTTGGACGGCCGATATCTGATGGTCAATCAGAGCTTTGAGGACCTATTCAGAATTTCCGCAAAAACCTTTATCGGTAAAACCGATCACCACCTTTTTTCTTCCGATGTCGCCAGCGCTTTTAGGGAAAATGACCGCCGGGTCGTCGAAAAAGAGAGGATCCTAGAAGTCGAAGAAACGCTTTCCGGCCACGACGAGGACCGGACATTCTTTTCCGTCAAGTTCCCTTTGCGCAATCAGGAAGGAAAAATCTACGCCGTCGGCGGTATTTCGACAGATATTACCGAACGCAAACTCGCCGAGGAAGAACTGGCGCGCCACCGGGATCACTTACATGAATTGGTTGATGAACGCACCAATGAGCTTGAAAAAGCAAAAGAAGAAGCCGACAGAGCCAACGCCGCCAAGTCCGATTTCTTAGCCAAAATGAGCCACGAATTACGGACCCCGTTGAACGCAATTATCGGCCTTTCCGAAATGCTCCACGAAGACGCCATAGAATTCAATGATGAGCACTACAGAGAACCTTTAAGACGGGTCAACCGATCCGGCCGTCACCTTCTCGACCTGATCAACGATATCCTCGATATTTCCAAGATTGAGGCCGGCAAAATGGAACTGGTCATCGAAGAAACCTCCGTTGATCAACTGGTCGATCACGTCCGCTCGACTTCAATGCCCCTGGCCGAGCAAAACGGCAACAAACTCGCGATTTATTGCGACAAGGACCTGGGCTCAATCCAGGTCGATCCCATTCGAACCCGCCAAGTTCTACTCAATCTTTTAGGCAACGCCAGTAAGTTCACCAAGAATGGCGAAATCGCTCTCACCGTAACACGCGAAGCCGCTTGGCCGACAGATTGGATCGAGTTCACCGTTTCCGACACAGGGATCGGCATGCCGCCTGCCAAAACGGCTGATCTGTTCAAAGATTTCTCACAGATCGATACGAAAAAAACGCGCAATCAGGGGGGCACCGGCCTCGGCCTATCGATTAGTAAAAAGATCGTCGAATTGATGGGGGGAACAATTTCCGTCGAAAGCAAGGAAGGCGTGGGGTCCAGCTTCACCGTCCGCCTACCGAGTAAATCCCTTTCAAAACGCGCTTCATAGACTTACCATTCGGCCATGACCAGCCAGATTGTCGTTTTTGCTCTTTTAGCAGCCACCCTGGCGCTTTTTCTGTGGGGCCGTTGGCGTCACGACATGGTGGCGATGATTGCGCTGCTTGTCGCTGTAATTCTCAATCTGGTGCCGATTGACGAAGCCTTTTCAGGCTTCGGCCATCCCGCCGTCATCACCGTCGCCGCCGTCCTGGTGATCAGCCGAGCCATTGAACGCTCGGGGGTTCTCAATCTTTCCGCCCGCAGGATCACTTCAATCCGCCGCTTTCCGGTCTTCAGTATTTTCATCCTCGCCGCCCTGGGGGCCCTGATGTCCGGCTTCATGAACAACGTTGGCGCATTGGCTCTCCTGATGCCCCTTGCGTTACGAATTCACGCCTCACCATCAATGATTCTGATGCCCCTTTCGTTCGGTACCCTTTTAGGCGGTATGATGACCGAGATCGGCACCCCGCCCAACATCATCATCGCATCCTATAAAGAAGGCATCGTCGGCCAAAGCTTTGGCTTGTTCGACTTCACGCCGGTCGGCGTCATCGTCACATTGGTTGGCCTGTTGTTTGTCACCACCATCGGCATCAAACTCCTCCCGGTTCGCCGCAAAGGACTCACCAGCGGGGATGATTTTCCCGAAACAGATTCATATATTTCCGAGGTCAGCCTGCCCGAAATGTCGGCCGCCATAGGGCGCACGCCCCGACAGTTGGAGCGGATGATGGACAACGAAATCATCATCCTGGGGATTGTTCGCGGTGAACGAAAACTGCTCGGCCACCTGCGCAACGCCATCTTGCGGGAAGGAGATATATTGATTCTCCGCGCCGACGCTCCTGTTCTTCAGCGGATGGTCGAAACAACCGCCGTCGAACTGGTCGGCGAACGTCACATCAAACGCGCCGAACTGGGGTCCGATCAAGTGGAGATTATGGAAGTCGTCGTCAGACCGGGAGCGCGCCTGGAGAACGCAAACGCAGAAAAGTTTAAGCTTCATAGCCGCTATGGCGTCAACCTGCTGGGCGTAGCCCGCCAGGGCGAGAGAATCAATGAACGTTTGGGCCGAGTCGAGTTTAACGCGGGTGATGTATTGCTGGTCCAGGGCGAGCGCGAAACCCTACGGGAAATCATGGCGGCATTTGGTTGTATGCCCTTAGCGACCCGAGGTTTGGAACCGGCCTTGCGGCTTCCAAGATTTTTCACCCCGATTATTTTCATCGGGGCCGTTCTCTCGACCTCTTTCGGCCTCCTACCCGTCGAGGTCAGCTTCTCCGCCGCCGCGGTCTTATTGGTTCTAACCGGGGTTCTAACTCCACGCGCCGCCTACGAGGCCATCGACTGGTCGGTCATCGTCCTGCTCGCCGCCCTCATTCCCGTCGGCCACACCCTGGAAACTTCAGGGGCGGACCACACCATCGCCATGCTGATCTCAGGCATGGCCGGTGAGGTTCCCGTCTGGGCCATTCTCGGCACTCTCATGGGCGTTACGATGATTTTAACCAACATGATCAACAACGCCGCCACCGCCGTCATTATGGCCCCCATCGCGGCAAGCATCGCCCTTCAGGTCGGCGCCTCCATGGACCCCTTCCTCATGGCCGTGGCCATTGGCGCTTCATCGGCATTCCTCACACCGATTGGCCATCAAAACAATGTGCTGGTCATGGGGCCCGGCGGCTACAAATTCGGCGATTTCTGGAAACTGGGGCTTCCCTTGCAGATCATCATTCTGCTGGTTTCTGTCCCCATGATTCTGATGGTCTGGCCGCTCTAAAACGATCCGACCTAAAGCGGTTCTTACTTAACGCTTAAGCAGAATCTTCGAGGCCTCAAGAATGCCGTCGATACGCTCGCACCGGCAATGACAACTCGTTGGGTCATCCAGCTTGATCACCTGACCGGTTCGGTTCGGGTTCGAGCAGTCGCGGCAAAAGTCCTCAACAGCGTCTTTCAGCATTAACTCGGCAAGTTCAGTATAGATTTGTTCGTTTATTTTGGCGGGAAGCCGATCATCGCTTGTCATCATACTCAGAAATATTGGACGGCTTGCCGCCGGTTTCAAATAAAGAAATGATTTTATTCGGCCAAAGCCAGGGCCACCTCTCCAGAGTGGGCTTCGACCATGGGCTTGTAGTCCATATCGTCGACCAGAATATGCTGCTGAAGCCAACTCATCAGAAACTCCCGCACCTCTCCTTCAAGGCTTTCCGTAGGGGTTTGCATATAGGCTTCGCGGCACTCAAACACCCGCTCGACCAGCTTCTGATGCTGTAGCTTATGGTCCGCCAGGTCAGGATAGCCGCAGGCTTCCATAACCTTTTCCTCACGAACGAAATGCGTTTCCGTATAGCGCACCAAGCCGCCGAAAATCGCATCGACGATCAAAACGCCGTCACCATCGTCAACCGCCTGAATGAATTGATTAAGCAGACCGACCAGTTGCTGGTGATCTTTGTCCAGAGCATCCACCCCGACACTCATTTCCGGCGTCCATTCGATATAGTTCGTCACGGACTTCTCCTCATCCATGTTGGGAGAAGCTTATCCGATCAGCCGCATCTGAACCAAGCCCTTAAAATCATCAGGATCAACCGGTTGACCCCGGTGGATTAATTCAATCCGCCCCTGGCGCGCCAAATGGATCCCCTGTTGGCGCACCGCGGTAAGATAACGCTTCCAAATATTGGGAGGGTCCTTTGGTTTACGGCGAGTTTCCGCATAGGCCTGGGCAACCGCTTGAAAGGTTTGCGGTTTTCCGTCAGCCAAAACATATAAAATATACTCAGCGACAGGGTCGTCCCTGCGTTCTTCGCCGTTTTCGTTTTCAATTATCTGTGTCATGCTCACTTCTTAGTTGAAACCGCACCAACAGCCAAGACATTTGGAACATCATGTCACCGTCTCTGATCTACCACATGTGTCGAGCCGAGGAGTGGGATACCGCCAAAAGAAAAGGTCACTACGACGGCTCCTCACAAGACGCCACCGATGGATTTATTCATTTCTCGACGGCCAGGCAAATCCGAGAAAGCGCCGCCAAGCACCGGGCGGGCCAATCAAGCCTCGTGCTTTTGACGGTTGAAACGGAAAAGTTGGGGGCGGCGCTGAAGTGGGAACCTTCCCGGGACGGCGCCCTGTTCCCACACCTCTACGGCCCTTTGCCGCTTGACGCCGTTTCCCATGTCGCCCCTCTGCCTCTCGGAGAAACCGGCCTGCATATCTTCCCGGAAAACTTATAAAAACTCTGCCCGACTATTGACCAAAGCAGAACGATGGGAAACAACTGCTTATTATACTATAAATAGAGAAACTGCCGAGTCTGGGGGGCATTCATGCCGATCACACTGATCGTTGACGACGATCCGGAATTCGCGAGCCTTTGCGAAGAAACGCTGGGGCCGACGGGTGAGCATGAATTCATCATTGCCACAGACGATGCTTCGGCCATCGAAATCCTCAAAAAAATGGACGACCTGGACGTCGCTATCGTCGCCATCGACAAAGATAACGTTTCAGGCCTCGACCTGTTTAAAAAACTGACCGGCCGTCGGGTTCGGGTTCCCCGCATCGCCCTGACCGGTAGCGCCGACCTGCCACTTATCCGCCGCGCCATGAACGATGGCGCCGCCGATTTTCTCACCCGCCCAGTCGCCGCCGAAGACTTGGAGCGGACCATTCGCAAGGTCTATGAGGATACCGAGCGGCGACGCAAAGCCTGGCGCACCGAAGCGCAGCTTTCAGCCATCCGCCGCGAGGTCGATATCGCAGGCGACATTCAAAAACGCATTCTGCCAACGATTTTTCCCGAACGCCCGGGCCTTGAAGTCGCCGCTATTCTCGAGTCCGCCAAAGACATGAGTGGCGACTTCTACGATGTTTTCGAGATCGGCGACGGACGGATCGGCTACGTCATCGCCGACGTTGTCGGCAAGGGGATTCCGGCAGCCTTCTTCATGGCGGTCGCACGCACTCTTTTGCAAGCCACCGCAACTGCTGGTACCCCTCCCGCAGAATGCCTTTCACAGGTCAACGACCTGATCTGCCGCCACGAAATCACCAGCATGTTCGTCTCGGTGTTTTACGGCGTCCTCAACCCCCGAACCTGGGAACTGACCTACGCTAACGGCGGCCATCTCCCGCCGGTAAAGATTGGCGGAAAGATAGGAGGAACGGCACTGATCGATGGCGGGGAAGGTGTCGTCCTGGGCGTCCAATCGGGCCTATTATACGAGCAGGAAACCCTTCAAATCGATCCGGGTGATACGTTGTTTCTCTATACCGACGGCCTGACCGAGGCCTTCAACCAAACACGCGATCAATTCGGCGAACAGCGCCTGCAAGACTGCCTGTCGATAAACCAAGGGAAGCCGACCGAAAAACTCTGTCGTTCGGTCCTCGATCACATCAAAGATTTCACCGGCGGATCCGAGGCCGCCGATGACATGACCTGCCTCGCCATTCACCGTGAAGTCTCATGATTTGCCGCCTTTCTCTCGCCCTTCCGTTCATCTTAATACTGCTTCTGCTGCTGGGCGCCTGCGACGGCAGTAATTCCAGGGGCCACATCTTGGAGGATGTTCCGTCACACCTTGAGGACGGCGCCCTCATTTCGTTTTTACTTACCGACCCACAGGCGCAAGCCGTCGACAGGACCGTTGCCGAAGCGTTGGCTGAACAGGGCATTACCGTGGTGCTCTCCGTTCGACCGGAAAATCTGCCCTGGGAGACCTATTTGGTGGGGATCAAAGAAAAAATACGCCAACTCTGGGCGCGAGGCGTTCGACAAAATCATATTTCGGTCATCGGCCGCGGCGGCAACGGCCTTCAAGCTCTCGTCCTCGCCTCTTTGGTCCGCGACGGCGCCACTCGTTATGCGGTCATGGGGGCTTGTCCCCGCAAGACCGGTCCGGGATGGAGTCGTTTTGCCGAAATCCTTGTTCTCAACGGCCCCCGCATGGAAGGACAAGCGCTTTCACTGATCCACACAGGCTCCCCGGACAGCGGTTCATGTCAGCCGGTTTTCAACAGAGCGAGCGCCCTTGAAGGTTGGGAGAGCGATTTGGCCGATAGCGCCGGAGCGGATATTTTCGAAAATCCCGATCCCATTTGGATTGATGAAGCGGTTGCCTGGATAACCGAAAAGTAAGCGCCAATAACACACTCAAGGAGTGTTAAAATGGCAGTTATCCACGACTCTTGGGCGAGTCAAATGCTGGACATACCATTTTGCATGCATTAAAGTGCTTCTAAGTTAGGGAAACAGGGATGAGATGGGGCGCTTCTCGCTATGGAAGCACCGATTAAGGTCGTATTTGCCGGTCTATCCGGTCATTTAGCGGTGGATCTGGTAGAGATCCTTCGAAAGGGCGGCTTTGCGCCTATTTCCAGAGAAGTCAAAAGCCGAACCTCCCTGGCCGACACCCTAGACCTGGAAAGCTGGGACATCATTATTGCAGAGAGCGGCAAGGGGCGGTTGTCCCCAGCCCGAATTGGCGCGACCTTGAGAGTAAGAGGCGACGAAACCCCAATCATCGCTCTTTGCGCCGAGTTAGACTCACGTAAAGCCATCGAACTGGTTAAGGCCGGCGCTTCGGACGTTCTCTCGATGAGCGAATTGGACCGCTTGCCATCGACCGCCAAACGAGAAATCAAAGCAGCCCGCAAGCGCTGGCGGCAAAAGTCCGAAGAAGGGGAAATGAAAGTCGCGGCCGCCGCCTTCAATACGGCAGGCGAAGGAATCATGGTCTCCGACCGTTCCGGGCGCATCATCTCCATCAACCCGGCCTTTACCCAGTTGACCGGTCTCGTCCTAAGTTCCGCCCTTGGACGAAGCCAGGAGCTTATATACGCCGAACACCACACCCAGAGCTTCTTCGACGCCCAGCAGGAAAAACTCAACGAAACCGGTGCTTGGAAAGGCGAGGCCTGGTTCAAACGGGCCGACGAACGTCGCTTTCCGGTCTGGCTGACGATTGCCGCCGTTACCAATGCCATCGGCGAAGCAACCGAATACGTCGCCATTTTCCGCGACATCACCGAACGCAAACAGCGAGAAGACAAATACCGCCGCTTGGCAACCTTCGACCCGCTGACCGAACTCCCCAACAGGACCCTGTTTTTCGACAGGCTCAATCAAGTTATTCGCACGGCCAGCCGCAACGAAGGTGCGGCCTCCCTACTATTTATCGATCTCGACAGTTTCAAACAGGTCAACGACACCATGGGCCACCGCCTGGGCGATGATCTTTTGCGGCAAGTCGCCGCCCGTTTGCATGGCTGCGTTCGGGACAGCGACACCATCGCACGAATCGGCGGCGACGAATTTGCCATTGTTCTCGACGACGATCTAGACGGCAAGGCCGCCGTTCGGGTTGCTGAGAACGCCATCCTAGCCCTCTCGGAGACCTTCGATTTGGATGGCGCCAAGACAACGATCGGGTGCAGCGTCGGTATTTCCATGTTCCCTCAGGATGGCAATAACGGAACAGACTTGCTGGCCAAAGCCGACGAAGCGATGTACCAGGCAAAGAGCGAGGGGAAAGGGTGCTATCAGTTCTATGAGCCAGGCTTCCGATCAGCCACCGAGTTCATTGCCGTCAATTTGAAGCAGCATGCCCGCAGCCTACCGACAATCCTCAGCATCATTGCCGCTCTGGGGCTGATTGCCTGGCTTACTGCCGCAAGCCTACACGGCACAAGCAACATTATTGCTCAAGACCCGACACCGGAAGCACTCAACAACTTTAATACGGCAGCGGGAAAGTTGGAAAAACGTCCCCCGAAAGACGAAGACCTGGACTCAAACAGGCCCTAGCCGAAGTATTCTTCTTTCAGTTTTATCAGCAGGCTTTCCATAGCTTCAGCAACCGCCGGGGTGATCTCTTCGCCATGGGAAAAATTCTCCCCTTCGATAGCAAAAACCTGAAACTGCTCGGGCAGGCCGGAAAGCGTCCTGGCCAGTTCGACCGCTTCGGCCAATCCGAAAAGATGGCTCGAATAGTGGAGAAAGCCGCTTGGCAGAGGTGCGGCAACGGCATCAAATTCATGCAAGGTTCCCACCGGAGCAGTTCCAGATTGCGCCGCATCGACGGCAATCACCCGACGATAGCCATCCCAATGCTCCATCAGTCCGGTTCCCTCGCCATGATGCTCGACAATATCGAAACCGGGGCGTCGCAGGTTTTCCAGGCGGCGGGCGACCAACAGCCCCAGAGTATCGTCGGAGCGGTATTGAGCTCCCACGCCGATCAGCAGGCAGTCTTTCATGAAAAGGCTATTCCCGCTCGACCGTCAGTTTGAGGAAATGTGTGGCGCAGGAGATGCAGGGGTCGTAATTGCGGATGGTCTGCTCGCACCGCCACTTCAGGTCTTCATCCTTTAAATGAAGGTTCTTTTCCACAACGCCCCAGAGATCGCGTTCGATCTGTTTTTGGTTTTGCGACGTCGGCGGCATGATGCGAGCGCGCGTGATATTGCCTTTTTTATCAAGCACATAACCATGATAGCAGATACCGCGCGGCGCTTCCGTGCAGCCGAAACCTTCGCCCGCCCTGGGCTTTATCTCGATGGTTTCTACTGCTCTCGGATCATAGGCCTTGGCAAGCCGCAGAGCTTCCTCGAAGGCGTAGACGGTCTCGATCATCCGCACCACGATAGACTGGAAAGGGTTGTCGCAATATCCGTCGAGCCCGGCCTTCTTGGCAAGCTTCCTGGCCTTGGGCGAAAGCTGATCGAAGTTGTTGTTGAAGCGGGCAATCGGACCGGTGAGATAGGCCCCGCCGGTCGCCTCGGCAACACCGTGCAGAGCATTTGAATGCTCCACATGCTCTTCATCAAAGTGCTGCTCAAACTCGGCGATGGAAATATCCATGCCCTTGTTGGAAACCAGCCGTCCTTCGGTGATGGCATATTCGTCCGGGTGCTTCAACGACACGCAGGTATAGTCGTAGTGATAGTCGGGAAAGGTCAGGCCCGAGACAAACTCGGTTAGTTCTTCAGCGATCTTCAAGCCTTCCTTGAGTTTGGGAATCAACTCCCCAACGGCGTCTTTGGACGGGTTTTTATAAAGACCACCGACCTTAAGATTGACCGGGTGAATGGCCCGCCCGCCGATCACTTCCAAAATCTCATTGCCGGTTTTCTTAATGGCCAAGGCTTTCTTGACCACTTCGGGGTGATCTTTTGAAAGCGAGATGGAGTCCTCATAGCCGAGGAAATCCGGCGCATGGAGCAGGAAAGCGTGCAACACATGACTTTCAATCCATTCACCGCAGTAGACCAGACGACGCAAATCGCGCAACGGACCGCCCACCGTAACGCCCAGCGCATCTTCCATGGCATGGGTCGCTCCCATGATATAGGCGATGGGACAAATACCGCAGATTCGCGCCGTGATATCGGGGGCTTCCGAATAGGCGCGTCCCTGCAACAAGGCCTCGAAAAATCGCGGCGGTTCGTGGATGCGGAATTTCAAATCCTGGATCACATCGCCACGGACGCGCAGATAAAGCGCGCCCTCGCCTTCCACACGGGCCAAATCGTCCACTTTGATGATGCGTGTGCCGGTTTTACTCATGGCGCTGGCTCTCCTCACCAAAGGCCTCAGTCCCCGCATTGAAACTTCTAAACAGGTCGCGGACCTGCTGCTTATCCGCCCCGTCTTCACGCATCCGGTCGGCCAGCGCCGCCGTATTGGGCGTTTCCTTGGGACCGAAGCAGCCGAAACAGGAGCGCGCACAGGACGGACAAACGTTGCCGCACCCAGCCTGGGTGACAGGCCCCAGGCAGGGCTCCCCCTTACTGACCATCACACAGACCGTGCCAGTACGCTTGCACTCGATACATTGGCTGTAGGTCGGCACGTTGGGCTTGCGGCCGTTCAAGGTCGCATTGACCAGTTCCAGAAGCTGCTCCTTGTTGATCGGGCAGCCGCGTAGCTCAAAATCCACCGTCACGTGGTCCGAAATGGGAGTCGAGGTTTCAAGCGTGCTGATATATTCGGGATGGGCGTAGACCGCATCGATCAGTTGGCCGACCTCGCGGAAATTTTTCAGGGCCTGGATGCCGCCCGACGTGGCGCAGGCGCCGATGGTGATCAGAACCTTAGACTGCTTGCGGATTTTCTTGATCCGCTCAAGGTCGTGCGGCGTCGTCACCGATCCTTCGACCAGCGAAATATCGTAAGGCCCTTTGATCTGCACCCGTGTCGCTTCAAGAAAATAGGCGATCTCCACCGCCTCGGCGACAGCCAGCAATTCGTCTTCGCAATCGAGCAACGAAAGCTGGCATCCATCGCAAGACGAGAATTTCCACACCGCAAGTTTGGGACGCTTTGCACTCATGGCTAAATTTCCCTCACTTTGAAAATGTCTTCGATGGTATCGAAACGAAACACCGGCCCGTCCTTGCAGACGAAAGCGCCACCGAACTGGCAATGTCCGCAGAAGCCGACGGCGCATTTCATATTGCGCTCCATGGAGACGTGAATCTTGTCGTTCTCTACCCCCGCTTCGTTGAGCGCGGCAATGGAAAACCGCATCATCACTTCCGGCCCGCAAACCAAAGCCGTGGTATTGACCGGGTCGAAATCGTAAAGCGGAATAAGCTTGGTCACCACACCTACTCGCCCCGCCCAGTCGGGCTTGGCGCTATCCACCGTGGCCTTGACCGACAAATCGAAGCGTCCCCGCCAGCCTTCTAACTCCTTACGGTAGAGCATCTCTTCCGGCGAACGGGCGCCGTAGATGATGATTACCGAACCGTATTTCTCCCGGTTGGCCAGAATGTGGTAGATGGCTGGACGAAGCGGCGCAAGACCAATGCCGCCGGTAACGATCACCACGTCGTCACCTTCGGCTTCCACCACCGGCCAGGCTGAGCCAAAGGGGCCGCGCAAGCCGACCGTATCGCCCGCCTTCAGGTTTTTCATCGCCTCGGTGACCGTACCGACGGCGCGCACCGTATGGATCAGCTTGGTCGGGTCGGACGGATCGCCGCTGATCGAGATGGGCACCTCCCCCACGCCATAGACGTAGAGCATATTGAACTGGCCCGGCTCGAAATGGAACTTGGCTCCTTTAGGTGGCGTAAGTTCGAGCGTGAAGGTATCGCCCAATTCGCGCTTCCGCGACTTGATCCGGAAGGGAACCGGAATCATGGGATCGGGCTGGGTTTCAAGCACCGTCATGCCCTATTTCCCCTTCGGATTGCCATAAAGATCGGTCAACTGCATCCGGGCGGCTTTCAGCCGTTCGGCAACAATGGGCAGGAAGCGCTTATACATTTCATAACCGACCAAGTGGTCGTCTTCGCACTTCTTGCGCAGACAAGTGGCATCAAGACTGACTGCCCGCACCAATTGCTCGGCCCGCGCATCAAATGCCGCCTTATAGGGCGGTAACAACCAAGCCCATCCAAGAATATCGCCTTCCTGAAGGGTTTCGATAACCAACGGCTCCTTGCCCGGCACATGAACATCGAGCGCCACTCTGCCTCGACGAATCAGGTAAAATTTATCCATTTCCTCGCCTTCACGGTAGACGAAGTCGCCCGGCTGAAAGACCTCATTGGCCGCGCATCCGGCAATCAATTCGCGGACCTCGTCATCCAGATCCTTGAAGAAGGGATGCTCGGCCAGCAGTTTATCCAAACCTTCTATTTTGACCATTTCAGCCTCCTTGGGCATCGCGGATAGCGCGCGCCTCTTCCGTAATGTCGATGCCTACCGGACACCATGTGATGCAACGGCCGCAGCCGGTACATCCCGACGTGCCGAATTGTTCATGCCAATGGGCGAGTTTATGAGTGATCCACTGGCGATAACGCGAGGCGGCGTCCCTGCGGATCGGGCCGCCATGAATGTAACTGAAGTCCACCGTGAAGCAGGAATCCCATTTGCGCACCCTTTCGGCTTCAGCGCCATCCAGGCCGGTAAGGTCTTCCGTGGTCGAGCAAAAACAGGTCGGGCAGACCATGGTGCAGTTGGCGCAGTTGAGACAACGTTCGGCAATCTTGCGCCACCGGGCGTGCTCCAAATTGGCCGCCAGCACGGGCCCTGCATCCTTGATCATCTTCCGGCCCATGGATTTGGCCGCCGCCTTGATCTCCTTGGCGGCCTGCTTCCGGTCTTTATCCGTTGCGACCTCGGCTTTGAGACGCTTCAAAACTTTTTCGCCCGCATCGGAGCCCGCCTCAATGAGGAAGCGATGGCCGCCGTTGGTCAACTCCGTCAGGACCAGGTCGTAACCTTCCTTGGCTTCAGGCCCGCCATCCATGGAAACGCAGAAACAGGTTCCCCCCGCTCGCGTGCAGTTAACGGCGACTAAAAAGGCATTATTGCGTCGCGCGTTGTAACCGGGATCGGAAAAATCGCCGTTGTTAAAAACCTTGTCTTGAATCGCCATCGCCGCCAGTTCGCAGGATCGGACCCCGATAAAGGCGTACTGCGGCTCCACTTCGTCGGTTTCTTCGATGGAGAACCCGTTCTTTTTCTTAACGGCTTTCCAAAGAGTCTGTTGGGGCGGATAGAGGTAGCGTTTCCAGGTCTGCGGTCCAACTACTGTTCGGAACAATGCGTCTGACCCGGTTTGCGTCAGACGATACCGACCGCCATCTTGTTCATCCTCATACCCTTTGGGGAACTGATCGGTCCGCTCGACCGGCTCATAGACCACGGCTCCATCGCTGACCGTTGGGCCGATCACCTCGTAACCCGATTTAGCCAAAATATCGATCAGACGCTGAAGGCCCCCTTCATCGATCAGGCTGGTGCGGTTATTTTCCATTCTTCTCACCCCTCCCTCTTGGCTGATTTGAACCTATCTCTTGACGGCGGTCAACCCAAATGGATCATGGAAACTGTCCAATCACCAAATCGTAACGTTAAGACCCAATACCGAAAATGACCTTCCACGCCGCTCCATTGATCGACAGCCTCACAGACCATTTCTCACAGGTCGAAAGGGCATTGCACGACCCTGCGGTTGCGGCGGTCAGTCTCACCTTAGCCTGTCCGGATCTCCCCTTTCGCGGTCTCCCGACCGGCTTGAACGATTTTCTCTATTGGGCGCGCCCCAGCGAAGATCATCACCTGCTGGGATTGGGCACCGCGATGCTCTGCGCATCTGAGGGAAGCAGCCGGTTCATTGAGCTCAACGCCAAGCTGATCTCAGCCAAAGACGGCTGGTTCCATGCCGACCCCGGCGGAACAGGATTTACACCGATCCTATTCAGCGGGTTTGCCTTTGCCTCCGGGAAAAGCACCGAATGCCTACCCAACGCCAGCCTGCGGCTACCGCTAGCCACCCTGCAACGGAAAGGCATGGCGCGGGTATTGACCTTCTCATGGCATAAGGAACGCGGAATTGATGCGACGCTTATTCTTGAGGAATGGAAACAGGCGGCACGACAATTGATCCAAGCTGTGGTCATGCCTCTGGCCCCACCGCCCGCAGCCAATGCCCTGCATCGTCTCAAGGTAATGCCCGACGACAATACCTGGCTTGAGCGAGTCGGCAAGGCGGTTGACGCCATCCAGTCTGGCGTCATGGAGAAAGTCGTGCTTACCCGACGTCTCAAGGTCGCCGCCCCCCGCCGCTTTGACCCGGCCCGCTTGATGACCACTCTCTCTTATCGTTATCCCGGTTGCGTACTGCTCGCCCAAGCCGACGAACAAGGTGTTGCCGTTGCCGCGACCCCTGAACGACTGGTTGGATTAAAGGACGGCCAGGTCTCCAGCGACGCTCTCGCCGGAACGCTCCGCCGCGACCCGGAAGAGGCCAAGGACCAAATGCTCGGCGCGGCACTGAAGCAAAGCGTCAAGGATCTGCACGAACACCGGTTGGTGGTCGATCAGATCATCCGTCGACTCGCGCCGCTTTGCACAGGCATCAAGGCCGCCACCGCCCCCCGCCTTCTACAACTGCGCTCCCTGCAACATCTCTGGACACCGGTCACCGCCCATGCCAAGCCCGGTGTTAATCTTCTCGATCTGGCCGCCAGTCTCCACCCGACCCCCGCCGTTGGCGGCGTACCGCGTGAAGCCGCCCTGGCCTGGCTTGCCAAAAATGAAGAAGAACGCTTCGGTTGGTATACGGGTGCTTTCGGCTGGATGACCCCTTCAGGCGATGGGGATCTATCGGTGATACTACGTTGTGCCTATCTGCATGATGCCTATGCCGAGCTTTCTGCGGGTGCTGGCATCGTCGCCGATTCGAACCCCATAAGCGAGTTGGAAGAGACGGACCTTAAATTCCAGGCTATGCTCGAAGCCTTGGAGGACGCATGACCAAAAATACCGGCGAAATAAATATCCGATGGGCCTTCGCCCTGCTCGACGGACTGGCTGCCGAAGGACTTCGCCATGTGGTGATTTCGCCCGGTTCGCGCTCGACCCCGCTGGTCGTAGCCGCCGAGCGCCATCCCGATTTAACGACCCATGTGATTCTCGACGAACGCAGCGCCGGATTTTATGCCCTTGGTGTCGGCAAGGGTACGGGAATGCCGGTAGCGCTCGTCTGCACCTCTGGAACAGCGGCAGCCAATTGGCACCCGGCGGTTCTTGAAGCCGATGCAGGGAAAATTCCGCTTATCCTGATCAGCGCCGACCGCCCGCACGAACTGCGCGGCTGCGGAGCCAACCAAACCACTGACCAGATCAAGCTGTTCGGTAACGCCGTCAGAGCTTTCCACGAACTGCCTCCCGCAGAAACCGATGCCTCGAACCTCGCCCCGCTGGCAGCCCGTTTGATAGACCGCTCCCAATGGCCCCACCCCGGCCCGGTTCATATCAATGCGCCATTCCGAGAACCCTTACTGCCAGACACTCTGCCCGAGCTGGCTTCAACAGCGAAAACCATTGCCCGCTCGGCCCCCATCGCCGTCCCACCGCCGCGCCAGACCGATGACCTAGCAAAACGGATTTCGGGCCTTCCTGGCCTTATTGTTTGCGGATGGGACCGCTACCGCACTGACTTCCCCCCTGCCGTCTCCCATTTGGCCCAGCAGATGGGCGCGCCGGTTCTGGCAGACCCGTTATCCAATCTGCGAGCACGCGGCGGCCCGATCATCGGCGGCTACGACTCCTTTCTGCGCAATGAACAATTCACACAAACCTTCCGGCCCCAATGGATCATCCGATTCGGCGCACTGCCTGTTTCAAAATCATTGAGCACCTATCTGGAAAGCCTCACGGAAGCTGAACATATACTGGTCGATTCCCACGGCGTCTGGCAGGATCCATTGAATCTGACGACCACGGTTTTACACGCCGATCCGGCAACCGTGTGTTATTCGCTGACCAAGCGGTTAAGCGGCCCGGCAGTGACACCCGGTTGGTTGACCGCATTCCAAGACAGCGAAAAAAAATGTGCTGATCTGGATACTCCTAGCGAGGCTGAGATCGTCCGTTCGATTGCCGGAAACATGCCCGAGGGCGGCACGCTCTTTTGCGGCAATTCTTTACCCATTCGCCTGCTCGATAGCTTTTTGCCCGCCGAACACAATCGGTTCGGCCTTAAAGGCTGCCGGGGTCTAAGCGGCATTGATGGTAACGTATCGATCACCATGGGACTCGGCGCGGCCACCGCAAAACCTGCCGTTGCTCTGCTCGGCGACCTGACGTTGGCCCACGACTTGACGGCCCTGAGTCTCGGCCGAAGAACCAATGTTACCTTGGTGGTTTTGAACAACGACGGTGGCGGTATTTTTGAGTTTCTTCCGCAAGCAATGCTCGACACAGAAATCTTCGAACGCTATTGGCTGACCCCAGCGGCACCCAACCTGGAAAAAGCCTGCGGCGCCTATGACTGCCGCCATTATCACATTGACCGACCCACCGATTTTGACAAAATTTTTTGCCAAGCCGTTAAATCCGAGGGGACGGATGTGATTGAAATTGTGCTAGACCGGAAAGAAAGTACCGAGGCCTTAAAGGCTTATTGGACGAGCGTTGCAAATATGGAGCTAAACCCGTGACCATCGACTGGCAGGAAATCACCGATCCCGGATTGACCGACGTGACCTATCACAAAGCCGAAGGGATCGCCAAAATCACCATTACCCGGCCAGAGGTCCACAACGCCTTCCGCCCCGAAACCGTTCGCGGCATGCTGCGCGGGTTCAAGATGGCCCACCTCGACAAAGAGGTTGGCGTGATTATTTTGACCGGCGCGGGCGGCAAGGCTTTCTGCTCGGGCGGAGATCAGCGCATCCGGGGCGACGGCGGCTATACCGACCTCGACGGCAGCGAAGGGCTCGATGTGCTCGAGTTGCAACGGCTCATGCGGACAATCCCCAAGCCGGTTGTCGCCATGATCGCCGGTTGGGCCATCGGTGGCGGCCATGTGCTTCATCTCTGCTGCGATCTCGCCATCGCCGCTGAAAACGCACGCTTCGGCCAAACCGGCCCCAAGGTCGGCAGTTTCGACGGTGGTTTTGGCGTGGCGCTAATGAGTCGCCTGATCGGTCAACGCAAGGCCAAGGAAATCTGGTTCCTCTGTCGCCAATATGACGCCCAGCAGGCTCTCGACATGGGGTTGGTCAATACGGTGGTGCCGCTCGAAAAACTGGAAGAGGAAACCGTTCAGTGGTGCCGCGAAATGCTGGCCCTCTCACCCATGGCGCTGCGCATGCTGAAAGCGGCGTTCAATGCCGATACCGACGGCGCGGTGGGTCTACAACAATTGGCCGGTGACGCCACCGGGCTATTCTATCAAACCGCCGAAGGCCAGGAGGGCCGCGACGCCTATCTCGAGAAACGCCCCCCCGACTTTTCCAAGTTCCCACGCCGTCCTTAGGTTATGACTGAAACAGCCGGTCAGGTTATTTCTCCCTTAAAGGTTTGGCTGCTCGGCATCCGCCCCAAAACCCTGCCCCTGGCCGTTGCACCGGTGGTGGTAGGCGGCGGAATTGCCTGGGCGGAAACCGGCGTGATCACCCTGTTGCCGCTATTCGCCGCACTTTTCGGGGCGCTGCTGATCCAGGCAGGTACAAACTTGCATAACGACGCGGCGGATTTCAAAAAGGGCACCGACGTTAAAGGACGCCCTGGCCCGCTGCGCATCGCCGCAGAAGGGCTGGCCAGCCCACAGCAGGTGGACTTCGCCGCCTACCTTTGCTTTGGACTTTCCGCCCTGATCGGCCTCTACTTGGTGTGGCTCGGTGGCTTGCCAATCTTGGTGCTTGGACTATTCTCCATTCTGTCCGGGTTAGCCTACACCGGCGGCCCCAAACCCATTGCCTACACGCCACTCGGCGAAATCTTCGTTTTTGTTTTCTTCGGCCTTGGGGCGGTGGTCGGCACACATTATCTCCAAACCCTGACCTTCTCGCCCTATCCGGTCATTGCTGGGAGCGCAGTCGGCCTCCTCGCCGCCGCCGTGCTCGCCGTTAACAACTACCGCGACCGGGACGATGACCTTAAGGTCGGCAAAAACACCTTCACCGTACTGGCCGGACGCCCCGCCGCCCGCACCGCCTTTGCCGCAATGATTGTCCTGGCCTATCTTTGCCTGATCCCTCTCGGCCTGCTGCTCACTCCCTGGATTTTTCTCCCTGTCGTGCTCCTCAAACTGGCCTGGGAAATCTGGCGGGATTTCACCCATTTCGAACCAGGGCCGGAATTCAACGACCTCCTGGCCCGGACGGCCCGCTTCCAGCTTGCCTTTTCGCTCCTAGTCGGGCTGGGATGTCTCTTCCCATGATCTCCGAAACCGCCCTGGTTCCCGTTTCGCTGCCTCTGGCCAACCCCTGGCGAACGGCGCAGGGTGTGATCCGCGAACGCCTGGGCTGGCTGTTTCTCATCGGCACGGACGACGGCCACGAAGGTTATGGCGAAGCCCTCCCGCTCACTGAGGCAGGCACCGAAGACCACAATGCCTGCCATCAGGCTCTTGAGAGATTGGCTGAAGCCATAAGAAACGCCGATCCTTCCGACATGCTTGAGAGGCTTGTCGAAATTGCTCCTGATTGCCCCGCCGCCCGCTGTGCCGCCGAAACTGCGCTGGTCCAAATTCTCGCAGAATCTGATGACAAGCCGGTCCCCCTCTGGCTCAACAAGAGTGCGGCACAAACCGTTAGGGTCAACGCTATGGCAGGGGCCCTTGAAATGGGCATTGAAGAAACACTAGACTCCTTGGCGCAAGATGGTTTCTCGGTCATCAAACTCAAGGTCGGCCTCAACGACCCGGCGACCGAAGCCCGCGACCTCACCGCTCTTTGTGCCCTCATTCCAAGAACGATTTCCCTCAGGCTCGATGCCAACGGCGCCTGGAGCGCCGAGGAAGCGGCCGTTTTCATCGCCAGTACTTCCGGGCTACCGATTGAGAGCCTGGAAGATCCGCTGAAAGACCTCGATGTAAAGCAGCTTCACCATCTCCAAGACCATGCGCCTTTTCCCATTGCCCTCGATGAAAGTTTTTGGCGCTTGGGAGCAGGCATAGTGTTTAGCAATCCGCCAACCCGGAGAATCGTCTTAAAACCCATGGCGGCAGGCGGGCCTCTTTCCACATTTCAGCTTGGGCGAAAAGCTCAAAAAGCCGGGCTTGAAACCATCGTCACAACGACAATCGATGGACGATTCGGCACCCTGGCGGCCCTTCATGCCGCCGCAGCGCTTGACCAAGAAAAAAAATGGGCCCACGGCTTGTCCACAGGAAGCTGGCTCAAGGAAAATACCACGCAGATTCCCACCGACTCCGCAGAAATTGAGGCATTTCAAGCTCCCATAAGCTGAAAACCCCTGAATGTTAATTCGCCCAAAAGTATACTTTTGGACCCTGCGAGTATACGGCCGTGCGGTAGAGGCTTACAGCTGTATGTGAGAGAGTATTCAGTAAGGACCCCACCGTGGTCACGCAGAGCGGCCCCCTTCCCCAACCCCCGAGCCGCACCGCGTCCCCTCCCCCTTTAGACCATTGGCGGGGTCCTTCACAAAACAGGAAGCCAAAGCGCACCTGAGTTTGGTTTTGAGGGAATTAAAATTGGACGGCAAAAGCCGTCAGAGTTGCAAACCTGAGTTCGCCCGAGGGAGGAGCGGAAAAAAGCGCAAAAAAATTGCGTAGCCGCTCCATACTCCACCTAACAGGCCACTTTGCTAAAGCAGAGTGGCTTTTTCTTTTGCCAATTCCCGTAAGACTACCCGATCCAGTTTGCCGAGACTGTTGCGGGGAAGGGCCGGAACCTCAATGATCCGCTTGGGCTTATAGGCCCCCTTTAGTTTGGGCGCCGCATCCCCGACAACCCTTTCAGCCGAAACGCTTCCAACATAGAGCGCAACGAGGCAGTCTCCCCACCGTTCGTCTTTGATGCCTGCAACGGCAACCTCTTCAACCCCATCACATTCGGCCAAAACACTTTCAACCGCTGCCGGATGGACGTTCTCGCCGCCCGAAATCAAAATATCATCGGCACGCCCCAACACCTCAAGCGAACCATCCGGCCCAAATTGCACCAGATCATTGGTGACGAACCAGCCGTCCAGCAAACCTTCGCCCGGATTTCGATCCGCCGTCAGGTATCCGGCCATAACGCCGGGTCCGCGTAACTTAAGGCGGTCGCCTTGAAGAGATGCTTCAAAACCATCTAGCAACATCCCTACCTGCCCCTCTCGCCAGTTTGACGGCATAGTCGGCAACGTAGCGCACTGGGAGGCGGTTTCGCTCATTCCGTAAGTCGGGGCCAACGGCCACCCCGCTTCTAACGCCCGGCGCGCCAAGGGGGCCGATAAGGCTGCCCCGCCGACCAAAATACACTTCAGGGAACGAGGCGGCGAACGATCACCCCAAGCGTCCAAAAGACGCATCAACATGGTCGGCACTAGAGAAAGGTGGGTGATCTCTCCCGCCAACAGGGCATTGATCACGGCTTCTTCCCGGAACCCCTCCTGCAAGACCGCCGTTGCGCCTGCCTCCATGCATCGGGTCAAAATGGAAAGACCGCCTATATGAAACAACGGCAGGCAGACCAACCACCGATCACCTGGCTCAAGACCAATCCGCTGCCGGGAAGCCTGCGCCGAGGCGGTAAGATTGCCGCCGGTCAGCATCACCCCTTTTGGCACGCCTGTGGTGCCACTGGTGGCAATGACCAAATGCACCGCTTCGGGTTCCGGCGGCAGGGGTGAAAAAGAAGTTGGGGAAGCGGCCATCGAATCAAACGCCTGTCGTATTTCAGCGGGCATATTCGGGTCGAGCGGCAATAAAGCGCAACCGGCCAAGGGGGCGGCAAACAGCAGGGTTGCCAGATCGAGCACCGAGGCCTGAGCCGTCACCAACCGACCTTCCCCCTCACAACGGATAGGCTCGGCCTCCGCGACGACACGATCATGGAACGCCTGAAATGAAATCCCTTCATCATTCGGTGCAACAAGTGCAACTGCATGGGCTCTGTCCCGTGCCTGGCGTTGTAACCACTGGACGGGTCCCTCCGTCACCTGGGCTTTTCCCCTTCATGGAGGCAGGCGATGCCAAAGGACTGGTTGACGAAGGTAACGTTAACCAAGCCAATCGCCTCAAATAGTCCTTTCAGTTCTTCCTGATTGGGGAAACGGCGAATGGAATCGATCAAGTAGCGGTAGGCTGAGGGCTGCCCGGCAATCCAGGCTCCCAGCCTCGGTATAACCAGGGCGGAATAAAGATCATAGATAGGCTTAAGCGGCTGCCGAGGCGTCGAAAACTCAAGACAAAGGAAACGACCGCCAGGCTTTAAAACCCGTAGGATTTCCTTTAATGCCACCTCCATGGCGGTTACATTGCGCAGACCGAAGGCCATGGTGATGGTGTCCGCCGTTTCATCGGCAAACGGCAAGCTTTCCGCCGTCGCCCCTACCCACTGGACCGGTCCCAGCCCTCGGATCACGCCTTCACGCATCATCGGCAGGCTCGGATCGGCAACGATCACGCTGCGGTCAAAACTGGCCAACAATCCGGCAATATCACCCGTACCGCCCGCCAAGTCGATAATAACCTGCCCCCCCTGGGGTCGGACGCGTTTTGCCATCTGCCGTTTCCACAGCCGATGAATGCCGAAGCTCATGGCATCATTCATCAGGTCGTAACGGGGGGCAACACCGGCGAATACGGAGCGAATAGAGGCCTCGCGGGCCGTTCCTTCAAACGGCGCGAAATCATCCATCAGGGAAGGTCGCCCCGCCGGAATAAAAGATAACCGATGAAGGCCGCGGCGGAGCCGAGCGCGGCCGGATAGAGCAGGGCGAAAACCAGATAGCCGGTCGAACCGAAAGCATCGAGAATCACATAGGCGGCCGGGCCCAAAAGCATAAGCGCCGGATCGAATAACAGCATAGAAGCAGTGCGGAACACCTGCATGGGGTTGATGAGCGAAATACCGATCAGGATATCCGGCGCCACCTTGGCCTTGGTCATCATGCCGAGCAAGATCAGGTCGAGGAACAGCAGCAGGGACAGCCAAAGGGCAAAGGCGATGCCCTGGGCCATATCGACCGAGCGCGCCAGGGTCGAAATCAACATGGCGATGCCGAGAAAGCACCAAACCAACGAAACCAGCAAGGCCACATAGAGCCCTACGTTGGCCCAAGGCACCTCGAGTCCCTTAATCGCGCCCCAAAGTCCAGCGACGACCATGGCCAATAGGACCGGCAGAAAAACCACCGCAAACCGCCCGGTCAATTTACCCCAGAACCAAGCCGACAGCGGCACGGGCAACGACAGGAGATACTCGAAAATTCCTGCCTCCCGATCCCCCGCGACAGAGCGCACCGTGGTCAGAAGAATAAACATCGGCAGAATCGCCATGCACATCTGAATATAAATCAGCAGCAGGCGAGAAAGGCCGGTGAACCCCATCACTCGGGATTCGCTGACGCCTGAAAGAAATAAGACGACGATGAGGCCGCCGAAAACGACCGAATAGAGCAAAAACCAACGAGAACGGAGAGATTCGGCAATATCAAGCCGGGCGGTGAGAAGAAGGTTCTGCATTACTTTCCGTCCACTTCTTTGGTATAGCCGTAAGCTGCCGGATCGCACCAGTATGTATTTCCCTTGGCATAAACCGCCGCGCGCATTCCGGCAAAATCGACCATATCCGCGCCCTTGGCCGGATAAGCCCCATAATTGAAGTCCATGGGCGACATTTTACCGCCTTGATAATAGGCCTTGCGCGCATCAAGCCAAACGACATCTTCCCGCGTGCTGGCTTCATAATCGGCAACCCAGATTTTGATAGTTTCATCATTGGCGAACGGCATGGCCTTCAGCCAATGGATGGCGTTGCCGATGTCATCGAACTTATGCTTGCGCCCTTCCGGCCCCTCAATCTGAGCGGTGTACTTGGGATCGGAAATGATCATTCGACACAACTCGCAGGAGTCCCGGTCGAAATGAACCCTGGCTGGCCCCTCATCCTCACCGCAGGCGGCAAGAAAGGTCAAAAGGACGAGGGAAAGGAACAGGCGGACCCTTTTCATAAGGCTGCCTCCCTGACATCGACAGCCTGTTCCATGGAAAGGCTTTCGATCACCGCAGCGTAGCGCGAAATCATGCCGAGAAACCTCAAACGGTCGGGTCCGGCCACCCGGCCTTCCCAGGTGAGACTGTCCGGCGCACCGGATTTGGGTTTGAAATTCCAGGTTCCCAACGCCTTGGAGAAGGCTTCTTCGTGACGCGAGAGCACGACGGAACAATCAAGCTCGCTGTCCATTTCCACGGCGTCCGCCACATGGTCGTCCAGCACCACTTTGCCACGATCCAACTCGATCACCCGGTTGACCAGGGGCGCAACCTCGTCCAAACGATGGCTGGAGAGCAACATGGTCATACCCTCCTGACGCTCAGCAAGCAACGAGAAGAAAATATGGCGAGCTTCCGGGTCCAGGTTGGCCGCCGGTTCGTCCATGATCAACAATTCGCATTCACGGCCCAAGGCGATGCCAATCAGTAACTTTTGCTTCTGACCGCCCGAAAGCTTGACGAAGGGCTGATGGCGGATAACATCGATATCAAGGCCCAGGCGACTGGCCACATCTTCCATACGGGCCGGATCGGATTCACACATTCCAGCAGCGAAGCGGATCAGTTCACCGACCGGCATTTTCAAAGGCGGTGGCAACTGAGGCACAAAGCCGACACGTTTCAAGACATCCCTGCGGTTGGTCCGTGGGTCGAGCCCAAAGACCTCCACGTCGCCATCGTGGAAATATTCGCCGAGCAAACAGCGAATCATGGTGGTCTTGCCCGCCCCGTTCGATCCAACCAACGCAATACGATCACCGGTCCCGATCTCCAGGGACACATCATCAAGCGCCGGGCGCTTTTTCCAGATTTTCGAGACCCCGTTAAGCTGGATCATACCCCACCCATATTTTCAGTCCCTAGAGCAACTTTTTTGCGCCCATAATATCGAAATTCAACGAATTCGTCGGGCAGATATCGACACACATACCGCAGCGGGTGCAGTCTGCGCCAACAATTTCGGTAATATGGTTGGCGTAGCCCATTTTCGTCGGCTCAAGAACATGGGGCACTAGGCAGACCTTGCGGCAATCGCCCTCGTGCAAACAGTCTTTCATGTCGTACTTAATGCGGACGGGCGCAATGGACCCGACAATGCCGTAAGTCATGCCAATGGGGCAGATATACCGACACCAGAAGCGACGCGAGAAAAAGATCTCGACGATCAGCAACCCGGCAACCCAGACCAAAGCCAATCCTGGTCCGTAGATCAGAGCCCGACTGACGATTCCGACAGGTGAGATGGCTTCAAACACCGTGTAGCCGGTCACCACCGCCAACAGGGCGAAGATGATGTAAAGGACGGTGCGGGTTCCGCGGTGCAAGGTGTTGTCGCGGACCAGCTTGGTCTTCCGCAATTTCAGGTGGATCATCTCGGCCCACTCGGAGAGCAGGTGATAGGGGCAGACCCAGGAGCAGAACGTTCGTCCGCCCAAAAGCCACCAGAGAATGAACACCGTCACCGTGCCGATGATCAGATTGATCAGAATAGCCTTGTGAGCCAACATCACCTGGAGGGCTGAGTTGAGATCGGCCATATGGAACCCAACGAAGCGCGAAGCGGTCAGCGCGCCTTCAACCAGTTGAACGTCGAGCCAGTAAGAAACGACGAACATCAGATTGACCACTGCAATGGAGGTCCAGCGCCAGACTTTCCACTTTTTGCCGCGCGGTAGGTCTTTTTCTTCCTTTAAGGCTTTGATCCGTTTTTTAACTTCCTCGGAGGTGCGCTTGAATTCATGCATCTCCTTGGCTTCAGGCGACCATTTTTGAGGGTCGCGGACCGGTGGCTTGGCGCCAAACATGGTTTTAAGGGAGGCGATAAAACCACTCATCACACATCCTCCCAGGTCTTGCGTTCATCAATAACGATACAGCCGGGCTCAACGGGACAAATCATCTCGCAAACCCCGCAGCCTGTGCATTCCTTATCGACCACCGGTATCCAGCCTTCGCGTGTCGGGTCCTCATAAAGCGGCTCCATATCGATTGCGCCCGGAATCGGACACTCACGGACGCAAAGATCACAAACCTTGAGATCGTAGGGGTGGTCGGCAATCTTGATGGGGTTCCAACGGTCGACTTTTTCATAGCGCATCAGACCCTCGAAATCTGGTCCACGCGCCTGTCCTTTAAAGGGCTTCGATTTTACCGCCAAACAAGCGTTGGGCCGGGCCAAACGGGCCAGCCCCATCCTAACCTGTTCTTTTTTATCGATTTTGTGGGTCAGCGCTTCAGTCGGACAAGCCAGGATGCACTGCAGGGCATCGCAGGAGAAATCGCAGGCTTGATCTCGAGCCACAATATAAGGCGCACCGACACCAAAGCCTTCATCCAAGTCGCCCAACACAATCGCCTCGACCGGACAGACCTGAACGCATTGGCCGCACTTAATGCAGGCAGCCAGAAAATCCTTTTCACCGATGGCCCCGGGAGGACGAAGACGGGGCGCCCACTTCTTTTCGACCGGAAAGAACCCCAATATGGATGCGCCAACAACCGCACCGCCAACGCCAATCGACCGCAAAAACTCACGCCGAGCCTTACGTTGGTTCTTAGAAATTTTTTTCTTCGCCTTTTTCACAGCCTTTTTATCGGCCTTTTCGACGTCCGTGCTGTCGAGCTGTTCCTGGTCCGACATGCTTACTGTTTCCTGTTTTTCAAACGCTCTTTCAAACCAAAGGGATCGAAGTCCTCGCCAACGCCTCGCAGCTCTTCCCGACGAGGGTCTTCCTTGGGCGTGGTGATGAAAGCACTGTTCATCTTGGGTTTTGCGTCCCGTAACATCAAAATGGGTTCCGTAAAGGGTGCCAGACGCTCCAGAAAGTCAAGAGTGGTCAGCACCGGCGATCCTTTGAAATAGGCCGCATGGGGTACATCCATCCAGATCCGGTCCGCGTATACCCGCACATCATAGGGAAAATCGCCCACATTGTCCTGATCACGGTCAAATCCCTCATAATCGTCCCAATAATTGCTTTCCCACAGATTGCGCTTGGCCGACGCGAAAGCCGCCACCGAGACTTGGCGGATATTGTTCTCAAACCGGTTGTCCTTAATGTCATTGCCGGTCCAGTCGTTCAAGAACATCACCCCAATATTGTTGAAAGCAATGGTATTGCGATACAGCCTATTGGTGGTGTCCGGCTGAAAGGGCGAGACATCCAGATAAATTCCCGTTGCAGCATAGAGAATCTCATTATCGATAATATCGACGTTGCTCGATTCCTTCATGCCGATGCCCATGCCGGTCGCACCAAGCGCACGGGTAATGCGGTTATTGCTCACCACCACATCGTCCGAATACATCAGAAAGACACCAACCGAATTGCCTTCAATGGTGTTGCCTTCCACCAGATTGTACTTGGCATACATGAAATGGAGGCCGTAGCGGCCGCCGCTGATGTGGTTATTTTTGATCTCATTGTTGGCCGAATACCAAACGACGAAATCCCGCGACCCATGAATGACATTGTCGGTAATGCGGTTGCGCATGGAATACCACAACCGCACCGCATCGCCACGCACGCCCAGGTGAAACTTCTTCGAACCAATTTTGTTACGCCGGACGATGTTGTTGCTCGACTGTTGAAGATCGACCCCAAACAAACAATCGTCGATTATATTGTCTTTAATAACGTTGTTGTCGCCCCGCACTTGGACGCCGGAGTCGATATCGTTGTGCTGATCGCCCGAGTTGAGCAGCGTCAGGTTGCGCACCGTCGCGCCATCGGTTTCAAGAACGATCACCGACCCTTCGCCGCCGGCATTGATCGTGACTTTCCCCTGACCGTCCAGGGTGATCGGTTTGTCGATATAGATAGGGCCTTTATAAACGCCGGGCGGGGGCGTGACGATGGCGCCATTTTCGGCTTCATCGATCATTTTTTGCAACGGTAGGGTTTCAGCCGCCAGAGCAGTTCCCACCGCAAATACGGTCATGATAATAACGAGAAAAACCGCTGCCAGCCTGATCATGCCGCCTCTCTCCATAAAACGAATGCGGGGAAAGGCCGGTTCTGTCCTCAAAACCGGCCTTTGCACCCTAACCTATTCGCTTTCGCCCTGCATCCCTTTGCGGCGCATGAGGAAGGCAACCAACATAAAGAAGGCCGCCGCGCACATCATACCGAAGCCGTAATGGGGATAGGAGTGGGTCGAGAACTGAGCAACCTTACCCTGGCCCAAAACGGTAGGCATGAAGGGTTTGAGGGTAAAGGCCCCCATATCGTTGAGGCTGTGCCCATACCACCAGAGCCATGAGGCGTATTCAACGATGAAGGCCACCGGCAGAATGATCGTCGGCAAAATCAAGAGCCAGTAAAATGGGCTGCTATTCTTTCGAGTGACGAATACCAAGAAGGCCATACCGGCGATAACACCCCAGAAAACAATCGTCCCAGCGGTTTCCATAATCTTGACCAGCGGTTCAATTTCGGCAGGGTTATTAAACCAACGCCCCAGTGCCTTTTCATAGTGCCAAAAAAGCACCTGCTTGCCGCTACCGACCCACTCTTCGCGCTTATCGGGATTGCGGCGGGTCATATCAGCTTCGAAGCTCGCTTGAAGCACCTGAACATGGGCTTCCTTGCCGGTGACCTCGCTGGCCTCGGCCTCGGCGAGAATTTCCTTCAAGGATTTCGCCTTGCCGCCACCCGCACCAGAGCCCTGGTGAAGCTTTTTAATCGTATCACTCAGTTTCTGTTGACCGGTCTGATCCAACGAAGATCTCAGTTCACTTTCACTCACCTGACTCGACTGACCGCTGGAGTGAAGCGATTCTTTCAGTTTGGCGATAATCGGACTAATCGCTTCGCCTTCCTCTTCATGGCCCTGCCCTAAGGACGTCACCATGGCGGAGAGATATCCGGCATTTTGATAGCTAATGCCTCCCGCACTGTAATAGGTCAGGTACATCCAAACCGCGATACCGGTAAAACCAACACTCATCACGAGGGTTCTGACTTTCGCATTGAAAATCATGAAGCCAATCAGCAAAACGCCGACCAAAGACATAAGGAACGGAGAAAAAGCTTTTTCAACCACACCACCGGAAGCAATGGGATACATACCGACGAAGTGGTTGATCGCATCCATCTCATGGACGCAGTCAAGTGCTTCCGTTTCCTGCTTCTCATCGGTGCTGATCAGTCGGCAACCGTTTTCAACGCCATTCATATGGAAATGAATGCGAATTCCGTCGGGGAAGGTTTCCGCCGGGTAATTGGGGGCTTTGAGCGACACCCACCACACGGGGGAGAAATATACGAAAACGATCAGAAGGAGGGAGACGAGTGTCAGCCCCCTGGCGATCAAGTTGAACTTGGCAGAGGATTGGTCAGTCATTTTATCAGATGTCCCACAGGCATAAGGATATGCATTAGGTGGAAGTCGCCCGCCGACGGTCTCTTAAATAGAGCCAGTCGGCGGGCGCTTCCGATGAAATCCCGCGCTTCCCCCCAGATAGCCGGGATTTCAGAGGCCGTTGGACCTTAGTCGAAGTCCGGATTCAGCCAGCCCGGAGGGCCGAGTTTTTCTTTCGGCGGCTTAAGACGGGACACATAGTTCATAACCTGTTTCATGTCGTCGTCGGAAAAGCCCTGAATCTGCTTAACCATATCCGGGTTGGCGTTACGGCGCTTCTTGTCGCGAATCCACTCGAACTGGCGCAGAATGTAGTTGTAGTGCTGGCCCTGGATCAACGGATAGAACTTATCTTCCTTACCTTCACCCCGTTCGCCATGACAGCGCACGCAGTTGTCGGCATAGAGCTTCTTACCTTTTTCGAACTCAGGCGTTCCTTCTTCCCAAGGACCGACGCCGTTTTCAGGGTTCATCGGCAACTTTTCAATGTAGGCCGCAACATCGGCGATCGACTGCGGGCCCCCGATTTCGCTGGGCAATGCAAACGGATACATGGTCGGGTTGTCACGGTTCAGCGCCCGGATATCGGCGAGCTGCTTGATGATCACCTTGGAATGCTGACCGGCAAGCTGCGGGAATGTCCCGTCAGGTAGGCCCCAACCTTCAGGAAGATGGCAAGCCGAACAGACTTCATAGACCTCGATGCCGTTCTCAAGGTTGGGCTCAAGATGAAGCGCTTCGTCCTGCTCACCGCCGCCCTTGTTCCATTCCACCATGCCTTTACCGGCCTTAGCTGGGGCTTTTGCACCGGCAGCCATGGCGGCACCGGAAAAACCGACGGCCAAAGCTACGGCAGCAGCCACAACAGTTGTCTTAAACTTCATTGGTTCATACTCCAATCAATTCGGAACCTGATCCCACCAGATTTGGCGGGACCATACGCTCCTCGGTTCTCTTAGCGTTTGACTTGCGACAAGTAGTCGGCAATTTGCTTGACCTCATCATCCTTGATCTTCCGAACGAAGGCAAACATGGTCTTGGACTTGCCGTTAGTTCGGGTTTTGGCGCGGAAATCATTGATCTGATTGATCAAATAAGCGGGCTTCTGGCCGGCGATGACGGGGTAGCCCCGCAAAGGCTTCTTGCCTTCTTTGCCGTGACAGTTTTTGCACTTATACTTCTTGAACAGCTTCTTGCCCGCTTCCACGCTGGCCGGATCGAGTGGTTCTTTGTGCTTGACCACGGCAGGCTCCAACTTGGACAACCATTTAGCGATCTGCTTGATCTGCTCTTTCGTCACACGCGGCTTGCCATCTGGGGTCAAAAGCGCCCCCATCATACCAGACGTCCGCGGCTTGCCGTCCGCCGGGTCAACACTCGCCACCCGCTTGCCGTCCATGATGTCTTCGATTTGACTTTCGATATATTTGGCATCCTGACCGGCCACATTGGGATAGTCCTTAATGGCGCGGGCGCCGTTGCGGCCGTGACAGGCGATGCAGCCAAGGCCGCCACGTGGGCCATACAGGCGTTTTCCGGGATCGCGCTTCTTTTTCTTCTTGGCGTCAGCGGCGGCAATTTGAACCGATTCGCCTGCCGTATCGGCCTGCGCGAGACCAGGCACGAGGAAAGACACCACCAGAATAAAAGCGGTGACAAAAGCGGAGGTCTTCAACCAGGGGGTCATTCGTTTCTCCGTAGGTTTTTGTAACAAATGCAACTTTCAATAAATCAACAAAATAGAGGGGGACGCTTAGGCAGCGTCCCCCCCAGAAAATTTAGCCAGACATTACCTCTTGCAGAGGAAAATGTCTACTTTTTGACCGTCTTCGAGCCGTGCTCTTCCAGATAGGTCTTGGCGCGCAGACCGATGTCGGCGGCTTTAACCTGATACTGGAACCACTGCTGAGCCCAAAGAGTAGCGTTCTGCCAGTCTTTCTTGGCAGCCGAATCTTCGGATTTCTTCTTGTACTCAGCAGCAAAACCGAGCTGCTCGGTGGCGTCCTCAACCAGGGCGACCACAGGCGGGAAGTCCTGGAAGTTCTGGCTGGTGATGAAAGCGACAACGCTGTCGATCACGCCTTGAGTAGCCACGTTGTTGGCAACCTGCTTATCGTAGTCGGCCTTGGAGTACTTGGTGCCTTCGGAGACATGGCTCGTATCACCTTTGTAGCCCTTCGGCTTGACCAACAGATAACCCTGCATTTCAAGGTGCAGCGCAGAGCAGAACTCGGTGCAGTAGTACGGGAACACACCGGCGTTCTTGGCGACGACCTTGGAGGTCGCCGTTTTACCCGGCTCAACCGAGAGGTTGGAGTTGTGCATATCGACGGAGAAACCGTGGGTTTCGTCCTGAGCCCGCTCCAGGTTGGTCATGTGGAAATAGACCGTATCACCCTGTTCGACTTCGACGATTTCAGGCGTGATGTGGGAGCGGATAAGGGTACCGTAAACATGCACATCGGTGCCTTCGCGAACCACTTTCTCGCGGCCCGGACGGGTGCGATATTCGTGTTTCTTGTCGGCACGGCTGTTCCAACCCACTTTGTAGCGGATGGTCGGCTTCAGCGAATCGGCCTGGATGGCAACCGCGTAGTGCGGCTCACCCAGCGGCAGGGGCATATCGTAAAGCAGCTGCATTTTGTCGCCGGAGATGTCGATCAGCTGGTGGTTCTGCGGGTGCAGAGGGCCAACCGGGTTGAAGCGGTCGATCGCCAGCTTGTTCATGGAGACGAGGTACTTACCCTTCGGCTTGACCGAGTCGCCTTCCATGGTCATCAGGTGACCGATGTTGTAGTGGATGTTGATCTTGTCGAGAACCTTGCCTTCACAGTAGTCCCACTTGGTGACCTGGCTGTCCACGTAGATCGAGGTGTAGACCGTGCAGGGCTTGGAATCGTACTGGGTGTGAAGCGGACCGAGGCCGACCTGAACCTGCGTGTGAAGAGACTTCTTCAGGTCGAGAATGGGAATGCCATAATCGTCCTTACCGGCGAAGTCCTTGTTCTTGATCAGATTCATGATCTTTTCGAAGCTATAAACCGAAGCGTGGGTGTCGAGCTTACCGGAAACGATCATGAACTTGCCGTCAGGGCTAACATCCATACCATGCGGAGACTTGGGCTCCGGCACCAGGTACAGGATGCCTTCCTTGATGGAGGTTTCCATCATAATCACTGGATGACCATTGATCATCTTAGCTTTACCGGCCTTCACCAGTTCAGCAGCTTTCTTCCAGTTGACCATGTGGAAGAAGTCGGTGTCTTTCTGCGAACAACCGGCTTCAAACGGCGGGCGACCTTTTTCAATACCGCCAACATAACGTTCGGAGCAGAACGAGTTGGTAAACGACCAGCCGTCAGAGACACCTTTACCAAAGTCGGAAAGATCCTGGCTGTACGGAGGCAGTTCGACGGAGAAAGAAGCGGCTTCGTCAATACGGCCCTTCTTACGGTCAAACTTCCAGTAGGTCACGGCGCCGCGGTATTTGTCGTTAAACTGAGACAGCGGCACATATTCGTTGGTCAACGGTGCGGCATACTGGGCCGCTTCGATCACATAGTCGGTATTCGGGGTCACAAAAGCGCCGCCGTGGTTCGATTTCATGATCGGGTTTTTGACGATCTGCTTGGTTTCAAAATCGTGCAGATCGATAACGGCAATACGCGGGTTCGACTTGTCGTTGGTGAACAAGAATTTGCCGTCGTATTCGCCGTTGGTTTCGGAAATCGCCGGGTGGTGAACGTCACCCCAGTTGATTTCCGTATCGTTCATGTCGCCTGAGCGCAGAACTGCTTTGGATTCTTCGTCGAAACCGTATCCCTGCCAGGGTTCCGGGGTAAACACCGAAACGTACTTGAGGATCCGCATGGACGGAATGCCATAAACAATGATCTGGCCGGACTGGCCGCCGGAAGCAAAAGCGATAAACTCATCGCGACCGCCGGTCGGCGTATAGGTTTTCGCTGCAGCGAGAACGTCTTTTTCGGTCAGGCCGCGAGCTTTCATCACGTCCTGAAGGGTATCAGCAGCATTGGCGCTAGCGGCAATACCGGCACTGATCCCCATTGCGGCCAACATAGTGACCGCCTTTTTGGTAAACACCTTCATGTCCCTACCCATTGGCTATTAAAGAAAAAATGCGCATCTTTGGGTTTTAGAAGCCCTAGAGATTAGGCAGACGAAGCCACCCAAAACTTGACTTCAGTCAAAATACCCGTGTGAAATCACACATCTCAGTGGATAAATCACGCATTTTCTGTGTTTTTTTTGCGAAAGCAATAATCCACACGGCTTTTTTGGATCATTCAGAGCAGCCGTCAGGAGATAATCAGGAGATAAAAATCAATAATAATGAATATCGTCCCAATGATTAGCAGGAGTCGATAACCCAATCGAGATGGCCCATATCGCCGCCAAGCCCGCCATCCTCTTTTTTGATCGCTCGGCGCAATGACTTCCTGCCCTCCAGCACTTTCCAACAACTTCTTTTCATCGGTCCGGAAATCGCCTTCGGTAAATTTAAATCCCCTGTTGAGGGCTGAATACTCAGAAAAGAAGGGCCAGGAAACGACGGCCGCAAAGACAATCAAGGCCCCTCCGGCCCAATAAGGCGTGTGACCGAGCGAAAAAGCGTAGCCAACGTAAGCGGCCACGACCAGAAGTCCCAAACCGCCCCATAAAATGTGAGTACCCATGGGAGAAGCTTAGGCCAAGATTGGGCAAACGAAAAGGGGCGACAACCGCCGCCCCTTTAGAAAATAGCTCATAAACCGTTTAGCTTAGAAGTCGAGGGTCAGACCTGCAACAGCACCCCAACCATCGTTGTTCTGGGTCGCCGTCGTCACTTCATCGTCATAGTCGGCCTGGAAAATGGAACCTTTAACGTTCACGCCCGGGCCCATGTTGTAGGCGCCTGAGAGCATAAGCGATGTGGTTTCCTCGTCTCCGGCAATCGTATTGTTGCCTTCCAAGGCACCAGAGAAGTAGGTCAGACTGACCGCATAGGGACCGGTTTCGTAGGCGAGACCAAGATCCCAAGCATCGCCGTCCTGTGTCGCCGTGCGGGTGGCGCCCGATGTAACGTCTTCATCGAAGTTTGCATAGCTGCCACCAAAGGTGAAGCCTGCATAGGTCAGATTAATACCGCCCTGCCAAACTCTGAGGTCGTCAACATTGGCCGTTACACTGGTGGTTTTACCGTAGGTCACGTCGGCAGCAAGTCCGACCCCCTGGATTTGACGAGAATAAGCCGCACCGAAACCATATGCTTTAGAGGCATTGCCAATAGAGTTGTCAGGCTGGTTCATGTTGGTGTTGGTGGCGTCCGGCGTATAAGAAGCGACCAACTGCAACCCGCTAAAAGTCGGACTCAGGTAGTTCACCTTCGCGGTGTTGCCCTGATCGATGAACGAAATATGGTTATCGATGAAGTTGGCTGAGGGCTTAACGATCCAGGTCCCAACATCGCCATCAGTGTTTCCGATCCCAACATCCGGGGCGAAAACCGAAATGCCGTTCATTGCATCACCAACACCCCCCAATTGAATGGTCCCGAACTTATCAGACGACACCTCAATGAACGAATAATCAACCCCACCAGCAGCGCTGTTGTCGGCCTCAAACTCGATGGTCGTTGAAATAGTCAAACCGTTATCCAGCTTGGTCGAACCCATCACATAGATTTCTGTGTCGGATTTTACATCAAAGCTTCCATAGTCGGCCCCATTCTCAAAGCCGCTATCTTGCTCGGCAAAACCGCCCCAGACTTCCTGGAAGCCGCCAAGACCGAGTTTGATTTTTTCTGCAGCGGCAGCGGGGGCTGCGGCCAGCAAACCGGCGCCAACAAGAGCGCTTGTCATAATCAGTGTTTTTTTCATGTCCCCAAAGATTCCATTGGTTCCCAATTAAAAGAAAAAGAATCGGGCAAATTCTTAAGAGCAAAAGTCTCATGTTCCACCACAATCCCGCAAGAATATTTAGCGGGCAGCTTGGTTAAAACTGCGTAAAAATAGACCATGTTGCATTGTTGCAACGCAGCAATCGGCCATTTTGACTATTTTTTAACCATTTGATCAAAATTTAATCTGCAAATGACTATCGATTGCACATTATAGTTTTATCAAGCATTGCTTTTCCATTTAAGCTTCCGCTAAGTTTCAAGTGAAACGATTTTCCGTGGGAACCCCGAACGACGAAGAGAACCGCCATGCCAGGAACGGACTTCGAGCCACTGCAGCTCGACCGCTTTCTCCCCTATCGCCTTTCAGTCCTAACTCTGGCAGTCAGCCGGTCGCTTTCGCGTCTCTACACAGAACGCTTCAATCTTAAGGTTCACGAATGGCGGGTTATGGCGGCGCTGGGTTGCGGGGAGCCCCTGGCCGCCCACGAAATCTGCACCCGGATCAACATGGATAAGGTTCAGGTCAGTCGAGCCGTCTCTGGCTTGCTGACGGCAGGCTTCGTCACCCGAAAAACCGATACCCAGGACCGTCGGCGCTCATCACTCTGGCTCAGCGAAAAGGGGTGGGACACCTATAAATCGATCATTCCCCTTGCCCTGGATCACGAAAGCAGCCTCCTTGCTCCCCTTACCGTCAAAGAACGCGAACAGTTTGACAAGCTGCTCTCAAAGCTCACTGACCAAGCGCTGAAACTGCAAAACGACGGTTAGGCTTGTCTTCTAATAGCGCTCCATATAGCGGCGCAAACAATCTCTTAACCCTCTATTTTGTAAAATTTGCTCGATTCGCATAATACCTAGGGGCGGATTTATATGGGTAGAGGGGAATGGGACTGATGGAAGAAGGCAGCCAAGACAACAAAATCACGAGACTGATTCAGGGCGGCAGGAGCGACCAGGGAACGGCGCCAGCAACCCTGGAGGACCTCCAGACGGACTTTGCGGCTTTACGCGGCGAAATTAACCGTCGCGACGAAATCCTCCGCTTGGTGCTTGAGCGGCTCCCCGCAGTCCAGGCGGCCGGCAAAATCGATGAAGAGCGGACCTCCCGAGCCGAAGCCGAGCGTGATCAAGCTCTTGAAAAATTCGACCAGATGCAAGGGCTGATCACCGCCTTAACCAACAAGGTCAGCGATCTGGCCGACCCGGCGGAAGCCATGACCGCCCTAACCGAGTTAAAATATCAAATTGATGATTTACGTCGCGATACCGGCGACCGCTTTGAACGTTTGCAGGGTGACATCGCAAGCTTGAAGCGCCGTCTATCTACTTTGGAAGCGCTAGAACACAAGGACGCCGAAACCGAACGCCGCGATATCGAAAAGATCGAACGCGACGTCGCCGCTCTCAACGACAGCCTCATTTCAGACCGCGCGATGATCACCGAAATGCGGCTCGACATGAACACCGATTCCCTTCCTCAGGACACATCCGAACTCTCGGCCCGAGTCGATGGAGTGGAAAAGGAAATGCTGAGCCTTAAAGACAAGGTTGTCCGGTTTCTGCTCGACCAGATGAAACAGGCGCGACGCTAAAAACAGCCGCCAAATATGCAAAAAGGGAAGCTTTTCCAGGCGCTTCCCTTTTTTAATTCAGCTTCAGTGAGAATTAGAAAAGAACCTTATTCGCCGCCGGAAGCGCCCTGCCCACCTCAATGGCTGCATTCATCTTGGCAAGCGTGCCTTCAAGCGCCGCCAGACAAAGAGTAACGTTTCTGGCCGTCGCACCCTGGCCCATCAGCCCGATGCGCCAGACCTTACCGGCCAGCGCCCCAAGACCCGCTCCAATTTCCAGGTCGTAGTCGGCCAACAGCGTCTTGCGTACGGCGGCCTCGTCCACACCCTCAGGGATTGTCACGGCATTGAGTTGCGGCAAGCGATGCGCCGGGTCGACGAGCAGCCCCAACCCCATGGCTTCAAGGCCGACTTTAAGGGCTTTGTGCATTTTTTCGTGGCGTTCCCAGGCGTTTTCCAGCCCCTCCTCTTCAATCATCACAAGCGATTCATGCAGACCGTAAAGAGCATTAATCGGGGCAGTATGATGATAGGAACGCGCACCGCCGCCGCCATCGCCCCAATAGCCCATGACCAAGTTGAGATCGAGAAACCAGCTTTGGACTTTACGATTGCGCCTCTTGATAACTTCGAGCGCCTTGCCGCTGAACGTAACGGGCGAAAGACCCGGCGTACAGGAGAGACACTTTTGTGAACCCGAGTAAACCGCATCGGCGCCCCAATCATCGACCAGAACCGGAATACCGCCAAGCGACGTCACCGTATCGACAATGGAAAGCGCATTATATTTTTGCGCCAGGGCGCAGAGCCCCTTGGCATCGGACTCGACCCCGGTCGAGGTTTCCGCATGAACGAAGGCCAGAGCTTTGGCGTTGGGATTGGTTTTCAGGGCGTCTTCGGCTTTGTTGAGATCGACCGCCTTGCCCCAATCGTCTTCAACCATCACCGGCGTTGCGCCACAGCGCTCGACATTTTCTTTCATCCGCATGCCGAAAACGCCATTTTGACAGATCACCACCGTATCGCCCGGCTCGATCAGATTGACAAAGCAGATTTCCATACCGGCGGAACCGGGAGCCGAAACCGGAAGGGTCATCTCGTTTTTAGTCTTAAACAACCTGCGCAACATGCCTTTGACCTCTTCCATCATGCTGATGAAAGCAGGATCGAGATGGCCGATGGTCGGCCGCCCCATGGCCGACAACACGCGAGGATGAACGTCGGATGGCCCTGGCCCCATAAGTGTGCGGACAGGCGGATTAAAAGAACAAATAGTCACAGAACGAACTCCCCGAAAACTCTTAAAACTGCCCATTTGGGTATCATGTTATCGATACCCCGGACAAAACAAAAACCGGCAAGCAATCCTAACGTTGTAAAGTGGATTTTGCGATGATTAGCGTTATGTCATCTTCCTGAACGCGCCCGCCACGAAACTCGGACAAAGCGCTCCGTACCGCCTCGCAAATACCAGCCGATGGTTTCCCCGCATTAGCGGCAATCAAGGCCTCCAAGCGGTCCCGCCCGAACATTTCCCCCTCGGCATTACGACACTCCCAAATGCCGTCGGTACCGAGCGCAAAGATGACCTCCCTGTCCGGTAAAGGCGATTCCTGAATAGTATAAGTCCAACCCGGGTCAACACCGATGGGGATATCCTCGCCTCCCCATTCCTCAAACGACTTGGCGGCGGGATCGTAAACCAAAGCAGGAGCATGGCCGGCGCAAAGTCGATGGGTTGTTCTCCCTTTCAAATCGATATAAAGCCCAAGGAAAGTAACGAAACGGCCTCCTTGAGCATCTTCAGCCATCTGGCGATTAAGGGCGTCGAGCCCTACCCCCGCCTCACTTAGTTGGCCAAGACGCGCCCTCAAGGCGGCGCGGAACGACGCCATCAAAAGAGCTGCCGAGGCACCATGACCGGTAATGTCGGCAACGACCAGCACGATGCTGTTTTGATCGCCTTCTGGCGCTGGCAGAAAATCGTAGTAATCACCGCCGGTTTGATCGCAATAAATGCTCAAGGCGGCGATATCAAGACCGGGTATATTTGGCGGCTCCTTGGGCAAAAGATGCTGCTGGACTTCCTTGGCGAGGGCCAGAGACTGACGTAATGCCAACCGTTCGCGCAGCCTCGGAATCATCCGGTTGAAAATCCGCGCTAGGTCGCCGATTTCATCGCGGCTTGAAACCGGCACCGTATCGCTCAGATCGCCCCGCGCCACCTTACGCGCCACGGCGGCCAACTCACGCAACGGTTCGGTGACGGTTCGCGACCCGAAGAAAGCCGCACCAAGGATAGAAAAAATCAGCAAAACCGACATCAGCGCCGTGAGACGCAATTGCCCTGCGGTTTCATCGGAAATGATCTCCTCGGCCAAGTCCGCCAGATTGGAAATATCTTCGAAGGGCACAGCCAAAACCAAATACAGACCGAAAGTCTCAAGGTGTCCGAAAGTCCAGACCGTATCGATTCCATCGACAGGCATCCGCAACATTCCCGTTTTACCTGAAGACAAGCCCTGGGCCGACACCGAAAAACGGCCGGCCACCTCATCTGGCAAAGTGCTGATTGCGATTGGATCGGCCCAAAAGCGCGGCTCGACGGCATAGTTCGGGTGGGCCACGACCCGAACCCCGTCCTTTGTAAAGCGGACGAGAAAGGCCTCCACGTTATTCACCATGTTGATCCGACGCCCCAACTTGCGCAGGGTTCCGACAATCTCGATATCGATGGCCGTGACACCGGCGAACCCACCTCTGGGGCCGAAAACCGGCATAGAGGCGGTACTGATCAACTGTCCCGTCGAGGCATCGACCAGGAGATCGCCCCAAACGAGTTTCCCTTGAGCGCGCGCCTTCTTGTACCAGTCGCGCTGGCGTGGATCGTAGTTCTCGGGATAACCGCCATGACCTGGGTAGGCGGCATGAAGCCCGTTCTCAAGTGCCGTATACTGCCAAAAAAACAAATCGCCATAAACCTGCCCTAGTTCCCGGTAGACCGGCAACAGCCCGGAAAGGCGACTAATGTCTTTGGCGTATTCATAAAAAGTTCTGCCCTTGGGCAGTCTGAACACCTGCTCGGCATAGGAAACGGACATAGGAGTCGTCCCGCCATCCCGGCTCAGGCGCAAATGACGTTCCGAAGTCACCATTCCCGGCGGCAGGTAGCCACGATCATAGTCACTATCCAGATAAGGACGTTCCAGCCTTTGCGGCGGATTGGCTTTCAATGCCCGTTCGGCGCTCAATGCCTGGACTTTCAGGGCGGTTTCAACCAATTCCATCTCGCGTGTCAGGTTTTCGGTGGAAAAGGCGATCACCTCTTTAAGCCGGTTGATCACCCGCTCGGTCGCCTGCTCTCCGATCCACTCAGACAAATTGGCCCTCACCTTCCGCGCCCCCTGGTTCCATTGCCAAGTGGAAACGGCCAGCGGCAGCAACGCGATGGTCATCAGTAGAATTAACAGTTTCCAGTGAAGGCGCATGAAAGCAGTGCAATTCCAAACGGGTTATAATAGCAGTCCTATCTTGGGTGGGGCCGAGCCTGTGATCAAACGGAAAACACATAAAATTGCCGGGCATTTCTGCCCGGCGAGTTCTTATTCAGGGGGACTTTTGATCGGGAGCGCCTTCTTGGGGGGGACTGGGAGGGGAGAGAAGGGCTCCTCTGACTTTCGAAAACTAGTTTAGACCCATAGATTCCCTGCGTCTGTGACGACAATCACAGTTTATCTAAAATTTTAGATAAATCTGGTGCAACAAGCTTCCCCCACATAAAGAAAAAGCCCCTCCGGGGAAGAGGGGCCGTTCTTTGGAAATTCATTTGGGTTCGCATGGCTAGCAGCGGTTGAGAGGGATTAGTGGGGACTAATAGGACCGCCCTGGCCTGTGAATGAATGTAGCGTTTGCTCGCCGCCTCTTCTGTGACACTCGTCACAAGAAGAGGCGGATTCTTCACTTTTTTAAGAAACGTTGTTTTTTCGCCGCTCCATCTCCATGGCGCGAAGTTCTTTGCGCAGCAGCTTGCCGACCGGCGACTTGGGAATTTCCTCAATAAATTCGATTTCTTTAGGCCGCTTATACCCGGTCAGATAGTCCTTGCAGTGCTCGCGAATTTCATCCTCGGTTAAACCGGCGCTGGCCCTGACTACGAAAGCCTTTGGCGCTTCGCCCGACTGATCGTCGGGAACGCCGATCACGGCCACCTCGGAAACACCGCCCATATGGGCGATGGCGTCTTCAACCTCGTTGGGATAGACATTAAAACCGGAAACCAGAATCATGTCTTTCATCCGATCGACAATATAAAAGTATCCCTCCTCGTCCATCTTGGCCACGTCGCCGGTATAGAGCCAACCGTCCTTGACCGTATTGGCCGTCTCGTCCGGACGGTCCAGATAACCTTTCATAATATTTGGGCCCTTGGCGATCAGTTCGCCCGACTCGCCGACCGGAACCTCATTGCCTTCGTCATCGACAATCTTAATAACGATCCCCGGCAAGGGTAGACCGATGGAATTGAGCTTGGGGCGACTTTGCGGATTGACGGTCAAAGCACAGGAGCTTTCGGTCAGCCCGTAACCCTGAATGATCGTGATGCCGTATTTTTCCTCCCAAGTCTTCGCCACGGCTTCCTGCAAAGCAGTTCCGCCAGCCACGCAATGAATGAGTTTTTTCGCCACGTCTTTGGTGAACCAGTCTTCGTTGGGCAGCGCGGCAAACAGCGTATTGACTGCCGGAAACACTGAAATGTCATACTTATCGAACACCGGCTTGAGATTGGACGGCGGACGCGGGCTCGGCACCATCACCGCATGATAGCCCTGAAGCAGCCCGTTGATCATCGAGAAGGTGAAAGCGAAGATATGGTATAGCGGCAAGGCGACCAAACCGTTGACGTCCTTCGGCATCCGGTCGTCCTCGGTAGCGGCGACCATCTGGAAGGCGTTGGAGAGAACGCTGCGGTGGGATAATTCGGCCCCCTTACTGCGCCCCGTGGTGCCACCGGTATATTGGTAGACCGCCGTATCGTCGGGGCCCACCGGTTCGATATAGCTCTCCGTCTTGATCGCATTGGCGATTCGATGAGACATGCCAACCTTCAAGGCCTTCTCAAGGGTCACATGCTTGGTCCGCATAGGCGGCACGGCCTTTTTGACGTACTTCAGAACAAGGCCAATGATCGCCGCTTTGAGACCAGGGAAGAAATCAACCACCGAAAGCTTGATCACATGCTTGACGTTGGTCTTGTCAACAACTTCATCCACCTTGTCGCCGAACACGTCGATAACGATCAGAGCCTTGGCATTGCTGTCCTGGAGCTGATGTTCCATCTCGGGCTCGGTATAGAGCGGGTTGATATTGGTGCTAATGCAGCCCGACTTAAAAACCCCAAAACTGGCGACAGGATAGCCGTTGCAGTTTGGCGACATAATGGCGACCACGTCACCCTGGCCAAGCTTCAATTCCTCACGCAGATAAATAGCCAGATTGTCCGAATGATGATCCAGTTCTTCGTAGGTCAGCCCGCCTTCCGCGCCGTTGGGCAAGACCGTCGTACAAGCTTTACGCTCACCATATTCCTTGGCCGCCTTTTTCATCAGCATTCCCAAGTGGAGCGTCGGCAATTCCTCGGCGTTAAACGCTTTGGCCTTCTCCGTATAGAATTCTTCCCATGGATGTTGAGCCATCGTGGTCTCCCCTGTTTTCAAGCCTGTAGCGGCAATGCGCCCTTAACTTATTTTTGCGCGCGCCTCCCTATGCAAAAAGCCTATCAAAAAAACCAAAATGACCAAACTGTTATACCCTATAGGGACAAAAAAAGGCCGTCCCACAACTGACGGGACGGCCCCTTTTGTAACCTAGGGTAAACCTAGGCTCAGATTACTGACGGATGCCCTCAATCGAGAGGATCATTTCAACCTGGGTGCTTGCCGGACCCAGGTTTTTGGTAATCCCGAAGTCCTTTAGCGCAAAGGTCGTCGAGCCTTGCAGACCGAGGCGATATCCACCCCAGGGGTCCTTGCCGCGGCCGATTTCCTTGACCTCAATATCGATGGACTTGGTGACGCCATGCAGCGTTAGATCGCCGGTCACAACACCGGTTCCTTCACCGGTCTTCTTGACCGCGGTGCTGACGAAGGTTGCTTTAGGGTATTTGTTGACGTCCAGAAAATCCGGACTGCGGAGATGCTTGTCCCGTTCGGCATGGTTGGAATCAACGCTTGCCGTATCAATCTCGACCGTAATTTTGGAGTTACCCGGATTTTCGTCATCGGCCGTGAAGGTGCCGCCAAAACTGTTGAACCGGCCATAGAGCCAGGAATAACCCAAATGCTGAATGCGGAACTGAACAAAGGCGTGGGAACCTTTGGTATCGATAACGTAAGTGTCGGCTGCCGCAGCCGGTCCGGCGACCGGCAAGGCAAACAAAGCGGCAATCAAGGCCAAGGTGAGGAGGCGAATTTTCATGAGAAGTATGTCTCCGTTATCTCTAAAGGGATTGGTGGGGGGAACGCCCGGATTTTTTCGTTCCGAGCATGCGTTTTAAGGTCGCATCTTTATCGACCACATGATGCTTAATCGCGGCGGCGGCGTGAAAGACCGCAAGACCGACCAAGGAAACGGCCAACACCAGATGAACCTGACCGGCGACGTCTTCCTGGCGAGGCAAACCGCTCAAAAGAGCAGGCACCGAAAACAGGCCGAAAACATCGACTGGTTTTCCGTCAGCCGTACTGATCAAATAGCCGCTCACCAGGACAGCGAAAATCAACAGATAGAGCAACCGGTGAACCGCTTCGGCGGCCTTGATTTCCCAAGTTTTCTGTCCCGGCTCCGGTTTTGGTACCAAGTTAAACCACCGCCAGAAGAAACGAAAAACCATGACCAACGCCAGAAGGACACCCAGGCTTTTGTGGATGGAAGGCGCCTTGTGATACCAAGTGGAATAATAATTGAGATCGACCATCCAAAGGCCGAGCCCGAAAAGACCAAATGCCGCCAGCGCCACCGCCCAATGAATGAGGACGGTGAGGCTACCGTAGGTTTCGTTCGTATTTCTGATCGGCATCTTTGTTTCCGGCCCTTACGTTTTCAAACTCAAGCAGTCACACAATCGATTGCGCCACCGCCCAAGATGTTAGTACAAAAACAGCAAAAACAAAGAGCCCGCCCACCAACAGACTGTCAACCAAAGAGAAACAATAGGCATCAGACAACAAAAAAACGGGCCCGAAATCGGACCCGTTTTTATGGCTGGGGCGGCAGGATTCGAACCTGCGAATGCTGATACCAAAAACCAGTGCCTTACCGCTTGGCGACGCCCCATCAGTGCGTTCAAGGCGGCGCACCATAATGGGTTCGGCCGGTCCTTTCAAGACGCTTTATTGAACTCTCCGGCGATCACGTTAACAAAGGCGCGACGGCAACCCACCAATCGGGTTTGGCATCGGAGATATTTGCAGCCGCGGCATTGGCTTTTTCATCTGTCTCAAACAGGCCGAAGCAGGTTGCCCCACTGCCCGACATGCGAGCTAGAAGGCAATCCTCCTCCGCCGCCAGGCCGAGAATGGCGGCATCCACCGTCGGGGCGATCATCCGGGCGGGGGATTCCAAATCATTGACCCGCCCTTGGAGGATTTCAGCCAAATGGCGTGCATCTTCCGGGCTATCATCAAACCTTGCCGGAGAAGAAAACGCGCCGCTACGCGCCTTAAACACCGCCGGGGTCGAAACGCCGACTCCCGGATTGACGAGCACCAACCAACACGGCGGCAAAGGGGGCGGAGCAGACAGGTCTTCACCGATGCCGCCAACAAAAGACGGCCGCCCTCTCAGGCAAACCGGCACATCGGCTCCGAGAGAAAGAGCGATTTCATGCATTTTGTCATCGGGCAGGGAAACTTCCCAAAGGTCGCAAAGCGCCTTCAAAGCCGCCGCCGCATCGGCCGATCCACCACCGATACCCGAAGCGACGGGCAGTTCCTTGGTCAAGGTCAGGGCCGCGCCTTTTTGACAGCCAGAGGCTTCACGCAGAGCATGGGCGGCTTTTATCACAAGGTTGTTTTCATCGGCCTCAAGGCCATCGGAGAAAGGGCCTTTGATCGTCAACGAAAGATCATCGGCGGGCCGGACATCGATGACGTCTCCGACTCCGGCAAAAACCATCAGGCTGTCCAGCAGGTGATAGCCGTCATCACGTTTGCCGGTAACGTGAAGGTAAAGATTGATCTTGGCGGGCGCAAACAGGCTGACGCTATTTTGAGCGGTCATTTGAAGACTACTCGGCGGCCGTGTCGCTCAGACTGCCTCGCTCCACCTTGGCCTTGATCGTTTCGGCGAGTTCCTCATCGGGATCCAATGAGAGGGCGCGATGCCACTGGAAGCGGGCCTCCAGATTGCGGCCGACCCGCCAATAAGCATCCCCCAGATGATCGTTGATCGTCGGATCCTCGGGGCGCAATTCGACGGCGCGTTCCAGGTTCTTAACCGCATCGGCGTATTTTCCCAGGCGATACTGAACCCACCCCAGACTATCGACGATGTAGCCGTCCATAGGGCGCAGCTCGACGGCTTTTTCAATCATCGCCTGCGCGCGGTCCAGATGAACCCCCTGCTCGACCCAACTATAACCCAGATAGTTGAGAACAAAGGGCTGATCGGGCTCAAGCTCGAGAGCTTTGAGGAAGTCTTTTTCGGCCCGCGCCCACTGCTTGGAGCGCTCCAACGCAATGCCGCGCGTATAGAGCAAGCTCCAATGACGCGGTTCAATTTCGTCAATCCGGGCAATCGCCCTGTCATAGGCTTCAGCCGCCTCCTCGAACCGTGCGCGCGAGCGCATGATATTACCCAGTTGAACAAGCGAATCGATCTGAGTGGTCTGCTCGGTCGCCATGCGCTCCAACACCTCAGCCGCACGATCCACCTGATCAAGCGCATCCCAGTTGGTGGCGCGCCGCAACTGTCCCGTCCAGGCAAACGGTGATGCCGGATCGATCATTTCATAGATCGCATTGGCCTCGGCCAAACGGTTCATCGATTCCAGAATATCGCCAATCAAAATCTGGGCGATGGGGTAATTGGGTTTCAGGTGGAGCGCCATGCGTCCGAAAATCAGCGCCGTCTCACGGGCGTTTTGCTGGCGAAGCGCGCTGGCGATACCGAACATGGCTTCAGCCACACCGTCACGCGGCGTTACTTTGACCTTAGGCGCCTTTTGATGGCGCATTTCGCTCACCATCAAAGACTCAATCAATACCGAGCCCGGATTTTTGCGACGGTAATCGTTATAAAGCATCAGCGCTTCGGGCCCACGGTCGGAACGCTGATAGATCGCACCCAACAACTCGACAACACGAAGCGACATGCCGTTGGGGTCTGCCGCGGCCTTCTTGAAATGTCCCTCGGCAAGATCGGTCTGTCCCGCCGCCTGATTGATCAGGCCCGCATGGAGATGGTAAAGCCCGGCCATGTCGCTGAGGTCTTTGATCGGCGCAAGAGCCTTCTGAGCGGCTTCCATCTTGCCGTCACCGGCATGGGCCCAAGCTTCGACCAGCGGTCCCATAAACACATTAACGCCGGTCTTGGGCAACTCGTCGAGCCGCTTTAAAGCCTCGGCGTAGTCTCCCTTAACGACCGCCACGGTTACCGCCAGGAACACCGCTACCGGCTCGGTTCGGCTCTCATCGATCATTGATTCGGCAAGGCGGTGAGCCTCGTCGATCCGGCCTTCCATGGCGTTTGTCAGCATCGCCAATTTTTTCGCCGACAGGTTATCGGGCTCCTGATCGACCAACGCTTTGTAGTAGACCGACGCAGCGCGCGTATCCTGGATTTGCTGAGCGTGACGCCCGGCCAGATAGTTGCCGAACGGCGAATGAGCGAGAGGCGGCTCACTTGAGTTGGACCCACTGTCCGCACCGGCCATGGTGGTTTGGCATCCCCAAACCGTTGCAGCCAGGGCGACGATGCCAACGGCATAAGTTAGCCGTTTGATACCGGCCCAGGGTCTTCTTGCCTTCATATTCTGCCTCTCGCTTTGCGCCGCTAGCCTACATGTTGGGATAGTTGGGACCTTCTCCACCCTGCGGCGTCACCCAGTTGATATTCTGGGTTGGGTCCTTGATATCACAGGTCTTGCAGTGAACGCAGTTCTGCGCGTTGATCTGAAGGCTTTTTTCCTCACCTTCCTCACCCACATATTCATAAACCCCGGCCGGGCAGAAGCGCGCCTCCGGGCCGTCATATTCCGCTAGGTTGACCTTGACCGGAATATCCGGGTCGGCGAGTTGCAAATGACAGGGCTGCTCTTCCTCATGGTTGGTCGCCGAGAAGGAAACGTTGGTCAGCTTGTCGAACGTCAAGACGCCGTCGGGCTTGGGATAGTCGATTTTCGGACAGTCTTTGGCCTTCTTGAAGTGCGTGTGATCCGGGCCGTGATAGCCAATGGTCCAGGGCGCGCGGCCACGGAACAAAATCTGATCGAGGCCGGTATAAATGGAACCGACCATAAGGCCCCACTTGAACGACGGGCGGACGTTACGCGCCACATAAAGCTCGTCGTAGACCCAGGTCTTCTTGAAGGTTTCGGCCATTTCGCTCAAGTCGTCATTGGCCCGACCGTCTTTCAGGGCGGCAAAAGCCACCTCGGCGGCTGTGATGCCCGACTTCATAGCCGTATGCGTGCCCTTGATCTTCGGCGTATTCAGCGTGCTCGCCTCGCAACCGGTTAGTAGGCCGCCAGGGAAATGCATCTTGAGCAGCGTCTGAAAGCCCCCTTCGTTCAAGGCCCGGGCACCATAGGCGATCCGGCGCCCCCCCTCGAAGGTATCGCGGATTTTCGGATGGGTCTTGAAGCGCTGGAACTCGTCGTAAGGGCTCAAATGCGGGTTGGAATAATCGAGACCGACGACGAAACCGACGGCGACCTGATTGTCTTCCAGGTGATAAAGGAACGACCCGCCGTAAACGTCGCTCGGCAGCGGCCAGCCGGCCGTATGAACCACCAAGCCCTGTTTATGCTTGGCCGGATCGATTTCCCAGAGTTCCTTAATGCCGATACCGTAAGTCTGCGGTTCGCCCTGCTGCAATCCGAACTTCTCTTTAAGCATTTTGCCCAAATGGCCGCGGCAGCCTTCCGAGAAGAAAGTGTACTTGGCGTGCAACTCCATGCCCGGCTCATGATTGGGTCCCGGGTTGCCTTCACGGTCCAGTCCCATATCGCCGGTGGCGATGCCCTTGACCGCACCGTCGTCGTTAAACAGGATTTCGGCAGCGGCAAAACCGGGATAAACCTCAACACCCAGGGCCTCGGCCTGCTCGCCCAACCAGCGGCAGAAGTTGCCAAGGCTTATGATGTAGTTGCCCTTGTTGTGCATAGCCGGAGGCATGAACAGCGACGGCGTATTGATCGCGCCGGTCTCGCTCAAGAACATGACTTTTTCGTCGTTGACCGGCGTATTGAGCGGCGCGCCCTTTTCTTTCCAGTCGGGGATCAGTTCATCCAGCGCGCGCGTCTCTATCACAGCGCCCGAAAGAATATGGGCGCCAACTTCGGAGCCTTTTTCGACGACACAGATGGAAAGCTCGGTCTCATTTTCCTGAGAGAGTTGAGCCAGCTTGATCGCAGCGGACAAGCCGGACGGACCGGCGCCAACGATCACAACATCAAATTCCATCGATTCCCGTTCCATGGGACCTCCTAACAAATCTTTCTTCGTTGTATCCTCCCCAAGATACGAGGGCGTTATAGCACAGGCATTTTGCAGAGTGCGAGACGTTTGGCGGACGGAACTAAAAAAGCTTTGTAAAGACATTCATTTCTGCAAATCTACGCCAATGGATAAACAGCTTCATCCAGCGGAAATTCTGCAATGGTATTCGGACACAGGCGTCGACGAATGCATCGGCGAAATCCCTGTCGACCGTTATGCGGAATCGGCCGCCGCCCTGGCTGCGCGCAAAGCCGCCCGGCAAAGCGCGGCGCAAGCTGTTAGGGCCGAGGCGAAAACGCTTCCGTCCACCGCCCCCTCTCCCGAACCGCGCCCAACACCGGAACCCATCGGCCAGTCCGAAATGGTCGCCGGGGCCTGCGAAGCAGCGGCCCAGGCCAAAACCCTGGAAGACTTGGAAGCCGCGGTGCGAGCTTTTGACGGCTGTCCTCTCAAGAAGACTGCGACCAATACGGTGTTTTCCGATGGCGCTAAAGAGGCACGGATTATATTCATCGGAGAAGCACCGGGAGCCGATGAGGACCGGGAAGGCCTTCCCTTCGTCGGAGCAAGCGGCAAGCTGCTCGACAAGATGCTCGCCTCCATCGGCCTGGATCGCCGGGAAAACGCCTACATCACCAATATTCTCTTCTGGCGGCCGCCCGGCAACCGCAACCCGACCAGTGCGGAAATCGCCGTCTGCCTGCCTTTTGTCGAGCGCCATATCGAGCTAATCGACCCGGAGGTGATCGTCCTCTTGGGCGGCCCCTCGGCCAAAACCCTGTTGGCGCGCAGTGAGGGGATCACCAGACTGCGCGGCAAGTGGTTCGACTATGAAACGCCGCGCATGAGCCGCCCAGCGAAAGCCCGCGCCCTCTTCCATCCGGCCTATCTGTTGCGCTCACCCAACCAGAAACAACTGGCATGGTGGGATCTCCTGGATATCCGAGAACACCTCAAAACCCACGGAATTCTTGCCTAACAGAAGCGATTTACGTATTTTATCCACAGCCTGTGGATAACTCCCATTCCTTGACAGTATCCTTGGATTCTGAGACACAGGGAGCGGGATTTTTGGCAACTGATTCGTTTGGACTTTGGGGACACGGATGAAACTTAGGGACAGGATTGGCGGCCTGACCGTCGCGGCGGCTTTGTTCGCGGCGCCTATCGCCCACGCCCAAGACACCGCGCCTCTCCCCAGCATTTTCTCCCAACCGGCCCAAGTTGCCTCGCTGACCCGGCCCCAGGCCACGCCCCAGGAAACCATCGCCCTGCCCAAGCCTCTCTCGCCAGACGATGTGGCGACCTACAAGCAAATTGAGGCTTTGCAGGAGCACGGCGACTGGAAAGCGGCCGACAAGGCCATCGCCAAGCTGGAAAACAAACTGCTGATGGGTCATGTGATGGCCCAGCGGTATCTCCATCCGCGAAAGTACCGTTCCAAATACAAAGAGCTCAAAGGCTGGATGGATAAGTACGCCGACCTGCCCCAATCCGGGCAGCTTTACAAGCTGGCGCTCAAGAGACGTCCGAAAAACTGGAAATATCCGGCGAAGCCTAAAGGGGGATACCTCTATGGCTCGGGTCACGACGGGGATTTCGCCCCGGCCAAAAGTTACCGTCCGTCCAAAAAGTTAAGCCGCTCCAAGCGCCAACGGGTCGCCCAATTGAAACGTCAGATGCGCTGGAAACAGCGCAAAGGCTGGACCCTGGCGGTCAAACGACTGCTCAAATCGGCCGAAGTCAAACGGTTGTTCCATCCTGTTGAGTACGACCGGGTGCAGGCCCGTCTCGGTGCAGGATACTATGCCGACGGGCGCGACCAATGGGCCATCGATTGGGCGGGCCGGGCAGCTAAGCGCTCGGGCAAATATCTGCCGCAAGCTCACTGGACGGCAGGCCTCGCATCCTGGCGGCTAGGCCGAATGAAACAGGCGCAGAAGCATTTTTCTGCTATCGTCGATTCAGACTATGCGGGAGCTTGGCTGAAGTCAGCCGGAGCTTTCTGGGCGGCGCGCGTTGCGCTGATCAACCAGACCCCCTCTAAGGTCAACCACTACCTGGGACTGGCCGCAGGCTATCCACGCACCTTTTACGGCCTTCTGGCCAAGAAGATGCTGGGCCATCAGACCGCCTTCGACTGGACCCCGCCGCCACTCGACAAAACCGATCTAAACGGTCTATTGAGCAAGCCTAAAGTCCAGCGTGCCCTGGCGCTGATGCAACTCGGAAAGCACCATCAGGCGGAACGCGAATTACGCGGCCTTTACGGTCGTATCGAACGCCATGAAATAAACGCTCTACTGGGGCTTTCGGTTCGCGCCAATATGCCCGGTCTGGCCATGCGGCTCGGCAACATGCTGGCCCGCGCAGGCAAAGGGCGTTACGACAGCGCCTCCTACCCGGTTCCCGCTTGGCAGCCCGACAACGGCTACCGAGTGGACCGCGCTTTGCTCTACGCCATCATCCGCCAGGAAAGCGGCTTCAACCCTAAGGCCAAGAGTCATGCCGGGGCCAGTGGGTTGATGCAGTTGATGCCGCGCACCGCGAGCTTCATTGCCAATGACCGTCGTTATCGCACTCACAAGCGGAAAAAACTCTTCGAGCCCGAAGTCAACCTGATGATGGGTCAGAAATACGTCAATATCCTGCTTGAAGAACGCTACATCAACCGCGACCTGTTCCTCATGGTCGCGGCCTGGAACGGCGGACCGGGAAATCTACGCAAATGGCGTCGCCGGATCAAACATCAGGACGATCCACTCCTCTTCATCGAGAGCATTCCCGCGCCCGAAACCCGTATCTTCATCGAGCGCGTTCTGACCAACCTCTGGATTTACCGCCATCGCTTCGGGCAGCCGACTCCAACGCTCGACGCTATTGCCGCAGGCGAATGGCCGGTCTATACAGCCCTGGACCCGAAGCCTCTCATGGTGGCCGAAAACCGCTAGAAGGCGACAGGGCGGCCTCTTTCACTTTTGGGATTTAAAGACAGTTATGGCGAAGATCGATGGCAACCGCGAGTTCCTCCCCGTCAACATTGCCGTGTTGACCGTTTCCGACACCCGCAAGCTCGACGACGACAAATCGGGCCGCACCCTGGTCGAGAGGATTGAAGGTGCAGGCCATGTGGTCATCGCCCGCGATATCGTCAAAGACGACCAGCCGACCATCGTCACCAAACTGAAAGACTGGATTGCCGATTCCAATGTTGATGTGGTGATCGCCACCGGCGGCACCGGGGTCACCGGCCGCGACATTACCCCCGAAGCCTTCCAGGAAGTCTACGACAAAGAAATTCCCGGCTTCGGGGAACTGTTCCGTATGCTGAGCTACGAAAAAATCAAAACCTCGACCATCCAGAGCCGGGCCACCGGCGGTGTGGCTCAGGGCACTTATCTCTTTGCCCTCCCCGGCTCACCCGGCGCCTGCCGCGACGCCTGGGACGACATTCTCGTCGAGCAGCTGGACTCGCGTCACCGGCCCTGCAACTTCGTCGAATTGATGCCGCGCCTGACCGAGAAGTAAGCATGCTTACAGGGCGGCATATCTTTCTGGTTTTGACCGCCCTAGTCCTTGCTGCCTGCGCCGATAAGCCGCCGGAAAATTCCCTACTGAGCGAACAGTTCGAACGCATCGCCTTTTCCAGCGAACTGGGCGGCCAGGGGCGGCGTGGGCGGTTGGTCAAATGGGTCAGCCCCATTCGCGTCTGGATTCCGAAAAGCGACCAGGGACACTTTACCGCCGAGGTCAACCAACGCCTTAACTGGATCAGGGCCATCACCGGCCACGACATCGCCCTGGCCTCACCAACCCAAGGCACGGGTAACCTCCATATTCGCTTCGTCACCCGCGAGCAGGTACATAAGACCACCGGCCAGAATGCACCCTGCGCCACCCAGGTGATCACCAAGGCTGGCGTCATCCACTGGGCGACCATTTCCATTGCGCCGGAAAGCGATGACCTGACAGCTCATTGCCTGACCGAAGAACTGGTCCAGGCCATGGGCCTGCTCGACGATTCAACGTTGATTGAGGACTCACTGTTTAACGACGCCACGACCCGCCCCGACATTCCCATCGGCGACGCCGTGCTGTTGTTCGCCCTATACGATCCTAACCTCCTGCCCGGCATGGCCCAAACCCAGGCCATGCCCATCGCCCGTCAAATCATTGAGCACAAGGCGCGACAGTTTAGGTAGTTTGAAGGCGTACCCCTTCTTCCAAACTTGGTACGCCGCCTCATCGTCCACATCATTCAACCGGTCTGCAAACCCTACGGCTTGGCGCGGCACCCCTCTTAGACAATCCTCCAAGGCATATTCCGTCGACCAGCGCACGGGTGGGGCAAAGAGCCCATAGATTTTCGGCGAACGCTTTTGCCCGACCAGCCAGAAGCCACCGTCTTGCGCCGGGCCGAACACCACCGGTTTACTTTCCAACCTCTCAAAGGCCCGCCAGATGTGCTTCCGTCGGACTGAAGGGATATCGCTGCCGATCAGCACCACCGGTCCCGGCGGCAACTCATCAAACGGCTTCATCATCCGCCTCCCCAAACCTCCTTTGCCTTGCCGGAGAATCTTACGGCCTTTCAACCATGCAGGCGGAAACAGCCCCCGGCAATCAGGCGTGATTTGCAGCCAAAGAGTCCAACGTGGGTCACCGCCCAATTCGTTGAGTGTTTGTAGAACCGCCTGCCTGTAGAACCTCCAAGCCGCCACCGCGCCGATCTCATGAGCCAGTCGCGTCTTGACCGCCCCCAGACGCGGGGCCTTGATCATGACCACCAGATGGCGGGATCGGCTCATCCGTAAATCCTCGCAATGGTCCGGGGCGAAACGCCGAGGTAGTAAAGCGCCAAACAGAAGAGATTGCGCAAGGGGCGCAAAAGGTAGCCGTCTTTCTTGTAGCGTGCGGCCGAGGTAATGGCCTTGGCCGGGAGACAGACAAGCCATCCCTTGCCGATCCGCCGGACCAGCCCGACGTCTTCCATCAGAGGCACTGGCTCATAGCCGCCAACCCGTTGATAAAGCGTCCGGGAAATCAGCAGCCCCTGGTCGCCATAGGGCAAGCCGAAAGTCTCACAGCGCCAAGCCGTCAGGTCTTCAACTCGTCTTGCATCCTGCGAAACCCGGTCATCCAGCGCGAAGGTAAAGTAAGCTGCTTTATCAGCCGCATCGGGGCGAGAGAAATAATCGGTCAGCGCTTCGGCCCACCCGGTATCGAGAACCGTATCGGCATGCAAAAACAGCAGCCAGTCTCCTTGGGCCAGCGCCGCACCGGCTTTGAGTTGAATGCCCCGCCCTTTAGCCGTCGCTCCGACCCGGCACTTACGGCTGGTGGCATAGTCCGCCGTTCCGTCCGTCGAACCGCCATCGACCACCACCACTTCATATTTGAACGGACAAGCCTTCAAATTGTCGAGCAGCCGCATGAGGCCCGGCTTGGCGTTGAAGGTGGGAATGACGACGCTGATCATGACGGCTCGATTCCTGCGCCTGAGAGTGTTATCAAAGGGTCTCGCTTATCGACTATAGAAGCTACCAGATATGCCCGATTTCTCGCTAGAAAATGATGCCCGCAGCGACGGCTTTTCAATCATCGCAGGCGTCGATGAAGCCGGGCGTGGCCCCTGGTGCGGCCCGGTCGTGGCGGGCGCGGCGATCCTCGATCCGGCTACCCTGCCCGACGATCTCTTAAAGGGCCTGGATGACTCCAAAAAGCTCAAGGCGGAAAAGCGCGAAGCCCTGCTTGAGCGGTTGCACGACCATGCCGTCATCGGGGTCGGCCAAGCCAGCGTCGAAGAAATCGACCAAATGAACATCCTGGCCGCCACGATGCTCGCTATGAGCCGCGCAGTGGAAGACCTTGGCCAGCCGATCGACTTGGCGCTGATTGACGGCAACAAGACACCGAACCTCGACTGCCAAGCCCGCGCCATCGTCAAGGGCGACGGGCGCTCCCTCTCCATCGCCGCGGCCTCCATCGTCGCCAAGGTGACCCGCGACAAAATCATGGAAAAACTCGGCGAAGAATACCCCGGCTACGGCTGGGAAAACAACGCCGGCTACGGCACCCAACAACACCAAGAAGCCCTAGCCCAATTCGGCGTCACCCCGCATCACCGCCGAAGCTTTGCGCCGATCAGGAAGTTGTTGGAAGACAGTTAGAGGGCGGTTTCATGCTGTTTTCCATAAGCAAAAGCCCGTTGCACGACTGTTTTTGGCCACCAAAAATCGCCTAAGACATTGATATTAAAAGAAACATACGGGATTTCGGAAAAATCCTCACACTACACGACTCCCGGCATTTTTTGTTTCGATAATCGTCTTGGAAATTGTTTATTCCATATGTCAGCCGCCTTGTCCGGTCTGTGTAACAGCCACTTGCGGAGTTGGTCGAAGCCAATCCTGAA
>Ga0209475_10000360_pt1 | contig 105969 bp, 82 predicted proteins | sample tdDd471_FD_187128 | JGI IMG/M metagenome (GOLD analysis project Ga0209475, IMG submission 187128) | Marine sediment microbial communities from the Atlantic coast under amendment with organic carbon and nitrate - tdDd47.1 (SPAdes)... | ecosystem: Environmental > Aquatic > Marine > Coastal >... | reverse complement strand
CGTAACGAGTTTTCTGGGCAGGTCCAGATGGGCCAGTACATCACAAAGCCCCGATTCAATTAAACCGACAATGGCCGCCCAGTACCGTTCCCAGAGACCGTTCACACCGCCCAGAGCCTCGAAATGCGGGGCCAGATGCGCGTCGTCGTAATCGATCGTCACACCATCCAGGCAGTGCACAGATCCAAGGACGACGTCCAGATCCAGTCGACTCAGCGCCTTTCGTGCCCAGTCTGTGTGTGCCGGAAGATAGTCGATCTCCACGCCGCGCCGCACGGTTAGTTTTGACGCCCATGCGTCCTGCACCTCAGAAATATCGCGCCAATACGCCTCAAAATCCACACTGGGAATAACGCAGTTGTCAAGATCGGCCTGATGATCCGGCGGATAGGGAAAATGGCCGGTGAAGCCGATGCTGGACAGTCTTTGCGCCACCGCGGCCTCGGCCGCAGCCACCGCGCTGAGACTGGCATGACCGCAGTACCGGGTATGCACATGCATGTCAATCCATTTCTGAGCCATAGACACCCTCATTGATAAAAAAAGGGCCGCCTGAGAGGCCGCCCTGAGATATTTCGATAGACAATCAGGCTACTTGCTGAGTATGATATCCTGAAGCCGCTGCACCACGGTCTGGGCCTCTTTATCGTTATGCGTCACCACCATCACCGTATCGACACTGGCCAATGTACCCGCCACCTCCGGCCATCCAATCTCATCCACACTTTTTGAGAGTCCTGAGGCATTTCCCGGCACGGTTTTCAAGAGCACCAGATTGCCTACCGGAATCGTCTCACGGAGGAAGTCAACCAACTCACGCTTCAGGAGAACCCCTGCGTGATACGTGTCGCGTTCCTTGGTCTGCACAAAACGGAAGCGCCCCTCTTTGCCACGCACTTTAATGACGCCCAGTTCTTTCAAATCCTTAGAGAGTGTGGACTGGCTGATGGAGACCTCCTCCGCCTCCAGCGCATCCAGCAGATCCTGCTGTGACTCCACTCCCTCCTGCTCTATCATTCTCAAAATATGAAAATGACGGTTTTTCTTGCTCATTGTCTCAACTCCTTTATTCCAATCCTGTCCAAAGAGACCAGCGGTTTACAGCATGGTCTGGTAACAGAGTTTGATCTCACGGCTGCTGCCCAGGACACGTGTCCCGTTCTCGAGAATATTCTTCCAGGCAAATTCGACAAAAAACTGCTGTGCAAAAACCCAGCGGACACCGGCATTCAAATAGCCTTTGCCCGATCCCAGTGCATTGTCATCGTTGTCATTGATGGCTGTATCATACTCAGCCAGGAGTACAATCTCCTCATTTAACCACTTGTGCACACCGGCAAACAGATTGATATCGTCATCGCCGTCTTCGGTTTCTGTACTCCAGTTGATACCGGTATGCAGGCCAATTCCACCCAGATAGGATGTGTTTTTGCTGGCCACAGCATAGAATCCACGCGATTTGATATCGTAGCGCTTCAACCTTTTATCCCATCCGCCGTATCCCTGAGACTGAAAACCCAGGACGATGGCAGGGAAAAGCATGCGCTCCGCAAAAAGCCGGTAACGGACATGCACCGCAGGCTGAGGATTGAGATTGACCCTGCCCTGGCCAATGATATTCTGGCCGCCGTAGGAGACACCCAGGCAAAAACGATCAGAGAGGCCCACCAGCAGTGACGGCAGAAAACCACCACCGGGATACATACGCAGTGTGGTATGAATATCCCCCGGCTGCAGCATGGTGGCAGCGGGTAGGTCCATGACCTCTGTCAACTTAAGGGCGCCGGGCTGTGCCAGAAGCGGCAGGGTAAACAAACCGGTCATTGCAAAAAACACTAAAATTTTTCTTTTCATGTAACAACATCCTATTCGATAGATAACGAATATCCTGGTAAAGCAAGGTAAACCATTTTCAAAATAATGTCAAGAATATTCTATCTGATGGAGCGGCAAGAACCGAATAAAAGCAAACAAAAAAAAGCCCGAACCATGCATTCACACGGTTCGGGCTGAATTTGCCGAATAAAATTATTTGAGTCGGTAAGTCACTCCGAATAATAAATTCTGCGTTTCAATACGCTCCGCTGTCACCCCCTGGCCACCGGGCAAATCCCACTCCGTTCTGGCAAAGGCCACATCCACAGACATCGAGGGGGTCAGCATAAAGCCCACGCCTGCAGAGAAGACCTGGCGGCTTAAAAGGGCATCGTCCTCTTTGTAGGGTGAGGCTTTCTTCTGATACCCGCCGCGCAGCCGCAGTGCCGTACCGGGCACGGTGAGTTCGCCACCCAGACTGTAATCAGTCGCGCTGGTGAGAAACTGCCGAATATTGATATTGGCCTCTGCCTCTGAATAGCCATCCGGGGTGTCTGTCTGAAAACGAATCTGGCTGTAGTCCATAAGCGTGATATCCGCCGCAAGCAGAAGCGGCCCCAGGTTAACCGCCACGCCCCCGCGCAATTTCATCGGCATTTTAATTTTATATTTGAAGCTGCCCTCATCACCATAGGCTTCAAGCTCACCATCGTCCCAGATGGTATCGTCCTGCTCCGCCCAAACCTCACTGCCTGTGAGCGTCAGCGGGGTTTCGAGGATCAAGCCAAAATTCAGTTTGTCTTCAAGTTGATAGAAAGCGCTGAAGGTCAGATTAACGCCGGAGTACTCTGTTTCAATCGTCGTCAAGGAATCGAATGAAGAAAAATTCCAGACATTATAGGCCTCGTCAGATTCTGAGTAGCGATTCATAAAATTATTCTTCCCGCCCCAGAAATTGATCGACGCCCCCACAAAAGTACGCGGCGCCACCTCCATAGCTCCGGAGAGCACAAATCGACTGAGCCCGCCGTCTACCTGCTCGTAGAGCTGCGTGTCCAGCGTATCACCGGCGATGCCTGACAGGCTGCGGTCAAAATCACGACAGCGGTAGTACCCCATACCAAAAACCATGGATCCACGCAGCGTGGGAATCGGTACGCTCAATCCCATGTTCCCCAGCTTCATGGATTGTAGAGACTCGCTGCCGGGTGCGCCCCAGTAGTCGGCCGCCTGATCCACGGCCAGATGGGAGAGTGCCCCTTGAAAATCCAGCGTTTTGCCGGCAGCCAGCGCGGCAGGATTATAAAACATCGCACTGGGGCTGCCGGGCACAGCCGTCATGGCTCCGCCCATGGCCAACCCACGGGCATCGGGCGCCCAGGTCTGTCCCCAGAGCAGCGGCAGTTCCTGTGCAGAGAGCGATGCGGTCAGGAGGAGAACACCCAGAAGCACCATGATTCGATTTTGCATCGTTTAATTTCCTTATCTGTAGAATTGACGAAAAAGGGGGCGAACAGCCCCCTTGATGTGCACTTTATAGAATCTATCGCCTCGATCGGGAACCGCTTGAACGGCTGGACCCGGAAGACCGTGAGGAGCCCGAGGAACTCGAACTGCTCGAACGGCTGCTCCCAGATGAACTGCTTGAGCGGCTACGGCTCGATCCGGAAGAGACCCGTGACCGCGACCCGCTGGACGAAGAACTGCCCGATGAGGAGCGGGAGACTTTGCTCCGCTTGGCCGGCTGTCGGGATCGAGATCCACTGGAACGACTCCTTGTGGAAGAAGTCACCGAAGACCGTCTCCGACTGGATTGAGAACGGCGGGAGACTGCACTCTGGCCGGCGGTACGCCTTGCCCGGCTCTTGGTAACCTGGGGTGAACTCTGAGACGTGCTCCGATCCTGTGTCACACTGCTGCGCCGCCGCCGACTGCTGCTCGATACGCCGGCAGAGGTACCGGCTACTGAACCGCGTCCCCCGCCACCCGACGCCATCACCGTGGCGCTGCTGTTGCGCTGCCGGCGGGAAACGGCGTCGCGCCGTGAAAAATCTCTTCGCTTGTTGGCGTTGGGTGAATAGTACCCGTCCCAGTAACTGTAGTAGGGATCATAATAATGGCCGTGACCATAACCATAGTATGGCCCATAACCGTATCCCCAGTAGTGATTGACATGGAATGAGGTATAGTACCCCCATGACCAGGGGCGCCAGCCATAACCACCGTACCAATAAGGCGTTCCCCAGTAATAGTCAAAATAGAGAGAGGACGGCCAGTAATCAGCATAGACATAGTGCCGCTCAACCACACGTACGTCACTGTCTTCATCCCAGGTCTCATCGAGAAAGACGTCATCATCGGCATAAACCGTTTCTTCTACTTCGGCCTGATCGCCATTCAAAGCGACCACAGTGTAACAGCCGGAGAGGAGCCCTGCAGACAGAACCACTGCCATCAGGAGGAAAATTCTAAAGACTTTCATTTTGCCACCAGCCTCTCAAATAGAATCTGAACTAAAGTTTGAATCAAATATTTAAACGACAAACTGACATGCGATGTTCCACTGGCATATGTTCAATATATAAAAAAAAAGCCGTCTGTTAAACGGCTTTTTAAAGTCAAACGGCGAAGTGATTAGATATGTACACTGATCACTTTGCGATTTTTCAATGTCTCAAAAACAACCTTTCCATCTTTCAGGGCAAAGAGCGTATCATCATTGCCGCGGCCCACGTTCAGGCCGGGATGGAATTTTGTGCCTCTTTGACGAATCAGAATGTTTCCAGCTTTAACAATCTGTCCACCAAACTTCTTGACGCCCAATCGTTGGGCATTGCTGTCGCGGCCGTTCTTAGAACTGCCAACGCCTTTTTTATGAGCCATATCTTAACCTTCCTTTTTTTCCTCGGAAGCCGCTGTTTTCTTTGCAGGCGCCTTCTTGGCCGCCGTTTTCGGCTTGGCGTCGGCTTTGGCCTCAGTTTTCTTGGGAGCAGCTTTCTTGGCTGCAGGTTTTGCCTTCTCGGCCGTCTCGGTCTTCTTGGCCGGGGCTTTTTTTGCCGCGGGCTTGGCCTTCTCAGCCGTCTCAGCTTTCTTGGCCGGTGCCTTCTTGGCTGCAGCTTTGGGAGCGGCCGCCTTCTTCACAGGCGGCTTCTTCTCTGTTGCAGCTGCCTCTGCCTTGGGGGCTGCTTTTTTAGCAGCCGCCTTGGGTGCGGCTTTGCCGACGGCAATATCAGCAATCTTCAGCACAGTAAAGTCCTGACGATGGCCTCGCTTCACCTGATAGCCTTTACGACGTTTCTTCTTGAAAACCATTACTTTTTTGTCTTTACCGTGATCAACAACGGTGGCGACAACGGTGGCGTTGGAAACAAAAGGCTGACCAATATTGACCTGATCCTTATCGACGACCAGAAGGACCTCTTTTATTTCCACGGTTTTACCGGGGTCGGCATCTAATTTGGGGACGCGAATAGTTCTGTCCTTCTCGACTTTCCATTGCATCCCGCCCACTTCGACAATCGCGTACATTAGGTCCTTCTTCCTCCAATATGAACATCATAGTATATATCAAAAGCCTTTGAATATAAAAACTCGCACCGCCAAAGTCAAGCGCAATTATGCATTCTCTGATTTGACATCCTTCAAAGGCAGTAACTTGAAATCATCATCCCGTATCTCTTGGTCTGGAATCACTTTCAACGTGATAAAAAACTTCATCATCAGATGACGTGAACGGCTTCGTACGCCTTCTGTCAGATACTGGGCAATATCCGGATGCGCCCGCAAAATCAGCCGGCGCTGGCCCGTCTCCGACTTCACCGTGAGAATGGCCCGTTCAATCTGAGTGATGATGCTGGGCTTGGCAGGCACGCGCCCGAGGCCCTTGCACCGCGGACAGGTCTCGCTGTAACGGTAGAGCAGGCTCGGTCTCACACGGCTGCGCGTGATGGAGACGAGGCCAAAATCATTCATCGGCAGCACATCAAAAGCGACGCGATCCTTACGCAGCTCACGCTTCAGTTCCTGAACCACTTTCTTGCGGTTGCCGTCTTCAGTCAGATCAATAAAATCGATGACGATGATGCCCCCGATATCCCGCAGTCGCAGCTGGCGGGCGATGATGCGTGCCGCCTCCATATCGGTTTTCAGGGCATTTTTCTCATGATCTTTCTCACGCACTGAACGGCCGCTGTTGACATCGACCACCATCAAAGCTTCGGTCTGATCAAAGATGCAGTGCCCGCCGCTCTTCAGCCAGATCTTGCGCGAGAGGCTCTTGGCAATCTCATCCTCGATATGATATTCATCGAAGATCGGCGTTTTCTTCTTATAAAGGTCCAGACGATCGAGCAGCTGCGGCGCCACATCCTTCAGATACTTCTTGATATTGTTGTAGAGCTTGCGGGAATCGACGACCACCTTGTCGATATCGGGGCTGAAGAGATCGCGAATCACGCTGGAGGTCAGGCCAAGGTCTTTATGGATCAACCCCGGTTCCTTGGCACTCTTGGCCTTCTCCTTAATCTTAATCCAGTGCCTGAGCAGGTTGTCCAGATCGGTTTTTATGGTGGCAGCATCTTTGTCCATGGCCACGGTGCGGATAATCAGTCCGAAGCCTTCGGGCTTCAAACTCTTGGCCAGCATGCGCAGCCGGCGGCGCTCACGGGGATCGGCAATCTTGCGTGAAACGCCAATGGCATTGTCATTGGGCACAAGCACCAAAAAACGGCCAGGCAGCGAGATCGACGAGGTCAGACGTGTCCCCTTGGTGCCAATAGGTTCCTTGGTCACCTGCACCAGAATTTCCTGTCCCGACTTGAGCGGCACATTGCTCGATCCACGTCCCTTGCCTCTGCGGCGCCGTCCCCGGTTCTTGTTTTCATCCACACTTTCAGCCAGTGCGACAAACTCCTTGCCCACATCCTGAAAGGAGAGAAATCCGTTCTGCTTGAGGCCCACATCGACAAAAGCCGCCTGTATGGCGTTGACCACATTCTCTACACGGCCCTTATAGATATCTCCCACCATACGCTCATTCTCGGGCCGTTCCACAAATAATTCAACCAATGCATCGTCTTCAAGAATCGCAATACGCGTTTCACTTGAAGAGACATTGATCATAATCTCTTTTTTCATTTAACCTTCCTGTATCCCTTCGAGCGGTGTCATCAGACGGCCTTCATCTTCAATAAACTGGCCGGATCGCTCGACATGTAATATCGTATCCGGTGATAATGTATCTGGCATCACCGTTTTCAGAACCTCACTGGGCCTGGCTGAACCCGATTCAGTCTGCGCCAACATGAGGTTCATATTCTCGTTGGTTAACGAAAGCGCCATGATATATGGCCGGATGTCCACCTGCAGCTCGCGCCCTTTTCTCTGCCGCGTCAGCACATGGGATTCCGCCGCCAACAACCGGGCCACAGCGGCGTGCAGCGCCTCCATATCCATCTCACCCTCCCAGGTGATGGTGTACTGCTTCCGGGTGATGGCCGCATTCAATGCTTTCAATTTCTTGAAATACCACTGCGCCTCCAGAATCTCAAATCCATCGGGCAGATGGGGATTCAGGCGATCAGCCAGATGTTCCGGGACCTTGCCAATCAGTTCCAGATCAAGGTATTCAGCAACCGATGTATACCCCAGTGAAAGCGGCGGACCACTGGAGATCTTGGGGTGGGCATGAAAGCCCTGGCTCATGGCCACCTGCACACCGGCACGCCGCATGGCCCGATAGAAAATGCGCATGGTGTCCAGATGTGAAGTAAAACGGGCGGCCTCTGCCTTTCCGTAACGCACTCTGATCTTCCGGGAAACCGGCTCTTCAGCGGCCTTTCTCGCCTTGCGTCCGTAACCCGATGGGGCCGGTGCGGCAGCGGGCTCAAAAGGCTTTCGCTCGCGGCACACCTTCTCATCCATCAACCCACAACCCTGACAGTCGGTCTCGCGGCAATCGGGCGTGGTTTCACCGGTGAATGACTTCTTCTGTTCACGTGCCTGAAACTCAGTGGTAACACCTTTTCTAAGATGCGCCCAAGGCAACGGCGCGTCCATTGCCCGTGCACCGGTGAATGTTTCAAGCGTCAAACCGGCCGCCTCAAAGGCAGTGCTCCACCGTTCATACACCAGTTCGCTGGACCAGGCATCAAAGCGCGCACCGGCACGCCAGGCACCTTCCACCACAGCGGCCATACGGCGGTCACCGCGCCCCAGCGCCCCTTCAAGCACAGAGGTCTCTGAATCACGCCAGGCCAATTTGATCTGCTTACGGTGCAGTCGCTGGCGGATGTAGTCCACCTTGGCATTGATCTCTTCACGCGATGCCTGCGCCGCCCATTGAAACGGCGTATGCGGTTTGGGCGAGAAAGGCGACAGCGCCACATGCACATCTTTCTTCCCATAGGCCCTGCCAATAGCGGCCACTTTTTCCACCAAGTCGACAATGCCCTGCAGGTCCTCATCGGTCTCGGAGGGCAGTCCCAGCATGAAATAAAGTTTGACATGCCGCCAGCCCTTGTCAAAGGCCAGCTGAACGGCCTTCAAGAGATCGGCCTCTGTATTATTTTTATTAATGACGTCACGGAGCCGCTGCGTGCCCGCCTCCGGCGCCAGCGTCAGGCTGCTACGTCGCGTGTCCCGCCCCAGCTCCGCCATCTCTTCGGTAAATGTTTCAGAGCGAAGTGAGGGAAATGAGACAGAGACATCATTCTCTTTGGCCCAGGCCTTCAACCGGCAGAGCAACTCATGCAGCTGCGGATAGTCCGACGTGGAAAGGCTCACCAGGCTCACCTCATCGTAGCCGGTATTGGCCACCACCTGCTTGGCGTGCTCCACCAACTCATCGACAGAACGCGTTCGAAGCGGCCGGTAGATCATACCGGCATTGCAGAAACGACACCCCCGTGTACAGCCGCGCATGATCTCCAGACTGAAGCGGTCATGCGTAATCTCAATCTGCGGCACCAAGGGTTTCACGGGATAATCTTCAAAACGCAAGGCATCCTGCGTACGGGCCTGAACGGTTTCAGGCACAGAGTCGTCCACAGGACGCATCAATCCATTCTCAGACCGGTAGAGGCTGGGTACATACACCCCTTTGATCTGTGCCATGGCCAACAGCGTTTGCTGACGCGGCCACCCCGCCTGCTTGGCCTCACGCACCACAGCGGCCAGTTCAACACTGACAGCCTCGCCGTCGCCCAGGGCCACCACATCAAAAAACGGCGCCACCGGTTCAGGGTTAAAGGCACTGGGGCCACCCGCCACAACAATGGGATGTGAATCATCCCGGTGTGCCGCGTGAAGTGGAATCCCCGCCAAATCAAGCAGGGTTAAAATATTGGTATACTGCAGTTCATATTGCAATGTCACACCGAGCATGTCACACTCACGCACCGGTCTGTAGGACTCCAGTGTGTAGAGCGGCACCCCCGCCTCACGCATGGCCGCCTCCATGTCCTGCCAGGGAACATAGCAACGCTCAGCTGCAATCCAGGATTCACGGTTCAGAACATGGTAAAGAATCTGCATACCGGCGTGTGACATGCCAATTTCGTATATATCGGGAAAGGCCAGGGTGACAAAAACGTCACTCTCCCTGGCAGGCTTACGAATAATATGAAGCTCATTGCCGACATAACGGCCCGGCTTGTTCACATTGGGTAGTATTTTTAATAATTTACGATCGATAAAACGCATGTAACTCCAATTTTTTGAATCTTTAAATGTACAAAACAGAACGCTTTTTAGCAAGGTCTGATTTCCAACGTTGTTCATCAACAAACACATCACCCGCTGCCACAGCACACAGGAGCGCCTTCACAGCGAACATCAAACTGTTTCTTAGAGATTTAAGCCACACACAAGGATATCCGCTACACCCATCTCCCGGAGACCTATACACTCATCCTCTGTATGGCCACCCACCTGCCCGCCGCACCCCGACCAAACCCATGGCACTATTATTGCAAATAAATCCATTGCAATGCAACCAGAAGGGAGGAAGCAATGATTAAAAGACTCGATGATTATCGAAAAATCGTCGGTGACGACGTCATCGCCTCCATACACAGACGGGCCGCCAATCTCTATGGAAAACATGTGGTTCACATCAACTCCACTTACCAAGGCGGCGGTGTGGCCGAGATGTTACAGACCCTGGTCCCGCTGATGAATGACGTCGGTGTGGATACCGGATGGCGAATTTTACACGGCAACCCCGACTTTTTTACTATTACCAAGAAATTTCACAACGCCATTCAGGGTGAAGCCCTGCACATGACAGAGATCAAAAAGGAGCTCTACACCGGCACCAATGAAAATTTCTCGGCATTTACACACCTCAACCATGATTTCATCATCGTCCACGACCCTCAACCGCTCCCGCTCATCCAATACTACCAAAAAGGCCAGCCCTGGGTATGGCGCTGCCATATCGACCTCAGTCATCCCTCAGAGGCACTGTGGGACTATTTCAAGCACTTTTTATTAAAATACAACACCATGATTGTCTCCAACAAGCACTACCTGAGAAGCGATCTGCCCATCAATCAGCGCATTATCCCCCCGGCCATCGACCCGCTCTCCGCCAAAAACAAAGAGATTCACAACGGCATTATCCCCAAAACACTGGACCGCTTCCAAATTCCCACGGACAAGCCCATCATCACACAGATCTCCCGTTTTGATAAATGGAAAGACCCGCTGGGGGTGCTGGATGTCTACAAAAAAGTCCGAAAAGAAGTGGATTGCCGGCTGATTCTCTGTGGCAGCATGGCCTCAGATGATCCCGAAGGCATTGAAATATACGAAAATGTAAAAGAACAGGCCGGCAAGCTGCTCGACAGCGGTGACGTCATTCTGCTGACCGTTGAGAACAACCTGTTGGTCAATGTGCTCCAACGGGTCAGCCAGGTGATCATTCAAAAATCCATACGCGAGGGTTTTGGGCTGACCGTCACCGAAGCGCTATGGAAAGGCCGCCCTGTGGTGGCCTCAAACGTAGGCGGCATCCCGCTTCAGATCAGAGATGGAAAGAATGGCTTCCTCTTTGAATCCGGGGACAATATTGGTTTTGCAAAGAAGATCATAGAACTGTTAAACAATCCCGAAATGGCCAAATCCATCGGCAAGACGGCCAAAGAATCCGTCCGTGCCAACTTCCTCATCACGCGACTCCTGGGTGACTATCTCGAACTGCTTTCCTCTTTCTGGCGCTTCCCTCAGCCCTTTGGCGAGGCCTGACACACCGGAACCGTCAGATGGTTTCGACGGTTTAATAAGTATTGAAAAGGGGAAACACCATGATTATCAAACTCATCTTCTCTGGGCTCATCGGTCTGGTCTTTGGTACCGTGGGCATGGCCATACTGGCCAGTGGCGGCCGGGCGGGCGAGATTGAGAAAGAAACCATTCTCAGGGATGCCCTGCACAAGGTTTACAAATGGCATAAAAACGCTAAAGACGACCAATTCCCCGAAGATGCCGTTGAAGACGCCCTGAAGATGGATTAAAAGAGAATACCAAGCCCTGAAAAGGCACTACGACGCCAATCCGGCGCCGCTGAAAAAGTTCGTTTAAGATCCGGTTGATCGGCCCCCAATAATTCCGTATCTTGATCAGGTTTTATACCTTTTCCAACATTTTTTGGGGAGACCAATCAGGCATGGAACAGAAGACGCAGCGAATTGGGGAAGTGCTGCACAACTATTATGGCGTCGATATTCCGGATGACAACATCGCCGGATATGTGCAAAGCATCGTCGACAGCCAGCAATACTTTCCTCAGGAACAGCAACAGGCTCTCCTCATTAAACTGATCTCAGACTGGGAATCCCGCCAGGACGAAAAAATTATCATCAATACATCTGAAGCCTGCCGCCTGCAATCAGGCACCTGCGTCATCACCTTTGGGGTACTCAGCGTCGACTGGCCCGGGCTCTTTGACACCTGCACAGGCGTCATTCACGAGATGGGCTGGAATATCTACTTTGTCAAGGGCATCAGCCTGGAGAGAAACAATGACAGCCTGGGGATTGTGCTGATTGGTGTGCGTGTTGAAAAGGAAGAAGACCGGGAAGATCTGCTGACACAGCGCGAAAAAATTATCAGTAAAATCCATCAGGCGGCCGTGGGCACCAGCGCCAAAACCTATCTTCTGGCCGAAGAATTCAGAAAACTCGAGATATACAGCCAGGTCATTGCCCATATTGAGAAGGCCTACTCCGGTGAAGACCTCGAGGCCATCATCGGCATGCACGGAGAAGCGGTCAAGTACTTTGCCGCCCGCTCCCGCGACTATATTGAGAACCGCCATATTGCAGAGATCGCCCGCCAGATCATTTTAAATTACAACTTCATCAAGCAGGCCCACGCCTCTGGAAGCCATATCGAGCTGGATATTGCCAATATCGAAACCCTCAAAGAAGGCAATTTCACAGGCATCACCGTGGCCGGCCCCACCCACATGCTCTACCTGGAAGACTGCCTGAAAACCATCGAACTGACTTCCCCCCGTTTTCAGCTGAAACACAACCGTGAATTCACCACAGCCCAGGGCATCTCCGTCTTCCGGATTGAATTTGTGGACTCTACCGGGCATTCATTGACGCCTCTGGATCAGCAACGCCTGAAAGAGGCTTTCAACCGCATGGTGCTCAACAAACAGCGTGACCGCGCCCAGTGGATTGAGACCATTGGCGGTTTTGAACAGTACGCCCGGGCCATTATCCCGCTTCTGGTGAAGGAGGCGCAATCCACAGGCAATACCCAGGTCTACCAAAGCGTCAGTCAGGCCACGGATCTCTTTATCGACTTCAAGGTGATTGTGGTGGTGCCCCAGACTGAATGTGTGCGCAGACGGTTGGTTACAGACACGATCAACAACATTGAATCCGTGGCCGGCCTTCGCATTCTGGCCATCAAGCCGCCCAAACGTTTCGGTCAGACCGAGGTTTTCATTGTCGACCTCAGGGCCCACCTCACCACCATTGAGAACACCGAAACCATCTATCAGACCATTAAAGACCGTATCCACGAGGCCCTGGGGGATTTTAGAGATTTTGACGAGGGCATGCGCACACTGGACACGGCCAAGCTTCAGGCCATCCGCCAGCGGTTGCAGGATGTGGACAAATCCATTGTCCGCGAACTCTACTACGGCATTGAAGATTTCTTCCGCGTCAGCGCCTCGGGCGAGGAGATTGCGGCCCATATCCGCATTGCCCTGGACATGATGGAGGCCATCCGCAAGACCCATGAAGAGCTGAACATTCTACACCGTCAAACCGGCTCGCTCTCCATGGACGGCTCACTGATCCCCACAGCCACACTCTTCTGCCTCTCCTATCCCCACAAACTCTATCTGCTGAATAAAATTATCGATATACTGGAACCTTACGAGGTGACGCTCAGCCGCATGGAAAGAAGCGGCAACGACATTCTCGTCTGCCGCATCACAGAAAAAGAAAAAGCGCTGACCGCGAAAGAGGAAGACCATCTGGAAAAACGACTGAAAAAAGTCATTCAGATTGGATAATCGCCAGCTATTCAAAAAAGGGGCCGCTCCAGCGAGGAGCGGCCCCCTTTTTTTTACATTCGAAAAGACCGGTAACCGGCATCACAATACGGAAAGTCCTTGATTCAGCCAGACATCATAGCCCCCCCTGACGGGTGGCATCTGTCTGGACGACTCGCCTGTTGAAAATGCGTCAGTGCAGCTCCAGGCGAAGCTGGACCACATAAATGGCCAGGCTCAACAACACCAGCACCCCCCCCTCAATGCGTGTAAGGCGTTTCTGTGTCTTCAGCAAAATTACAGCCACAACCACCAACACCAGAAGCAGCCCTGTGCTCTGCCAGGCCACGGGACTCACAGCCATTGGGCGCAGCATGCCCGCCACACCCAGCACACCCAGGCCGTTAAAGATACAGCTGCCCACCAAGTTCCCGACAGAGACGCCGTGATGCCCCTTGATGCCCGCCACCATGGAGGCGGCAAATTCAGGGGCTGAGGTGCCAATGGCCACCACTGTGGCGCCGATCACCCACTCGGACAAACCCGCAGCCCGCGCAATGCCCACAGCGCCTTCACGCAATAACGAGCCACCGATCACCACCATGGCCATACCGCCGATCAAAATGCCCGTATCCATCAACGCACTGTTCTTATAGCTGAGCTCGAGATCCACTTCACGCTTCTCAAAAAAAAGAAGAACCAAATAGGCGATAAATCCCGCAAAGAGCAATACGCCCTCAATCCGTCCAAAACGACCGTCAAGCAGGATCAGAAAAAGCCCCAGTGTCATCAGCGTCATGATCACACCGTCACGGCGCACCAGCTTGTCGGGAATCTCAATGGCGGAAAAAAGCGCCACACCACCCATAATAAAGCCCAGGTTGAAAATATTGGAGCCAATGACATTGGAGATGGAGATGGCCTCCTGCCCCTTCATGGCCGCGCCGATGGTGACCACAAACTCAGGGGCCGATGTGCCCAGTGCCACCACGGTGAGCCCGATGATGAGCTGCGGAATGCCCAGACGCGAGGCCAGGGCCACAGAACTTTCAACCAACCAGTCCGAGCCCTTCCAGAGCAGGCCGAGGGCCAAAATGACAAAAACAACATCCAGAATCATATGCACCCGCTTTTCTAAAGAGGATGAAAAAGGGCCTGCACAGCGGCAGGCCCGGAAAACACTATTTCAAACCGCGGCTGCCCGGTTTCACCGCGGGGCTGCCCGCAGCACAGAGCGGACAGGAGGCGGGATCATGGGTCTGTACATCCATCTGGAACAGGGCGTGATAGGGCACGCCAAAATCGATGGTGCCGCCGGAACGGTCCACTACGGCAGTCACTGCGACGATATCGGCACCCCGCTCCTTGAGCACGGCAATCACCTCCTTGACCGATCCGCCGGTGGTGGTCACATCCTCGGCCACCAGGCACTTCTCGCCGGGACGGACTTCAAAGCCGCGGCGCAGCACCATCTCTCCGTCCTTGCGCTCGGTGAAGATAGACCGTTTGCCCAGGTTGCGCGCCACATCCTGACCAAAGACAATGCCGCCCACAGCCGGAGAGACCACCACATCAATCTCTGTGTTTTGGAAGTGTTTCGCTGTTTCCTGTGTGAGTCGATCGGAGTGCCAGGGAAACTGAAAGACCTTGGCGCACTGAAAATATTTATCCGAATGCAGTCCGGAGGTCAAAATAAAGTGCCCCTCCAACAGGGCTTCGGAATCCTTGAAAATCTTGAGTATCTCATCTTTGGACAGTGACATGGAAACCCCTTTTTTATAAGTAAAAATCAAAAAGGTAAAAGTGAAAATTAAGAGCAAAGAACATAAATCTGTTATCGATATTCGGCACAACCCGACAGCACTCGCCCTGCTTCTTTTTACTTTAAACTTTTTACTTTTTACTTTTTACTTTTTACTTTTTACTTTAATCTATTGATTTTAACCTTTTTACTTTTTACTTCTCTTTTTCTCTCTCACTTCATTAATGGCATCACGCAGTTTCTGCGCCTCGGCGCGGGCTGCATCGGCAAAATCGGGGCCGGAGGATTTATAGAGAATGCCGCGACTGGAATTGATCACGGCCTGCTCACCGTGCTGGTCAGTACCGTTCAGGATGGCTGCATCCAGATCGCCCCCCTGGGCGCCGATGCCGGGGATCAAAAACGGCAGATCCGGGGCCAGCGAACGCACCAGCGCCAACTCATCGGGGTGCGTGGCGCCTACGACGAGGCCGCAGTTGCCTTTTTCATTCCACTGGGATGCGGTCTCGGCCACATGGGCGTAGAGCGTCTTGCCGCCGGACTCGAGATACTGAAAATCCCTGGAACTGGGATTGGAGGTCAGACAGAGGATGAACGCCCCCCGCTCTGCCTGGCCGACAAAGGGGCCGATAGAGTCATAGCCCAGATAGGGGCTCAGCGTGACCCAGTCGAAGCCCAGATTATGAAGCGCCGCAGCGTAACGCTCGGCCGTGGAGCCGATATCGCCGCGTTTGGCATCGCCAATGGTCATGACGCCTTTGGGAATCATCTCCACGGTCTTGCGAAGCAGATCCCAGCCGGCACTGCCCAGGGCCTCGTAAAAGGCCAGATTGGGCTTGTAGGCCACCACCAGATCGGCCGTGGCCTCAATGATGGCGCGGTTGAAGGCCAGTATACCCTCAATATCTTTACTCAAGGGAGACGGCATGCGATCCGGGTGCACATCCAGTCCCACACAGACCAGGGAATTCCGCTCCCTGATGGCGGCGCGTAACTTCTCATTAATCGATTTCATGGCCTCAAGATACAATGGATTCAGTTAAAAGTCAAAAGGTAAAATAGAGACCAGACAAAAGGTTAGGGGAATGGCTTGAGGAATCTATACAGGCCACTCATATTATCTTTATCTTGAGACTGTTAAATAACACAAATGTCATACCCTGAAGCTCTTACAGGGTATCTTCATTCCGTGCTCAACCGAACCAAGATCTCCGACAAAAACTTTCGGAGATGACAGTGCCTCATCGGTTTGTCAACCACCTTAACGTTTCACTTTTTTCTTTTTACTTTTCACTTTTTTCTTTATACTGTGAACATCCAACAGACATGCATCCGGAGACCGCCATGAAAAAGCCCGAAACCCCTTTGGCTCTGCGCCTCATCCTCCTTCTCTCGCTGCTGCTGGGCAGCGTGCTGCTCTACAGGCTCCCCCTCTCGCCCCAGTGGCAAACCGTCATTCAGATGCTCCGCATCTCCGGCCTCTTTGCCGCCCTGCTTATGCTCTTTGAAAAAACGTATCCAATGGAAATCTACACCAAGATTCTCCTGGGACTGGTGTTGGGCGCCGTGGCCGGCCTGTTCGTCGGAGCGCCCATTGCTGAGATTAAACCCGTGGGCACGGCCTTTATCCGATTGATTCAAATGATCGTCATCCCCCTGGTCTTTGCCTCATTGCTGGCGGGTACGGCCAGTTTGGGTGATCCCAAGAAGATGGGTCGTATCGGTTTGAAGACACTCGCCTACTACCTGTCCACCACGGCTTTTGCCATTATTTTAGGACTGCTCATTGCCAATATTATGAAACCGGGTATCGGTCTGCCGGAAGAGGTTCAGTCGCAACTGCTGCAGAATTATCAGGCTGAGACAGGCTCCAAGATTACGGGGATTGCAGGAAATACCAATCCCATTTCGACTTTTATCAACATCATCCCATCCAATCCTTTCAATGCGCTCAGTCAGGGCACGTTACTGCAAATCATCTTCTTTGCCATTTTCACGGGTATCGCGCTCATTATGATACCCAGGGAAAAAGCAGCCCCGGTTATCGCCTTCTTCGAGGGTATCAACGATGCCATGATTCAGATCGTCAACATGGTGATCAAACTGGCACCTTACGGTGTATTCGCCTTAATCGCGTCAACTGTCGGCAGCTTTGGGACGGACATTCTCCTCTCACTGTTAAAATATTCATTAACAACCATTTTCGGTATGATCATTCTGATCTTCATCTATCCGCAAATTGTGCGCTTATTTACCGGGATAAAACCGACTCATTTCATGAAAAATATTCGGACGGTTCAACTCATCGCATTCAGCACAAGTTCCAGTTCGGCGACGCTACCAGTCAACATTGAAGTCTGCGAAGAGAAGCTGGGTGTATCCAAAGAGATCACGAGTTTTGTCCTGCCTTTGGGCGCCACCATCAACATGGACGGAACCGCCTTTTACCAGGGGGTTTCAGCCATATTCATCGCCCAGATTTACGGCATTTCTTTGGGAATAGGCGATCAGCTCATCATCATTCTGACGGCCACGCTGGCTTCCATCGGAACCGTTGGCGTACCCGGTGTCGGCATTCTCATGCTCATCATCGTCCTGAAACAGGTGGGCATACCTTTAGAAGGCATCTCCCTGATCATGGGAGTGGAGCGGATACTGGACATGTTCCGCACCGTCGTCAATGTCACCGGAGACGCCTCAGCCGCCGTGGTCGTTGCGGCCTCAGAAGGCGAGCTGAAACGCGTCGACTAGAATAAAAAACAGATACTGACCGCTATAATACCGGAGCCTCTATGAATATTGTCATGTCTTTTACCGGCCTCTGCCTGCTCCTCCTTCTGGGCAAATGGGCCCGCGTGAAAATCAAATTTCTCCAGCGCCTCTACCTCCCCTCGGCCGTCATCGGCGGCTTGCTTGGACTGCTGATCATTCAGCTGCTGGGCAGCCACCTGCCCATGGCCTGGACCGCCGGCTGGAACCGCCTGCCCGGCTTTCTGATCAACATCGTCTTCTCCGCCCTCTTTCTGGGCGTGACTATTCCCAATTTCAAGACGATCTGGGAGAAGTCGGCGCCGCAGCTGGCCTATGGGCAGATCATCGCCTGGGGGCAGTGGCTCTTTGGCGTGGGCGCGGTGCTGCTGATTCTGGGACCCATTTTCAAACTGCCGCAACTCTTTGGCGCGGCACTGCCCGTGGGCTTTGAAGGCGGCCACGGCACAGCGGCCGGACTGGCCGACACCTTCAGGCGTCTCGGCTGGGCCTCAGGCGGCGACTTTGCCCTGGCCTCGGCCACGGGCGGCATCATCACCGGCATTGTGGTGGGCATTGCCCTCATCAACTGGGCGGCCAAGAAGGGCCATATCACATCATTCAAGCCGATGAATGAGATGACAGACGCCGAGCTCGCCGGCCTCTTTCCCTCAGGGGACAGACCCAGCGCAGGCAAGCAGACCGTGTCTGCGGACTCCATTGACAGCCTCGCCTTTCATCTCTCGATTATTGGTCTGGCCATACTCATTGGTTTTGGGTTGAAATCTGGACTGGCCTGGGCGGAAGAGGTGATCTTTAAGCCCGAGGGCATGCGCCTCTTTGCCGGCTTCCCGCTCTTTCCGCTCTGCATGATCGGCGGTTTGCTGGTGCAACTGGGTTTTACGCGATTCTCCAAGGCGGAGAAGCCACCCATTGATCACGGCCTGATGCAGCGCCTGGCCGGCACGGCCCTGGACTTTCTCGTGGTGGCAGCCATTGCCACTATCAAGGTCTCTGTCATTGCCAAGGGGTTGATTCCGCTGGTGATTTTGATTGCTGTGGGGGCGCTGTGGAATGTCTTCTGCGTGCTGGTGCTGGCCAGAAAAATGCTGCCGACTGACTGGTTTGAACGGGCCATCGCCGAGATGGGCAAGTCTATGGGCGTCACGGCCACCGGTTTGTTGCTGCTGCGCATTGTCGATCCCGAGCAGAAAACCGATGCGCCGCAGGCCTTTGGCTACAAACAGCTGATTCACGAGCCCTTCATGGGCGGTGGGCTGTGGACCTCCACGGCCGTGCTTTTAATCGCCCAGTACGGCGGGGGACTGATTGTGGCCATCAGCGCAGCCGCCATCCTCTTCTGGGCCGTATTCTGGCGTTTTGCGTTAAAGCCATCGATGTAAAAAAAAACAAAAGGGGCTGCTTTGGGGCAGCCCCTTTTTACTTAAAAACGTTCCTGATCCGGCAGCCGAATACACACTGTCGTCCCGCTCTCTTTCTCACTGGCCACCTCAATGGCGCCCCCGTGGGCTGCCACAATTTTCTCAACCAATGTCATGCCCAGCCCCGTACCGTCATGCCTGGATGTGAAAAAAGGTTCAAAGAGACGTCGCTGCTCCACTTCTGTCATGCCGCAGCCATTATCTGAAATAGACAGGCAGACCGCCTTGGCCTCAAGATCATGCCATGTTTTCACAGTCACACACCCGGCTTCACTCACAGCCTGTTTTGCATTGAGCAAAATATTAATTAAGACCTGCCCGATACGGTCGGTGTCGATGAGAAGCGGCGGCAACGAATCTGCCAAACAACTCTCTATCACAACGCCAGCGGTGGCCAGCTCATTCTTCATCTGCTCTTGAATGAGGCGTACCACATCATTAAGTTGATGCCAGGCCCTGTGCAACTCCTCCGGTCGGGCAAAATGCAGCATATCCTGTAGTATTTTCTCAAGTATCTCCATCTCATCAATCGAAAGATGCAAGGTGCGCAGATCTCGTTCATCCATATAGGGACGTTTCACCAAACTGGTCAAGCCCACTTTGATCGAACTCAGTGGATTTCGTATTTCATGGACGATCATGGCTGCCATCTGCCCCATAGACGCCAATTTTTCAAGCCGGAAACGATTGTTTTCCAAATCAAGAAGCTGACGCGTTCTCTCCTTCACTCGTTCCTCAAGCTTTTCAGAATAAACCTTGACGTCCTCTTCCATGGCCATACTGTCAGTCACATCCCGAAAAATACCCTCCAACCCACTGACTTGCTCATCACCCTCTGAATAAAGCGCATGCGCACTGAGTTCCAGAACAATAGGGCGTCCATTGGGGAGGAGTGCAGAGTAACGCTGCTGATCCACACGCCCCGCGGTTAAAATTACATGCAGGAGTTCATCAGTCTGTGATTTGCCGAGAAAACGAATCAGCCCATCACCCTCGGGCGCCAATATCTTATCAATGGAACTGGCCCCAAGAATAGCAGCACCCGCATCATTCAGCAATGTAAAATGCCCGTTGAGATTGCTCCTGAAAACACCGTCGGCGCTTGATTGAAAGAGCGAGACATATTTCTCCGTGACGGCCAACCGATTCTCAGCAGCAGTCAGTTTTTTACGTGTCCGATAGGCATAATAATAGAGCAGCAGCAGCAAAAATACCAGGAAAAATGAATTAACAAACACCGCCATCTGAAACGTAAACACGTTGAATCTCCCTGTGAGTTGCGTATTCAACAGCCCGCATCAAAAAGAACATGGCTACAAGGCCGACAACACCCCAATTCCGATAAAGAAAAATACTATAAAAATAACCGGTGCAGGCGCCCCCGAAATAAAGGGAAAGAAAAATCGAAGCCCATAACAATTGACGGGTTATCAGATCCTGCCAGGCCCGTACAAAGCCCAGACTCACAGTACTGATCAGCACCGAGCAAAATATTATTATTTCACCAATCTCAATGAAATTTATATACAAATCACCCGGCAGGATCCGCGACAAAAAAAACAGTGCCGTAAGAAATTGATGGATGAAAATAAGGGCAAGCATTCCCCAAAAAAGCTTCAGCACCTGCTGCAGCCCACGCACTTTCTGGCAGCAAATGTTATATTTTCTGGAGAACCCTAAAAAAAACAGTATCACCGCCATCATGGTATAGGACGCAAACAGCATACCGATATAATGGGTCTCTGAACTCAACCAGATATCAAACCCAAGAAAAAGAGTAACAGCCCAGGCAAACATGCAACTTACTCCCGTGATCGTAAATAATTGCTTCAATCAATTATGCTGCGCCATTGTCTCTTTGAAGATGGCTATGGCTTGGTCAATACCCGCCTCATCCACATTCAGGTGTGTGACGGCACGCAACATTTGGGGCCCCAGCGCCAATACATGGACGCCGGCCTTTCTTAACGAGCGGGCAATTGTCTCGGCACTCAAATCCTGACGGGTCACAGTCATGATAACAATATTCGTCTCAACCGCGTCAAGGTCCACGGAGAGCCCATTCATTGTATTGACAGCCTCAGCCAGGCGGCGGGCCCGGGCATGATCATCTGAAAGCCGGTCAAGATGATGATGTACCGCATGCAAGGCACCTGCGGCAACAATACCGGCCTGACGCATGGCGCCGCCCATAATCTTTCTGGCACGATGGGCCTTTTCAATAAAAGCCCTGTCTCCGACAACAATGGACCCAACAGGGGCACCCAGTCCTTTGGAGAAGCAGAGATTGATGGAATCAAAGGGGGCGGCGCACTCAGCCAAAGAGCGCCCCGAGGCCACAGCTGCATTCCAGAGTCGCGCCCCGTCAAGATGCAGCCTGACGTTGTGTGCGGTTGCCACCTCACGGATCTTCTTGATCTCCTCAAAAGGGTAGATCCGGCCGCCGCCGCGATTCAGTGTATTCTCAAGACAGATCATTGACGTCGGTGGAAAATGGACATTCTCAGGACGGATGGCCGCTTCAATCTGCGTTGCAGTCATCAGGCCTTTTTCGCCCCCCAACGGACGAAGCTGAACCCCGGAAAGCACACCGGGCGCACCCGCTTCATAATAAAAAATATGGGCATTTTCTTCTACAATCACCTCCTGACCCCTGGCGGTCTGGGCATATATTGCCACCTGATTCCCCATGGTCCCAGAAGGCACAAAGAGGCCGGCCTCTTTACCCGTCAGTCGGGCCACCTCATCCTGGAGACGGTTTACTGTTGGGTCTTCACCAAAGACATCATCGCCCACTTCAGCATGCGCCATGATGTCACGCATCTCTGGCGTGGGCAGCGTAAATGTATCACTGCGGAGATCAACAATCATCAATAGGCTCCTGTGAAAATTAGAATAAAGCTAAATGAATACATTTATTCCTGTAAAATCAAGAAAAAACCGTTGAAGCACGCATCACCTTGACACGGTTCTTTGATATTTCGTACATTCCACTTCTTAGCCAGGCTGTTATGTATAGTGAGACCTCAAGATAAACCATCCTCGATACACATAAATTGTCCCAGTTTAATTTGGAGATGTCTATGGAACTTCAATTTTTCGGTGCCGCCCAAACCGTCACCGGCTCTATGCACCTGCTGACTGTAAATGGAAAAAAAATACTGTTGGACTGCGGACTCTATCAGGGCAAACGCTATGAGGCCATTGAAAAAAACAAGAACCTTCCCTTTGCCCCGACTTCTATCGATGTCTTGGTGCTGTCACACGCCCACATCGACCACAGCGGCAACCTGCCCCTGCTGGTCAAAGGTGGTTTCAAAGGCGATATCGTCTGCACCCACGCCACCCAGGACCTGGCCAGTGTGATGCTGCGCGATTCGGCGCATATCCAGGAAAAAGATGCGGAGTTCGCCAGTAAAATAAACGCCAAGAAAGGCCTGCCCCCCTTTGAGCCGCTTTATGTCATGGCCGACGCCGAAGCCTGTATGTCTCAATTTGTCGGCATTGGCTATGAACGCCCATTTCAGCTGACCCCTGAGGTACGTGTCACTTTTGTAGATGCCGGTCATATTCTGGGTTCTGCCATTGCCATACTGGATATCAACCATAACGGCGAGGAGAAGCGCCTGGTCTATACCGGTGATCTGGGGCGCAATGACCTGCCCATCATTAAAGATCCGGTACGTGTAAAAGAGACCGACTATTTCATCACTGAATCTACTTACGGCAACCGTGAGCACGAACCGATTCATGACATGAAAGCCCAGGTCAAACGCGTGGTCAGTGAGACCATTGGACGGGGCGGCAAAATCATCGTCCCCGCCTTCTCCGTGGGCCGTACACAGGAATTGGTCTATGTCCTGCATGAACTGCTGAATGAGGGCCAGCTGCCCGAGATCCCCATTTATGTGGACAGCCCGCTGTCAGTCAACATCACAGAAGTATTCAGACGCCATGCAGAATGTTTTGATGAGGAGACCCGGGAGGCATTCCTGAACGACCATCAAGACCCCTTCGGCTTCTATCGCCTGCGCTATGTCAGACATGTGGAGGAATCTCGAAAACTCAATGAACTTAATGAACCCTGCATTATAATATCTGCCTCTGGCATGTGCGAAGCGGGGCGCATACTGCACCATTTGAGAAATAACATTCAAGATACCAGAAATACGATTCTGGTCGTTGGTTATATGGCTGAAAACACCTTGGGCCGCCGTATTGTGGAGCGGCGCGACATGATCAAAATCTTTGGTGAATCACTACCGCTTCGGGCCCATGTTGAAATTATGGACGGTTTCAGTGCCCATGCCGGCCGCAGTGAACTGCTGAATTATTTTGATCAACTGGACAAAAAACGGCTCAACCAGGTCTTTATTGTCCATGGCGAGCCGTCTTCAAGTGAGGCACTGGCACAAGCGATGCAAGACAAGGGATTTGCCAACGTGGCCATCCCCCAACGGGGCCAGTCCTTTAAACTCTAAATTATTTTATATATTTTCTATACGTCTCTGCATGATCGGAATCCAGGCGCATGAGAATTTCCATGATGCGCCGGTTCCGGTCAAAGAGGTCAATACATTCTAAATGGTGGGCCTGGAGAAACTTGAGAGCCGATTCATGATTGGGATTTTCAGTCAGAATCTCATCGAGCAATTCAATTGCCTGTCCACAGTAGCGCTGTGCCGTCGTATCCACTTCCCCAACATAGGACAGACCCAAGAAGTAGAGATCCTTGGATTTCCTGAACGGTTTGTTATCAGCGCTGATATAATATTCAATCTCTTCTGAGCGATCTTGCCAACCATATGAAAATTGAGAATTGAAACGGGCCTGATTACTAATCAACCGGGCTTTCTCATAATAGGGATCCCCCATATATTCACCCATTTTATCATACTCCCAGGCCAAAACGAGATAGACATAATAATCGAGAAAGCCTAAAAACGAGTTATAATTATTCTCGTCATGAATCAGCGGATCTCCCTCCTGATAGGCAAACCGCCAATACTTGTCACCGTACTGCAGATCAGAATTATTACTAATGAGAAAACTGGCCTGATAGCGTGACTGATAGCTGGCGCTCTGATCGATAAGAATCAGCTGCAGCGTCACAGGGATGGGCTCTTCCAGGTGCTCACCCGTCCAGTCGTGATCACTGATATAAGCCTCCAGTTCATCGGCCAGGTCGCGCAGTTTCTCCTGTTTTTCAAGGGGTAGACGCTCCAGCATAATCGTCACATCAGCTTTAATTTGCTGCGCCTGAAGCGGCAACACAGAAAACATCAGTAACAACACTGCTATTCCATTTTTTCCAGATTTCATGCCGCGCATATCGTTTCTCCTCCGGTTCAATTCAGCAATGGGGTAATATGTTGAAAATGAAAGAAAAAGTCAAGCCGCATCCACGTTAAGACAGATCCCCAAAAAAATGCTTGGATAGGCTTTACTGAAACAATATATTATTATTCATATCCTGATGAGCCTGTTCCCAGTGCCTCACTCTGATCCGCATCCAACGCAAACACGCCCCCCTCTCCGATTGTAACACGCTCACCGAGGAGACCCTTACGACTCACGAGGTTTGATAAGATGAAAACACCTGGCCCGTGGATTATCCTGGGGCTGGGGTGGGGCTTGCTGAGTGCCCAGAATCACCGGCAAATGGCGGACTTCTCTCCCAGCCGTCTCGCCAGCGCATCTGTTCAGCTTGAACAATGTGCCGGCGCAGAATCAATTGTAACCAATCCCGCATTTCTCTCCTGCCAGACACTCAATGCAAGTGCCTGGATAGCGCACCCCTGGGGCCTGCGCACCCTGTCTGTATCAGGCCTTTCTGTGGGGTTTGGCACCCATCGGCACAGGGTGGCAGCCACAGTACATCATTTAAACCATCAGTATTACCAGGAAACCGCACTCTACATCGGAACGGCCTGTGACCTGGGTCAATTCGGGATTGTGGGGTTGACACTGATACGAAGCCGTTCTCAGATCTATCACGCCCGGTCCCCACACACGAATGGATTGATCCTGGGCTACGCCAGAGCGCTGACAGCCAATATTCGCACAGCGATTTGCTATTACCGTTCAAATCACAGTACACACAACGCTCCAGACCCGTGCCTGGAAGGTCAGGCAATGTGGCAGGTCAATGCCCATCTTGTACTGGGTGTGCGCTATGAAAGAGGACAAAACGCACTTCAAGAATGGCGTTGGGCCGCAGCCTGGACACTGCACCCCCGATTTCAAATCAAGATGGGCGTCTCTCCTGCGCTGAAAACCTTTCATCTGGGTCTGCAATGCCGCATTGGCTGCTGGCAGTGGCAGTACGCTACCGCCCTTCACCCCCTGCTGGGCCAGGTGCACAGCCTGGGAGGCTGTTTCCATTGGGCCACTGAAAGGACCAAAAAATGAGCCGCCCCCTACCTCCCCTATGGCTTCTCTGGCTGGGTCCCTTTCTCCTGGCCGCAGTGACAGGCTCAGCACAGAGCACACTGGAAGAAGACCTCACCGAGGGGCTTTCTGAAGCTGCCGGTGAATACATTACCGAACAGCTGTCAGAGCTGCGGCACCACCCCTTGCGCATCAACACCGCATCAGCACGACGCATCCGGACCCTGCCCTTCATCTACCCCATGGAGGCCGAACGCCTCATTCAAAATCGCCGTCTCTATGGCAAATTCAAGAATTGGGAGGGACTGCTCCACCGCGCCGGGCTAGATGCATTGCGTTGGCAGCGTTTCACGCCCTACCTGACCCTGGGATCACCGGGCAGCACAGCCACGAAGCGACGAATCCGTCTCACGCTGCGCCGCCGCCTGCCCAGCGTGCGTGGCCTGCGCACCGGCAAATACCGGGGTGACGGCTGCTTCCTTAGAGAAAAGGCCACGCTGACAGGCCCGCTCTGGCGTGGCGCACTGCTACTGGAGAAAGACGCGGGTGAACCCCGCCTTGCCGACCATATCTCAGGCCATGTGGAGAGGCGATTCCCCGCACAGCGGCTGCGCGTGGTGGCTGGAGACTACCAGCTCCAGACCGCCCAGGGCTGGGTGTTCTGGAGTCCCTACGGTGCCTTTCTCGGCGCCGATCCCGTCAGCCCGGTATTGGGACGGCCCAGGGGACTCATCGCATACGCCGGGGCCAGTGAGAACCGGCATCTTCGCGGCTGTGCAGCGGAGTGGCAGATCCATAATTGGGCAGTCACGCTACTGGCATCACACGTCCCTTTTGATGCGGCAATCGACTCGGCTGGACAGGCCACGTCATGGCCTGAGTCCGGTTACCACCGTACTGAGACTGAAGCGGCCAAACGCAACCGGGCAACAGAGACGCTTTGGGGTGGCCGGCTGCATTGGGGCAGAGGCCGGCTGGCCCTGGGCGCCACCGCCTGGCAGGCGCAGTACGCCCCTCAACGCGCCACCGGCGATGCATTGAGGCAGCACTTCCAGTGGGCGGGCCGCATCAACCATGTTGCCGGGCTGGATCTTCAATACAGAGGCCGCGGCTGGCTCATCAGTGCAGAGGCCGCACAGAGCCGTTCTGGCGGGCTGGGCGCCAATGCGGTTCTCCTCGGCGAGCAAAAAGGTATTCAGGGCGTAATAGCCGTCTATCGGGCTGATGCCGACTTTCACAACCCACGAAGCTTTGTACTGGGACAGGCGGGCATAGCGAATCAACGCGGTTTATACGCCGGACTTGGCTGCAGGCTGGCCCCCGGTCACAGCCTCTCGCTTCATGTCGACCACAGTTTCCATCCCTGGCGCAGCTACACCCTGCCCATGAGTACCAGTGATCACAGCTATTTTCTCCAGTGGGAGGCCCGTTGGGTCGCAAGGCTGACCATGCAGTGCCGCTACATTGAACAACGAAAGGAACGCCGTCGGATAATAGCGAATGCACTGGGCGACCGTGAATCCATGACGCCATTCACTCGGCAACGCCTACGTTTAGAGCTTTTCTGGCGAAGCAGCCCCCGCCGCCGTCTGCGCGGCCGTGTGGAGCATGTACACTGCATTTTCCCCCGAGAACCAGATGCCAGCCGTAACGAAAGGGGGTGGCTGGTCTTTGTGGAGGGGTCACAACGCTGGCGCCGTGTGCGACTCCGGCTCAGAGGCGTCGGGTTTCACGCCGATGGCTACGAAAGCCGCGTGGGCCATCTGGCCCCGACGCTGCCGGGAAACTACGGCTATCAGAGCTACACTGGGCGCGGTTGGGGCCTTATCGCCCTGGCACAACTGCAACCTGTCTCAAAACTGTGGATTGGCCTGCACGCCGCCTGGCACCGCAGAAGCGATGCCGGCAGCTGGGGCAGCGGACATGACGCCCTGCCCGGGAAAGACAAAGTGGATGTTACCCTCCAGCTGGATTGGCGAGGCCCTTAAAAAACAACGCACAATGGCCCTTTTCTTTATACAGATCTAAGCGCCACTTCTCCTCCATATTAACCAGACTTTGCGGTTGATTTTCATTAGGCAAATGCTTACATTTAGAAACTCTGTGCAGTCCAATCTCTGCCAGTTAAAACAGACAATTGTTATCCTTTTCACATCGCCCGGCAGTCACTGACGGGCAGCGATTTCGAATGAGGTGATTTTCATGGGAAGAAGCAAAAGCAAGCAGAAACGTAAAGCCATTATTTTAAAACGGAAACGTAAAGCCTGGTTGAAACGGAAACTGGGCCCACAGCCGGCAATTGAAATCTCAAAGCCAGCACCCAAACCTGCGGCCAAGGCTGAAACCCCTAAAGCGGCCCCCAAGAAAAAAGCCGCCCCCAAGAAAGCGGCCCCCAAAAAAGCAGCCGCTCCCAAGGCCAAAACAGAGGCTTAAGACCGCATAATGCTAACAGCAAAAAAACTATTTCATTTGCATCGATATGCACTCATTTTGATATTGGCATTAACCGCCGTTACCGGTTGTCAACGCGCCCCCAGAGTACAGCCTGAGACTGAAATTCCGGGCTATGCTGCAGAACTGGTCTTTGAAGACAATTTCGACAAAGACCTGTCCCACTGGACCATTGAAGGCCCGGGCCAGGCGATCATCACCGAAGATCAGCGTCTGCAATTGCTGGAAGACAGTTTGGGCCAAGGTATGGCCTTATGGAGCAAGTCAATATACGACGGCAGTTTTATGCTGGAGTGTGAGATCGACTTTCCTTCATCCGACGGCACCATGGCTCTCTTTATCTGCAGCGTGCCCACAGATGGAAGCAACTGGGCGGATGCGGCGGCTGATCGATCGGGCGCCCTTGCAGATTATATCGAAACGATCAACAGTTATCAAGTTGATGTACACTGCTACACCCCGGAAGGCGTACACGATGCAGGCAGCAAGCTGAGAAAAAATCAAGGCCACTACATGCTCGGTCGTTCAACGACAGATCCCTGCAAGGCCAACCGCTTCTACCTGATCAACTTTGCAAAAACCGGCAATCGACTGCAATTTTTTGTTGACAATGAAAAAATACACGACCTCCGCGACCGTGGCGGCTTCAGCCCTGTGCTGAAAGAGGGGCATATCGGCCTCTGGATTCACGGCGCACCCGGCTTCACCGCGTTTATTGACAATATCCGTGTGTTCAAGCTAAACCCGCGTTAAGCTGTGGGCATTGGGCCTGTCCCAATGCCCATGACCACCTTCCGGCCGCTCTCCATCAGGGCGGCCTGTATTGCATTAAATACAACCCACGCATGTGTGTTTCATTACAGCGGTTCAACATAAAAGAAGGAGCCCGTCATGGCCCGAGTGAGACCCTTTCGCGGCATGCGCCCAGTGCCTGATAAAATTGCACAAGTGGCGTCTCCGCCTTATGATGTGTTAAATTCTGCCGAGGCCCGTATCAAGGCCAAAGGCAATCCCATCTCATTTCTTCACGTGGTGAAGCCTGAGATTGATCTGCCTGAAGATATCAATCTTTACGATGAGCGCGTCTACGCCAAAGCCGGTGAAAACCTGCGTAAGCTCATTGCTGACGGCGTGATGAAACAGGACGACACCCCCTGCTACTACGTCTACAAACTGCGCATGGGCGACCATGTTCAGGTGGGTGTGGTTGCAGCCGCCTCAGCCGAGGAATACGAGAAAGACCTTATCAAAAAGCATGAGTTCACGCGGCCGGACAAAGAGAATGACCGCATGACGCATATCGACAACCTCAATGCGCAGTGCGGCCCGGTGTTCCTGACCTACCGTGCCAATGCAAAAATCGATGCCATCATCGACAAGGCCATGCAGGAAACGCCTGAGTATGACTTTGTTGGAGACTATGATGTGCAGCACACGCTCTACGTGATTTCCGACGCCGCTGAGGTAGAGGCCCTGCGCAAAGCCTTTGAGGCCGTGCCCGCCCTCTATGTGGCAGACGGCCATCACAGAAGCGCGGCCGGTACACGCGTGGCCAAGGCCCGTCGCGACGCCAACCCCAACCACACCGGTGAAGAAGAGTATAACTTCTGGCTCTCAGTGATCTTTCCCGACAATCAGATGAAAATTCTCGATTACAACCGCGTGGTCAAAGACCTCAATGGCTACACCGCTGAGACGCTGATGACCGAGATTGAGAAAAAATTTGATCTTGAACTCTGCGCCAAGGGATGCACCGGCTGCAGCAGCTGTGCAGACGGTGTTTATAAGCCCGAAGGGCTGCACAACTTTGGCATGTACCTGGGCGGCCAGTGGTATAAACTGACGGCCAAAACGGGCACATTCGATGCCAACCACCCCATCCAGAGCCTGGACGTCTCCATCCTCCAGGAGAACCTGCTCAATCCCCTGCTGGCCATCAAAGATCCCCGCACAGACAAACGCGTCAACTTTGTCGGCGGCATCCGCGGCCTGGGCGAACTGGAGAAGCTGGTGAACAGCCGCGAGTACGAAGTGGCCTTCGCCTTCTATCCCACATCCATCGAACAGCTTCTGGCCGTGGCCGACGCCGGCGAGGTAATGCCGCCCAAATCTACATGGTTTGAGCCCAAACTGGCCAGTGGTGTCGTCGTTCATATGCTCGATTAGACAACCCTTACCCTTAATTATAGATTTGGTGGAGGTTCCATCATGAAAATTTTGATCTCTGATGCATTTGATCCCTCTCTGCCGGAACGCCTGAAAGCCTTCGGTGAAGTCACCGACGACAAGGCACAGCAGGCCAGTGCCGATGTGGTGCTGATCCGTTCCAAAACCAAGGTAACCAAAGAGTATATCGATAACGCCCCCAACCTCAAGCTGGTGATCCGCGGCGGTGTGGGCCTGGACAACGTAGACCTGGAATACGCCAAGGAAAAGGGCATCACCGTGCATAACACGCCGGCCGCCTCCTCCGTGGCCGTGGCAGAGCTGGCCTTTGCCCTGATGATCGCCGTGCCCAATCGGATTGTCAAAGGCCACAACGGCATGGCCCGTGGCGAATGGCTGAAGAAAGAGTGCAAGCGTACCGAGCTGATGGGCAAGACACTGGGCCTCATCGGTATTGGCCGCATTGCCCAGGAGGTGGCCAAACGCGCCGCCGCCTTTGGTATGAAAGTGATTGCATTTGATAAATACGTGGAAACCTCAGACGTGGCTGAGATGATGAGCTTTGACGCCATGCTGGCCCAGGCCGACTATATCTCCATGCACGTGCCCTTCACCCCTGAGACCAAGGATCTGATCTCGGCCGAGTCGATTGGCAAGATGAAAGACGGCGTGGTGATTATCAACACCGGTCGCGGCAAATGCGTCAATGAGCCCGACTTGGTCGCAGCCTTGAACAGTGGAAAAGTGGCCACCTACGCCACAGACGTCTGGTACTCCGATCCCCCGGCTGCCGACTGTCCCATTCTGACCGCACCCAACACCTTGATGACACCGCATATCGGGGCCTCTTCCAAAGAGAACCTGCTGCGCATCGGTGACATTGTAGTTGAAATCATCACTGACTTTACGAAGTAATAGGAGGCTGAAATGGCCCATCGTATTTGGAATTTTAATGCCGGCCCGGCCACACTGCCCCTGCCGGTTCTTGAAAAAATTAAAGCCGATCTGCCCAATTACAACAACACCGGTATGGCCTTCATGGAGCTGTCTCACCGCTCCAAGCCCTATGACGAAGTGCATGTGGCCGCCAAATCTCTGGCCCGTGAACTCTGGAACATTCCTGAGAGCCATCATATTTTATTCCTCCAGGGTGGCGCCTCCACGCAGTTTGCCATGCTGCCCATGAACCTGCTGCGCGAGGGACAGAAAGCCGACTACATCAACACCGGTACCTGGTCCAAGAAAGCCATCAAAGAGGCCAAGCTCTTTGGTGAAGTGAACATTGCCGCCTCTGCCGAGGATGAAAAATTCACCTATGTGCCCACACAGGCCGAACTCAAGCTCTCCGGTGATGCAGAATACGTTCACATGACCACCAACAACACCATTGCAGGCACACAGTTCCATTACACCCCCGAGACAGGTAAAGTGCCTCTGATTGCGGATATGTCCTCTGACATCATGAGTCGCCCTTTGGATATCTCGAAGTTCGGCATGATCTACGCCGGCGCACAGAAAAACCTGGGCCCCTCGGGCGTGACCATGGTGATCATCAAAGACGAGCTGGTTGCCAAGTGCAAAGAGAACAATCCCACCATGCTGAAATACGCCACGCATGTAGATAAAGACTCGCTCTTCAACACCATTCCCACCTACTCTATCTACATCCTGAAGCTCGTGCTTGAGCACATGAAGGCCATTGGTGGTGTGACAGCCATTGAAAAAGAGAATCTGGCCAAGGGCGAAACGCTCTACGGCGCCTTTGACACCATGAGCGACTTCTACCGTTGCCCCGTGCGTGAAGACAGCCGTTCATTGATGAACGTGGTCTTCCGTCTCCCCAATGAAGACCTGGAGAAGCAGTTCATCGCAGAAGCTGCAGAAGCCGGTTTGGGCGGCCTGAAAGGGCATCGCTCAGTGGGTGGCATAAGAGCATCCACCTACAATGCCATGCCGCTTGAGGGTGTGAAAGCTCTGACTGAATTCATGAAAGGCTTTGCCGCCAAGAACGGCTGATCTTTCTGAAATGATACAATAAAAAAGCCGCCCTTCAAGGGGCGGCTTTTTTATTGAGATACAAAAATTTATGTAACACGCAATGACTGCATCGCCTACTCGTTATCAAACTGCACCCGGCTGATGGTGGGCACCTCTCGATAGCGTCCGTCAAAATCGAGACCATAGCCAATGACAAAATTATCCGGGACGTCAAAGCCTACATAATCGGCATGTACGGGCACAATGCGCCGCTCAGGCTTATCCAGCAATACACAGGTTTTAATCATAGACGGCCGCTTCTTCAGGAGTTCAGTGGTGGTGTATTGCAGCGTACGCCCTGAATCGAGTATATCGTCAACGAGCAGCACCGGTCTATCCTTGATATCGATATGAATATCCTTGAGCATCTTCACCACGCCAGAGGACTCGGTGGCTGCGCCATAGGAGGAGACTGTCATGAAATCCACCTGCAGCACCAGGCCATGGGCGTGAATAGCCCGCATCAGATCGGCCAGAAATATAAAGCTACCGGTCAAAAGGCCAATCATAATCAAATCCTGCCCTTTGAAGTCTCTGGCGATATCAGCGGCCACCTGGTCCACACGTTTTTGAATCTCTTTCTCTGTAAACATAGGGACAATAGAAAAATTGGTCATTGTGTCTCCTTTTTCTTAAGCGGTGGATGCCCCAGACAATAGAGATATCCATCACGCGATCCAACATAGATCCGGCCCTCCCAAACAATGGGCGTGGCCTCAAAACTTCTTCCCTTAAAAGTGTCAACCAGCGTAAACGCACCGGCGGCATCGTATTGGAACAGATAAAGCCCGCCGTAGCCCGCAGCAATCAACTTGTTTCCCACAAAAATAGGCGTGGAAATGGAAGCCCCTATTTTCTGCGAAAAAACCACTTTGGGGCGATAATAACGCGGCTTCCCATCGCCCACGGCGCCAGAAGTCCTGGCCGCCGCAGAGTCAATATCCGTTTGATGAACGACCACCAGACGTCCATCAATGCCCATAAAAGCCGCCAGCAAAGGATAGCCCTTTGGACGTGTGAGCTGATTCACACCAGTAGAACCGATCACCCCCCCCAGCCATGTGGCAAAGACATGGTCGCCGGATGGCGCATACCAAACCACTGCGCTGTCTGGCGGGAGCGCAGGATTCAACTTGTAGACCCCACCGCTGCCTTTGATAAACTGTTTTTCAACGGCAACCAGCAGGCAGGAATCCGCGGTGACCACAGGAGAGCCATCCATATCAGAACCGATGAAAAAATCCCAGTCGATGCTGTCTGCGGCCACATTGTAGCCATAGACGTGACCGGACCCTGAAGTGATGTAGATACGCCCTCCCAGCCGTGCCGGTGAGGACTCGGTGACAATGTTGCCGCGATGGCTGATCACATCTTTTCTGGTGTAAAGCCGGTGTGCCCCCAGAATGCGCGGCGCAGTGAAATGGCCGCTGCTGTCCCACGCCGTCTCATCGGGGCGAAAGCGAAGGAATAGCCCGTTCTCCATGGCGGCATATACAGTATCACGCTCAATGAGTGGAGAACCGTCTACATCACGGCTGATGCTTGGGGTGCGGCGGACGTTGTGACGCCAGCGTTCCTCACCGCTCCGATAAGAAATGGCCCGGAAACTGGGGACGATTTTCGACCCCAGATTCTTTCCATAGCCCCTGCGGCTGCCCTGAAGAATGACCAGGGCATCATTTACAGAGGTCGGTTTTGGATTGTGCCAGAGACTCGCAGTGCCTTTAATCACGTCGTCGAAAGCGTAAGACCAGATCACCCGGCCCGAATCGGCACGGATCTTTTTTAAGGTGTGATCAAACGCGCCTTGCAGCAAAAACAACGAGGAATCTTCACGTACAAGCAGCGGCTGCCCCGTCCACCCGCAGCCCGACCAGATCCGGTCGCCCAGCCGCGTGGAGATGTTCGTGACGCCGCTGCCCAGTTTCAACCGCCAAATCAGCTTCAACGAATCGGGGGCGCCTTGCCCGTAGTAATTTCGCTGGGCATTGCCAAGGAAGGTAGGGATCAAGGCCTCAGTCAAGGCGGGACGCTGATGCGCCGTGTCAAACTGCGCCACACAGGCATCGGGTAAAAAAAGGGCACGCAGCAGTACCAGAATGCCAAAAAAGCCCCGATTGAAAACCGTCAATCGAGACTTTATTTCATGATTCAGTGCATACACGTCTACTCGGCCTTCTCTTCCTCAATGGGGGAATCATCCATTGGGGGCTCAGGCGCTCTGATCTTTCGCGGTGCGGTCTTAGCAACAGATTCGGCCTTAATCGATTCGATCTCCAACTCTTTCTGCCTGACAGAGGCCTCAAGGTCATTGATCTTTTCAATAAAGTAGCGAATCCCCTCGTCATGATTGGGATCAACTTGCTTCCCGTCGCTGACATGTGTGTAAACCTCACGCCCCAGGGCTTTGTATGTTTTGTCCATGGTGCGCGTCAGATTGAGTATCTCAACACGGATCCTTCCGATGCGAGTATACTCTTCGGTTTTCTCTGCGGCAACGGTCACACCGTCTTTTAAAGTCTTTTTTAATTCTTCCCATATGGACGATGCCATGAATTCCTCCAGAAGCCAAAATAAATTGAAGATAAAAAGGTAAACAGATTTAATTTTAAAAACAAGAAAAAAGGACTTAGCAATGCCAAGTCCTTAAAGACAAACAATAATTGTTACACTAATTTTCAATAGGGTCGAGTCGATAAATATGGCCCGATTCATCATAGGCACGGATCTCTGAAATTGTCACTCGCTCTACACGGCCTCGATTTGCTTCAAATGGGGCATATTCGTTGGTGGGGTAAAAAGGCCGCTTAAACATATAGGTCGTGTCGGTTTTTAATTCTGTCAACTGTTCAAAATGAACACCCAGGTCGGCAGCCAGGGTATTTAAGCTGTCTGTACGAAAATGAATGGCGTGCTGTCCATATTCAGGGGGGCCATTAAGCATGGCCACACCGAGGAACTCAATGAAGCTCAGATTTTCATTCATGATCTCCACACTGAAGGTGAGAATATTCACTTTATCTGCGGCAAGGCCCTCCATGCCTGAATCCACCTCTATATACTCTGTGGTCTCATGTTTTATAGTGAATGAAGGCCCCTGAAGCAACGTCGTTTCTGGGTTTGACGGAAACCGCTCGCAGCCCATGATGAGGGGTATCATGATAAGGGCGCCCCATTTTTTCATTTTACACTCCCTCTCAACCGGAGAATTACAGTGTGGAATAGTTTGCCGGCGCCACTGTCCAAAACTGCTACTCCCTGTAGGAAACCGGAGACATGGCGTCTAAGCTAAAACGTTAAATTACAGGCAGATATAAAAAATAACCACTTTTACACGCCCGTATACGGCCGTTCTAGTGCAAAACCAATACCAAACTTTCCCCATAAAAAAAAGTCCCCAATAACCTATTGGGGACTTCTGGAGCGGAGTCGACGGGACTCGAACCCGCAACTTCCGGCGTGACAGGCCGGTGCTCTAACCAGTTGAACTACGACTCCAGACACATCAAAATTGAGACTAAAATATAAGCGATTTGACCCGCTTTGTCAATCTCTTTTTTTGATTTTTTTGACTTTTTTTCACTCCTGTGAATCAGTAGGAATCATAGGCAGGCGTGCCCGATTCTCCGGCCAGTCTCCCGGTCATCTGAGAGAGTGCATACAACCGCCTGCCCAGGACGGGTTTCAGCTGTGCGCTGTCCAGACGCCAGTCCCAGTTGCCAGCGCTGGCGAACGGCCGGTTCATACGGTGTGACTCATCCAGGCCCAGGAGATCCTGAACAGGAATGATCACCGTGTTTGCCACGGTGGTCATGGCGAGGTGCATAAGCACGGTATGTACTTGACTGCCGCGCACCGGCCGTCCTAAATATCGAAGCAGATTCTCTTTCTCCTGCATCGTGGCATCACGACGCCACCATCCCCTTGTGGTGTTGTTGTCATGCGTGCCTGTAAAAAGAAAGGAATGTTTGACCAGGTTGTGCGGGACATGCCCATTGGTGGCCAGATCTCCTGAAAAAGCAAACTGCAGTACGCGCATGCCGGGCAGGTGAAAATCAGACATTACCTCCACCACATCAGGCGTGATCAGTCCCAAGTCTTCAGCGATAATGGGCAACTCCGAGAACTCCTGCTGCACACGGCGGATAAACGCCCGGGCCGGCGCCTGGGTCCATTGCCCTTTGATGGCTGTTTTCTCTCCAAAGGGCACCTCCCAGAAAGCCACAAAGCCTCTGAAATGATCAATGCGGACAATATCAAACAACGCCAGGTTATGGCGAATACGATGCAGCCACCAGTCGAAATCATTCTCCTGCATCACATCCCAGCGGTAGACAGGATTCCCCCAGAGCTGCCCCGTTTCACTGAAATAATCGGGCGGCACCCCTGAAACCTTGAGCGGACGTTTGTCATCCCCAAGCTTAAAAATATGCGGATGCGTCCAGACATCGGCACTGTCCATGGCAACGTAGATGGGAATATCGCCAATCAACTCCACACCGCATTCATGGCAGTAGGCACGCAACGCCTCATACTGTTGCAAGAAAATGAATTGAAAAAACCTGACCTTGTCCAACGCTTCCCGAAGTTGAACCTTCAATTTCGACAGGGCGTCCGGCTCACGGTCACGAATGGGCTGCGGCCACTTTACCCACTCGCTGCCCTTGAAATGCCCTTTAAGGGCGGTGAACAGCGCATAATCGTCAAGCCAATAGGCTTGCGCATCACAAAAACGGACAAAGTCCTCTGGCTGCTGTTTGGCAGAAAAGCGGCGGTAGGCCCGGTCAAGCAATGGCATTTTAAATGCCGTGACCTTTTCATAGTCCACATGATTTTTGGGAAAATGCGGCAATTTTTCGACCTCGCTTTGCAGCAGATAACCCGCTTGCACCAGTCTATCCAGGCTGATCAGCAGCGGATTGAAGGCAAAGGCCGAGGAGCTGCGGTAAGGCGAATTATCCGACTCCGCGTCAGTGGGATTCAGCGGCAAAATCTGCCAGAACCGCTGACCTGACGCTTTGAGAAAATCGACAAATTTCATGGCTTCAGGTCCCAGATCACCGATCCCGTAGGGCGTGTACAGTGAAGAGAGATGGAGAAGCAATCCGCTGCTGCGTTTATTCATTTTTTCCTCTTTCACACAGGGTGGGCAGCACCGGATTTACTTGCGCTGCCCAGCCGCATTTACACGGTCTCAGGCGTTTCTGAGACCTCCACTTTTACCTCTTTCGAGAGATGTTTAAACCAGAACTGATAGAGACCGGCCGAAAGAACCAGGAGCAGCGCAAAGAGCAGCGCGGTCATATCCCAACGCTTCATCATAACAGTGATCCACATCATGAACAGGGTCAGCTGCCAGGGCACGGCAAAGAAAATTGCAATTTTGTCGCGCCGATTCTCTTCATCAATCTGAGAAAGCAGACCGCTATGCATCGATTTTCTCACCGGCTTCCAGAAGCCAAAGGGACGGGTGATCTTGTAGAACTTTGAGAGTACTTTGTCGTCTGTGGGCTGGGTTAAAAATGTCCCGATCAGCATGCCAATCAGCGACGTGCCACTGGCAAAGATAAAAGCCATATACTCAGGGGCGGTTGGGAAAAGCATACGTTGCAGTACGGCGGCCACCATGCCCACGGCGGTGCCAATGGCAAAGCCCCAGCCGTTAAGACGCCACCAGTACCAGCGTACCAGTGTGGGAATCATCATGCCCGCGCCAATGCTCATGGTGATCCAGCCCCAGATCTCATTGATGTTTTTCACGGCCAGACTGAAAAGAAGCCCTGCAGCCACAATCACAACAGAGGCCCAGCGGCTGTGCTTCATCAGTGTTTTCATATCCGCCTTGGGATTGATATAGGCCTGATAGATGTCCTTGACCCAGTAGGCCGCCCCGGCGTTCACTGTCGAGTCAAACGTGGACATGGCCGCCGCCATCAATCCAGCCACAAGCATGCCCTTCACCCCTACTGGGATGAGTTCATTAACCACTACAGGCAAAACAATTTCAGGGTCACTGATCACGCCGTTGACGGCACCGTAGGCCACGCCCATAATAGCAATGGCCGTGATAAAGGGCCAGCGAAAGGAGAGCAGGAATGTCCAGAACAGTGAAAGCAGCCCCGCGTCGCGATCGCTCTTGGCGGCAAAGTAGCGCTGAATCATATAGCCAGAAGTGCCGCCGCTGCCCTCAATGGCCACCTTGACCAGATAAAAGAGAATGGCGATGCCAAAGAGATTGTAAATGGAATAGGTGGACTCAGCCGGGAAGTTGAGTTCCCAGGGCGGGGCAATCCCTGTCCACGCCGCCTTGGTGGTCTCTATGGCCTGGAAAGTGCCGTCCTTCATGGGAATGGAGATGGAAAAGACATCTGGGATAGAGAACTGTGTAAAGGCCATCACACAGATATAGATAATGGTGCCAAAGATGAGCACGCCCTGAAACACATCGGTCCAGACCACACCGTACAGCCCGCTGGCCACGGTGTAGATCATGGCCAGAACAATCATCATCAATGCGGCCAGGAACTGTGCCTTGATGATAATCTGATACGCAACCGCATCATCGAACAAAACGGCGACACGTTCTCCCCCATCGACCACGCGATTGATATAATAAGTCAGCCGGTCCCGCTCGGCGTCGTGCGTCTCCCCCATCCAGGTCTTCACGGCGGCACGCGTGGATTTGGCCACCATCTCAAACTCCGCCAGTTCCGACTCAAAAGTTTTCAGGGTTTTGATCGACTCGGGGCTGGCCTTGAGCGCCGTCCAAGCGCCGTCCAGCTCCACCCAGGCGCGGTTCAACGACTTCTGCTGCGGCAGCTGGCTCTCAAGGGCGTCCATGCGCGTATTGCTCTCGACGATGGAAACGCCGATGCCGCCCAGCACGGCCTGCATATCGGCCGTTTCAACCTCATCGAGGGTTTCAGTCACACGGCCAATATCGGGAAAGCCCAGGAAGGTGCTGATGAACTTGCCTGCACCCACGGCAAAATAGGTGATCATGGCGATGATGATGACGATGATGGAGATGGCCGACATGATGCGGGCGATATGCCCGTCACGCGTGGTGCCAAAACGGAAACGCATCCACTCCGCCATGGTCATCACCTTGGCGCGGCGATTCCATTTCCCCATGAAGATCATCAGAAAGGCCATAATCAACGTCACGCCGCCACGGATCTCAATGAACATGCCCACAGCGCCCAGCGCAAAGATCCACGCCGTATTGATCATGGTCCCGGCCACATCCAGGTTGGAGGCCATGCCCGAGGCGCCCAGCGCCCACCACGGCATGCCTCGGTTACCGAGAAAATAAGAGTCGATGCCGTTTGAAGCCTTTTTCTGCATGTAAAGACCCAGGGCCACCATGGCGCTGAGATAGACAATGACAATGGTATAATCGATGAAGCCCATACATCCTCCTGTGATCCATCACGGCGCTGCGCAGTGCAGCGTCCCGTGGATTGAAACCGAACAGTCTATTGGAGTCGAATCATTTTTCTTGTTAAAAGGGTCTGGCCTGCGGTCAGTCGCAAGAAAAATACGCCTGAGCCGACATTGCCCCCATGGTCATCGCGGCCATCCCAGTCAATCTCCCGCAGACCGGCAGGCGTCACCTCATCGACCAGCAAGCGCACGCGCTGGCCCAGCACATTGTAGACGGCCAGCTGCAACAGCTGCGTCCGGGGGGCGTTGAACCGAATCACCGTGCTGGGATTGAAGGGGTTGGGATAGTTCTGATCCAGCACCCAGGTGCTCGGGTGCGCCGCAGAACCTGCAACAGCCGAAGTGATCTCAGGCGTGGTGAGGCGCCGGTCTGTGTAGAGCCGGTACGCGCCGGCTGCCAGGGTCAATTCCGCCTCCACGTCAGCGACGAGCAGGCTGTCGCCAGAGAAGTACTCATACCACCAGCCGACGTGCTGGAAATCAGGCACAATGGAGCGCGAGGCCACATCGAAGTTGCCGAGTACCGTGGCGTTCAGCGTATCCCCTGAGAGGTGAATGCGGCGGTCGGGCTGGTTCTGACCCACACGCAGCGTCACGTTTGTGCCTGTATTGCGAAACAGGGCGTGCTCGGCACGCAGCCGGTTCAACGCCGCCATCACATCAAAAAGGCGCCGACGAGCCGGATCTTCATAATCTTCCCAGCGTATGGGTTTGGGATTCACCCGGTCGTAGCCGCTGGGGGCGAGGTACGCATCGTAGCCCAGCTCCCCGAACTGCCAGATCATCTTGGGGCCGGGCAGTGTTAAAAAGAACACCGAAGCCAGTTCAACACGGCCCAGGGCGGTCTCTAAATTCTGAACCGAGTAGTCGCCGGCCTGCCGGCCGTAGGCGAGATTCTCATACATGAGCCGCGGCTCGTCATGGCTCTCCATATAGGTCACCAGCCCGGGACGCATCCAGCCCCGTGTGCCGTAGAAGCCCCAGCTGAGGTCAGAGGAACGGCCAGAATCGTTGAGCCAGCCCATGGCCGACTGGCGATAGGCGCCATTCATATTGCCCCAGAGCAGAAAGCCCTGACCATACTCGGCCAGCATCCGCTCCTCGCGGTTCTCTGCAAAATGCTCGAGAATGAGATAGGTGCCCGGCGTGTGGCTCCAGAGTGCATCGCCCAGCCGCTTGAGAATGGCGATGCGCTGACCGTCGTAGGCGCCGCCCTCACCCGGGGTATTGGTAAAGCCCTTGGTGAAGTCCAGGCGGTAGCCATCCACATGAAATTCATCGACCCAGTAGCGCAGCACGCGGTCTACGTAGGCCTGGGTGTAGCTGCTCTGATGGTTAAAGTCATAGCCCCAGCTGAAGACCGGGTTGGGCGAGGTGGTATTGAACCAGGGGTTGGCAGAACCGGGCCGATTATTGGCCGCGTCCCAGTAGAGGCGCACCAGCGGATTCTGCCCATAAGCGTGGTTCAAGACCATGTCCATGATCACGGCCATGCCCCGCGCATGGGCCGCGTTGACAAAGGCTTTGAAGGCCTTGGCCGTGCCGTAGTACTTGTCCAGCGCCATGTGGAAGCTGGTATTGTAGCCCCAACTCACATTGCCCTCAAACTCAGACACCGGCATGAGCTCGATGGCGTTGACACCCAGCCGCTGGAGATAGTCCAGTGTATCGGTGAGTGAGGCGAAGCTGTGGTCGGCCAGGAAGTCACGGATCAGGAGTTCATAGACGATGAGATCGCTCTGGGCCGGACGGATGAAGCCGTCATCTGTCCAGTCAAATACCGGCTTGACCGGATCAAAGACAGAGACAATCTGTTGCGCTCCTTGAGGATATTCAGGCAGATTGGGATAGACGCCTGCGGGAATCTCCGCATCGTGCCAGGGGTCCAGCACCGTCTCTGAATAGGGATCGGCCAGAAAGAGGGTTTCATCGACTAAAAACTGATAGCGCACCGGCCGGTCCGGCGTGAGCTGATCCAGGCGAATCCACCAGTGCTGCTGGTCGGGCGTGCGATTCATGAGAAAGGCGGGATCGATCTTCCAGTCTGTGAAGTCGCCCAGGGCGTAGACGCTGTTCTTGTAAGGCGCATGCAGCACCAGCACCGCCGTCTCGTCGTCAATACGGTTGACGCCGGGGACCAGTCCCTGGGGCAGTTCAGCCACGGGCGCTGCACCGGTGACGAGGTACTGAAAGGACTCTGACTGGGTCTCCCCGCCTGCGGCCGTGGCGGTGATCTCCACATCAAAAGCGCCGGGTGCTGTGGCGATGATGAAGGTGGAGAGCGTGTCGTGCTCAGTCCGGGCCACCTCCACCGCATCGATGGAGAGCACGATGGACTCAGCGCCTGAGGCCACGGCCTGCACCTGAAAGCTGTCGTTCTCAGCGACGAATACCGGGTCCACATCGGGGGCGATGAGGGCCAGGTTGAATCCCCCGGCCTGATAGACCGGAATGAACAAATCGCTGCCGTCCTCCGCCGCGCCTTTCTTGCTGCTGGCGGCGTTGCGGAAGACGAAAGCGAGCTGATGAATGGGTTCATCGGCCGGGACATTGTAATAGCTTTCGATGTGAAAGCGCATCCGCCAGCCGTTGAGTCCCACTTTCTCCATCTTGCAATCGGGGATATTCTCTGTCCACCCCGCCTTGACGTAGCGCCAGTCTGTGTCGTCATCGCTTTGGGGTGTGATCACGCCGGTATGGGCATAGACCTCACGCTCCCCCAGGAGGCCCTGATTGCCCTGCGCGGCATTGTAGATCACGGTGATCGTATCGTGCCGCGTGGGGAATGTGGGCGTCCAGCTGAGCACCTGGGCTGAGAGCCACGCGCTGCCCAGCGAGAACAGAAGAGTCAGGGTGTAGACAAATCGTTTCATGTTTCCCATTTCATTTGAGTAAAGCGGGGGAGAAAGCACCGGGCTCTCTCCCCCACTTGATCGATCGTATGGATCTAAAAACGATGCCGCTGATTACTTCAGAAGCAACATCTTCATGGTTTTTTTGTAATCGCCGGCTTCAATGCGATAGAAGTACATGCCTGTGGCCATCTCAGAGGCGTCCCAGGTCACGTTGAATTTGCCTGCGGGCACTTTTTCATCCACCAGCGTGGCCACTTTCTGGCCCAGCATATTGTAGACTTCAATCTTCACCAGCTCACCCTTGGCCACAGCGTAGTCAATGGTGGTGGTGGGGTTGAAGGGGTTGGGATAATTCTGCTGCAGCGCGAAATCCACAGGCGCAGCCGCATCATCCTCAACACCGGTCTGCGTGTCAAAGTCCCAGGCGCTGTAGTAGGCCGGATTGATGGAGCCAAACTGGACGTGCACAGCAAAGGTGCTCTGCGTGTCATCGATATTTTCGATATGGTTGTTGCCGAATCCGCCCTCGCCGCCTTCATTGTCGCCGCCGCCGATACCGAACTTGAACTCCTGGCCAACCACGTGGTTGGTGGAGTCGGGGCCGTAGGTAAACTGAATGGCAAAGATAGAGTCTCCGGCCGCGACATCGCCGTGCGTGCCGTCGTCATACATCATGTGGCCTTCGACCATCAGGCCGGCGCCCCAGCCATCCCAATTGCCGGTGGCGGGACCGTTCATGGCCAGACCCCAGGCCATGACATTGGCGGGATCGGTGACGTTCAGGTTGCCCTGAATATCGTTCAGCGGAATGCCGGCCAGCACCGTGTAATAGGCTGGACGCAGGTCACAGTGATAGGTGACCAGCACATCATCGGCCAGGGTCTCCACATTGCGGAACAGCGGCATGCGGTGCAGCTCTGTCTGGCTGTCTTCCACATCAGCAATGGTCATACCGTCGGCAATATTCATGGCCATGCGACGCTCGGCCTCGCCGGCGGTCTGTCCGTCATAGTAGAAATTGTAGTAAATCTCGCGGTACTCTGTGCCGTTCTTGATGGAGTAGTACTGATAATCAAGGTTGGCGCCCAGCGTGGTAGTGATGGTGTCAGTGGCGGCGTAGATAGTAGAAACGCCCTGACGCAGCATCATCTTCTCGCTGACCGCGTCAGCGGTGCCGAAGTAACCATTACGCACGTAAAGCGTGTCACCAAAGGCGAAACCGCGGTTCTGAATGGCATTGGCCATGTCTGCCTGGAAATTGACGATCACCTCATCCTGATGGTCCGTGGGAATCGGGACCAAATTGTCGAACCAGAACCAATGGATGGTGGTGTCCGCACCGGTACCACTGAAGTTGATTTCGTCTTCACGACCTGAGTTGTAGACCATGTTGCCCCAATCTTCACCCAGATCGGCTCCGGCATTGTGCACAACGACTTTAAACTTGACGCCTTTGTCTGCATATTTATTGGGCACATGCACGGCGCCACTGTAGAAGTAGCCACCTGAGTAGCGGGGGCCGTTGGCATGATCCGCCTCCTGTGTCAAAGGATAGGTGGGGCCCCAGGAGAGCTCACCGGTCTGTCCCCAATCATCGGTATTGGAACCCCGAATACCCACCACATGGTTATTGGCGTTGAAGTCTTCCCAGCCTTGCATATTCACACGGACGTATAAGACAAAGGTGCTGTCGTTGGTTTCATAAGGGGTAAAGTACTGTGCTTTGCCATGGGCCACGCCGTTGGCAAACTGCAGCGGCAGGGTGGTATCTGCATCAGCAGTTGCCAGCAGACGGTTGGTGGAGGCATCATCTGTATTGGCTTCCCAGCCTTCATGCTCCCAGGCGTCACCGGCCGCTACGGTGCTGTGCTCGGCATTGGTGTAGATCTTGTAGGTGATATTGCTGTTGGCCGGGAAAGCAAAGGTGCCTTCCCAGTAATCGCCGCCCACATGGGTGAGCACACATGCAGAAGCGCCGTCCCAGGTCAGTGGGGCGGTGTCACCGCGGAGCTGCACCACAGAGTTGGGGCCCAGTGTATCTGGAATGGCCGCTGTATTGACGCGGAAGGTCACATTGACCTGTGCCGAAACCACAGCAACGCTTAAGAGCAGCATTGCCACTACGAGTAACTTTTTCATCGATAGACTCCCTTCTTCATTGGTTTTACTTCTTTAAAGTCTCTGTGAAACTCAGGCAGTCGTGAGGGCCATCACCTCCTCTCCTCTCTCTTTCAATTGACTTCAATGATATTCCGTTTTGACAAATTGCCAGCCGATAAGCTACAAAATCAATCCGACTGAGATCATGTGTACATCTTCAAAGAGGCCGTAGGTGGCAAAGGTGTAATCAAGCTGCCACTCCATCATGCCGCCCACAGGCACGTTGGCGCCAAAACCGAAAGTCAGGCCGGAGTCACTCTCCTCGCGGAACAGTGACTTGTAGCCGCCGCGCACAAAGAAGAGGTTCTGAAAGGCGAACTCGGCCCCGATATTAATCGTCTCTGTGTTGTCACTGGGGCGCAGAGCGTCTACGGCAACGGTGAGACGGCTCTGGTCAAATTTCAATACATCCATGGCCACGCCCACGCGGAAGAAGAGCGGCAGCGGCCAGGCCTCGGTCTTCAGATTGGCCACAATGTTCTCGTTATGCCCAATCACATTGGGATCGAGATCCACGCGGTGCAACAGGTCATTGCCGTCCATGCGCATGTCACTGCCAAAGTTGGAGATAGACATGCCCAGCCGCATGTTGTTGAAATCTGTGATGAAGAGCAGCCCCACATCCATGGCAAAGGCGGTGGCCTTCTCATGCCAGATTCGCTGGCTGATGTACTTGGCGCTGCCGCCGATACTAAAGCGATCGGAGAGGTTGCGGGCGTAGGTCAGCGCAATAGACATATCGCCGGCCGTCCAGAAATCGCCGGTGCCTTCCGGTTCCAGTACTGTGGTGACCTCTTCCTCGCCATAATCCAGCGAGGTAAAACTGACGCCCACGGCGTTCTCACCGTCGAGGTTCAGCACAAATCCCACCCAGTTGAAGCTGGTATTGACCAGCCAGCTGGTATGGGAGAAGAGAAACTGTGATTTCCCGGAACGTGAAATGGCGCCGGGATTGTAGAACAGGGCCGTGGCGTCAGAGCCCATGGCAACAAAGGCATCGCCCATGGCACCGGCTTTGGGGCCCACTGAAATCCCCAGAAACGGCGCCGCAGTGGTGCCCACCTTGGACTGCGCCTGGAGGCCCGCCGGAATCATCATGGCGCCGAGCAGCGCCAGAAGCAGGCCTTTATTCACTGTATTTTTTATCATGACAATCTCCATCTTTGATCTCAATCATCGGCCTCAATTACTTGACAATTCCGATCTTGCCCCGCTTGGTTCCGGCATCAGACTCCACCACGTAGAAGTAAATGCCCGCGGCCACATCAAGGTTTTCCTTGGTTTTGAGATTCCATGACACGGTGCCGTCATGCATGCCGGAAGTATGCTCGAGTGTGATGACATGCTCCCCCCGGGAGGTAAAAATATGCACCTCGGCGTCCAGAGGCATATGAATGAAATCAATCTTGCGCTCACCGCGTCCGCTGGTGACGGCGGGCGGCAGCGGCAGTTCATGCGCCGTGGCCGCAATATAGGGGTTGGGCACCACTTTGATGGCATCCATCATGTCCTCTGCTGCGGTTTTGTCCACCACAGGCGGCTCGGTGGTCAGCTCAAAGACATCACCGCTCTGGAACGGCTTCTTCAGGTTGAGAATCAGTGTATCACCGGCGCCGTACTCATAAGTGGTGTCCGCCAGGCTGGTGAAGAACACATCCCAGGTAAAGTGCGTAACGCCGTTGTGGCCGTCTTCCACAAAAATCAATTCATCGAAAGGTGTCAGCTTCTTGTCACGGTCGAGATCATTGTAGATGAAATCGATGAAATAGTCTTCCGTCTTGTTGTAGATCTTGAAGTTGGTGGGCACGGCCTTGACAAAGAGCGTCGGATCGGCCAGCGAGGTATCCACCACCTCATCAGCAAAGATCACCCGGTAGTCCGCCGGATGGCGCAGCCCCAAAAGGCGATCTGAGCCGATATAGGTATCGATGACATTGAAGTTAAAATCGTAGGCCTTGGCCGGGTTACTGAAGCCGGAGCTGGCCGTATCCAGCACGACGCTCCAGTAGTTGTTGAAGGAGAGCCAGACCCCGTCAAAGATATCCGTGTCCAGCGTCTCTGTCTCTTCAGGGTTCTCTTCGATGTACACCGACTGATACACAGGGTAATACTGATAACTGGCCGTGTAGGCTGCCGCGTAAACCAGATCACCGCGATCAGCGCCGCGCACCTTGCCGCGCAGCGTATCCAGAATGTACTTCTCCGGAGCGACGGTGTTGCCGTCTGCGTCGGCCAGGGTGAAGCTTTCGGCGATAATATTCTTCTGCGTCAGCGGCACCAGGAAGGTATCGTTGGCGGCAATCACCTCGCTGACGCCGGTCAGATCCGTCACCGTGTAGCTGGTGGTGATGGGCACAAAGTACTCATCGGGATCCATGCTGTCGATATTTGGCTCACCGGGATCGGGCACGCCATTGTTCTCTGTGCCGTCGGCATCCTCCGTACCTGCCACGCCGTCTGTACCCACATCATCTGTGGCCTGCACCCAGTCGCCGTCGTTGTCAAGCCCATCGTTGGATGAGTCGAGGAAATTGATGCGATAGCTGTGTCCGGTGAGCACCTCCTCATTGACCACCTTGGAGAAGAGCTGGCCCGTGCCCACGGCTTTGACAGGAAGAACCTCTTCACTGCCGGCCGGCGGTATGTAGCCAGCCACCTTGGCGTTGGGCATGACCACAGCCGTGTTCTGGAAGCTGCGCACCTCGCCGCTGGGCAGCAGGTCGATGCGCTTGTCATTCTCCTTGGGAAAGATATCCGCCGTCTCATCGCCGTTGTCATAGGCCACAACCGCATAGAAATAACGGCGGCCGTTCTCCACATCGGTGTCGACAAATTGATGCTGCAGGCCGGTGTCATCCCCCAGATAGAACGTGGCCCCCTTGCCCTGTTGATAGAGCTCGGCGCTGGCGCGAAAATACCCGGCGCGGTCGTCATCTTTGTCAAACTGGGCGATGGGCTCATAGGCAATGGCCGTGCCTGTGCCGTCTGTGATATTGAAGACTTCGTTGAAATTATGGTCTGTGGCGCGGTAGATCTTGTAGCCCTGGAAGTCAAACTCCTTGAGCACGGGATCAAAACTCTTCTCGGCCTTGCGGTCCCAGTAGAGCGTCACCTCGCCATCACCGGGCACGGCCACCAGCGTGGGCTTGTCAGGGGCCGGCGGGAAGCGGTAGTCGCTGTCGTAGATCTTCTGTACGGTCTCACGGTTGTTGAGCAAATCTTCGATGTCGACCTGTGGACCGCCGCCCTCGCCGTAGACCAGCGCCAGGGAGAAGTACTGCGACTCTCCGGCACGCAGGGGAAAGTAGCCCGAACCGTAGATAAAGTCACCGTCCTCGCCACGCTCAGGTCGGTTGTTGACGATAGAAGCCGGCACCTCAAAGTGACCGGGCTGCAGCCGGCGCCAAAGGTCCTCGTCATCGGCCATGGAGAACTCGCGGGCCGGCGTAAAATATTCAAAGGATGTCAGGCCGATCTGATCGGACTCATCCACATCGGTTTGATCAAAGTTGGGCTCACCGGGCGTGGGGAATCCATCACCTTCGCCACGGTCTGAGGTGCCCAGAAGCCCGTCTGCGCCCACATCGTCAAACTCGGCATTCCAGTCACCATCGTTGTCAATGCCGTCGGTGCGGTTCTCATCGATCAGGGCGTCATTCAACCCCTGACCGGTGATATAATTCTTGTAACGCACAGGATTCAGGCGGTCGATGAGCACATTGCCGTCCTGATCCTTGCGAAGCTGACGGTAATGGAGGAAATAATTCTCATCGATGAGGCCGTCTAAGTCATTGTCCACGCCATCATAGGCGTTGGGATTGATGGTCTCTTCCCCATCAACGAGGATCACATTGCCCTCGGCCAGCAAGGTCACGCCGGGATCGACAAAGATGGAGTCACCAAAGGTGGCGTACTTCTTGGCTTCGGCGTCAAGGGAGACAGTGCTGCGATTGTATTCGTCATCAATCAAGACGATGCGATCGCCCACTGTGGTCTGGCGTGGCTCAAAATCTTCGGGCACAAAGAAGGCGCCCGTGCCTGGAAAGAGCGGATTGGCATCGGCATCTCCATCGTTGTCAATGCCGTCGTAGGGGTTGCCGGGGCTTTCGAGAAAGGCGTAACCCACCACGCCCACGTCACCGGTCCAGAGTGGATTGCGCCGGGCGTTGTCGTCAAAATCGGCTGTGTAGGTGAGATCTTTCTCCACATCGAAAAAGGAGTAGTCATCGTCATACTCTCTGAAATCCTCTGTAGAGGTTACGCCGATGTATGTGCCCACCAGCATGCCGAAGGCCACTTTGCTGTAGTCGTAGGTGCTGGTGTTCTTGATCTCATAGAGCCAAAAAATACAGTCCTGTGCCAGAAAATCCGACCACTGCATAGCGCGCACACGCACCTCCAGGCCCAGGCCGTTGCGCGAGGGATCCATCTCATCGGGCTTGAAGGCAATATTCCAGCGGTTGTTCTCTGCGTAGTTGAACTCTTCGTCATTGTTGTCGTCCATGACAAAGAAAGCTTCTTCAGACGCCGTGGTGGATTTACCGAAGAATCCGTTCCACGAGCCGGCCCAGCCGGGATCCTCGGGATCGTTCATCTTGTCGGGCCAGAACGGCGGCCAGGAATTGGGATCACTGAAAAGCGCCACGCCCTGCTGAGTCTCGTTGAAATAGCCGCCTACAGGCTCAAATCCCCAGTACTTGCCCGAAGGCGACTGTTCGTGCTGCAGCGTGGGCCGGTTGGCGGGACTGACCACCACAGAGTGGAAGGTCTTGCCGTCTACGGTAATCTCAGCGCCCACCAGGGGGCTGACATCGCCGATATAGCCGTTGTTATCGTAAATCCAGGCGCCGCGAGCCCCTTTTTCTGAAGGCTGACCGATGACGCCCCAGTTGCCGAATACTGTCTTGACCAGGTTGCCCCGCATCACCGAGGAACGCCGGAATTCACGGCCGCTCTGCGCCTGAAGGCCGCTGCTGAAGAGCAGGACAGAACCCAGAAGAATGGCCGCGATGGATATTTTATTTTTCATAACTTCGCTCCGCATTTCGCATGAGTGAACGGGTCATTAAAAGGAGTACGTCATACCGACTTCAATGCGGCGAGGCTCTGCATAATGCGTCGGAATGGTGTACCACTGTTTGAGGCTGTTGACAATCTCCGAGGGATTGGTGGCCTCTGCAATCTCCTCGTCGCGCGTGAATCCGGCGCGGCCTGTATCGCTGAAGACGTTGATTTCACTCAGCGAGTCGAAGAGGTTGAAAACGCGTGCAAACACCGTCATTGATCCATGAGGCATCTTGAAATCTTTGTACGCCCTGAGATCGACATTGTAGAAACCGGGTTTACGCTGGCTGTTGGTCAAGAGCGTGGTAATATCCACTGTGGCCCTGGGGGAGTACGGCAATCCCGTGCCCCACTGGCCAATCAGGCTGCAGCCCCAGTCGCGGCCGCCGTAGGTGAAGGAACCGTTGACCGTATGGGTCTGATCCCAGTTCAACGAGACCATCTGCACCTCGGGCTGCGCACCGCCGGCCAGGGCGTTGCGTGCGGCTTCGGGATCGGAGTTGGTGCCCTTGGCAATCTGATAGGTGTAGTCCAAAGAGGCCGCAAATCCACTGGAGAAGCGCTTGTTCAGCGCCAGGATGAAGCCGCGGATGAAACCGAAATCACTGTTGGTGAACTTGCTGTACGTGGCCGATTCACCGAAAAGCAGAATCTGATCGGATCGTGTGCCGGTCAGATTCCGGATGTCACGGAAGTAGGCGGTGACATTGAGCGAGATATCATCGGTCATCTGCTGCTGCAGGCCAATCTCGCCGTTGATGGTCTGCTCAGGCTCCAGGTTGGCGTTGCCGATCACACCCACATTGCCTGTGCCCGATCCCAGTTCGAAATCGGGATTCTGATAGAGACGTTCAAAGCGCGGGATCTGGAAGAAATGGCCGTAACTGAAATGGATCACGCCGCGATCGGTAATCGGAAAGGAGACGCCCAGCCGTGGGCTGACCTGCCATTTGGAGCTGGCATCGCTGTACCAGTAGCCCTGGCGCTCCGCCAGCGTCACATTGGGTTCGCCCACATCCTGGACGCCGTTGCCCTCTGTGCCGTCGGCGTCATGGGTGTTGGGTACGCCGTCTGTCCCGTAGTCGTGATAACGGTTCTCCGGGCGTAACGGATCATAGATGGTGGGATCGCTCTCATCGTTGAGCACCCGTGCATCGGGATTAAAATAGTCCACACGCACACCCAGATTAACGATGAGATTCTTGAACTCCATCTTATCCTGAAGATAGGCCGAGAATTCAGCGGGATTGTGTGTGTACTGGCTGTGATAGATCGTGCTGTCATCCAATACACGGGTCTGAATATAGGGGCCGGACTGGGCCAGATTCAGATCGGACTGGTCAGAGATGGGGCGGAGTGTAATATCCTCCTGGAAAACACGGTGTTTGCGGTATTCCAGGCCCAGTTTGACCTGATGGGTCTCAGTGATCTGGCTGGTCACATCGAACTTGGCCAGCAATGTGTTGGTTTCACGCTCAAACCAGGCGTGATCAGTGCCCCCGGTTTTGAATGAATAGGGATCCTGAAGCCCCACATAGGGGTGCACATAGCGTGAATCATTTTTATCTTCATAGGTGTAACGTTTGAAACCCTTTTGAAAATAGGAGACGCCCAGATTATAGAACGTCCGCTCACTGAGCAGATGATTGAGTTGCATGATCTGTGTCATGCCGCGCCGGAATCGGTCGGTGGTGCCGTCTGGCGTGAAGAGATAGTCGCGCTCAAAGTCCTTGTACTTCACATTGTCATAAATCATATTGTAGGAGAGCTTGACCATCGGCGTAAATTTATAGATCAACTTGGCCTGATAATACTGCTTTCTGTTCCAGTTCATGGGTACGTATTTATCATCGCCTTTGCCGTCTTTATGGTTGGCCTTAAACTTCTGATAGTAGACTGAAAATGTATCAGGATCGGCCATGTTGACATTATCATAGACATAGGGCAGGGCCAGCGAATCGAGGAAGTCGTTGCTGCCCAGCGCATAACGAATCCCGTAGTACCCGCCATCCAGATCCTTGCCGTGTTTGAGGTACTCCGGTGCATAGGCCTCAAGAACCTCGCGCGGCAGGGCTAAATTACTGGTCACGGCGTTGGAGTTGTAACGGCGCTGGCCATCCAGCCAACCATCAAAATAGACATTGCGAGCATTAATAAAGTAGAAGAGTTTGTCTTTGATGAGCGCACCGTGCAGACTGCCTTCAAAGTTACGAATGGCCAGCGGATCCACGGCATCGACGTTCATGAAAATATCATTATGTGCACTGAAATGATCACCGATGTAGGTGGTGAAGCTGCCGCCGAAGTCGTTGTTGCCGTCTTTTGTCGTGATATTAACAATCCCCGACATGGCCTGCCCATACTCGGCGTTGAAGGCGCCTGAGACCACCTGAAGCTCCTGCACCATATCTTTGTTGACATCCACGACAGCACCGCCATCATAGACGTCGGTGACGGGCATGCCGTCAATCCAGTAGCTGACTTCACCAGAACGGCCGCCGCGCACGTGAAGACCGCCACCGGCATCTTTCACCAGGCCGGCCTGAAGCTCAACCGCCTCGCTGATCTCTGTAACCGGCAGACCGGCGATATCATCAGCACCCAGCACCGCTGTGGTGGCGGTGAGATCCTTGACGATCATCTTGCGTTCTGCCACAATGGTCACCGACTCTCCGGCCTCCACCACACTTTCATCAAGCTCAAAATTGAGCGTGGTGGTCAGATCGATACTCACACGGACCTGTTCCACACGCAACGGCTTGTAACCGATGTACATGGCCCGCACCGTATACACGCCGGGCGGCATATTAAGAATGGTAAAACGGCCCTTTGCGTTGGATGCCGCGCCCCGTGATGTCCCCTCAATAATCACATTGGCGCCAAACAGCGGTTTACCCGTGGTTTTATCCACCACAACACCCACTATCTTGCCGGTCGTACCGGCAAACAGAGGGGTTTGGCTTCCCACCAGGATCAACGCAGAGACGCATATGAGAATGGATTTTCGCATTCGGTTCATATTGATAGCCTCTTTGACTTGGTCATAGCTCTTCGTGAATGAATCGTATTTAAATCTGAACGCCACTGCTGCTTCTGACAATCAGCTGTGTGTCCAAGTGTTTCTCAAAACGGGGCGACTTGTCGCCTTCAATGCAGGCCAGCAGCCGCTTCACAGCCAGTTGCCCCATTTCATACATCGGCTGGCGCACGGTGGTCAAGTCGAGATATTCGGCAATTTCCACATCATCAAACCCAATGATCGCAATATCCTCCGGCACTGTGAGGCCAGCCTCGTGAATGGCACGAAGCGCGCCGGCAGCCTGAATATCACTGGAGACGAAGATCGCTGTGGGCCGCTCATCACCCAGGGCAAGCAGCCTTTGCATGGCCCGGTAACCGGACTCCCGGTTAAAACCATCCTGACCGGTGACAATGTCACTGATAATGAGATAACGGTCGTCAAATGGAATACCCGCCTTTGCCAACGCCGCTTTATACCCCAGGAGACGATCCTGCGCCGGAGAACTCTTCAGCTGGCCATCAATCATGCCCACCTGGCGATGCCCCAGCGAGAGCAAATGCTCCGTGGCGATGAGTGCGCCTTGTTGATTCTGCACTGTGATTGAATCGAGTTCTTGATGATAGCTATCCACCAGGACGATGGGAAATTCGGAATCAAGGAAATAGCGTGCATACTGATCAGTTATTTTCAAAGAAATCAACAGTACACCATCCACCCGTTTCTCGCGCAGGGTCTTTTTCAGAAACTGGTCGGTTTTCTCGGCCTGATCGATACTGTACAAGATGAGATCGTAATGATCCTGAATAACGGCCTGCTGCACGCCCTTCAACACTTCCAGAAAAAAGTAACCGGTAAAGACAGGTACAATAACGGCGATGGTATTGGTTTTCTTCCGGGCCAGGCCGCGGGCCATAGCATGGGGTTGATATTTTAGCTCTTTGATGACGCTGAGGACGCGGTCACGGGTTTTCTGCGAGACATGCGGATGGTTGTTAATGGCCCGTGACACTGTACCGATACCGACACCGGCCTCCCTTGCCACATCATAAATCGTTACTGCCATCGAACTCCCCTGTAAAGCCACTCTGAACCGCGAGAACCATGGAAGCCCTTCCATGGAGAAGCAAAAAAAAGCAGAATGAAAGCGCTTCCAAAAAGGCAAGAAAAAGAAAGGGCGTTGGAAGCCCTTCCAAAGAAAATTTTACAAAAATCCATACTCAAAGTCAAGCGATTTCTTCAAGAAATCACACTGTTTCCATTAAAACATAAAAGGGGGAGCCAGGCTCCCCCTTTCAAAATATTGTTTCTCTGATATTTAAAGGCTGGGCAGATACATCTGTGCAATATATTCCTCAAGCATACGGTTGGTGTTGAATTGAGGAATTAAAGCGGCCATAGACCCTTTCATCTTCTCTATCCATTCACCAGGTAAGCCTGAATCATCACGGGAGTAGTAAGCCGGAATGACTTCGCTTTCCAGTAAATGGTACAACGACTGGGCATCCTCCCAATCCTGCTGATCGCCATCGGCGTACTCTTTCTCCTCTCCAATGGCCCAACCGTAAGCAGCATCATACCCCTCACACCACCAGCCATCGAGAATGCTCAGATTGAGGCCGCCGTTGAGCGCCACTTTCATACCGCTGGTCCCGCTGGCCTCCAAAGGCCTCCTGGGGGTATTCAGCCAGACGTCCACACCGGAAACCATACGGCGGGAGAGAATCATATCATAATTTTCAACCAGCACCAACCGGCCGGAAAATTCAGGCTGTCGACTGAGCTTATAGATTTCCCGGATCAACCCCTGGCCGTTTACATCTGCAGGATGGGCTTTCCCTGCGATCACAATCTGAACCGGTCGCTCGGAATGGGTGAGCATGCTACGCAATCGATGCATATCCTTAAACATCAGCGTGGCGCGTTTGTATGGAGCGAAGCGGCGCGCAAAACCGATCGTCAGTACATCAGGATCAAACAATGTCTGGGCTGTGCAGAGCGATGTACGATCTTCACCGTTCCGCTCGCGCTGAATGACGGCGCGGCGGCGCACTTCACGGATGAAGGCTTTTTTCAAAGTCATGTGTGTGGTCCACAACGCTTTGGGAGACACGGCCTCAAGCCCCTTCCAGAATTCAGTATCATTGACATGTTGCTTCCAATCCCGACTCAGCTCATCGGTCAACAACCGCTGTACTTCCGTGGTCATCCAGGTATCAAGATGGACGCCGTTGGTAATGGCACCAATGGGGACCTCTTTCACCGCCTTTTCCGGCCAAAGCTTCTGCCACATCTCCCGGGCCACCTCGCCGTGCAGCTGGCTTACACCGTTGGCCAAATGTGATGCTTTCAGTGCCAGAATGGTCAGATTGTAGGGATCGCTCTCCTGATGCTGATTGGCGTGGCCCAGGTTGAGGAAAGCAGTACGATCCAGATTGAGCGTATTTAAATAAGACGACATGAGCCGGTCCATACGCTCCACCTCAAAGGTTTCATTGCCAGCGGGCACGGGTGTATGCGTAGTGAACACAGTGGATTTCTGAATGGCCGCCATGGCGGCATCAGAGTGCATGCCGCCAGCCATCATAACGCGCAGGCGCTCAAAGATCAAGAGGGCCGAGTGCCCCTCATTCAGATGCCAGACCGCCGGCGTGATGCCCAGGGCCTCCAGAGCCAAGGCGCCGCCAATGCCCAGGATCATCTCCTGCGCCAGGCGCAGATCGCGGTCACCCACGTAGAGGCGCTCAGTAATACGGCGGTCCTCCAGTGTGTTCTCCGGAAAATCCGTATCCAGCAGGTAGAGCGGCACACGGCCTACCTGCACCTGCCACACACGGGCCGCCACAGTGCGCGTTCCGATGGGCAGTCGGACTGTCAACGTCTTGCCGTGGTCGTCTCTGACCAAGCGCATGGCCATATTGGCGTAATCGACAGAGCGGTACACGGCCTGCTGGTCGCCGTGACGGGTGATGAACTGTGTAAAATAGGCCACGCGGTAGAGCAGCCCCACTCCCACCATGGGCAGGCCCATGTCGCTGGCGGTTTTCAGGTGGTCACCGGCCAGAATGCCCAGACCGCCGGAGTAGATGCGTATACACTCATGAAATCCAAATTCCATGCTGAAATAGGCCATGGGTTTATCTTTGGCGCCGGGATGCGTCTCACTAAACCAGGGCGATGGATCTTCCATGTAGGCGTCAAAGGCGGCCATTACAGCGTCAAACTGGGCCAGAAACGCCTCGTCAGCGGCAAGATCTTCCAGGCGCTGAGGATCGAGATCACGGATCACACGAACGGGATTGTGGTCAAAATCCTCCCACAATTTGATATCCAGCGTCTTCAGCAATGCCAATGCATCGGGGTTCCAGCTGAACCAGAGGTTGCCCGCCAGATCGCCCAATCGCTCGATGCGCTTGGGCAAATTGGAAAAATGTGTGTTTGAATCGTTCATGTTATCCACCTGTTGACTCGTCCATATTTCTAACCGGGCGTTTAATTAAGACTTTTTTTGGACGAATGCAATATAAAAATTTTCAAGTAATGTTTACTGACACAAGATGACTATTCCCTCATAAGGCTTTAAGACAATATCGATCAATGAGTTATTCACGTCTAATTTTCCTTCGGTCAGCATGTTGATAAAATTCAACTTTTTTCCCATTTTTGGAAGCGCTTTCAGTTTTATGGGAATCCGGGTGGTTTCAGCACTGTTGTTCATGGCAATTAGAAATGTCTCATCCGCATTGAAACGACAGAAAGCATACTGCATGCCCACGGCGTAAATCGATTGCACCTGCCCTGTACGCAGCGCTGCATGACTGTTTCTCAGTGCCAGCAATTGACGGTAATGGCTGTGCATATTTTTGCGTTCCCGATTCTCCTTCCAGTCCCACGGGAACGTCCGCCGGTTGTCAGGATCTTTGCCCCCGGCCAGAGCCACCTCATCGCCGTAATAGACAGCCGGCACGCCGCTGTATGTCATCTGAAAAAGCGCCGCCAGTTTGAGTTTTCTGATATCCCCGCCGGCCTGTGTGAGAAAACGCTGCGTATCATGGCTGCCGATCAGATTCATCATGGCCTGTGTGGCTTCGAGTGGATAGAGGTAGCGGCCCGGCGTCAGCGCCTGATCGAATGTGGAGGCGTCGATCGTGCCCAGCGCAAAATAGTTGATGACTGGCTCACGAAAATACTTGTAGTTCATCGTTGAATGAAAATATTTAGGGGAGAGCCACGGCAGTGCATCGCCCCAGAGCTCTGCGATCAAAAAGGCCTCGGGATTGAGTGAATCCACACGGGCCCTAAATTTCTCCCAGAACCAGAACGGTACCTCATTGGGCACATCCAGACGGAAGCCGTCAATGCCCAGCTCACCGATCCAATAATCGGCGACCTTCAGCACATGATCCACCACTGGGGGATTGGGTTCAGCCTCATCGGCATGACGGATCATATTCTCCTGGTCGTTGTCTCTGGAGAGATCAAAATTGAGATTGGGATGCAGTGGAAAATCCCACCAGCAGGAATAATAGTCACACGGCGTGGGCGGCTCACCCTCGGGGATCGGCCAGGTCTTCCACTCATACCACAACCAATACGGCGATTCCGGACCCTTGGCACGGGAATCCACAAAGGCGAAATGGGCGTCTCCGGTGTGGTTGAAGGCCTTGTCTACGATGACGCGGATGCCCCGTGCATGGGCCGCGTGGACAAGGGCTTTGAAATCGGACGCTGTGCCAAAATGGGGGTCGATGCTGAGATAATCCACTGGATCATATTTATGGTTGGATTTGCCCTCATTGAGGGGATTGAAATAGAGAATGGTGATGCCCAGGTCCTTGAGATAGTCCAGCTTCTCGGTAACGCCGGCGATATCCCCGCCGTAGAAGGAGTAATAATCGGGACGGCCGTCTGTGCGATAGGGACTCTCGGACAGGCCCGCAATATCCCCCCAGTCGGTGACGAGATGAAAGTACTCCTCGTTGGTGCGGCCCGATGGTGGAAGCGTGGTCTTGCCGTGATAGTATGGCTCTGAAAAGTCGGGATCATTGCCTTGATTGCCGTTGCGAAAACGATCGGGGAAGATCTGGTAGAAGACGCCGTTTCTCACCCAGGCCGGCGTTTCAAAGCGCGGCAGTGTCTGAGGGCTGTAATGATACCAAGCGTCAATTTCCGGCACTGTTTCGACAAAACCATCGGGTGTGACCACCTTTTGGGTCTCACCGTCGACCATCTCAATAATAAAATCGACTGGATCCGAGGCCGCCCCCGGAATTTCCAGACGGTAGTACTCAAACACCGCATCGTGATCGACACGCTGCATGGTTTTAAGAAAGCGCTTCCCATTCTGTTGATACTGCACCCGCACCGATTCAACATCGGGATGATAGGCCAGCGCCGTCAGCCGAAGTGCGCCGTTCTCCAGGGCGCCCGCCATCACCTGATTCAAAGTGTGCGGCAGGTCACGGGTGAGTATGGCGCCATCGCCGCGTTCAAAATAAACCGGATCGAATCGTGCATCCACATGGATGATGGAATTGTCACCGGCACGGCCGCTTCCCGAAATCTCATCGGCGTTCATATCCGTCAAATATCTACCGTCAACGACAAATTTATACTCATAGCGGCCCGGCGCCAGGAGCAGCGTCAGCGTGAAGATACCATCGCCGGCATCATCTGTCATCCGGTCTCTGTCATCTTTCCAATCATTGAACGTGCCCGCGAGATACACCTGTTCAACACCGCCAATCACAGGCTGAAAACGAAAGGTCACTGATTTAAGCTGTGACTGTGCCTTGAGTGGCAGTGCAACAAAGGAAAATAAAAATCCAGTAAAAACAATTCGAAATAACGGCGCATGAAATCGCATCACACATCTCCAAAAGGGTTAGAGTTCCATCTGCAATCAAAAGACAAGGTATCATTCCAAAAAGCAACCAGTCAAGCTTATTATTTTTATTTAATTTGATTACAAGTTAATTGACTGGAAGATGATGGGAGGTTAATCCGCAAAAAGCCAAAAACTTATCTTTACCATGAATGCGACTTCCAATCACAGTATTTTTAATAGAAAGCAAAACAAGCATATTTATGAAAACGGATTAAAACGGATATTTTGAGGGTTGGAAAGAAACAAATTTTACGCAGATCCACCAATATACAAAAAAAGAGGATCTCATATGAGATCCTCTTTTCAGGGTGGGCGATACTGGATTCGAACCAGTGACCCCCTGCTTGTAAGGCAGGTGCTCTATACCAGCTGAGCTAATCGCCCTTTATTCAGACTCGTCTTTGGCAGGACGTTTTCTGTAGAGAATGGCACCCGGAATCACCACACAATACCCCAGGACCAGAAGAACGGGACCGAGATTCAAAGACATTCGGCTGTCCCAGTTCCCCCAGGAGAGGGCCGCATAACCCAACACAAGAACCAGGAGCCCGGCACCAAAAAGCAGATAATTCATTTTCACAAAAGGCAATGCCTTAAAGAGGGTGAATTGATTGCGCTGTTTGTTTTTTTCCTGTCTTGCCATTAATGCTTTCCTCATTTTTGAGGCCTTAATTTAAACAATTCAACCGGTTGAGTCAAGACAAAACATACAATACGTCCGCATTCTGTCGAATAAAAAAAAAGCCCTCCGAAATCGGAGGGCTTTTGCTTATTTTTCAAGTCGTACCGTGATGCCCCAGTACATGGGATCACGCGGCGGATCTGCATTCCAGTCGCCATAGGCATGTGAACCATCTGTGCGGTAATAGACGCGATATTCACCGGCTTTGAGACGAATAACCTCATTGATCATGCGGTTTTTACGTGCACCACCGGCGTGTTCCGTGTCCCAGTACTCCATGCGCCATACGGTCCGGCCGTCTTCATCCTCAATCCAGCCGTAATCATTCATGTCGTCATCGCTGCCCTCACCCAAACAATAGATCCGGACGCGGGTATTTGTGTCCAATTTAAAACGGTCACGCAGGCGGTCACTGTCCTCGGCACGAATCAGACTGGCCAAAACACTTTCATCCTCAATATCTTTAAATGCTTTCACTGCCTTGGGATCAAAATTCTCCGCGTGGCCCCAGATGGTCAGGCCCCAGGCGCGGGGATCAAAGGGCGCCTTGGTATTCCAGCTCCTGTAGGCGTGTGAGCCATCAGCGATATAATAGGCGATGTAACTCCCGGCATCGAGGGTGACGACGCCGTCAAACATACGATTCTTGCTGCCGCCGCCGGCATGACGCGTATTGCGCTGCGTCATCTCCCAGACGGTCTCGCGGGTATTGGCGTCGATAATCCAGCCATAATCCGCAAAACGCCGCCCACTTCCCATTTCACCCAGACAACGGATGCGCAAGGGCATGCGCTTGGTCAGCATGAATCCCTCTTCCTCAAAAAAGTCATCCCCTGCACGGGTCATATCCACAATGATATGATCGGCTTTTTTCGGTTCATATTTACGCACGGATTTGTCTTTTTTGAAATTCTTATCGGCGCCCCACACTGTGATGCCCCAGTAACGCGGATCTCTGGGCGGCATCATATTCCACTCCTCATAGGAGTGAGAACCGTCTGTGACATAGGTAATCAGATAATCACCTTTATCAAGGTCGACAGTGGTGTCCAAAATACGATTCTTGTCAGCACCACCGGCCCAGTCAGTACGGCGATAACGCATCTGCCATACCGTCTCACCGGTTTTCGCATTGACAATCCAGCCGTAATCAAACATATCACCATCGTCGCCTTCACCCAGTGCATAAATACGGACTTTTGTGTCACGTGTCAGCGTAAAACCCTGCTCTTCATACTCGCTATCGCCGAGTCCAACGAACTGAACAATGGCGCTCTCATCGGGTTCAGGAAAATGTGACGATTCCACTGAGACCGCTTTTTCATCCTTTTTATCCACGGAGAGCGTCATGCCCCACTCTTCTGCATAACGGCGGTATTGACGCTTGCGCTTGCTGCTGCCAAAGAGGTCCTCAAAAAAATCACCGATATCCCGGTAATTGGAACCAAAGGCATTCATGGGTGACACGGCATAATAAACCTCATAGAGGCCTCGGGGAAGATCAATTTTTTCATCGGCTTCCCTGAGAAATCGTGTACGACTCCGCTTGGCATTGCCCGGACTCAGCTCCCAGACAATCTTACGGGTTTTACTGTCGAGAATCCAACCTGTTGCCACCATATCGTCGCCGTAGCGGTCTTCTGCACCTGCGGCTTTGATGGAGAGTTTAATGTCTTTGTCCACTTTCAGCATTGATTCCTCAAACTGATAACGATGTACATTATCAATCTTCAGAATTTCAACATCGTCGGCGCTGGCCAGCGCACAACCCAAGACCAAAAAGATACCAATGCAGGTTTTCATCATGACGGCCCCTTCCCCTATTACCGATTTTTGCGAATAAAAATGTCGCCTTCTTCTGATACGGCTTTTAGGAGGCCATTGTTTCCACCATTTAGGCTGCCTTCTGCAGATTCTCCATCTTCCATCTCACGAATTCTCAAATTCCAGGCAGATTCAATACGACCCTCCTCTGCCACAAGGCGAACTTTCAATTCGGACGAAGCGGGAAGCCCAATTTCAATGTCCCCTTCATCCACTTCAATTCGGTAGGCACCGTCTCTGCGGGGGATGAAAATCGCCTCCACATCGCCTTCATCGGCGGAGAGCCAGAACCGGCGAATTTCAGCGCCGTCGATGATGAGGCTGCCCTCGTCACTGGCAAGATCCACTTCATCGAAACGGCCACCTTCCAGTGTGATCCGGCCTTCATCGGTATCCAGCTTGGCAATGCCCTGTTCCGGTGCCTCACAATGCACCAGTGCCACATCGCCCTCATCGAGACGGATCTGCATATCGGCACTTTTCACGCGGCTGAGAACAACATCCCCCTCGTCCACCTCTATTGAAATCTTCCCTTCAATATCACTGATCTCCACATTACTCTCATCCCCCTTGATCCGGAGGTTGATATTTCTGGGTACACTCAGCTCAAAGTCGACCACCTGGCTGTGCCACCCCTCTTCTTCCCAGAAATCACGATCGAAGAGACGCAGTATGTTGCCATTGCGCTGATGCTCAGGTACAATCTCACGAATCATCAACCGTTCACGGCCATGCCGAATGGCCACTTCAATCTCCTCAAGACGGGCTTCCGCCTCACGGCGGCTCTTGCCCCAGGCCCGTTTGACCATACGAAGCTGTACTTCATCTCTGTCCCAGCTTTTGATGATAATCTCACCCTCGTTGGCCGTCAGATGGATGAGCCCCCCCGCCTTCATTGGAAATGTTTTGGTCTCTTCTTTCTTGACATTGTCAGCCAGAGCCGCGCCGGAAATGCCCAACACCACGGCCAACATAATGCCGACCTGTTTTTTTAACCCCATGGCTGTACCTCTTCTGTTTTATTGTAAACGGACATTCAGCTCGCCCAGCCCCGGTGTGATGCTGACCATCAAAGCGTCCTCATCGGATTGATAGGCGTCATTGATATAGGCACGGCCCCGTTTCCGCAAACCATAATCGATCTCTTTGGATGAAAGAAATGAGAGACCACCCCCAATACGGGCACGCACACCGGTCTCTTCGGGCAGAATCACTGTGGCCTCGCCGATATCAAGATCGACACGGGCCTTGGCACCTTTCTCCAGGGCGCCGGTAAAATCCACCTCCATCTCACCGATCCCGGCATTGACATCGGCACGCCTGAAACGGGCATTGCCCAAGGCGAGAAAACGCGTCTCTCCCACCTTGACGTTGATATCCAACATGTCCATCACCACCTTGTTGGGCGTGTCAAATGATACTTCTACTTCGCCGGCAAAATTGGTAAAACTGAACTCTTTGAGACGCAGTCCGCCCAGCTCCATGGAGATGTCGCCGGCACTGATTTTACTGGTTATATAAAGATCGACACCGTCGGGAAGATAAACCGTGACCTCAGCACGTTCGTCGTTGTCCGAATCGTAACTGCGCCATTTTTTCCATTTTCTACTATCCAGCTGTATTCTCAAACGTCCCCGCTTTTCATCAAAGCTCACTTTCTCTCTGAAAGCCTCCTCCGTATAACGCATCACCACACGCACTTCATCCCGGCTGTCAGCGGGAAGCACGTCAACCTCACCGGCATCAATGTCGAGTTCAATATCAAGCGTCTTACCCTTGGCGGCGGTATAACGCTCATCAAATTTAACCGTCTCATAGGATTGAGCAAAAACAGAGCCTGCAACCCATGTCAGCAGGCACGCCAAAACGACGAGGCGAAAATCTTTCATCAGAGCCCCCTTTCCCTCCCGGGCCGGCCATGACCCGGGAATACAATCTGATTATTTTCTGTCTTAACGGTTGGAAAAATCAATTTGCTTCACAGTGCGCCAGGCCACATAGTGCAATTTTTTGCCCTGCTGCACCACAATACCGGCGTTGTCGTCATCCACATCTCGAGATTCTTCAAGCACCAGTTTTTTTCCATTAACGAGCACCACTTCCGCGCCCCAGCGGCCATCGGGAACGATACGGCTGATCTGACGGAAAGGGATCAGATATTCCATATCCCCATCCTGTCCGTCCAGCATCTCCATGTCCCAGACTTCATCCAGATCATAGAATATCCGGCCTTCGAGCTTCTCATCATCATCGGTAAGCACGACGCCGTAGAGGGCCTTGGTCTCGGAGAATGCCTTGTAAGCCGGACCGGCGTTGGCCGCTTTCTCAAAAGTCACTTTCTTAAAATCGCGCCAGCCTATTTTTACCTGACCGAGTTGCATATCCTTTACCACCACACCGCGGTTCTCTGAGTTGACGTCATTGGAGCCTGTCAGATAGAATTCACGCCCCGAGTGCAGCACCACCCGTGAACCGCGACGGTATTTTTCAATGGATTTGATATTCTTAAACCGGATTTTCATGTCGCCGTCTTCACCGTCACCGTCGAGCACATCGCTGCCGATACACTCTTCATTGTCCCACTGTATAAATCCCTTGAACGTCCCGGCATCGGTTTCCACTGTGCCGTAGAGCGGCGCGCCAAAGACATCATCGAGCTTCTTGGGGGTGTCCATAAATTCTATGGTATCGATGCGACGCCACTTAATATCCACCTCATCCAGTTCCGCATCGAGAATGCGGATGGTGGTACCCACATCATTGGAGCCGCCGGAAAGACGGATCATCTCACCATTTTTCATGTACAGACGAATCGATTCACTGCCGCGCAGGTCCATCCTGGCAATATCACCAAAAAAACATTTAAAGGAATGTGTGGTACCAAACGACACATTGAAGCCACGCCGCCAGCCGGAGCGACGCTCACGCCCTCTGTCACGCAGCTCACGCCGCAATTCTCGATAGCCATCGGCATCTTCAAGGTAGGTTTCAAACACATCGTCTTCTTTGGTGGAATTGAAGAGATCTGTCCAGAATGTTTCTTCATCATCCCAGCGCAGCGGTCCCTGATAAACCCGGCCGCTTCGCAGTGTCACTTTGCCATAAATATACCCTTCGTCCTGCGCTGCTGCGGGCAACGCCGCTGAGAACACCACGAATACCACAAGACAGACTGCCATTACTCTACGCCACATAAGGCCTCCTCGTATATTGTAAAGATGCTGTTGACTGGACTTATAAAGTATTACGGTCCCGCCCGCAACAAGGTTACGTTATAAAGCGGGACCGTTGTCTACTCTATGCCCTAGAAAGGTCGGGTCATCCTGAAATAGAAGCGGAAGGGTTTGTAATTGGTGTCTGTGCGGCGGGCCACTTCAATACGTACGCTGCCGCTGCGGTTGGCCAGTGCCACACCAATATCACTCTGAAAATCTGACAGTTTCAATCCATCGAACCCCTCAAAAAGCCCCCGGTCCTCATCGGCAAATCCCACCCAGCCTGCATCGGCAAAAACGATAAAATTAAACAATTCAAACAAACCCAGATCCAAATCAGAGGGCAGATGGCCTTCACCCAGACGATACTCAATCTGGCCGAGAATCATTCGGTTGCCGCCTCGCATCAAGGCGCCGCCGGAGAGTGATTTAAACTTGTAACCGCGCATGGTGGAAATGCCGCCCAGCTGAAAGGTTTTCTGCCAGGGCATGTGTCCACTGCCGGTGCCGATGCGCAGCCGGAAATCGAGGCCCTGGTCAAAGCCCAGCGACTGGTAACGGCGGATGTCGGCCAGGAGTCTGTCATACTCATAATCACCGCCGACCCCTTCGCCGGCCCTTTCAAAATCGAGCGTCGTAAACCAGCCGCGGGTGGTCCGCTGCCGGTTGTTACGCGTGTCAAGTGTCAGGCGGCCGGCCAGGGCTCTCAGCTCACCGGTGTCCATGGCGGGATTCTCGCGGAATTTCTTGCTCTTCCCAAAGAGTGACCAGGAGGCGTTCCGTTCCAGCGAATCGAGGCGGTCATAAAAATATCCGGCCTTAAACAAGAGATCATCACCCAGTGACTGTGTGAGGTAAACCGATCCCCCCTCAGTCAGGTAGTAATCACGGAAATCTTCACGGATGAGAAAGGCAGCCAGCGAATTCTCCTCATCCCCTACAATCCAGGTGTCGGGAGACTGAATCAATCGATGGTATTCACCGCCGATGGCGAATCGAGATCCTCTGGAGAATCCCTGCTCCAGCCCGATCTGATACTCCAGTTCCTTGGCGGCAAAGGCGTATCCCGCGGAACCGAAGACGAAGGGGGAGGCGGGACGGCGGTAACGCCAGTAATCGGCGTCCACATTGAGTCCCAGAAACAGGCCTTCCACACGGTTATACCTGAATTCCGGGTAGGTCTTGTCGGCTGACCGGTCCCAGGACTCGTCCCAGTCCCAATCCCAATCCTGTGTGCTGCTCATCCGCAGGGGCTGGGCCTGCACATTGGTGACCACAAGGGCGCCCAGGATAAAGAAAAAGACAATGGCCATTACAATGACCACAAATGTCTGTCTGAATGCTGTTTTCTGCATGATATCCTCCGAATGCGGTTTCAGTGTTTTCTCTCTCATATGCAATGGGTGTGCCAGAATGAAAGACACACCCATTGGAAACCTGTTTATTAATGACTTACAATGCTTTTCCAAAAATTGATTAATCAACGCCACCCAATAATGGAGTCATAGTGACACAGTCTGGCTGCCACACTGTGACGTTTTGACACAGCTACTTCAGAGCGTATTGTTTCAATTTTCTGTGCAGATTGGCGCGGTCCATTTGCAGGTTCCGGGCCAGCTGAGAGACATTGCCCGATGTCTGTGTCATTCCCTGCACCAGCAGGCTGCGCTCAAAGGCTTCCACTTGCTCGCGGAAGGACTTCCTTTCCAGCACCGGTTCCTCTTTGCATGGACGCTGCTCAACCGTGCCCGAGGGGAGCATGCGGCCCACTTCACCGGCCTCAATGCGATTGCCGTCTCCCAGTATCACGAGACGCTCCACCGTATTCTCAAGCTCACGCACATTGCCAGGCCAATGATAACCGGCCAGAGCGTCAAAGGCGGAGGTGTGCCATGCCCTTGCGGCCTTCCCCGTTTTGGCCAGAAAATGAGACAGGAAATGCCGTGCCAGCAGCGCAATATCTTCACCGCGCTCTCTCAAAGGCGGCAGGACGATGGGCACCACATTGAGCCGATAATAGAGATCCTCGCGAAAACGGCCAGCGGCAATTTCAAGATTCAAATCTTTATTGGTGGCCGCAACCACGCGGACATCAAAGGGGAAAGGCGTTTCACCGCCAATGCGCGTCGCCTCTCCCTCCTGAAGGACGCGCAGCAGCTTGGCCTGAGTCTCCAGCCCCATATCCCCAATTTCATCGAGAAACAGTGTGCCGCCGTCAGCCAATTCGAATCGCCCCGATTTCCGGCGCACCGCACCGGTAAAGGCCCCTTTCTCGTGACCGAAGAGCTCACTCTCCACCAAATCCTTTGGAATGGCAGCACAGTTAAGACTGATGAATGGCGCCGTTTTTCTAAGGCTGCCGTTATGAATGGCCCGGGCCACCAACTCCTTGCCCGTGCCATTTTCACCGAGTATCAATACACGCCCGTCTGTGGGGGCCGCACGTTGAATGAGATCATTAACGGCCCGCATTCCCGGTGATTGCCCAATCAATTCACCGGCGCCTGTCTGCAGTTCAAGTTCACAGACGCGCTGCTCCAGCTTCAACTGTGTGGCCACTTGACGGGCGGCCAATATCACACGGTCGGGATTCAGCGGTTTTTCAAAGAAATCAACCGCGCCCAGCCGGGTGGCCTCTACGGCCATGGCCAGATCGGCCTCACCGGACATCATCATCACCTTCAGCCCTGTTTGAAGCGGCTGAATACGTTTCAGGGCCTCGAGACCGGTGATGCCCGGGAGCATGACATCAAGGAAAAGTGTGTCGTAGTGATGCTGTTCCAACCTGTCAATACCCGCCTCTGCAGAGTCGCAGGCGGTGACGCGATAGCCTTCATCCTCCAGCAATCCCTTAAGACTGCTGCGAATACGGGGTTCATCGTCGACAATGAGAATACGCATAGTCTATTCCTCGGCTGATGCTTCCGGTGGGGGAATCACTTCAGGCCAGAGCTGAATCTTGGCGTGCTGATCCGGCGCGGCCCTGTAATCGATTTTAACGTACGCCTCTTCATAATGTTTATTTAAAATCTGGGCCATTTCATGAATCTGGGCGAGTCTGCGTGACGCGCTATGGGGCAGATAAATAGAGGCATCCACCTCTGTGCTGCTGATCACATCCACCAGGTTTTGCTTCAGCGCAGCCAGCCCCAGCCCGCGCGTGGCTGAGACGAATACGGCCGGTGCATAGCGTTCTTCAAGCGGGGCCAGACGATCACGGTGCGTCAGCGTATCAATCTTGTTAAACACCGTCAACATCGGCTTCTCCTCTATCTTGAGATCTCGAAGCACGTCCAGCACAGAACCGATCTGTTCCTCAAAATTACTGTGGCTGGCGTCCACCACATGGAGCAGGATATCGGCATCCAGCGTCTCCTCCAAAGTCGATCGGAACGAGGCCACCAGATGATGAGGCAACTTCTTGATAAAACCCACAGTGTCAATCAACAGCACCTCGCGATGCTCCTCGATCAACACCGCACGGATGGTGGCGTCCAGCGTGGCAAAGAGCCGGTTCTCCACAAAAGTATCCGCCCCGGCCAGGGCGTTCATCAGACTGGATTTTCCCACATTGGTATAACCCACCAGCGCCACTTTGATAAAATTTTCACGGCGCTTCCGCCGGGTCTGACGCTGACGCTCAATACGGCCCAACTGATCTTCCAGATGCCGGATACGCTTGCGAATGGCCCGACGATCCACCTCAAGCTGCGTCTCACCGGGTCCCCGTGTGCCAATACCGCCTTCCTGGCGGGAGAGATGCGTCCAGAGCCGGGAGAGCCGGGGCATGAAATAACGCAGCTGGGCCAGCTCCACCTGCAACTGGGCTTCCCGCGTGCGGGCACGGCTGGCAAAAATATCCAGAATGATACCGCTTCTGTCGATGACCTTTTTCTTGATCATCTTCTCAAGATTTTTAAGCTGCACCGGGGTCAGATCGGCGTCAAAAATCACCGCCTTGGCCTCAAGTTCCTCCGCCATGGTGGCGACTTGCTGCACCTTGCCCTTGCCAATCAACGTGGCTGGATCGATACGATTCCTGTCCTGCATCACCGTGTCCACAACCACGGCGCCGGCGGTGTCGGCCAATGCGGCCAGCTCTACCAGACTCTCCTCTTCCTGCAGACGTGTGGCGCCGGGAAGCACCACACCGACCAGTATGACTTTCTCTTTCTCTTTTGCTGTAGTGACCGGTTGCGTAACGGTCTCCTTTCTAAGTCGATCGCCTTTCAAGGTCAATCGGATTGTCTTACGGTTTACCAGGGGTGAAGTTGCTCAACCCTCTTTTTTTGTCTTTTTTTCCACCGGCTGACGGGCGATGAGCATCTCTGCAGCCACAAGCAGACCGGCCAGGAACCAAATCCACGGCCAAAGGGGATTCCCGCTTCGGCTCCGCTGCAAGGCCCTGTCAAAATCATCTTCCGCTTCGAAATAAGAACACTGCGCCCGGGGAAACTGTAACGCAAGCACGTCCTGCCCGGGGACGCGCAGGTCACTCTCATCAGGGGGGGTATTTACCGCCAACACCGCAAGTAATGAATCGGCCGCCCAGAGGCGATAAAATCCTGGCGCCTCCGCCGACCCCGCTTCGGCAAACCATTGCCCCTGGCGATGGTCCACTGTGGGCGTGCGCCACGTTTCAGAAGGGGTGCTGACACGCAACCGGTGACGAGGCCGGGATGATTTTAAGTTGAAAACCAAAGGCGCGCCAGGCTGTAAATCCAATTCCAATGACAGTGATGAGGCACCCAGGAAAACCACAGCACGGTGCATCATGGCAGCAAAAAAACCCGAGGCAGGGAGGGTGGACCATGCGGGTTCGAGCCCCGAGGCCAAGAGCAGCACCCGGCCCTTTTCTTTAGGGGACCGAATTAGCCACGGCCGGCCGCCCGTGGTATGGAGCAGGACCTCGGCATGTCCGGTCCTGAGGGTTAATAGCTGCCTGATCTCAGGCGATGTAAAGGACTTTGCCGCCTCATTAAACAGACCCTGCCAGAAATTGATAGAGGATGCGGGCCGTGCCAGTTGCAGCGTGGCATCCCCCACTCCTGTGGCAATGCCAGCAACGCTCACATCCATCAACGGCTCAAGCAGGTCGCGCGTCCACGCCCGCAAGTCGATACTGCTGCCGGGAATCAGGCAGAGCCCGCCCCCATTTTTTACAAATTGGTGTACGGCCTCCACCTCATGCGAAGCCAGCGCAGTCACATTGTGAACCAGAAGTACTTGAAAGCTGTGAAGCAACGGCAGCCACGCAGAGGCGGGTGACATCACAGACACCGATGCCCCATCCCATTGGCTGAAACGCCCTGCGATCAGCGCTCGCTCTAAAGGCTGTGCCATTTCAGGCGCAGCTGAAAGAATCAGCATACGCGGTGCAGGCGGCAGATGGAGCACCGCAAAACGGCCGTCGTCTGCAGTGAATGCATCCGGTTCAAGGCGGGCTGTCATCAATAAATTCTCTTCGCCGTCATGGGGGAGTTCAAACACGACATTCAACCGACCGTCAGCGGGGGCATCCACCACCTGCTGAGCCACAGTCCGGCCGTTGGCAGACAGCCTGAGCAGCCGGCGCCTGACGGCCTGATCACTGAAATTGCTGAGGTCAACAGAGAGACGCAGCGCCCTGTCCGGCTCGGCCACCTGTGTTTCAAGCCTTAAACGGGATAATGCCATATTGGAGAGAGGCTCACCGCATTGTACGGAAAAGACATTGCCACTGAACCGAGACAACACACTGTCCGTGGCAGTGTCCCAGGTTGAAGGTTGAAAATCAGAGAACACAATCAAATCACGTGGCGACTCAGGCACTTGATCCAGCCATGCCACCGCCTGCCGCAGGCTAGAGCCTACCTCGCTGGCCTGCGGTGTGGACGCGGTCTCAGTCACGGCGGCTTCCAACTCCGACAGAGCGTGATCAGACGCGGCATCGCGCCCCATCCAGAATACATGAAAATCATCTTTCGGCGTTAAGTATTTCTTCAGGACGCGGAGTCTTGACTGAAGCACATCCCATCGCCCACCGGCCTGCATAGAAAGAGAAGCATCCACGAGCACAGCCACACGGTGTGGGCCGGGGGCTGCGCCGTGCCCCCCTTGCGGCTGCCAGTAGGGTCGGGCCAATGCAAGGGCAATAGCCGCTAATATGGCCGTACGCAACAGCAGGAGCCAACGCTGCTTGATGCGCAGCCAGCGCAATGTACGTGGCTCCAGCGCCGTCAAAAACCGAAGGCTGCTGAAGACGATCACTTTTCGTTTTCTACGGGAAAAGAGATGGATCAGAATGGGAATGGCAGCACCAATGGCGCCGAAAAGCATGGAGATATTCAGGAATTGCAGCATATTTCAGGATACCGCTCCGGCTAGACACCCTGTGAGTTTGTCGAGGACAGCGCCAGTTCCACCCGGTCACAGAGAATATGCCCCAGTGTGGCGTGGGCCTCCTGAATACGCGGTGTCTCGGCAGAGGGCACAAAAAGGGTGACGTTGGCCAGTGCCGAGACGGCACCGGGCTGAGCACCGACAAAGGCGATCGTCGACATGCCGATGCGCCGGGCCTCTTCCATGGCCAGCACCACATTCACCGAGCCGCCGCTGGTGCTGATGCCCACCAGACAGTCTTCAGGCCGGCCTAGGGCCTCCACCTGACGGCGGAAGACCTCGTCATAGCCAAAATCATTGCCCACAGCCGTGAGGATAGAACTGTCCGTGGTCAAGGCGATGGCTGCATAGCCTTTACGGTTCCTCAAGTAACGACCGACCAGTTCAGCGGCCCAGTGCTGGGCATCTGCCGCGCTGCCGCCATTGCCGCAAAAGAGCACCTTGCCCCCTTTGGCATAAGACGCCAAAATGAGATCGACTGCCTGGCTTAGAGGCGCTGCCGCCTCGTCGGCCAGGGCCAGATGAAGCCGTGCCGCGGCTTCCAGTTGTGAGCGAATCTCAGAGTTCATAAAACCATCCTACCTTGCCGATGAGAACAGCGTTTTGAGCCCACGCTTCTTTTTGAGGGGCAGGGGCGCTTCTATATCGATGGCTCTCCCCTCAACAGCAGACAGCGGGTGCACCAAGAAGAGATTTTCCGACCGCTGACGCCCGTATTTCTTCTCAACCAAGGCATAGGCCTCAGAGAGCCCCGGCGGCCGGGAGCGGGCGCTGTGAGCGTCTGAGGCGATGAAATGCGTCCAGTTCTGCGCCAGCATCAGTTCGGCCATCTTCTGTGCGCCCTTGCCAAAACGTCCGGTCAAACTGCCGGCGTTCATCTGCATCAGCATGCCGCGGCCAATCCACTCATAAACCATGGCTGGCTTCTGCGCCAGCACTGTGTTCCGCTCGGGATGGGCCAGAATGGGCACAATGCCCTCCAGTTCCAGGTTAAAAATCAGATCTTTGAAATCACGCGGCACCTGGGCCATGGGCAGTTCGACGAGCAGGTATTTACCATTGTGGTTAAATGTGGCCAAGGGCGATGTGGGCGTAAACGCCGTCTGACAGTGCACCTCGCCGGCCAGCCAGAGCTTGAGGCCGATGCCGGCCGCAGCGGCTCGCACTTTTAACTCAGCAAAGACATCGGTGTAGAGTTTCTCCATGGCCGCGTCCAGGCGATCCACCACATGCGACGTGGACACCATGCCCGTGGTGCCGTCGGCCTCAGCGGCGCGGAGCATGTCAAGGGCCGCGTCCCAGTCCTTGGGGCCGTCATCCACACCGGGAAGAATATGGCAGTGAATATCAATCATAATGATGTTTTCCAATGAATGGCCTCAGCCAGCTGACGGAGATCGGCACCGTTGTTTTCCTCCACAATGGTGCCGGTGACAATGAAGTCTGCCCCGGCCCTGGCCCGCAACGACGCCGCTTCCGGCGTGCGAATGCCTCCACCGACAATCAACGGAAGCTCGACATGTCTTCGCACGGCAACGACAGTGCTTTCTGGCACCGGCTGGTCGGCACCGGACCCCGCCTCCAGGTAGAGGCAGCCAAAGCCCATGAGCTCAGCGGCCATGGCATGGGCCACGGCCAGATCGGCCTTGTTCCGTGGAATGGGCTGCGTGTGGCTCATGAAGCTCACTGAGGTAGGTGCGCCGCCGTCGATGAGCAGATAGCCCGTACCGATGGCCTCCAGCCCCATGGCCTTGACCCGCGGCGCGGCAATCACCTGCTCGCCAATGAGATAATGGGCGTTGCGCCCCGAGAGCAGCGAGAGAAAGAGCAGGCCGTCGGCGTGGCGTGAGAGCTGATAACTGCCGCCGGGAAAGAGAAACACCGGCAGACCAGAGGCCGCTTTCACGGCGGATACGAAGGGATCCAGCCCCTCGGCTGACACCAGCGAACCGCCCATCAAGAGGCCGTCCACTCCGGCATTGCGACATTTTTGCGCGATGGCTGCAAGTGTTTCCGGCGTGCCTTTGTCCGGGTCCAGCAGCACCAGATGACCACTGCCCCGCTGCCGCGCCTGTGTCAACAATAAACCGAAAGCCGTCACAGCCACTCCTCTATTTCAGTAATCCCTTGATAATCGATTCAGCGGCCTCCATGGCCTCGGGCAGTTTGGCCGGATCCTTGCCCCCGGCCATGGCCTGACGGGGCTTGCCCCCGCCGCTGCCACCTGCAATTTTGGCTACCTCGCGGACAATGTCGCCGGCTTTCAAGCCGCGTGACTTGATGATATCGTCTGACACCACGCAGAGAAAATTAACCTTTTCACCAATCACGGCCCCCACCAGTCCCACACCCGAACCGATGCGATCTCTGATGTTGTCGCCGAGATTCCTGAGGCCCTCCACGGTCTCACCCTCAACAAGGGCCACCACCAGTTTAAAGCCTTCAATCTCCTTGGCGCGTCCCATGAAATATTCGGCCTTGTCGCCCTGGACCTCTGCATGCAGTTTCTTCAGCATTTTCTCGGCCTGCTTGCGTTCGTCCTGAAGCGCCTCCACTTTCTCCAGCACTTCATCGGGACGGCATTTGAGCCGCTGGACAACCCGGCCCAGGAGCTGCCGTTCCTCAGCAATGGCCGCCTCGGCTGTCGTGCCGGTGATGGCCTCAATGCGTCGCACGCCCGCGGCAATGCCCTCTTCTTTCACAATGCGGAAGAAACCAATCTGACCGGTGCGATCGAGATGTGTCCCGCCGCAGAGTTCCATGGAGTAGTCGGCAATCTGGACGACGCGCACCTCGTCGCCGTATTTCTCGCCGAAGAGTGCCGTGGCGCCACGTTCCTTGGCCTCATCAATGGAGGTGACAAATTTATCAAGGGTCAGATCGGCTCGGACCTGCGCGTTGACTATCTGTTCGACGGTGGCGATCTCCTCCGGCGTCATGGCCTCAAAATGGGTAAAGTCGAAACGCAGGCGCTCAGACTCCACCAGCGATCCCGACTGATTCACGTGATCGCCCAGCGTGTCGCGCAGGGCCTTGTGCAAGAGATGCGTAGCCGTATGGTTGCGCATGATGGCCAGGCGGCGGCCCTCGGTCACCGTGGCTGTGACCACGGGTTCGGCAAGGGTGTCACCCTCGGTGAAACGGCCGATATGCAGAATGGCATCGCCCTGTTTCTGTGTGTCTTCGATGACGATGCGAAAACCGCTGCCCACAATCTCGCCCTGATCGCCCACCTGCCCACCGGACTCGGCGTAGAACGGGGTCTCGGCCAGGACGAGTGTGACGATATCTTCATCGCCTATGCGGAAGCGGCGTACCGAGGTTTCCGTCACCATTTTTTCGTAGCCGGCAAACCTGGAGTCATCGCCTTTTGAGACGACTGTCCACTCGCCCTCTTCGACCAAGACAAATTTCCCAGCCTCACGGGCCCGGGTGCGCTGCGCCTCCAGGGCCGTATCGAATCCCTCTTGGTCGACGGAGATGCCCTTTTCACGAGCCAGGAGCTGCGTGAGATCCAGAGGGAAACCGTAGGTATCATAGAGTTTGAAAGCGTCTTTGCCCGAGAGAATTTTTGAGCTGCCGATGACTTTGCCGGACATATCCTCGAAGATGGAAATGCCGCGGTCCAGCACATCGTTGAAGCGCTCCTCTTCATTCTTGATCACATGCACGGCGTGCTCTGTGCGCTGACCAATCTCGGGGTAAGCCTCGCCCAGCATGTTCACCAACGTGGGCACCAGACGGTAGATAAAGGGCTCGCGCATGCCCAGCTGACGGCCGTAGCGGGCGCCGCGACGCAGAATGCGGCGCAGCACATAGCCCCGGCCCTCATTGGAGGGCAGGGCGCCGTCGGTGATGGAGAAAGTCAGGGCGCGGACATGGTCGGCCACCACGCGGAAAGCGGGCAGCAGCTCGGGATTGCCGGGGTCCATGCCGGTAATTTTGGCCGTCTCTTCAATGAGCGGCCAGAAGAGGTCGGTGTCGTAGTTGGAGGCCTTGCCCTGCATCACGGCCACGGTGCGCTCCAGGCCCAGCCCGGTGTCCACATGGGTGGCTGGCAGGGGGTTCAGCTTGCCGCTGCTGTCGCGGAAGTACTGGATGAAGACCAGGTTCCAGAGTTCGATGTAGCGCGAACACCCGGCATTGACATTGCAGACGTGATGTTTATCGTGCTGCATGTCGCAGGTACCCTCGCCCAGGTCGATGTGCAGCTCTGAGCAGGGGCCGCAGGGACCGGTCTCGCCCATCTCCCAGAAATTGTCCTTCTCATCGAAACGCATCACATGGCTGGGGGCAATGTCCGTCACTTTTTTCCACAGCGCCTCGGCCTCGTCATCCTCACGGAATACCGTGGCGTAGAGCTTGTCTTTGGGCAGGCCCCAGACCTCGGTCAAAAGTTCCCAGGCCCATGCAATGGCCTCTTCCTTGTAATAGTCGCCAAAAGACCAGTTGCCCATCATCTCAAAAAGGGTGTGATGATAGGTATCAATGCCCACTTCTTCCAGGTCGTTGTGCTTGCCGGAGACGCGGATACATTTCTGTGAATCCACGGCCCGGGTATAGGGACGCGTGCCTGTGTTCAGAAAGACATCCTTGAACTGATTCATGCCGGCATTTGTGAAGAGCAGCGTGGGGTCATCCTGGGGGACCACCGGGGCACTGCGGACAATTTTGTGGTCTCGCTCCGCGAAGAAGTCGAGAAAAGACTGACGGATCTCTGCTGCGGTCATCATGCGTAATTTCCTTGTTGATCTTGCAAAATATTTATAAACCAAGCGACAAACATCTTGATCCTGATATTTGCTCTATTCTGTGTATTCGGTGTGTTCCGTGGTTTTACGCTTCTCAGACTCAAAAAAACCGGCCACCACAGGCTTCACCCCATCCCATGCAAAACCACGGCGAAGCAGAAAGTCAGTCAGCCGTTTTCTGGCTTTGATGGGGTCAGAGGGCAACTGGCGACGCCGTCGCTCCACCAGATCGGCGATGACCTGGGCCACATCAACCTCGGCCAGCGCCGTATCCAGGGCGTGGTCAATGTCGGTCTCTGAGACGCCCTTGAAGCGCAGCTCCTGCCGCAAGAGCCGCCTACCGCTGGGCTTTTGAATCATGCGCGTACGGATGAATGCCTCGGCAAAGGCCCTGTCGTTCAGGAGGCCGACACGCAATAAATCTTCCACGGCCTGGTCAATGGCCCGGCCTGGAAAATCTTTATCGGCCAGCTTTTTTCTGATCTCGGCCACGGACCGCATGCGATAGCTGATGAGCGCCAGCGCCTTGCCCTTGGCCCCCTGCACCGCCTCGGCCGCCTGGATCTCGCTCAGTCGATCCGGTAAAAGCGCATCGCCCTTGGCCAAGCCGAATTGCAGCAACACCTCATGGGAAAGGCCAAAGGCGAATTCCCCATCGAGATAGATATTGACGCGGTCGGCACGCTTCTTCTGCGCTTCAATACGCGTGATACGCGGCGTTTCCGTGTTCATGGGGCCACCCGCTAGTCGATCAATTTACCTTGACTCGCCTTGGCCGTTTTGGTCGATTTGGCTGTCTTGCCGGCCTTGGGCTTCTGCGGCGGCTCGGGTGCTTCCTCTATTGTCAAACCCAGCTTAAGTTTCAGGGCACTGACAATATTCCCCCAAATATCCTGATTTTCCTCGAGCTGCAGGAATTTTTTGGTATTCTCGCGTCCCTGACCGATGCGGTCTTCACCAAAGGAGTACCAGGCGCCGGACTTGTCTACAATCTCGTGTTCCACGGCCAGGTCCAGCACATCGCCGGTCAGGGAGATGCCCTTGCCGTACATGATATCAAACTCCGCCAGCTTGAACGGCGGGGCAATCTTATTTTTGACGACTTTCACCTTGGTCCGGTTCCCGATGATGTCCTGACCGTCTTTGATCGCGCCAATCCGGCGAATATCCATACGCACCGAAGAATAAAACTTCAGCGCATTGCCGCCTGTGGTGGTCTCGGGGTTGCCAAACATCACGCCGATCTTCATGCGAATCTGATTGATAAAGATCACGCAGGTCTTGGACTTGGAGATGGCCCCGGTGAGTTTGCGCATGGCCTGGCTCATCAGCCGGGCCTGCAGGCCCATCTGTGAGTCGCCCATCTCGCCTTCAATCTCCGCGCGCGGCACCAGGGCCGCCACAGAATCAATGACGATGATGTCAATGGCGCCGGAACGCACCAGTGTCTCTGTGATCTCCAGGGCCTGCTCCCCGGTATCGGGCTGTGAGACCAGGAGGTCGTCGGTCTTTACGCCCAGAGCGCGGGCATAGATGGGATCCAGGGCATGCTCTGCATCGATGAATGCGGCTATGCCGCCGGTTTTCTGCGCCTCGGCGATGATATGCAGCGCCACCGTGGTCTTGCCTGAAGACTCCGGACCATAGAGTTCAATAATCCGCCCGCGTGGCACGCCACCTACACCCAGCGCCAGATCCAAAGAAATGGATCCCGTGGAAATGGAGGGGACGACATTCTTGGCCTCATGGTCACCCAGACGCATCACAGAGCCCTTACCGAACTGACGGTCGAGCTGTGTCATGGCCATATCCAGGGCCTTGAGTTTGTCCTCACTGAAATTTGCCATGGCCTCTATCCTCTCAGATTAAATACTTCGATTTGCTCGTAGATGGCGCCTTCAGGCGTCAGCGTGCTCTTCATCAAATGCACCTCGTCCACAGACATCTTGCCCCCGTCAAAGGGATTCATTTCCAGGTTGCTCAACAAGGGCGACAAGCCTTTATTGGATTTCACCCGGCCCAAGGTAATGTGTGGCCGGAAGGGCCGGGTCTCTCGCTCAAACCCCAGACCAGCCACGGCTGTTTCCACGCGATTGACCAACCGCGAAAGCCTTGAAGCACCCTGGTCCACCCCCATCCAGATCACACGCGGTGAACGGCTGTTTGGAAACACACCAGACCCGCCCAGAGCGGCTGAAAAAGAGGTTTCAGAGGCAAGGGCAGCTCTGATGGCAAAGATGACCCCCTGTAGACGGGAGGAATCGACATCGCCTAAAAACTTCAAGGTGATATGTAAATTTTCGGGGCGAACCCAGCGTACCGGGGCCTCCAGTTGTTTCAGGTATTCCTGGTAGTCTCCAGCCGCAAGAATCAGCGGTTCCGGTATAGGAACGGCAACAAAGGTTCTTATCATTAATCTCTGACTTTCAATAAGGGTGAAAACCGATGGAACACCGGCATGAAACTTAAGCTAAAAGATACTCATTTTGAGGGAAGAATCAAACGGGAATTGTGCTCATTTCAGCAGAGCGAGACGCAGCATATCAAGCACTGCGTGGGCGAATCGATTCTTGTTTACAAGACGATCAATATAAAAACGCCGTTTGATCACATCACAACCGTCGGCATGGGCAAGGCCAATATAGACGGTGCCAACCGGTTTCTCCGGGCTGCCACCGCCCGGGCCGGCAATGCCGGTCACGCTCAGCCCCCAGTCTGTGCCCGCATTTTTACGCACACCCACGGCCATGGCCCGCGCCACAGACTCGCTCACGGCGCCGTGGGTCTCAATCAGGCCGGCGGGGACATTGAGCAGCGCCATCTTGGCCGCGTTGGCGTAGGTCACCAGCCCGCGGTTGAACCATGCGGAGCTGCCCGGCACATTGGTCAAGAGATGACTGACAAGCCCACCGGTGCACGACTCTGCTACGGCCAGCGTTTCTTCGCGCCGGATAAGCGCTGCGGCAACCAGCGTCTCAAGGCTGACCTCTCCCGAACCGATGAAGTACGGCGCCATACGCGGCGCCAGAAAGGCCTCGGCCGCGTCCAGCTGGGCCTGGGCTGCCTCATGTGAAGGCGCTTTGGCGCCAATGCGAACCTGAACCCCGGTTTTCTGCGGGAGAAAAGCCAGTGAACAGTGCGGAAAATCCGTCAGGAATCCCTCGACGCGCTCAAAAAGTGTGGACTCGGCAATACCTACGGTACGCAGCACGCGATAGACCACACGCATCTCTCCAGCCATGGTCTCACGCATCAGCGGCAGCACCGATGTTTCAATCATGGGCTGCATCTCATGGGGCACGCCAGGCAGAAAGACAACGCGTGTGCCCGATTTTTCAAAGAGCATGCCAGGCGCCGTGCCCTTGGGATTTGGTAGAATCTGCGCAGATGCCGGTACCTCGGCCTGGGCGCGGTTGGCCGGCGTCAACGGTCGGTCCATGGCGTCAAAGCGGCGCTGAATCTCACCGAGCACTGCTTGCGACACGACCAGTTCTGTGCCGAAATAGTCGGCCACCGTGGCCTTTGTGATATCGTCCGAGGTGGGACCCAGCCCACCGGTGACAATCACCCAGTCGGCTGTACCGCACTGCCGATCGAGACAATTCACGATGGCCGCGGCCTCATCGGCAATGGTTTCAATGGCAGTGACCACCAGGCCCGTCTCTGTGAGACGACGCCCGAGAAAGGCGGCATTGGTGTTGACAATGAAACCGGTGAGGATCTCATCGCCAATTGAAATCAATGTGACATTCACGCCATCAGTCCTGCGATCAGATAATGATAGAGCACCTGAAAAACGATGAGGGCGTAGATGCCGGCCAGCACGTCATCCATCATCACGCCCCAGCCTCCCGGCAAATCCTGGAGACGATTGATGGGATAGGGCTTCACCACATCGAAAAAACGGAACAGGGCAAAAGGCAAAAGCGCCCAGTACCAGGCCAGATTCTGGGGAAAGGCGATGAGCGCGATGGCCATGCCCGCCATCTCATCGATATTGATCTGCTGGGCATCGTGGCCGTGCAGCGCTTCCACCCCGGTGGCCGACCAGACCCCCAGGATGAAGAGTCCGACAATGGTTGCCCAGAGGACCACACCATGAAGCCCGGGAATCAACCAGAAGGCAAGGAGAAAGAGAATTGTCCCTACAGTGCCCGGGGCCACAGGGGAATAACCGGAAAAAGCGCCGGTAGCGAGAAAACGTTGGATCCACTGCATTCAGCGCATCCTTTATTTTAATTTGAGGGAATAAAAATGCGAAAAAGAGCCATGCCGATAGACCGGACATGCCTGCGGTTGGAGATGAAATAGGCGCAGCCGGAGAACACAGTCAGAATCACTACGGTCACCATCAATCCCAATACGATATTCAGCGACTCAGCACCGGCCAGCACGCCGTCAAACCGTCCGCCAAAGGGGTGGTATTTCATCAGATGCAGGAAGAAGATCAGGTAGATCACACTCATCTGCGTAAAGGTTTTGGCCTTGGCCAGAAAGCTGGTCACCACCGGGCGACCTTTGACCAGCGCGTAGGTTCTCAAAATAGTAATACTGATATCGCGAACCAAAACGATGATCACCATCCACAGTGGAAAATAACCCAGCCTGCTGAAACAGATCATGGTGGTGAGCACCAGCATCTTGTCGGCCAAAGGGTCTAAAAATTTACCCCAGGTGGTTACAATGCCCCGCTTGCGTGCAATATAGCCATCATACCAGTCTGTCAATGAAGCGACAAAGTAGACGGCGAATGCCGCAACCTTCCAGGAATAGGTCTCCCGGAAAAGCATCCATGCCACCACCGGGGTGAGCAGCATACGGAGTATTGTCAGTTGATTAGGCAAACTCATGGTGGCTGAAACAGTCCTATAAAGGCGATTCTATTGGGTTTTCATACAATCTATGTCGAATATACAAAAAAAAACCTTAAAGGTCAATGCGGCCTTCCATGGCTTTTGCCACAGTCACGGCATCGTTAAATTCAAGAGCGCCGCCGTAGGGAATGCCCCGTGCAATGCGGCTTACTTTCACTCGGTTTTTCAGCAGCCGCCCCAGGTGCGCTGCGGTCATCTCCCCTTCCACCGTGGGATTGGTGGCCAGGATGACTTCCTGAATACCGTCATCAACACGGGCCATCAATTCACGGATACGCAGATCAGACTCTTTCACACCCTCAAGCGGCGATAAAGCGCCGCCCAGCACATGAAACACCCCACGGTAACCGGCCGTTCGCTCAATGGCCAGTAGATCCTTGGGCTCCTCCACCACACAGATCACTTGCTGATTACGCCGCACATCACGGCAGATATCACAGGTTTCATCCTCGGTCAGGTTGAAACACACCGAGCAGCGTCCCACCATGTCCTTGAGGTCAATAATGGCTTTGGAGAGATTCTCGCACTCCTCTCGACTGGCCTCCAGAAGGTGAAGCGCCATGCGCTGTGCCGACTTGACCCCGATACCGGGCAGCCGGTTAAAGGCTTCAATCAGCCGTTCCAGACTTTGTGAGGAGTACTTCATCGAAACGGTTTACATCAATCCAGGAATCTTCATACCGCCCGGCAGACCGCCCAGCATGCCGCCGGCCACCTTGGACATCTCACTCTGCGAGAGTTCCTTGGATTTCTCCAGCGCCTGGTTGGTGGCCGCGACCATGAGATCCTCAAGCATCTCCACATCCTCTGGATCGACAGTTTCAGGGTCCAGCTTTACAGCCGTGACTTTCTGCTGACCATTCATGGTCACTGCCACCATGCCGCCGCCGGCCGTCCCCTCCACGGTCATCTCTTCAAGCTTGGCCTGAATCTTCTCCATCTCTTTCTGCATCTTCTGCAGCATGGCAAATTGTCCGGCCATATTTCCCTTTAACATCTTCAAACCTCCAATATCTAGTCGACCATTTCCGCGTCGAATGTTTCAATAATTTTCTGCACAATGGGCTGCTCGGCCTCCAGCTTCTCCAGCCGGGCCGTTTTCTCTTCTTTGGTCGTCGGGACAAAATCCTTCTGCGGCAGCCCCTCTTTTTTCACACAGCGCAGCTGCATGGGTTTGCCCAGAACGTCAAGCAAGACACTTTTCACCATGGCATTGGCCCGCTTGATGGCGTCAATATGAAAACTGTTGTTCTTGCCAAAGGCCAGTTCAATCCCGTGGTCATCCACCAACGTGATCACGCCTTCTTGAAGGAATGAGCCCACAGTGACCTTTTTATGTTTCACCTGGCGGATCACTTCCGGCCATCGGGCCTCCACCAATTCACGTGTTACGGGCTGATTTTTTTTTTGCCCCGCGTCGCTGCTTTGGGGAATGGGGGGGGCTGTCTGAGGGGGCGGCGTCGCCGGTTTCACCGGCGCTGCAACACGGCCTGCGGGCCGGGGTGATGGCGTGGCTACTGCGGCCTGTCCGCTGCTCAGTTGATTGAGCAGATCCTGAATGGAAACCGTCTTTTCCATCTGTATCAATTTCACCACAGCCACTTCGAGCACCAGGCGTGGATTTTCAACGCGTTTGAGTGAGAGCCGTGTATCCGTAATGATTTGGATCAGGCGAAGCAGATCGCCCTCCTCCAGCTTTCCGGAGAGATCCTGAAAACGGGCTTTCTGATCATCGGAGGCTTCGATGAGTTCTGTGGATTTTAATGATCGCGCCAGCAGCCAGTTACGGAAATGTTCGGCCAGACCGCCCAGAAATTCTTCAATATCGTAACCGGATGAAACCACCTGTTCTACCAGGGTCAGCCCCTTTGCCATATCTTTGGAGAGAATGGCGTTGGAGAGTTCAAAGAACAACTCCTGATCGATAAGCCCCAATCCCTGGATGACCTGCTCCACGGTGATGTGCTTATCGGAGAATGAGATCAGCTGATCGAGAATGGACTGGCTGTCACGCAACCCTCCATCGGCCTTGCGGGCGATGATATGCAGGGCTTCTGCATCGATAGCCACACCCTCGGCTTCACAGATTTTGCTGAGATGGGCCACCATCTCATCCATGGCTATGCGCTTAAAATCGAAACGTTGACAGCGTGATAGAATGGTCGCCGGCACCTTGTGCGGCTCTGTGGTGGCAAAGATAAAGAGGGCGTGAGACGGTGGTTCTTCCAGCGTCTTCAGCAATGCATTGAAGGCCTGCGTGGTCAGCATATGCACTTCATCGATAATATAGATGCGGTATTGGCCACGGGCCGGTGTATAGCGGATATTCTCGCGGAGATTGCGCACTTCATCGATACCGCGGTTGGAGGCGCCATCAATTTCGAGCACATCCACACTGCGGCCCTCCGTGATCTCCACGCAGTTGCTGCACGTGTTACACGGGGCGTTATCCTGGGGATTTTCACAGTTGAGAGCCTTGGCCAGAATACGGGCGGCAGAGGTTTTACCGACACCGCGTGGGCCGCTGAAGAGATAGGCGTGGGCCAGACGCTGATGCGCAATGGCATTACGCAAGGTATGGGTCACATGGTCCTGACCGATGACATTGTCCCAGGTTGAGGGGCGCCATTTTCTTGCAAGTACCAGATACGTCATAGGTGGAGGCCTTCTTAAAAAAAATGGCCGTGCATCCACCATCGATTCATGCTTCTCACAAATCGATTCCGGCAGTTGACTCCAGCCAAGTAAACCCGCGGCACATGATTGAGTTGCTTACCGCTGCTACCTCCCGGTCCTGACGGAGTTCGGCAATCGCACATTGCGCGGGACTCGAGCCTTCAGCGCCAACTACCGGAAGCGACTTGCGGGAAGAATATCCTCAACGGGGAATTCTGTCCTGCAAATAACGTCTTGCAGGTGACAGGGTGCCGAGTGCACCCCGTCCAGCACAGCCGTCAAATTGTGGAGCAGAGCGGGATCGAACCGCCGACCTGTACGTTGCGAACGTACCGCTCTCCCAACTGAGCTACTGCCCCGGAATAACGAAGAGGGCGGGATTGACTGTCGTCTTCCCGCAGTGAAGCTTCACACCTCTTCAATTCAGTATGAAATCTCCACAACGCTCACCGCTATGCTTGCGGAGAGGGCGGGATTGACTGTCGTCTTCCCGCGGTGAAGCTTCACACCTCTTCAATTCAGTATGAAGCTCCAAAAACACTCACCGCTATGCTTGCGGAGAGGGCGGGATTGACTTTCGTCTTCCCGCGGTGAAACTTCACACCTCTTCAATTCAGTATGAAATTCCAAAAACACTCACCGCTTTGCTTGCGGAGAGGGCGGGATTGACTTTCGTCTTCCCGCGGTGAAACTTCACACCTCTTCAATTCAGTATGAAGTTCCAAAAACACTCACCGCTTTGCTTGCGGAGAGGGCGGGATTCGAACCCGCGGTAGCATACACTACACACGCTTTCCAAGCGTGCACCTTCAGCCACTCGGTCACCCCTCCGTATCAAACTCAAATGTCAAAGAAAACGCGTTTGACGCGTCCAAAATCAGAGCGTTGCTAAAAAACTTGCGGAGAGGGAGGGATTGACTGCCGTCTTCCCTCCACCGAATTCCACACTTTAACTGATCAACATGAAACGGTGATACTCTCATCACATTGCTTGCGGAGAGGGAGGGATTGACTGCCGTCTTCCCTCCACCGAATTCCACACTTTAACTGATCAGCATGAAACGGTGAAACTCTCATCACATTGCTTGCGGAGAGGGAGGGATTCGAACCCTCGGACCCACGCAAGCAGGTCAACGGTTTTCGAGACCGCCCGATTCAACCACTCTCGCACCTCTCCCGGATGCTCAGAACTTTTTAATCGTCCTTGTACGCACTTCACGAAAAAACGATTTAAGCATGCCGGCCGATTCCTCAGCCAGAACACCTGTCTCCAGCTGAACCCTGTGGTTCAACCGATGATCCTGAACAATATTTCTCAAAGAACCACAAGCCCCGGCCTTAGGATCCATAGTCCCGGCAAAAACATTTTCTATTCTTGCCAGTACAATGGCCCCGGCACACATACTGCAGGGCTCCAATGTCACATAGAGGGAACACTTTTCAAGGCGCCGGGATTCCAGCGTATTGGCGGCGGCTGTGATGGCAATCATCTCAGCGTGGGCGGTGGGATCTTGAAGGGTCTCGGTTTGATTATACCCTTTGCCGACAATGCGATTTTCAAAAACAACAACCGCGCCGACAGGGACTTCACCGAGGGCGTAGGCCTTTTCCGCCTCTTTCAAAGCGAGCCTCATCCACCCTTCGTGCGTCAACATCCCAACTCCTCGACCCTCTAAACTTGTACGCCCGAAGGGATTCGAACCCCAAACCTCCTGATCCGTAGTCAGGTGCTCTATCCAGTTGAGCTACGGGCGCATTCTGTTCTGATTTAAATGAACATTGTAGCGCATACGGGAGTCGAACCCGTGCTACCGGCGTGAGAGGCCGGCGTCCTAAACCACTAGACGAATGCGCCTTGCATCTCGGCTTAAAGCCGAATTGGCTGGGATGCAGGGATTCGAACCCCGATACTACGGTCCAGAGCCGCATGTCCTGCCGTTGGACGACATCCCAAACTTGAGATGAAAATATAAAGCGTAAAACGTTAAAAGTCAAACGCTTTTTTACTTTTTTTATCGATTCGAGGCGATCCATTCCAGGCCGGTACGCAGACGTCTGAGCACGGTCTCCCGCCCCAGGACCGTCAGCAGTTCAAAGAGTCCTGGGCTGTTACCACGGCCTGTTGTCGCAAGACGAATAGGATGAATCAGCTTGCCTGCCCCCACATCAAGGGACTCAGCCAGTTGACGCAGGGACGTCTCCAGCGACGCCTCTGTCCATGTGTCGAGGCCTTCATACAGCGCAACGATGGCTTCCATGCGTTCGGTCACCCCCTCTTTCAACCAGTGTTTCTTGGCCGCCTTCTCCTCGTATTCTGCGGGATCATTGAAGAAATACGCCGAGAGTTCAGGGAAATCGGTCACCCGTTTCATCCGCTCTTTGAGCAGCGGGAGAATCTGATGCATCAATGCTTCGCTCTCACCACTCAGCGGTAACGACAGCAAACCGGCCGCCTCCATGCCGGGCAGCACGCGCGCCATCAGTTCATTATCCGACAGGGCATAGAGATACTGGCCGTTCATCCACTTCAGCTTGGTCTCATCGAACACCGAGGCGTTTTTAGAGACTTTTTCGATGGAAAACGCCTCAACCAAATCCGCCTGCGAGAGAATCTCGCGATCATCCCCCGGCGACCAGGAGAGCAGCGCCAGGTAATTCACCAGCGCCTCAGGCATGAAACCCGCCGCCTCGTACTCTCCCACGGCCGTGGCGCCGTGGCGCTTGGAGAGCCGTTTCTTGTCGGGCCCGAGAATCATGGGCACATGGCCGAATTGCGGTTCGGCCCACCCCATGGCCCTGTAGATCAGAATCTGCTTGGGCGTGTTGGAGAGATGGTCATCGCCGCGGATGACATGGGTAATGCCCATGTCGTGATCATCCACAACCACGGCCACCTGATACACCGGCGTGCCATTGGAGCGGAGGATGATGAAGTCATCGATTTCACTATTTTGAACGGTCACGGTGCCGCGCACGGCATCGTCGAATACTGTCTCTCCCACAGGCGTCTTGAAACGCACGGTGAAGGGCTGGCCCTTCGCCAGATTCGTGTCGATCTCAACCTGTGAAAGACCGCGACAGGCGCCGTCGTAGACGTATCCGCCGCCGGCCTTCTCCGCGGCCTCGCGCTTGGCCTGAAGCGACTCAGGCGTGCAGAAGCAGCGATAGGCCTTGCCGTCATCGAGCAGCGCTGCAGCAACGGATTTATGTCTGTCAATCCCCTGGGCCTGATAGACGATCTCCTCATCCCAGTCCAGCCCCAGCCAGGAAAGGCTGTCCAAGATGCCCTGTGTCATCTCGGCGTTGGAACGTGCCCGGTCCGTGTCTTCAATACGGAGCAGAAACTGGCCGCCGTGGTGTCGGGCAAAGAGCCAGTTGAAGAGCGCTGTGCGGGCGCCGCCAATGTGCAGCCAGCCCGTGGGGCTTGGGGCAAAACGGACGCGAACCGGAGATTTCTTTTCCATGATATCCATCCTCTTAAGTATGCTTCTGCCGGGTCACCGTCTGTACGACGATGTAGCGGCCCCATAATCAAAAACCACGTACAGAATTGCACGTGGTTTTCTTTATAAGATGCGGAGGAGGAGGGATTCGAACCCTCGGTGAGCAGTTAGCCCACACACGCTTAGCAGGCGCGCACCTTCAGCCACTCGGTCACCCCTCCGTTGTTGCTGAAATAAATTTTTAAAAGCTTGCGGAGGGCGGGAGACTCGAACTCCCAAGGGCGCAAACCCGGCGGTTTTCAAGACCGCTGCCTTACCAATTAGGACTAGCCCTCCTGAGCCGTTAAATATACAAAACAGAAGATGTTAACGCAACATTTTTTTAACGTACCACATCACCGGGTTTCAATTCACTGAGGAACGTGGCTGCGGAGAGCCGATCGTCGCCGCTGCCGGCCAGCACCATGCCCTCGGAGAGGCCAAAGGACATCTGTCTCGGCTTTAAATTGGCCACCACAATCACATTCTTTCCCAGCAGCACCTCAGGCTCGGGATAGGCCGAACGAATGCCCGCAAAGACCTGACGCGGCTTCTCCTCCCCCAGGTCTACCATCAGGCGGATCAGCTTCTTGGCCCCCTCCACCAGGCCGGCTTCGACCACGGTGCCCACGCGGAGATCGATCTTGGAAAAATCATCGATGGAGATCACGCCCTTCTCCTCCGGCGGAGGCGACGCTTTTTTCTTGGCCTTGGGCTTCTGCTTCTTGGGTGCATTCTGCTGCTGCTTCTGCAACCGGGCCCAGGCGTCTTTCAAGGTCACCGTGCGGTTGAACACTGGCGCGCCGGCTTTGGAGTCGATGGCGTCGGCAATAAAGTAGCCCTGACGTTCGAACTGTACGGCATCACCGGGATTGAGCCCCGTCAACGCCGGTTCCACCATGACCCGATCCAGGGTCTTCAGCGAATTGGGGTTCAGCGTGGACAGAAAATCATCCTCGGCCAGGGGATTTTCCACGGTGAAGAGCCGGTCGTAGAGTCGCGCCTGCACCGCCTGGGCGTGTGGGGCCGAGACCCAGTGCAGCGTGGCTTTGACCCTGCGGCCGTCGGGGGCGTCGCCGCCTTTGGTGGCGGGATCGTAGGTGCAGATCAGCGTCTCAATCTCACCCGCCGCGTTCTTCACAACTTCCTTACAGGTCACAAAATAGGCGTAACGCAGCCGCACTTCGCGGCCGGGTGCCAGGCGGAAGAACTTCTTCACCGGTGCTTCCATGAAGTCTTCGCGTTCGATGTAGAGCTCACCGCTGAATGGCACTTGACGCTTGCCCGCTTCCGGGTCTTCTGGATTATTCACCGCCTCCAGCCACTCCGTTTCGCCCTCGGGATAATTTTCAATAATGACTTTGATGGGATCGAGCACGGCCATGTATCGCGGCGCCGTTCTGTTCAGTTCATCGCGCAGGCAGTGCTCCAGCAGGGCCACGTCCACCATGGAGTCCCGCTTGGCCACACCAATTTTTTCAGCAAACATCCGGATAGACGCCGGCGTGTATCCACGACGCCTGAGTCCGCTGATGGTGGGCATACGGGGGTCGTCCCAGCCGCTGACGTGCTTGTCTGTGACCAACTGGAGCAGCTTGCGTTTGCTCATCACGGTGTATGACAGGTTAAGACGGGCAAACTCAATCTGCCGGGGATGATAGACGTCCAAAGCATTGAGAAACCAGTCGTACAGCGGCCGGTGGGCCTCAAACTCCAAGGTGCAAATGGAGTGCGTGATGGTCTCTATGGAATCCTCCAGCCCGTGCGCCCAGTCATACATGGGGTAGATGCACCAGGTGTCGCCGGTGCGATGGTGGCTGGCGTGGAGAATGCGATACATCACCGGGTCACGCATATTCAGATTGGGATGGGCCATGTCCACCTTGGCACGCAGCACCTTGGCGCCGTTGGGGAACTCGCCTTTGCGCATGCGGTCAAAGAGATCGAGATTCTCTTCAACACTGCGGCTGCGATAGGGACTGTCCTTGCCCGGTTCAGTCAACGTCCCACGCAGGGCGCGAATCTCATCGGCGCTCAGGTCTTCCACATAGGCCAGCCCTTTACGGATCAGAGCCACGGCCCAGTCGTGCATCTGCTGAAAATAGTCAGAGGCGAAAAACAGACGGTCTTCCCAGTCTGCACCCAGCCATTTGACATCCTCAATGATGGACTCCACATACTCATCCTCCTCTTTGACGGGATTGGTATCATCAAAACGGAGGTTGAATTTGCCGTTGTAACTCTGGGCAAGCCCGCTGTTGAGCAAGATGGATTTGGCGTGACCAATATGCAGATAGCCATTGGGTTCCGGCGGAAAACGCGTGTGCACGCGGGAATTATTCTTTCCCTGACGCAGGTCTTCGTCGATGATCTCTCTAATAAAATTGGATGGTTTTTCCGCCGTGGACATGGCAAACTCCTCTATAATCAACAAATGAATCAAAAAAACAGACCCTTAAAGTACAAAAAAAAACGGGGCCTGTTCAAGCCCCATCTTTGTCTCATTCTTTCAAAACACAATATCCACGTGTCAACTGCCTATGGTGGTTTGAATATTAAATTTAGGTGGATTTTCCAGATGCTTCTTTACAGCACACATCTGCGCCGATCGGATCACCGCCTCTTTATACTGTTCAGGGAAATCTTTGGGCAGTTGAATGTCCAGATTGATCTGCTCAATCATATAGGTTGCAGGGTTCACATCTAAACTTTGGACGATACGAATATCCTCTGTGGGAATGCCGCGCTGCTGACAGAAACCCAGTACATAAATGCCGGCGCATGTACCCACAGAGGCCAGAAACACCTCAAAAGGCGAGGGGGCAGCCCCTTCGCCACCAGCCTGCTTTGGCTGATCTGTTTTGACTGTCAGGCCTCTGAATGAGGCATCCACACGCTTACCACCTGGAAAGGAAACGACCATGTCCATCTTAAACCTCCATTCGACTATTCGAATATCCCCATTTTCGATTAATCTTACGCTGGAGAGGAAGCATGAGTTCCCAAAGGAGAAAAATTATCCAAAACGCCGGGCCAGCCAGGAAAGCCGCTGCTTGATGGCCCCTTCGCTGCAGGACTCATTACAGCACAGGCAGTTGATGCAGAGGGCATAATCAAAGACGGGATACCCCTGCTTCATAACAATGGCATCCACAGGGCAGCCCTCGGCGCAGATACCGCAGGAGACACAGCGCGATTTTTCTACAGCAGGCCGCACCCAGATCATCCGCCCCATAAAACGCATCAAACCTTCTGGAATGAGTGACATCAAACGATTTGAAGGCAGATCATACCCTGTCAGCGCAGTGCTTTGAAGGGTCACACCTCGCACGTCAATGCGCCCCAGCTCGGCCTCACCCACCCCCACTTCCCCGGCGATGCGGATCATCTCCACCTCTCCGGGTTTGAATCCCATGAGATGGGTGACCACAGCATCCATGGCGACACCGTCATGGGCGGCCACCAGAAGGCCGTTGTCGCGGCGCGTGCCCGTTGCGGGGCCGTCGCCCTCCATGCCTGTAATGCCATCCATCAAAGTCAACGTAGGACGGATCAAAGCATATATCTCGACCAATAAACGACTAAAGCTCCTGGGATTGGGATAGAGCTTATGAAAATTGGCTTTCTGAAAACCGGGCAAAGTGCCGTAGAGATTTTTAATGGCACCCGTGTAAAGTGTAAAGCCATGCGTCTTCATCTTGGGCAGGTTGATGACCACATCGGCCTCTAATACCGGTTTGGCAATATGATAAGTACGCTGCCCTACGGTGCGCGGTTCGGCGCCGGCTCTTTCAAAATTAATGAGTTCTGTCCCTGTACGCTGACAGACGTCGAGAAATCCTGTGTTTTCCCAGCAACGCTTCACCCCTTTTATCGCCCCGGATGGACTGTCGCCAACCACCGGGATTCCCCCCACAGATCGTACTTGTTCGATCATGGCCTCCAGCACGGCGGGGTGCGTGGTCACAGCCTTATCAGGGGTTCTCGCGGAGAGCATGTTCGGCTTGAGCAGCACACGCTGGCCCTTGGCCACAACGGCTGAAATACCGCCCAATGGCGCCAGCACCTGGGTGACCGCCAGACGGACGCGATCAATTTGATAGTCGAAACAGGAGATAATACTCACAATAGGTAAACTCATAAACGCCTCTTAAATAACATGCCGGGTTGCTGCATCACCCAGTTTTTCAACTCCATACCCAGCAAGACAGCCATCACCTCAGAAGGAGAACGGTTGCATTGCTGAGCTAATAAATCGATATGCACAGGGCGCTCTGAAAGCGCTGCCCAGATATCTGTCTCTACCGGTGAAAGATTGTGTGGCTCAAAAATCACAGGCGAAGGGGGCAAAGCACTGCTTTTAAGATCAAAAATTTCCTGCAATATGTCTTCTAGCGAACCCACCAGCTTGGCGCCCTGCTGAATCAATCGATGCGTCCCCCGGCTCTTCATTGAACGGACGTCACCGGGCAGCGCAAAGACATCACGCCCCTGATCGAGGGCCATGTATGCTGTGATGAGTGCCCCGCTTTTTTCACCCGCCTCGATGACCAAAGTACCCTGCGCCAGCCCGCTGATAATCCGATTGCGCCTGGGGAAATGGCCGGGCATGGGCGGTGTACCCGGCGCAAATTCTGACAGCACAACGCCTTGTCTTGAGATGGCTTTGTAGAGCTTTGCGTTTTCAGGGGGATAGACCACATCGGCACCGGTGCCCAAGACCGCCACCGTACGCCCCCCGCCTTCAACGGCGCCGCGATGGGCCGCCGTATCAATGCCCCTGGCCATCCCACTGACCACAAGAATACCCCGTTCCGCCAACCGGCGTGCAAAATGCTCGGCAGCCCAGAGCCCGTAGGAGGAAGCTGCACGCATGCCCACAATGGACACGGTGGGCATTGTCCAGTCCAACGTGTGACCGCGCCCCCAAAGCACCAGCGGCGGGTCATAAATATCTCTCAGGCGTTTTGGATAATCGCTGTCGGCCAATGTGAATAGATCAAGTCCCACCTTTTCAGCCGCAGCTTTCATTTCAACGGCCTGGTCGAGATAAACCGACCTGCCCATCTCTCTGGCCGTTTTAGCAGAGACGCCGGTCACAGCACTTCGGGCCTCCTCGTCTGAATCCAGAAGTGCTTCAACCGAACCAAAATGCTGAATGAGTCGACCGGCCGTAGCCGGTCCCAGTCGGGGTACTAGCGTTATGGCAAGCAGGGCCAAGCGCACATCCATATGGCGATCTCCTCTACAGAGCCGGATTTGCCAAACTCCGGGCAAATCATATAAAACGACTGAGACACATTACATTGATAATCAGAACAGGGGTCCCACACACGGCTTTAGTGTGTAGGGGTAAATATATATGATTGAAAGGCAGGCGCGTCGCTCAAGACCCGCTTCAAATGCCGGGCGGCATGCACATTTCTGTGAAGATAAGTATTGAAAAAATGAACAGCCACTTGACACGCAGCGTGATAGGCCTGTTGCTCTGGAACGTCAGAAGGCCCCCAATACCGGGAGAGAAGCGGCTTCATTCCCCATAGGGCATAGGATGTAAAATGCCCATGGTTGGTGGTATTCACGGCAGCCAGGTAATTATCACCAAGGGCCTTTTGCGCCATCAGAGAGGATTCTCCATGGCGCTTTGCGGCTTCAATAAAACGCGATTGTGTTAAATGCAGCCATGGCAGAATCAGTTTTTCAGTATTGTAATCAGGATGTATTGCCGGAAGGCCCGAGTGATGACGGTAAACAATACCGGCGTCCATACTCATAAACGCCCTCACCGAAGGATTCCGCATGACTAAAGTAACACCGGCCATGCCCCCCATATCATAACCGATCACACCCAATTTCTCGCGATCGACAGACAATACGCGTCGCGCAGTCTGCATGGCGCATTCCAAATCGCATATAATCGTCTCAAGGTCTTCAACATTCAATTGCACTTGAAGAGAATGCGTTCCCATCAACGGGCATGTAGCCACAATAAATCCATGGCTTGCCAGATATTCACACAGCACCAGCTGAGACAAAGGCGACTCATAATAAAGCCCCTGCCCCAGAATCAACAGCGGCCATTGCCCGGGTACCGGCGGCACATCACACTGTGAGTGAGAGTGACGGTTGATTCTGTTTTTAAGGGAATCGGGTACCAGCCCTTTGGCCAGTGGAAGGGGGTGAGGCGGGGCCAGCAGTGTGTCGCTGTTGACCGCATGCAACGGATAAAAATCCTCAGCCGCCAGCGCCGCCCACTCTTTAAGCAGTAGGCGTTGCCCTTCTGAGTTTACTGCAGGATACCAAAGATAAACGATGACCTGACGGGAGGCGGCGTGTCCGCCAATCTCAACACGGGATGAATCCTCAACACGTATTTTTCTGAAACCCATTGCATACGGCCCTGGTGTCAAAGGTCCCCATAGTAACGAAACCTCATTTGCCCCCATGACCGGAGTGATGAGGCAAAACAAGTAGATAAAAAAACAGATATGTACTTTCATAAAGCGGTCTCCAGACAGAGTCATAGCCGCTCTTCTCCATGTCTTATTTATCCAATGCTTTCAATTGTGAGGCAATACCATAGACGAGGGGATTTAAATTTTTTCGAGCCACAGAGGAAAACAGCATCATCGGTTGACCATCGATGGTCTTTGGCAGTTCAGCCTGTTCCTCTTCGAGGAGTAAATCTATTTTTGAGAAACAGATCAAACGGGGTTTATCCAGAAGCCCGGGATCAAACTGAGACAGCTCTCGGACAAGTGTCTGATAGGTTTCTTCAGGATTGTCTGCCTGGGCCTCAATCAAAAAAACCAGAACACGCGTCCTCTCCACATGGCGCAGAAAGCGATCACCGAGCCCCTTTCCCTGTGCCGCCCCCTCAATGAGCCCGGGGATATCGGCCATGACAAAACTCTCATATTCACCGTATTTTACAATCCCCAGATTGGGTACCAGCGTGGTAAACGGGTAATCAGCAATCTTGGGTTTGGCCGCAGAGAGTGTGGCCAGCAAGGTTGATTTGCCTGCATTGGGCAACCCGACAAGCCCCACATCTGCCAGCAGCTTTAACTCCAGACGCAGACGCCGCTGCTCCCCCGTTTTACCGGGTGTTGCAAAATCAGGCACCTGGCGTGTAGGAGTGGCAAAGTTAGAATTGCCTCTCCCACCGAGACCGCCTCTGGCCACCACCAGTTCCTGCTGATCATCGGTCAGGTCACCAATGAGTGCACCGCTATCAGCGTCATAGACCATGGTCCCTTTGGGAACGGGAATGCGTACCCACTCACCCGCTTTGCCGTGCCGTCTGGACCCGGATCCATGCTCACCCCGCTTGGCCTTGTAGGCCTTCTTGTGACGATGATCAATCAGCGTTGACACATTGCCCTTGACCTCAAGAACGACTGAACCGCCAAAACCACCGTCACCGCCATCGGGACCGCCCTTGGGAATAAACTTTTCCCTGCGGAAGCTGACGCAACCATCTCCACCCGTACCGCCCTGCACTTCAAAAGTGACTTCATCAATAAATTTCATACATTACCATCAAATAAAAAATTAAAATGAAAAAAAAGGCAGTGTCAGACACCGCCTTTTTTAATTTCGCTTAAGAATGTTACTTCAGCTTGAAAATGACAGGGACAGCAACCCAGACTTCAACTGGCTGATCACGCTGCATCGCCGGTTTCCATTTGGTTTTTGTCACGGCTGTCTGAGCCGCTTCATCACATCCTGTTAAACTCTGAAGCACGCGTGTGCCCAAAACATTACCGTTGATATCGATATGGGCGTAAACCATCACCTGACCCTCAATACCGGCTTTCATTGCAATATCGGGGTAAATCAGGTTGTTCTTCAATGAACCCCAGCCGCCAACCGGCTGTGGTGCCTCATCAAAGGCGTAGAAAACCATGGCTTCTCCACCGTCTTCCTCCGGCGGAGGGGGCGGCGGGGGGGGCTCAGCATCGAGATCTAAATCAGTAAAATCAATGGTCTCATCATCGGGCAGATCCTCATCCTCTGAGGCAATCGGCACAGTGGGTCGGCTGGGAGCCGGGGCCTGTTTCTGAATCTCTGTCTTGGGAATATCTTCCACCGACAGGGTTTCAATGGCCACTGTTTTCAGCACCTCACCCGTTTCAACCCGTTTGTAAGCCTGCATCAGAACAATGTGCAACAGAAGGGAAAGGATGAGCCCCAGTTCCAGCACTTTTTTGTACTGGCCTTTTAATGTATTGGTTCGTTTTTTCATCCCAGTCGCCTCCTATTGGCCAGTCTTGGCGCAGTAATTCACTCGCAAAGCACCGGCCTCGCGCAACTCTTCGTGGAGATCAGATACCAAGCTCATCTCCGTGCTGCGGTCGATTTTCAACGATGTGGTGATATTGGGGTTATCACTGACTTTTTCCCACATCACATTGGCCACGGACCCCAAATCGACGATCTTGTCATCGATAGAGATCTCTCCGTCTTTGTTGGCCCAGAGATTCACCACATTCTTCTTTGCATCCAGCTTTTTAATCTTCTTTGCTGAAGGCAAGTCGACGGGAATACCTGAGAACTGACGGAAAACCGTAGACACCATAAAAAAGAGCAGGAGGATAAACACAATATCCGACATTGACGAAGAGTCGACTTCACTCTTTATTTTCGTCTTCTTATTAAACTTCACGTTTGTTCTCCTAGAATTTATTTCTCGGGTTCGGCAATGGAAATACGGCGCGCTTCCGCCAATTTCACCTGATCCAAGACACTCATGAAGACCTGGTACTTTGTATTTTCACCGGTCTTAATTGAGACTGTCAGCTTATCATTTTCAGCCAGACGCTGTTTAATGATATCTTTAATTCTAGGAATCTCAACGAGATCTTCATCAACCATCACACCGCCGGTGTCATTGATCAAAATACTGGCGATGTTCTTCTTAGGAATGGGTTTGGAATCTCCTTTGGGCGGTAACACCAAGCCCAAACCTTTATCCAAATCCAAACTGGTGGTCACCAGAAAGAACGTGAGGAGAAGAAACGCGATATCGGATGTCGACGACGTGTTGATACTGACGCCGCGTTTATCTTTTTTCTTGTCAACCATCATGGCGCATTCCTCCTAACGGTTACTTATCGTTCCGTTCCAGCTCCACGAGGTGATCGATCAGCTCAACCGAAGATTCTTCCATATCGATGACCAGACGGTCGATCTTGGACACGAAATAATTGTGAAAAACAGACACAATAATCGCCACAACCAGACCGAACAAAGTGGTCAGAAGGGCCACAGAGATACCATCAGCCACAATAGCGGGGGAAATATCATTGGCTTTCTTAATATCATCGAAAGCGCCAATCATACCCTGCACCGTACCAGTAAAACCAAGCATCGGGGCCAGTGTAATCACTGTGGACAGCCAGATCATGCCGCGTTCCAGGAACGCCATCTCAATGGTACCGGCATTGGCAATAGCTTTTTCAACATTCTCAGCACCGCGATCTGCACGCAGCAGACCCGCGTGGAAGATAGAAGCCACGGGACCCCGGGTCTTCTGACAAACTTCCACAGCAGCAGCGGCACCACCCTTATCCAGAGCAGCGGTCACTTTAGCCAAAAACTTGCGCGTGTTGACACTTGCACGGGTCAGGGAGATGAAGCGTTCGATACTAACAGCAATGCCGAAAACCAAAAGAATCAGGATCGGCCACATGAATCCGCCGCCTCTTACAAACAGCTCTACCATCTCTTAATACCCTCCATGATTATTAAAATGGGACAATAGTGAGCGAATTTTTAGGTCGCTTTCCTACATTTAACGATTGATAAGTATAACGATTTTCACAAACAATGTCAATGTTTTTTTTATTGTGTCACTTCCCTGAAGCAAGACTAAAAACCAGCCCAATCCTCGGCGGGGAGTATGGATATTCCGCTTCAGACCAAGCTTATTTCAGTTTGAAAATGATTGGTATAGCCACTTTGACCGGCACAGGCTCTCCATGCTGTTCTGCGGGCTTCCATGAGGTGGCATGAATCGCTTCTACAGCGGCTTGCTCACAGCCCGTGAGACCCTGAAGTATCTCTGTCCGATAAACATTGCCAAACCGGTCGATATAGGCTAATACGAGTACCTGACCCTCTACCCCTGCTTTTCTGGCAATCTCCGGATAAAAAACATGGCGATGCACTGCCGCCCATCCACCAATCGGCTTGGGAGGCTCGTCAAAAATGGGTGTCCACGACGGTTCCTCACCCACATCCCCACCGGGAGGATCGGGAATCTTGAGCGGATCAAGACCATGGCCACCCTCTGTGGGATCAATGGTCTCCCACTCCGGCAGCGAGGGATCCTCAGAAGGCATGGGCACGGCAGGCAGCTGCGGCGCAGGCGCCGTCTCTTTGACCTGTGTGCGATCGACCATCTCAACGACAAGGTCTGGAGGTGTGTAGGATTGAGCCACGTCGGTTCTATCCAACCGTTTATAGGCCTGTATGATGCCAATATGAACCAACAAAGACAGTATCAATCCCAACTCTAAAATACGCCTGTACTGTGAACGCAGCGATTTTGGCTGTTTCTCCATCTCTCAGACCTCCTCAAATGTCATCCCGGTACGATATGGCTCCTTCTGTTATTAAATCCCCACACACCACGCGGCCGCTCCCCGCATCTCTGTTTTGACTCGTCATAACAAATACGATGCGAAGAACGGCCGCGTTTATACACTTTTAAAAAAATTTACAGTTTGGCCACCACTGCTTCGGCCATCTCTGTAGTGGTATTGGAACCGCCCATGTCGTAGGTGCGGACCTTGCCCTCAGCGATGACATCAGACACTGCCTTTTCCAACTTATTGGCCATTTCTACCTCACCCAGATGATCAAGCATCATCTTGGCGGAGAGCATCATGGCAATGGGATTGACCTTATTCATGCCCACATACTTGGGGGCAGATCCGTGACTGGGCTCAAAAATGGCCACCTCTTTGCCGATGTTGCCGGAACAGGCAAAACCGAGGCCGCCAATCAGCTGGGCACAGAGATCAGAGACGATGTCGCCAAACATGTTACTGGATACCAGCACGCCATAGTTCTGGGGATTCTTCACCAGCCACATACACATGGCGTCGATATTGGTCTCCCACAGTTCAATGCCAGGATACTCTTTGGCAATCGTGCGTGCCTCTCTCACCATCAGGCCAGAGGTCTCACGAATCACATTGGGCTTCTCAACAATGGTCACCGACTTGTAGCCGAACTTCTTGGCATACTCAAAGGCATCGCGCACGATATTCTGACAGCCTTCACGGGTGAAGATACGCGTGGAGATAGCAATGTCTTCATTGGCCACGCCGTCCATACGGGACATCTGTGCGGGATGGGTCTCCGTGAGTTTATCGCGGACATCCTGGGGCAGGGGATGATACTCCACGCCCATGTACAGCCCCTCTGTGTTCTGACGGAAAACCACCAGGTCCAGGTCATCACGGAAGTTCAGGGGGTTGCCCGAATAAGCCTTGCACGGACGCAGGTTGGTCTGCAGATCAAAGGTCTGACGCAGACGCACAATGGGGCTGCGATAGACATGGCCTTTGCCCTGAAGCTCGGGGACCAGTTCCTTTGCGGCCTCTTCCTTGGGCTTGGAGGTGATGGCGCCAAAGAGGGCGGCATCGACATTTTTCAGCATCTCAATGGTACGGTCCGGCAGCGGATTGGCCTCTGTTTTCCAGAACTCCCAACCGATGTCACCGGGCACATACTCAGCCTCAAAACCCAGTTTGTCAAGCACCACCTTGGTGGCATCCATGACGTCCACGCCCACACCGTCGCCGGGCATCCAACCGATACGATACTTCGCCATTTGTCTTTCTCCTTGTTTGGTCATGCGAGTGTATCTGTTTCGATGAGTACTGCTCATCATGATCTTTATTCGAACCGCCGTCAAGATTCAGAAGGCGGGTGTTGCCATATTCTAAAACGCCACCGACCAGGAGACGAGATGGTCGGGCGACGGGGCCACGCTGTCCGTGACCAGCGCGTAGTCTAAAAGAATATGCGCATTGCCTTTGATCAGTTTCACCCCAAAACCGAAAGCGGGCCTGCCGTTGCGCAGTCCTGCGCGCAGCGTGGCCATTTTCAGCAGTTGATAGGCCACGCCGCCGTGCAGCCGCCACGGCCGCAAGTCGATCTTCTCAGCGCCCAGTGACAGGAGCAGCCCCAGCGGTGCATGCGTCCAAACCGCACCCAACTCCGCCCGTTTGGGAAAATCATCGACAGTTTGTGTGCCCATCTCGTAGATCTCCTGCGTGTCCCAGGTATAGGCCGTACGTAGATCTTTCACCACGGCCCCCAAGGTGAGATTCTCAATGGGACGTAGCATGACGCCGAGGTCGAAACCGAAGCCGCGGGCGGAGAGCGCCCCCCCGTCATCCTGCACGCCGCCCATGCGGCTGTACACCAGTTTACCGGTGACGCCGAAGGCAATTTTGGGGTGCGGCCGCAGCGCAAAGCCAAAGCAGAAGGCATGCTCCCCCGCCCAGAGCATGTCGGTATGCTGGCCGGAGAAATCACGGCCGTCAATATCAGAGACGCCAGACGAGATCCATCCCAGGCCCAGTCCGCCGCGCATCTGCCCCGGCGCTGGATTTTCAGGGCCGATGGACTGAGCATAGCCCAGATAGGTCAACCGCCGGTCCAGGCTCATGCTGCGCAGCGAGGCGCCGCCCCATCGACCATTGAGATAGACCAGACCCGCGGGATTGGCATAGAGCGCGTAGCCGTCGCCAAAGAGCGCCGGCGTGGCCCCGCCCAGCGCCAGAGACCGGGCGTCCAGGCCCATGCGGAGAAAGGCCCCCGCATCGCCGCCGCGGCCACCGTCACCGGCAGATGCAGTCGATGCAATCAAGGCCAGAAGGGCGATGCAGGCACCCCTTTTTCGCGTGTTCATCAGCCGCCCTTTCAATTCAACACCATGACCTTGCCCCAGGCCGCCTTGTGCCCGGATCGGTCGATTTTATAATAATATACGCCATTGGCCACCATCTCTCCCAGATCGTTACGGCCGTTCCAGATCTCAGCCCACTCGCCGGCTGTGCGATGGCGATCAATGGCCACGGTGGCCACCAGGGCCATGGAGAAGTCATAGACCTTGAGGTCCACGGTGCAGTCCGATGTACAACGGTACTGAAAACGGACATGGCCCTGATCACCATTCACGTTGTGGCGCGTGGGCGAAAAGGGATTGGGATAGGCGTAGATCTCGGGTTCGCCGTCCACACCGGGCGCCGCCCAGGCCCTGAACACCGTCCAGGAGAGGCCGTTGTCCCGCGTGCGGGCCATGCCGTCTCCACTGCCGATGTAGAGCGAAAAACCGTCAGACGCGGCACAGAAGGTCTTGCGCGCCAGCATCTCCACATCTTTCTCCGTGTCAACGATGTGGTCGTAGGCCGCCCAGTCCGAGGCGTTCTGTGAACGCATCAGGCCGTTGTCCGTGGCGGCAAAGGCCGCGTCTGTATCGGGATCAAAGGCGAAGTTATGGGGGAATTCCCCTTGCAGCGTCACCTGCCAGGTCAGCCCCGCGTCATCGGTGTAGGAGGCGGCGCGGTATTCGCCGGCGCCCAGTGCCTCAATGGTGGCGGCCCAGAGTCGCTTCCGGCCACCAATTACCTGAGAGGCAATAGCCACCACAAAGTTGCCGGAGATGGGCTGGTCTTGGTTACTGTGATTGAACGTGGTCCAGGTCTCGCCGCCGTCTGTGGATTTGTGAACACCTGCCGCAGAGCCGGCCCAGAGTGCTTCACCGTCGTCATGCACGGAGAAGAGGCGGTGCGAGAGCCGCCCCAGCGTGTCAAAGGGATGGCCGTCAACGGTGACGATCTCCCAGGTCTCGCCGTCGTCTGTCGATCGCCGCAGACCGCCGGCAAAGCTGACGATCCACACCGCCTCATCGGTGAGGGCGATGTCGAAGGTGATATTGTTGATGACCACCGTGGTCGGTGCAAACGCCGTCTCATCGGGGCTGTCTACGGGCTGGGGGATGTATTTCCAGGTATCGCCGCCATTGTGGGTGACGGCCAGGCCCATGCCCGCATCCAGCCGGCCCTGATCGGTCAGCGTATCGATGGAGGTGGCCACCCACACGGTCTCGCCGTCCACGGCCAGGGCCGAGACCCCCCCGCGGCCGATGCCCGAGGCCACATCGTAAATCGTCCAGGTCTCGCCGTCATCGGTACTCTTCATCAGGCCACGCCCCGTGCCCACCCAGAGCACGTCATTTTCGATGACAATCTCTCCAATGCTGTTGCTCACCGGGCGTGTCGCCACTGTATTCAGCTGAAAACTGTTTTTCTGAAGCCGCTGCGCCTGAACCATGACGGGCAGACAGAGCAAAAGGCCGAGCAGTTGAAACTGTTTCATCATTCCACCACCACTATTATGCGGGTCTCAGGCGCGCTGATGAGGCCGCCGCGGTCCCGCGCGATAAATTCAAATGAATAATTACCCAAAGCACTGGCCGATGTGATGGCAATCTCCAATGAGTAGATGCCGTCGCCTCCAGTGACATCGCCCTGTGTGCCGTCATCCACCATGGTAAACGGATTGCCGCCCGAGGGTGTGCCGTCGGGTTTGGTGGTATTGAAATAGACAGCTTCAATGTCGGCCAGACCCGCAGGATCAGAAACAGTCACTGCCAGCAGAAAAGGCTCTGTGCTTGAACGGGAAACCGTGTCCGGCGTGGTGACGCTGATAATCTCCGGCGGTCCCTCGGCCGTTTTGATATAAAAGGTCTCGATGACGGGCAGACTCAATGAGCCGGCAGCGTCCACGGCTTGAAAACGGGCAGTCCACATCCCGCCGACAGACACAGCCTCCCAGGGTATCGCGTAGGTGCCAGGCAGTTCAGAGGTGTTCAGCCTGAGGTGAACATCGGCAGCCACACTGTACGGCGCGTACAGATCAGCCCAGACTGAATCGATAGATGCATTGCCCTCTGAGTTGTTGGCACTGACGGAAAACAAACCCTGCTCCCCAGGATGCAATGTGTCCGGCATAAGCAGCACCCTGAGAAAAACCGGCTGATCCAGTGTGCTGTCCAGCACAGTTAAAGCGACACCCAGCGTATCACTCAGCCGCCCACCCTGGTCTTCGGCTTGAAAAATCAAGCGATAATGACCGGCCTGACGGTTGACATCATCGAGGGACAGCGCCGCACTGAAACGGCCATCACCCGCCACAAGGTCTGGCGTGCTGCCATTGTCCAGCAAGTTGCCCTGACTGACTGAAACGTCGCTACCGCCCACGACAATCTCCCAGCGCACATGCGCAATATCCTTAAAACCGTTGGCATCATCTGCAGAAACACTGATGCCGTAGTCCAAATCACTGCCCAGAAAAAGCGGTGTAAAGACAGTCCCCCGAGAGAGTATGGGTGCAGATTCAGACAAGGTCAGTGGATCTTTCACAGTACAGGCCAACCCCAGGGCCATCAATCCGGCTGCGATGATCCATTGCTTACGGTTCAGATGCATAATCACTCCAAAAAAAAATCCGAACGGCGTTTCCAGTCTCCTCCTCTGCTTTCAGAGGCGAGTGCGTAGAGTCTGTTCGGATGCAATGAACGTTTCTATTCCATACAGGGATAGAACGTGGCCTAAAATTATTAAAACGAGTTGACAATGTCAAGGCTTTTTGACAGTGGCATGAAGGTCGGATTGAATTACATCTAGAAGCCTCGCATCAGCCGCCACATCCCTCATTTCTGTTAAGGCCCCCCTAACGAAGCAGCATCATCTTGATCTGCCTCTGTCTATCTCCTACTACGAGTCTGGCGATATATAGACCACTGGGGGCGGGTACGCTGCTTGAGGCTGTGCCGTCCCAGAAAACAGCATGCCTTCCTGCCGGCTGCACACCCCGAACCAGTGAAGTCACACGGCGCCCTCGAATATCATATATTGTCAACAGAACTTCCGACTGTGAATCCAAAGTATAATGCAATTCTGTTTGTGCATTGAAGGGATTGGGAAAATTGGGCAGCAACGCCATGATTTCAGGCTGACCGGTGACGTCATCGGCCACTGCGCTCACTGTCACACCGCCCCCCCGAAGCGTACAAGTGACTGGCTCAGACCAGCCCGGCTCTTTGGAACCTTCCCACACTGCACCCAGCCGAAACGCATGCAGAGCCTCATCGCCCCACCATGGTGGGAAACGCAATAGCAGTGTGTGCACATCGCTTTCAACCTGCTGCGAGACGATCTCCACCCAGGGTTTGGCGTAATAATTCTCAGACGGCGTCTCGCCAAAAAGCACATCACGCGGATCTTCGATGAAGCGATAGAGATGGAGATAGGGGTCGTAGTCGCCGTTATGAAAGAGATTGAGCACATCCAACCGAACCGGTCGATCAAAGGGCAAGCGGGACAGCCCCTTGATCAAAAGCTGTCGTGTGGGCACAAAACCGTGTACATTGCGTGCATCGGCCCAGCCTTTATCCCAGAACTTCCAATGAAAAACGAAATGTGAGGCCCCGGGTATTTCGGGAAATGAGAGTTGAACACACCGGGCCGTGTCCCCAACAGCAGAGTCAAACAAATCACCGGGGCATGACACAGAAAGCAGGGGTGTACCGGGTGGAATCAGGTGCATGTCGCTCAGTATGGAGTCTATCGTTTGTAGGTGCGCCCCGCGATAGAGTCGTGTATCAGCCTGCCTTAGCCAATGGGCCATATCCGTTAAAAGAAGCGAATAATTTCGTGTACGCTCTTCGCCCCACCTCTCAATCAAGGCATTTACAAAAATCTTGGACTCCGCCATCATCCGAATGATCAGGGGAGCAAAAACCGCCTCCCCCAGTTCACGCCGAACCCTCACCAGCATGGCCAAAAAAAGATCTCGAAGTTCATCAACCATCTGGTCTTGCATTCGCGTCAATCCACGAAAATCGATGGTGATCTCCGGGTAGCCCTCGGCCAGTACGTACGCACTATCGCGCCGGGCATTCAGCGTATAGGCTACGGCATCACACATGGCTTCGGAGATCCCGGCGGAGACTGTGCCGCGCAGCACCTTGTCACGAAAAAAATATTCAGTAATCGCGCTATTATGAATCATATGTCCGCATTCATGATAGAGCACATCACTGTAATAGGCCGCAGCCATGGGCGCGTAAAGTTCAAACACCTGAGGGCGGACATTAAAATTCAGCCGCGTGCCCGCATTATGCCCTGCATAATCAAGTTGAATATAGACAAATTCCCTGTGAAAACAGTGTGTTACATCATGCCTCTGCACCCAATTTATGAGCCGTGAAAAATGATAATAAACAGAGAGATGGGCATTGTGAAGTGAATACGCCTCTCCCTCAAGCGGCTCAAGTCTGACATGGACTGCCTCCCCATTGAAAATCATGCTCACCGGGGGATGGGTCTTAAATGGAAGGCCGTACACAATCTCCATATTATCCGGTTGAAAAGGCACAGATAGCGTGTCGCCGGTTTGCACGGTCCGATGCACGCCGGATTCGGCAAAGGTCACCAGGCCCAGTGAGTCGATGAAACAATCATCGACTGTGGCCGCTGCACCCTGCGCCGGCCTGATCTGAAGCGGCCCCGCATACCTGGCCGTGTCGACATCTGTGCTCCGTCCCATAGGGATAAGGCCGGGACCCAGCGGATAGTATTCATAAAAAAGATCAACCACGGGCGCCTGCGCCAGGGCCAAGCCTGCGGGAATGAGTACCAGGCCAAGGGCAATCAGTGTGCGGAAATATACAAAAAATGGCTTCATTAAAGACAATATATTCACTGAATATGGAAGAATCAATGTTTTCCCGTCAGCAGTGCCGATAAAACAAAAAAACCCCCGGCCTTTACGGGCCGGGGGCTATTAAATGAACCGGAATGAAGCGGTGTTTAGGCCTCAGACAGATGCTTGTAGAAATTGTAACGACGGCGGATCACCTCGCCCAGCTCGTTCCAGTAGCCTTCTACCTTGTCGGGGAAGGTCAGTTTGAGAGAACTGTAGCGACGCTCGCCCTCAAGGAACTCCTTCACATCAACGGTGGGCTCTTTGGAGTCCAGCTGGAAGGGATTCTTACCGTCCTTGCGCAGATCAGGATTGTAGCGGTAGAGCATCCAGTAACCGGTTTCCACAGCCTTTTTCTCTTCAGCCTGGGCAATGGACATATCAATACCGTGGTTGATACACGGTGCGTAAGCCATGATGAGAGAGGGACCGTCATAGGCCTCGGCCTCCTGAATGGCCTTCATCATCTGGTTCTTGTTGGCACCCATGGAGACAGAGGCCACATACACATAGCCATAGCTCATGGCCATCATGCCCAGATCTTTCTTGATGGTGGTCTTGCCGGACTCGGCAAATTTGGCCACAGAACCCAGGGGTGTGGCCTTGGAAGCCTGGCCGCCGGTATTGGAGTAGACCTCGGTGTCCATCACAAAGATATTGATGTTCTTGCCGGAAGCGATCACATGATCCAGTCCGCCAAAACCGATGTCATAGGCCCAGCCGTCGCCGCCGAAGCACCACATGGATTTGGGCACAAAGTAACTCTCCAGCTCTTTGATGATATTCAGGGCTTTCTTCAGTTCATCGCCGGCGCCGTCAATGGCCGCGGGCAGCAGGGCTTTGATCTTCAGCGTATTGACTTTGATCTCATCCAGATCGCCTTCCCACAGGGTTTTGGCGGTCTCGAGAGCGGCCTTCAGGTCACCGGTCACGCCAAGCTCCAGGGCCTTGTCGATGTTCCAGGCCAGCTGTTTGCGGTTGGCCGTCACGGCCAGCAGCATGCCGTAGCCGTACTCCGCGTTGTCTTCAAAGAGGCTGTTGGCCCAGGTGGGTCCATGACCGTCTTTGTTCTTGCAATACGGAATGGTGGGGAACGTACCGCCCCAGATGGATGAACAGCCCGTGGCGTTGGCCACAATCATGCGATCGCCAAAGAGCTGGGTGATCAGCTTCACGTAAGGTGTCTCACCGCAGCCTGCGCAGGCGCCGGAGAACTCCATTAAGGGCTGCTTGAACTGGCTGCCCTTCACCGTGCTGACCTTCACTGCATTGGAGAGCACATCAGAGGGCAGATTATTGAAAAAGTCCACATTCTCTTTCTCGCCGGCAACCCGCTCGTCTTCGATGGGTGCCCAGGACAACGCACCTTTGGGACACTCATTCACACAGACTTTGCAGGACTGACAGTCATCAATGTAAACCTGAATCTTGTAGTCGTAATCGGCGCCGTCTTTGCCGTTGGCCTTGATGGTGTTGAAAGACGCAGGCGCGCCTTCAAGGTTTGCGCGGTCGATGAGTTTGGGGCGGATGGCCG